>Ga0308175_100000014_pt1 | contig 160708 bp, 153 predicted proteins | sample PhyCR1_3_FD_203893 | JGI IMG/M metagenome (GOLD analysis project Ga0308175, IMG submission 203893) | Soil microbial communities from UC Gill Tract Community Farm, Albany, California, United States - DLSLS.C.R1 | ecosystem: Environmental > Terrestrial > Soil > Agricultural land | place: USA...
GAAAGGTCGACTCGGCGATCTTCCCCGGCCAGCAGGGCGGCCCGCTCGAGCACGTGATCGCCGGCAAGGCGGTCGCGTTCAAGATCGCGATGAGCGACGCCTTCAAGGAGCGCCAGCAGCGCACGCTCGACGGCGCGCAGGCGCTCGCAACCGAGGTGCTGAACGCCGGGCACGGGGTGTCGGTGCTCACCGGCGGCACCGACGTGCACCTGATCCTCGTCGACCTGCGCGAGTCCGAGCTCGACGGCCAGCAGGCCGAGGACCGCCTCCATGAGATCGGCATCACCGTCAACCGCAACGCGGTGCCGTTCGATCCCCGCCCGCCGATGGTCTCCAGCGGCCTGCGGATCGGCACGCCGGCGCTCGCGACGCGCGGCGTGCAGGTCGAGGACTTCAGCGAGATCGGCCGCATCGTCGCGGCCGCGCTCGCGCCCGACTTCGAGCAGCGTCGCGACGCGCTGACCGAGCGCGTGCGCGCGATCGCCGAGCGCTACCCGCTCTACCCGAACCTGGTCCCGAGCGCCGTCTGACGCGGAGGGCCGCGCCGCGCGGCGTGTCAGGATTCGCACGTGGACGAGCTCGACGCTGTCTACGCCTTCCTCGTCGCGCTCGTCGTGGCGGCGCTGCTGACGCCGCCGGTCGCGCGGCTGGCCAGGCGCGTGGGGGCGGTGGACGAGCCGCGGGAGCGCGGGCTCGCCGCCCGCAGCACGCCGCTGCTCGGCGGCCTGGCGATCCTCGCGGGCGTGCTCGCCGCGGCGCTGATCTGGCTGCCGCTCGACCAGCAGACCGCCGGCATCCTGCTCGGCGCCGTCACGATCGCCGCGATCGGCGCCGCCGACGACGTGCACGAGCTTTCGCCGGGGCTCAAGTTCGCGGGACAGGTCGCCGCCGCGCTCATCCCGGTCGTGGCGGGCGTGCGCGTCGAGCACGTGACGCTGCCGTTCCTCGGCGCGCTCAGCTTCGGCGCCGGCCTCGGGGGGGCGCTGACGGTGCTCGGCCTGGTCGCGCTGATGAACGTCGTGAACTTCTCCGACGGCGTCGACGGCCTGGCGGCGGGCGTGTGCGCGATCAGCGCCGTCGCGTTCTCGGTGATCGCGTTCGACCTCGGGCGCACGAGCGCCGGCGTGCTGGCGGCGATCGTCGCCGGCGCGGCGCTCGGCTTCCTGATCCACAACTTCCACCCGGCCTCGGTCTTCATGGGCGACTGCGGCGCGCTGCTGCTCGGCTACCTGCTCGGCTGCGCGGCGGTGCAGGGCTCGCTCAAGACCAACGCGTTGATCGCGCTCGTCGGCCCGCTCGCGATCCTCGCCGTGCCGTTCCTCGACACGGGCTTCGTGATCGCGCGGCGGCTCAAGTACAGACGCGCGCCGTGGTCGGCCGACGCGCATCACTTCCATCACCGGATGGCGCGGATCGGCTTCAGCCAGCGGCGCACCGTCCTCTACCTCTACGCATGGACGTTTCTGCTCGCGGGCCTCGCGGTGGCGATGCGCTTCGTTCCGTACTCAGACAACCACGGCAACTTCGATCTCGCCTGGTCGCTCGTGATGGCCGCGCTGTTCGGACTCGTGCTGGCGGCGAGCGTGTACCTCGTCGTGGTGCTTGAGATCCTCAAGCTCAAGCGCCTGCGCGCGTGGCAGCTGCGGCGCGCCGACCCCGACACGACGGAGCACGAGATCGTCGAGCAGGTCGAGCGCGAGCTGGAGACGGGAGAGTTCCCGGCGCTGGAGCCGCAGCCGAAGCGCCCGTAGTCGCGGCGCGCCATGTCAGCGCACCGTCGCACGGTGCGTGCCGGGTGTCACAATGTTGTTACAAGCGCGCGCGATTCTGTAGACTCAAAGCGCCCGCGAACTCATGGAGGACATCTTCAGGTTCGCGGCAGGACCCGCGCCGCCCGGTGCGGGCTTTTTGCATCCGGCGGCGACGCCCTTCATGTTTCCCCCGAACGAGCCAGAACGGCAGCAAGATGACTGCGCAGCATGCACTGAGGTCGGCTGATCCAATGGCGTTCCTGCGCTACTTCGACGTGCTGCTCGCCGCCCTCGCGCTGCCGGTGTTCCTGCTTGCCGACCTGCCGCTGGCGGGTTGGGTGACCGGGGCCGGAACGTACGCGGCCCAGCGCCTGATCGGGGACTACACGGCGCGCCGTGCGGCTGCCAGTGACGACCCGCGCACGACCGTCGGATTGATGGCAGGCTCGATGATCGGACGTGGATGGCTCGTAGCCCTTACGATCTTCGCCGTCGGAGCAGCCACCGACAGCGAAACCGGGCTCTCCGCCGCCGTCCTCTTCATCGCTCTCTTCACCGTCTACTTCACCATGCAGATGATCCTGCGCCCGTTCGAGAAGGAGAACCCGCGTCCATGAAGGTCCGCCTGCTTGCGGCGCTGACACCGCTCGTCCTGCTGCTCGTGAACCCCGCCGGCGCGCTCGCGATCGAGGTCAACGAGAACTTCAAGCCGCAGAACGAGTTCAAGCTCGACCCGTGGATCGAGATCAAGATCGGCGGACTCGACCTCTCGATCAACAAGGCGGTCATGTACGTCTTCATCGCCGCGGCGCTCACCTGCATCACGATGGTGTGGATCGCGAGACGCATGCAGGCGCGTCCGAACCGCGTGCAGACCGCCGTCGAGGCCGCCTTCACGCTCATGCGCGACAACATCACGCGCGGCAACATGAGCGACGCGATGGCGAAGAAGTGGTTCCCGTTCATCGGCGCGCTGTTCCTCTTCATCTGGTTCTCGAACATGATCGGCTACCTGCCGCTGCCGACGAATACCGAGCACAAGGTCGACATCTTCGGCGCGCAGATCCCGTCGCTCTCGCTGTACGCCGCGACCGCCAACCTGTCCGTGCCGCTCGCGCTGACGCTGATCGTGTGGGTCAGCTACCACGTCGAGGGCGTGCGCGCGAAGGGGCCGGTCAAGTACCTCAAGGGCTGGGTGCCCGCGGGCGTCGAGGGCGCCGCCGCCGGCCCGATCTTCGTGATCGAGGTGATCTCGCACTTCGTGCGGCTCGTCTCGCTCTCCGTTCGTCTGTTCGCCAACATCCTCGCCGGCCACCTGCTGATCCTCTTCATGGGCGGTGGGCTCGTCGTGCTGCTCAACCTGGCCGTGGCCGGCTCGGTCGTGCTCGGCCTCATCACCGGCGCGATGGCCATCGCCTTCTTCCTCTTCGAGGTGGGCCTGGTCGCCACCCTCCAGGCGTTCATCTTCGCCACGCTCACTGCCATCTACCTCGGCGGCGCTGTCGCCGAGTCTCACTAACGACACAGGAGATCTGCTGTGGACCTCTCCGTCATCAACACGCTGGCCGCCACGGTCGCCGAGAACGAGGCGATCGGCCGCAAGGCCGGCAAGGCGATCGCGCTCGGCGTCGGCGCCGGTCTCGGCACCGTCGGCCCGGGCATCGGCGTCGGCTACATCTTCGGCAAGGTGATCGAGTCGGTGACGCGCCAGCCCGAGATGCGCGACGAGATCACGAGCATCCAGTGGCTCGGCTTCGCGCTGACCGAGGCGATCGTCTTCTACGCCTTCATCTTCGGCCTGATCGCATTCTTCCTCTCGTAAGCGCCATGACCCCTGTCATCGCAGCCGCGGAGGAGAGCGGCAACTTCCTCGTCTCGCCCTCCGTGGGCCTGATGATCTGGCTGCTGCTCGCGTTCTTCGTGACGCTCTTCATCCTGCGCAAGTACGCCTTCCCCGCGATCGGGGACGCGCTCGACAAGCGCCAGCGCGCGATCGAGGAGTCGATCGACGCGGCCGAGCGCACGCGCGAGGAGGCCGACCAGCTGCTGGCCGAGTACCGCCAGCGGCTGACCGACGCCCGCGCGCAAGCCGACGAGATCGTCGCCAGAGCCGAGCGCTCCGGCGAGGTCGCCAAGGAGGAGTCGCTCGCGGCCGCGAAGACCCAGCGCGAGGAGCTGCTCGAGCAGACCAAGCGCGACGTCGAGGCGGAGACCCGCCGCGCGATCCAGGAGATCCGTCGCGAGGTCGCCGACCTGACGGTCATGGCGACCGAGAAGGTGACGCGCAAGACGCTCGACGAGTCCGACCAGCGCCGCCTCGTGGAGGAGGCGCTCGGCGAGCTCGACTTCAGCGCCCTGTCCGGCGAGCGGAACCAGGGGTAAGGGGGCCGCCGTGGAGGAGATCGCCCAGGTCTACGCGCGCGCCCTCTTCGAGGTCGCGCGGGAGCAGGGCAAGCTCGACCTCGTGCGCGAGCAGCTCGGGCAGTTCGCCGACGCGCTGAACGAGAGCGGCGACCTGCGCGTGTTCTTCTTCTCCCCGTACTTCTCGACGGAGGAGAAGAAGGACGGCCTGCACAGATCGCTCGACGGCGCCGACGCGGCGATCGTCAACTTCCTCGAGACGCTGCTGGAGCGTCACCGCATGCCGGTGGTCTTCCGCATCCGCGACGCCTATGAGCGGCTGTGGGACCAGGAGAACCAGACGCTGCCCGTCGAGGTCACCAGCGCGGTCGACCTCGACGAAGCTACGGTCAAGTCGATCGGCGAGCGGATCGGGCAGCAGACCGGCCAGCGCGTCGAGCTGACCAGCAAGGTGGATCCCGCGATCCTCGGGGGCATCGTCCTGCGGGTGGGCAACTCGATCCTCGACGCCTCGATCAAGCACCGCCTCGACCAACTTCGCAAGCACGTCGCGCAGGCCTGATGGTTGAACCCACGACCACACGCACACGGATGACGCCCGGTACCTTCGCTGGATCGGGGTCATCGGGCTTGCCAATACCGCATGGGTATTGGCTGCGCCCTGCTTCCCCCGCCCAGCTCGGTCCCGCGCGCCCCCGTGCACGCGTGGCCGTGGGCCCAACCATCTGACTGCCGCTGCGCCTGTCACGTCAAGGAGCCAACGAACCTCTCATGCAGATCAAGCCCGACGAGATCACCTCAATCCTGAAGTCGCGCATCGAGGGCCTCGACACCGGCGGGGCGGACCTGACCGAGGTCGGCACCGTGCTGTCGGTCGGCGACGGCATCGCGCGCATCCACGGCCTCGAGAACTGCATGTCGTTCGAGATGCTCGAGCTGCCGCACGACGTGACCGGCCTCGCGCTGAACCTCGAGTCCGACAACGTCGGCGTCGTGCTGTTCGGCGACTGGCAGAAGATCGCCGAGGGCGACACGGTCAAGCGCACCGGCCGCCTGCTGGAGATCCCGGTCGGCGAGGCGCTGCTGGGCCGCATCGTCGACCCGCTCGGCAACCCGCTCGACGGCAAGGGCGACATCGACACGACCGAGTTCCGCCCGGCCGAGTTCAAGGCCCCCGGTGTCGTCCAGCGCCAGCCCGTCACCGAGCCGCTGCAGACCGGCATCAAGGCGATCGACGCGATGATCCCGATCGGCCGCGGCCAGCGCGAGCTGATCATCGGCGACCGTCAGACCGGCAAGACGGCGATCGCGATCGACACGATCATCAACAACAAGGACACCGGCGTCGTCTCCATCTACGTCGCGATCGGCCAGCGCATGGCGACGGTCGTGCAGCTCGCCGAGACGCTCGCCGAGAACGGCGCGCTCGACAACACGATCATCGTCGCCGCCCCGGCCGACGAGGCGGCGCCGATCAAGTTCATGGCGCCGTACGCCGGCGCCGCGATGGCCGAGCACTTCCTGTACGCGGGCAGACACGCGCTGTGCGTGTACGACGACCTGACGAAGCACGCCTACGCGTATCGCCAGATGTCGCTCTTGCTGCGCCGCCCGCCGGGTCGCGAGGCCTACCCCGGCGACGTCTTCTACCTGCACAGCCGCCTGCTGGAGCGCTCGGTGAAGCTCAACGACGAGCTCGGCGGCGGCTCGATGACCGCGCTGCCGATCATCGAGACGCAGGCGGGCGACGTCTCGGCCTACATCCCGACGAACGTGATCTCGATCACCGACGGCCAGATCTTCCTCGAGCCGAAGCTGTTCTACTCGGGCGTGCGCCCGGCCATCAACGTCGGCATCTCCGTGTCCCGGGTGGGCGGCAACGCGCAGATCTCGCCGATGAAGAAGACGGCCGGCAAGATCAAGATCGAGCTCTCGCAGTACCGCGAGCTCGAGGCGTTCGCGCAGTTCGGCTCCGACCTCGACGCCGACACCCAGCGCACGCTCGCGCGCGGCGAGCGGCTCGTCAAGACGCTCAACCAGGGCGAGCGCGCGCCGCTGTCGGTCGAGGACCAGGTCGTCCAGATCTTCGCCGCCACGAACGGCTACCTCGACCGCATCGACGCCGACAAGGTCGAGCGCTTCCTCGACGGCCTCACGCGGCGAGCGCATGCGGAGGGCGGCGAGCTGCGCGCGAAGATCGCCGGCGGCGACTGGAGCGACGACACGCAGCAGGCGCTCGACGCGCTCGTCAAGCGCTACGCGGAGGACTTCGGCTACGACCTCGACGAGGAGGGCCAGCCGCTGACCGACGAGGACGCGCCCGAGGTGCGCCCGACGCGCGCCGAGCCGGCCGCCGCCGCGGAGCCCGAGGAAGCCCCCGAGCAGGAGCCGGCAGCGGTCTAACCCATGGCTCAGCGCGACGTCAAGAACCGCATCGCGTCGGTCAAGAACATCCAGAAGATCACGCGCGCGATGGAGATGGTCGCCGCGGCGCGCCTGCGCCGCGCCGAGCAGCGCATCGAGGCGCTGCGCCCGTACGCGGGCGCGATCCGGCGCATGACGCGCCAGGCGGCGGAGGCGGCCGGCAACGTGCCGGCGCTGCCGATCCTCTCCGAGCACGACACGGAGAGCCGCGTCGCGCTGCTGCTCGTGACCGCCGACCGCGGCCTCGCGGGCGCGTTCAACTCGCAGATCATCCGCGCCGGCGTGCGCACCGCTCAGGAGCACAGAGACGGCGGCAGGGAGATCGTCTACTACGCGACCGGACGTCGCGGCGTCTCGTCGCTGACGTTCCGCGGCACGGAGCCCGAGCAGGGCTTCACCGGCTTCACCGAGCGGCCGACGTACGCCAACGCGCGCGAGATCGCGCACTGCCTGATGGCCGCCTACGTCGACGGCAGAGTCGACCGCGTCGAGATCCTCTACAACGGCTACATCTCGCCGATCTCGCAGGAGGTGCGGCGCGAGACGCTGCTGCCGCTGCAGCAGGCGACGATCCTCGAGGCGGAGACGCCCGAGGAGGCCGACAGACCGACGGGCCACACCGCGCTCGTCGAGTACGAGCCCGAGCCGGAGGAGATCCTCCAGCGGCTCGTGCCGGACTACGTCGAGATCTCGATCTACCGGGCGCTGCTGGAGTCGACCGCGTCGGAGCTGGGCGCGCGCATGACGGCGATGCGCAGCGCCTCCGACAACGCCGGCGAGATCATCGACGACCTCACGTTGGAGATGAACCGCGCCCGGCAGGCGGAGATCACGCAGGAGATCATGGAGGTCGTCGGCGGGGCCGAGGCCCTGTCGTGACGACGACTGGACTTTCCGAGGAGAACTAAGCACCCATGTCAGCAACAGCAACGAAGAACGTCGGGCGCATCGAGGAGATCCAGGGCGTCGTGATCGAGGCCGTCTTCCCTGACGAGCTGCCCGAGATCAACTCCGCCGTCACGATCGACCGCGGCGAGGACGGGATCCTCGTCTGCGAGGTGCAGCAGCACCTCGGCGACGACCGCGTGCGCGCGGTCGCGATGGACTCGACCGACGGCCTCTCCCGCGGCACCGAGGTGCTCGACACCGGCGGCCCGATCACGGTGCCGGTCGGGCGCGCGACGCTCGGCCGCATCTTCAACCTGCTCGGCGAGCCGATCGACCTCGCCGGCGACGTGGACGCGGACGAGCGTTGGCCGATCCACCGTCCGGCGCCCACCGTTGAGAACTTGACTCCGACCACGGAGATGTTCGAGACCGGCATCAAGGTCGTCGACCTGCTCGCGCCCTACGCGAAGGGCGGCAAGGTCGGCCTGTTCGGCGGCGCCGGCGTCGGCAAGACGGTCCTGATCCAGGAGCTGATCCACAACCTCGCCAAGGAGCACGGCGGCCTGTCCGCCTTCTGCGGCGTCGGCGAGCGCTCCCGCGAGGGCAACGACCTGTGGCTGGAGATGAAGGAGTCGGGCGTCCTCGACAAGACGATGCTCGTCTTCGGCCAGATGAACGAGCCGCCCGGCGCGCGCATGCGCGTCGCGCTGTCCGGCCTGACGATGGCGGAGTACTTCCGCGAGCAGGGCCAGGACGTGCTGCTGTTCATCGACAACATCTTCCGCTTCGTGCAGGCCGGCTCCGAGGTCTCGGCGCTGCTCGGCCGCATGCCCTCGCAGGTCGGCTACCAGCCGACGCTCGAGTCGGAGATGGGCCAGCTGCAGGAGCGCATCACCTCGACGCGCCAGGGCTCGGTCACCTCGGTGCAGGCGATCTACGTGCCCGCCGACGACCTCACCGACCCGGCGCCGGCGTCGGTGTTCGCCCACCTCAACGCGACGACCGTGCTCTCGCGAGCGATCTCGGAGAAGGGCATCTACCCGGCCGTCGACCCGCTCGACTCGACCTCGACGATCCTGAAAGCCGACATCCTCGGCGAGGAGCACTACACGGTCGCCAACGAGGTCAAGCAGATCCTCCAGCGCTACAAGGAGCTGCAGGACATCATCGCGATCCTCGGCATCGACGAGCTCTCCGACGAGGACAAGCTCGTCGTCCAGCGCGCGCGCAAGGTCGAGCGCTTCCTCTCGCAGCCGTTCCACGTGGCCGAGCAGTTCACGGGCACGCCCGGCGCGTACGTCCCGATCGCCGAGACGATCCGCGGCTTCAAGGAGATCATCGAGGGCAAGCACGACGAGCTGCCCGAGCGCGTCTTCCTGCTCAAGGGCACGATCGACGACGTCGTCGCGGCGGCGAAGGGGTAGGGCGTGGCCCGCACGAAGTTCCCGGTCGAGGTCCTCACCCCCGAGGGCGAGGTCTTCAACGACGAGGTCGAGATGGTCTCGACGCGCACCGCGACGGGCTCGATCGGCATCCTCGCCAACCACACGCCGCTGCTGGCGATGCTCGACCCGACCGAGCTGAGACTGTACGTCTCGGAGAACGAGATCGTGAGCTACGCGCAGGGCGAGGGCTACCTGCAGGTGGCGGACCGCGGGGTCCTCATCCTCGTCGAGGACGCCGTGCGCCCCGAGCAGCTCGACCAGGCGGACATCACCGAGAAGCTGCGCGCCGCCGAGGACGCCTACGCGAGAGCGGAGGAGGGCTCGGAGGAGCAGCGCCTCGCCGCGCGCGACAGACGCCGCTGGGAGGCCTTCCAGCGGATCGCGAGCGGGGCATAGGAGGCCGACCCGCCCTCGCCCGAGCCGGCTGGGCGGGTCCGTATCCTCTCCCGTCGTGGTCGACGAACGCGCCCTCGCCGAGCGGCTGATCTCCTACGACACGTCCCGCCCCGAGGAGCTCGCGGCGGCTGCGGCGTTCGTGAAGGGCTGGCTGGAGGCGCGCGAGATCGAGGTGCGCGAGCACGTCCACAACGGCCTGCCGGTGTTGATCGCCGACGTTGGCGCTGACGGCGACGACTGCCCGTGCGTGCTGCTGCACGGCCACCTCGACGTCGTGCCCGGCCACGAGGAGCAGTACGAGCCGCGCGTCGAGGGCGACCGCCTGATCGGCCGCGGCGCGTATGACATGAAGGGCGGCCTCGCGGCGATGATGTGCGCGGTGAAGGACTGCGCCGAGCAGGACAGCGTGCGGGTGCGCCTCCTGTGCGTCCCCGACGAGGAGGCGGAGGACGTCGACGAACGCTCGACCGACGAGCTCGTGCGCGCCGGCATGCGCGCCGACTTCGCGATCACCGGCGAGCCGACGAACCTGCACATCGGGATCGAGGCGAAGGGCGTGCTGGCGATGCGGATCGAGGTGAGCGGACGTGCCGCGCACGGCTCGACGCCGTGGCTCGGCGACAGCGCGGTGCTGAAGGCGTTCGACGTCTTCCGCCGCATCGAGGCGATGGACTTCGCGCGCGAGTCCTCCGAGCTGTTCGACCGCCCGTCGATCAACCTCGGCCGGATCGAGGGCGGCGACGTCTTCAACAAGGTGCCGGACCGCTGCACGATGGTCGTCGACGTCCGCTACCTGCCCGGCCAGGACCCCGGCGAGATCCTCGCGCAGGTCCGCGCGCTGCCGGACGTGACGGTGGCGAAGACGCTGATGCGCGCGCCCGCGCACGTCGAGCGCACGAACCCGTACGTGCGCGCGCTGCGCGACGCGGCGGCGCGCACGACCGACGGCGAGGCGCTCAGCGTCGGCCGCGACGGCGCCTCAGACGCGATCTCGTTCCTCGAGGCGGGCATCCCGGCGGTCGAGTTCGGTCCGACGGGCGCCGGGCACCACGGGCCCGACGAGTGGGTCTCGATCTCCTCGATGCGGCGCTACCGCGAGGCGCTGACCGCGTTCGTGCGCACGCTGCCGGAGTGGCTGGCGCGCGAGCGCGCGTCGGGGACGAGCGGCCTGACCGCGATCGACGGGGGGCTGGCGTGAATCCCGGGGACGGCGGGTTCGACTTCCCCCGCCGCGGCGGCCTGTGGCTGAAGTTCCTGCTGGCCGCGTTCACGATCGTCGTGCTGAGCGCCGGCATCACGGCGACAGTCGGCCTCAACACCGTGCAGGGCTTCGTCGACGACCTCAAGCAGGGTGGGACGATCGCCAACGCCGGCAGCGTCATCACGCGCGTGCAGGCGGGCGATCCGCAGACGATCCTGCTGATCGGCTCCGACCATCGCTACGGCCAGGACACGAGAGACGCGCGCTCGGACACGATGATGCTCGTGCGGCTCGACCCGGACGCCAACGCGACGACGGTGCTGTCGATCCCGCGCGACCTGAAGGTGACGTTCCAGCTGCCGGACGGCAGCTACCGCACCGGCGCGAAGATCAACGAGACCTACACCGACGGCGGCGAGGTCCTGACCGCCAGAGTCATCAGACACCTGCTGCACGTTCCGATCAACCACATCATCAACATCGACTTCGGCGGCTTCCGCGCCGCCGTCGACGCGATCGGCTGCGTCTACGTCGACGTGGACCGCTGGTACTACCACTCGAACATCGGGTCGGTCGAGCAGTACGCCGAGATCGACGTGCCGCCCGGCTACCAGAGACTGTGCGGGCAGCAGGCGCTCGACTACGTGCGCTTCCGCCACCTCGACAACGACTTCGTGCGCGCCGCGCGCCAGCAGGACTTCCTGCGCCAGGCGAAGTCGCAGTACGGGATCGGCAAGTTCATCTCCGACCCGCACAAGCTGACGAGCAAGATCGGCAAGCACATGCGCACGGACGCAGCGCTGCAGTCGAAGGAGGAGTTCCTGAAGCTCGCGCTGCTGGCGGGCTACTCGATCAGCCACCCCGTCCGCCAGGTGCAGTTCCCGATCGCCTACGACAACAGCGCGGCCGGGTCGTTCGTCACGGCGACGCCGAAGGTCCTCGCCCAGGTGCGCCACGAGTTCCTCTCGCCGCCGCCGAAGCCGGACGCTCAGCCGTCCGGCGGCGGCCGCGGCCACGGCAAGAAGCGGCGCGGACCGCATGGGCCGGACCTCGCCGGGCTGGTGAACGCCCAGACCGAGGGCGAGGACTACGCGATTCAACTCGGTGGGACGAAGTTCCCGGTCTACTACCCGAAGCTGATGGTCGCGGGCCGTCATTACATGCCGCTGGCGCGCAACGCCAGCGGCCAGGAGATGTATCCGCGCACCTACCGCATCAAGGCCCCCGACGGGAAGATGAAGGCCGCCTACCGGCTCGTCGTGGCGTACAACACGCTCGAAGGGGACTACTACGGGATCCAGGGCACGACGTGGACGGACCCGCCGATCCTCCACAATCCGTCCAGCGACGCGCGCACGGTCAACGGCAAGAAGCTGCTCCTGTTCTACGACGGCAAGAGACTGCGGACCGTCGGCTGGAAGACCGCGAAGGCGGCGTACTGGGTGCAGAACACGCTGCAGGAGAAGTTGACGAACAGTCAGATGCTCGCGATCGCCGGATCCCTCACACGACTCGGCAATTAGGGCGGCGCGCGTCGACCCGCCGCCCTGACGCACGCGGAGCGGCTGGACGGCGCGGACCGACGTCCAGAAGCGTCCGCGGCGGGCACCGCCTGCCGGCCGATCCGCTAGTAGTCTTCGCCGCCCCATGAGCTCCGCGCGCGAACCGATTGCGGTCATCGGCACCGGCTACGTGGGCCTCGTCACGGCTGCCGGCTTCGCCGAGCTCGGCAACGAGGTCTGGTGCGTCGACATCGACGCCGACAAGATCGCCCGCCTCGAGGCCGGCCATGTGCCGATCTACGAGCCCGGGCTCGCCGAGTCGATCGCCGCCAACCGCGAGCGCCTGCACTTCTCGACCGACCTCGCGCCCGCGCTCGAGCACGCGCGCCTGCTGTTCGTCGCCGTCGGCACGCCGCCGACCTACTCCGGCGACGCCGACCTGTCCGCGGTTCATGCCGTCGTCGACGCGATGCCGCCGTCGGACCGCCACGCGCTCGTGATGAAGTCGACCGTCCCGGTCGGCACCGGCGCCGCGATCAAGCGCGAGTTCGCCGCCCGCGGCAAGGACGGCTTCCGCTACGTCTCCTGCCCGGAGTTCCTCAAGGAGGGGACCGCGCTCGCGGACTTCCGCAGACCGGACCGCGTCGTCGTCGGCGACGACGGCGACTGGGCCGGCGAGGCGGTCTGCGACCTGTACGCGCCGCTCGGCGCCCCGCTCGTGCGCACCGACATCGCCAGCGCCGAGATGGTCAAGCTCGCCTCCAACGCCTTCCTGGCGACGAAGATCTCGTTCATCAACGAGATCGCCAACGTCTGCGAGGAGACCGGCGCGGACGTGAGCGAGGTCGCCAAGGGGATGGGGCTCGACCGCCGCATCGGCGAGCACTTCCTGCGCCCGGGGATCGGCTACGGCGGCTCGTGCTTTCCGAAGGACGTCAGCGCGCTCAAGCAGCTGGCGGGCAACTCGGGCTACCACTTCCAGCTGTTGACGGCCGTGATCGAGGTCAACGAGCTGCAGAAGCGGCGCGTGATCTCGAAGCTGCAGAAGCACCTCGGCTCGCTCGTCGGCACGACGGTGGCGCTGCTCGGCGTCTCGTTCAAGCCCGACACCGACGACATGCGCGAGGCCTCCTCGCTGGTGCTCGCCGCACGCCTGCAGGCTGACGGCGCGACCGTGCGCGCCTACGACCCGATCGCCGAGGAGGAGGCGCGCCGGCTGATGCCGGGCGTGCATTTCGCGCCGAGCGCGATGGAGGCGCTCGACGGCGCCGACGCGGTCGTGCTCGTGACGGAGTGGCCCGAGTTCAGAGCGCTCGACTGGGACAGCGCGGCGCGGCGCATGAGCGGCAGGCTGGTGATCGACGGGCGCAACGCGCTCGACGCCCAGGCCGTCCGCGCGGCGGGGTTCGCGTTCGAGGGGATCGGCCGCGGCGGCGACCGTCGCACGGCCGCTCCGACCAGCGGGACGGCCGCCTGACGTGCAGGCGCTGATCCTCGCCGGTGGAGAGGGGACGCGGCTGCGGCCGCTCACCTCCACGGTCCCCAAGCCGGTCGTTCCGCTCGTCGACCGTCCGTTCATCGCCTTCATGCTCGAATGGCTGCGCGGACACGGCGTCGACGACGTCGTGATCTCGTGCGGCTTCATGGCCTCGGGCGTCCACAACGTGCTGGGCGACGGCTCGGCCTACGGGATGCGGCTGCGCTACGTCGAGGAGCCGAGGCCGCTCGGCACCGGCGGTGCGGTCAAGTTCGCCGAGGACCTGCTCGAGGAGCGCTTCCTGATGCTCAACGGGGACGTGCTGACGGACATCGACTTGACCGCGCAGCTGGAGCAGCACGAGCGCACCGGCGCCCGCGCGACGCTCGCGCTGGTGCCGGTCGAGGATCCGTCGGCGTACGGACTCGTGCGGCGCAACGGCGATCTGAGCGTGCGCGAGTTCCTCGAGAAGCCGAGCCCCGACCAGATCGACACGAACCTGATCAACGCCGGGGCGTACGTGCTGCACCGCGACGTGCTGGCGGACGTGCCCACGGATCAGCACGTCTCGATCGAGCGCGAGGTGTTTCCGACGCTGGTCGGGAACGGCCTCTTCGGCTACGAGGCGTCGGGCTACTGGCTCGACATCGGCACCCCGGACCGCTATCTGCAGGCGACCTACGACATCCTCGACGGCGCGGTCAGGACGAGCGTCACCGACGCCTACGACGCCGCGCATCTCGCGGTCGCCGACCATGCGCAGCTGGACGGCCGCGTCGTCGGGCCCGCGCTCGTCGGCGAAGGCGCGCGCGTCGCCGACGGCGCGCTCGTGAGCGGCCGCAGCGTGCTGGGGCGCGGCGTCGAGGTCGGCGAGGGCGCGCACGTCGACGGCTCCGTGGTGCTCGACGGCGCCATCGTCGGTCCGCATGCTCAGCTGACCCACTGCATCGTCGGCCCCGGCTCGCGCATCGGCGCGCACACGCGCCTCGGCGAAGGCGTGGTGCTCGGCGAGTGCGTGACGCTCGGCGCCGACAACCAGCTCGCCGCCGGCATGCGGCTGTCCCCGAACGTGTCCCTTCCCGACGGAGCGATCAAGTTTTGACTACCCCGGCCAGCCTGACCCGCGATGCGATCGACGCCGTCGACGCCGCCAAGCAGATCGATGACATCCTCGCCCTCCCGGAGCACCTGCGCGACGCGCTGTGGCGCGTCGAGTCGGCCAAGCTCGAGCAGCACGACGCGCCGGGCGGGCTGATCGTCGCCGGGATGGGCGGCTCGGCGATCGGCGGGGCGCTCGCGCGCGCGGCGCTCGGCGATCGCGCGTCGCGCCCGCTGATCGTGATGCGCGACTACGGCGTCCCCTCGTGGACGACGCCGGACGCGACCGTGCTGTGCGCGAGCTACTCCGGGAACACGGAGGAGACGCTCGCCGCGTTCGAGGCCGCCGGTGCGCTCGGCGCCCGCCGCATCGTCGCGACGACCGGCGGCAAGCTCGCCGCCGCCGCGCGCGAGGAGGACGTCCCGGTGATCCCGATCCCGGGGGCCTTCCAGCCGCGCGCCGCGGTCGGCTACGCGCTCGTGATCGCGCTCGAGGTGGCCGCCGCCTGCGGCGTCTCCGAGGCGATCCACTCCGAGATCGACGTCGCGGCCGCGCACACGGAGGAGCTCGTCGCGGAGTGGGGGCCGGACGGACCCGAGGACTCGCTGCCGAAGCAGCTGGCGCGCGGCTTGCTGGGGACGATCCCGCAGATCGCCGGCGCCGGCCTCACCGCGCCGATCGCCTACCGCTGGAAGACGCAGCTGAACGAGAACGCGAAGCTCCTCGCGCACTCCTCCGAGCTGCCCGAGCTCGACCACAACGAGGTCGCCGGCTGGGTCGGCGCGCCCGAGCACGGGCAGTTCAGCGCGGTCTTCCTCGACGACTCCGACCTGCACCCGCGCATCCGCCAGCGGATCGAGCTCACGCGCGGGCTGATCGGCGCAAGCGCGGCGGCCTCCTTCCGCGTCGAAACGCGCGGCGAGACGCGTCTGGAGCGGCTGGTCTCGCTCGTGCTGCTCGGCGACCTCGTCTCGCTCTATCTCGCCGTGCTGCGCGGCATCGACCCGACGCCGGTCGACGCGATCGAGCGGCTCAAAGGTGCGCTGATCGGCGGTTAGGACGCGGGCTTCGCAGGCTTCTTGAAGCCTATGAGCGCGAGCGCTCTCCATTCCACATACGGCTTGTAGCCGCGCGCGGCCAGCCATCTGACGTGTTCGTCGAACAGCGTTTCCTGTTGGACGAACAGCTTGTTGCCGCCTGCTCGCTCCAGCGCGCGGATCATCTCGCCCCACTGCTGTTCGGTCATCATCGAGTCGATGTTGGCGTAGGGGGTGACGTCGCGGATCCCGATCTGCTCCGAGATCTGATGGCCCGGTCTGACGAGCACGGCGACGGGCTCGCCGGGTCGCGTCTGCAGCTTGATCGCGGCGCCGAGCGCCGTGACGACGCGCACGTCGTGCGGCTGCGAGCGCCCGATGCGCTCGATCTGGGACCAGGGCGTGGGGATCTGCGCGAGCGAGCAGGCCATCGCGCCGACGCCGGCGAACACCAGCAGCTCCGCGAGCTGCGTCCGGCGCCCGGGCCGGCGTGCGATCGCGCGGACCGCGACGACCGCGAGCAGCGCAAGCGCGTACGACCACACCGAGAAGAGATCCTCCAGTACCTGCGGATGCGAGCGCCCGGTGAAGTACGCGCCGACACCCAGGCCGAAGACGCCGACCCAGGCGAGCGCCGCGCTCAGCATGCGCTGTTCGTCCTCGGCGACGCCGCGGACCGCCGCCACCGCGATCGCCGCGACGAACGTGACGTACACGACGAGGTGGAAGCCGATCGACGGCATCGGCAGCAGGCCGAAGCCTTCGCTGCCGAAGATGCGCGGGAACAGCAGCAGCATGCCGAAGTGCGGCAGTCCGCCCCCGACCGCCAGCGTCAGCATCGACACGAGCGCGATCGCGACCGCGCCGCCGCCGAGCGCTTCGAGCCCCAGCCGCAGCAGGCCGCGCGCCGAGCGGTCGTCCAGCGTCCACGCGAGCACGAGCAGCGTCGCGCCGACGGCGGGCACGCCGAACTCGGGATTGTTGACGACGACGAGGCCGGCGAACGCGAGCAGCGGCAGCGTCCGCCGCGTTGAGCGGGCGTCGAGCCGCCGCACGAGCAGCCACAGCAGGACGTAGGGGCCGAAGTAGCGGATCGGGAAGAGGCTGAAGAGGGCGGCCGGGCTGTAGCGGTTGTCCGCCGGCCCCGCCTTCATGAAGAAGCTGGTCGCGACGAACGGCAGGAACAGGGCGAGCGTCAGCAGGGAGCTGCCGCCGACGATCCGGCGCAAGCTGGCGAAGACGGTCGCCATCGTCGCCGCGCTGCCCGCCAGCATGATCGCGGCGAAGACGCCGAGCGAGGCGCCGAACAGCGTCATCCCGCCGGCCGCGGCGTAGGCCCACAGGTGGCCGTACTGGGCGTGGAAGTCGACGAGCGGCGCCTGACCGTTGAGGATCGAGAAAGCTTCGTCGATGTAGAACGCGGTGTGGTCCCACAACGCGACGTTGGCGATGTTGATCGTGCCGTCGGTGTTGAACGCCGACAGCAGGTAGGCGAGCGTCACCAGGCCTGCGATCGCGAGCGCCGCCGCGTGGCGCGGGCGCGTCTCGCGCGTGAGGTCGGCGATTCGCTCGGACAGCGCCTGGCGCGAGAGCACGGCCGCGGCCGCAACCGCGATCGCGACGGCGACCGCGAGCGTCGGCAGCGTGAAGTAGATCGTCGTCTTGAAGCCTCTGCCGCCGGTGAATGCGTCGCCGTAGAGATGCTCCCGCTGCGCTACGAGACAGGCGGCCGCGAATGCCGCGAGCGCGACCTGCGCCAGCGGCGTCGCGACTGCCGGCACGATCGTGCGCACGCTGCGGCCGCGCAGCAGTCGCGCCGCGCCCACGATGAGCAGCGGGCCGAGCAGCGCAAGCACGTAGCGCGCATGCTCGGTCGGCTCGGGTCGGACGCCGCCCAGCGTGAAGAAGCGCGGCCATATGTGCTCCGCGCCGGTCGGCTCGAACAGCGCGCGTCCGAGCGGCGGGCCGAGCAGGACGACGAGCGCGAGCAGGAGGAGCGCGCACGGCAGGGCGGCGAGCCATGTGGACTCGCCTGCGCTGAGCGCGTGCGTCGACGGCACCGTACGGACGCGTCCCCCGACGCCCCCGATGCGTGATCCCCCGACGGCCTCAGCCCGATCAGGGGCCTTTGCCGACACCGGATTACTCTACCGGAAGGGAGTAGATCGGCCGATGGTCCGCGGGCTCCGTCGCACGAACTCCACGATGCCGAGCCCCGCCGCTTCGCGCGCTCCGTCATAGCCGGCCCTGCGCAGGTAGTCGATCCGTTCGGGCAGCAGCCAGTGTCGCGGGACGATCACCTTGAGACCGCCGGCGCGGCGCAGGTCGCGAAGCGTCTCCGCCCACTGCTGGACGGTCATCATCGAGTCCATGTTCGCATAGGGCGTGACGTCGTCGAGGCCGAGCTCGTAGGCGATCCGCTGGCCTAGGAAGAGCATCAGCGCGACCGGCTCGCCGCGCACGGTCAGTCTGTCGACGACGGCTGTGGCGGCGGCTGCGACGCGTTCCGCGGGCGGCCGGCTGTGGCTCAGCCGCTGCAGCTGCGACCACGGAGTCGGCGCCTGGGCGAGCGAGCACGCCATCACGCCGAAGCCGGCCAGTACGAGCAGCTCGGCGAGCTGAGGCCGGCGTAAGCCGCGTCGCACGACAGCCTGCACGACGACGACCGTCAACAGGCTGAGTGCGAGCGCCCAGGCGGAGAACAGGTCGATCAGCACATGGGGGTGCGAGCGGCCGACGAAGTAGCTGCCGGCTCCGAGTCCGAACAGCCCCGACCACATGAGGGCCGCCGTCAGCGGTACCTCCGCGCCGCCGCCGGCTGCGGCGAGCCGTACGACCGCCACGACGATCGCCGCGGCGAACGTGACGTAGAGGATCAGGTGGAACCCGATCGACGGCATCGGCAGCAGGCCGAAGCCTTCGGCGCCGTAGATGCGCGGGAACGTCGTGAGCATCCCGAGATGCGGGAGCGAGCCGGCCACGACGAGCGTCAGCGCGCACACGAGCGCGAGTGCGATCGCGAGGCCGGCGAGCGCCGTCGCCGCGAGCCGCGCGAGCCCGCGCGGCGAGCGATCCTCGGCCGCCGCGGCGAGCGCGAGCAGAGAGGCGCCGAAGGCCGGCAGCCCGAACTCGACGTTGTTGAGCGCGACGAGGCCGGCAAAGGCGAGGAGCGCGATCGGCGCACGCGTCGTTCCGCGCTGCACGCGGCGCACGACGAGCCACAGCAGGACGTAGGGGCCGGCGTAGCGAATCGGGAACAGGCTGAAGAGGTTCGCCGGACCGTAGCGGTTGGAGAGCGGGCCGACCTCCAGGTAGAAGCTCGTCGCCGTGAACGGCAGGAACAGGACGAGCGCGGCCGGCCAGCCGCCCGTCAGGCGGCGAAAGGTCGCGAGCACCGCCGCGAGCGTGCACGCGGTGCCGGCGAGCATGACGGCGGCATACACGGCGAGCGTCGCGCCGAACAGCGAGAGCGCGCCGGCGGCGACGTAGGCCCACAGGTGGCCGTACTGGGCGTGGAAGTCGACGAGCGGCGCGTGGCCGCCGAGCAGCGCGAACGCCTCGTCGCTCCAGAAGGCGATGTTGTCCGTGACCGACGGGTTCGCGAGCTCGATCGTGCCGTCGGTGTTGAACGCGCTCAGCAGCCACAGGACGCCGAACAGCGCGGCCAGCGCGATCGCGACGACGCGTCGCCGTGGGCTTTCCTGCAGCGCGTCTAACGCGCGTACGACGATGCGCGGCCGCTGGAGCGCCCAGCCGGCCGACGCCGCGACCAGGACGGCGATCGCGAGCGTGGGGAGGGCGACGATCGTCATCCGATGCGTCGCCGGCTCGCCGGTGAACGTGCGGTCGTAGAGGTGGCGCTGCTGCGCGACGACGCAGACGAGGACGAACAGCAGCAGCCCCACCTGGCTGGCGGCGGCGGCGACCGGTGCGCCGGCGACGCGCGTCCTTCGGCGCCACAGCGCGAGCGCGCCGGCGGCGACGAGCGGCGGTCCGAGCAGCGCGATCGCATAACGGGCGTGCTCGGTCGGCTCGGTGTGCACGAAATGCGCGCCGACGAACTGCGGCCATATCGTCCATTCGCCGTGCGGCGCGAACAGCGCCCGCCCGAGCGGGGGGCCGAGCACGACGATCGCGGCGAGCAGCAGCGCCGCGCATGCCGGCGCGACGAGCCATGCGGCCTCGCCGAGCGTAAGGGCATGCGGCGCCCGAGCAGGTGTGACGAGCTTCCCCCGAGCGACCGCCCCCCGTGCGGAGGTGCTGGTCGACACACGATCAATCTACTGGAATCGAGCCATTCAGAACCTTGACACGCCTCTGGTAAGGTTGGTCGCCGGATGGCGAGAGACGACGCGCTGACGATCCACGAGGCGGCCGAGACGACCGGGTGGTCGCCGCGCATGCTGCGCTACGTCGAGCGCAGCGGCCTCGTCATGGCCGAGCGCTCGCAATCCGGCTACCGGCTCTACGGACCGGCGGAGCTGCAGCGGCTGCGCACGCTGCGGGAGCTGCTCGAACGCTTCGAGGTCGGCCTCGCGGAGATCGGCTTCGCGCTGCGGATGCGGCGCGACCCCGATCTGCGCGCGGCGGTCGAGGAGTGGTTCGAGGCCGAGCCGCGCCGTCCCGAGCACGTCGACGACGCCGACTGGCTGCGCTGGGAGCAGGAGAAGCACCAAAGGCTGCTCAACACACGACCGATGGAGACCGCGCCACGATGACCGCCCTGTCCAGCACAACCGACTTCAAGGTCGCCGACCTGTCGCTCGCCGACTTCGGCCGCAAGGAGATCCGCCTCGCCGAGCACGAGATGCCCGGCCTGATGTCGATCCGCGAGGAGTTCGCGGCGAGCCAGCCGCTCAAGGGCGCGAGGATCATGGGCTCGCTGCACATGACGATCCAGACGGCCGTGCTGATCGAGACGCTCGTCGCGCTCGGCGCGGAGGTCCGCTGGGTCTCCTGCAACATCTTCTCGACGCAGGACCACGCCGCCGCCGCCGTCGCGGTCGGCCCCGACGGCACGCCCGAGGATCCGCGCGGCATCCCCGTCTTCGCCTGGAAGGGTGAGACGCTCGAGGAGTACTGGTGGTGCACCGAGCAGGCGCTCACGTGGCCGGGCGAGGATGGACCGAACATGATCCTCGACGACGGCGGCGACGCGACGCTGCTCGTCCACAAGGGCACCGAGTTCGAGGCCGCGGGCGCCGTGCCGGACGACGCGCCCGGCGACTCGGAGGAGTACGGCGTGATCCTCGCGCTGCTGCGCAAGACGCTCGCCGAGGACCCGCAGAAGTGGACGAAGGTCGGCCAGTGCGTCAGGGGCGTCACGGAGGAGACGACGACCGGCGTGCACCGTCTCTACGAGATGATGGAGGCCGGCACGCTGCTGTTCCCGGCGATCAACGTCAACGACTCCGTCACGAAGTCGAAGTTCGACAACCTCTACGGCTGCCGCCACTCGCTCGTCGACGGCATCAACCGCGCGACGGACGTGATGATCGGCGGCAAGGTCGCCGTCATCTGCGGCTTCGGCGACGTCGGCAAGGGCTGCGCCGAGTCGCTGCGCGGCCAGGGCGCGCGCGTGATCGTGACCGAGATCGACCCGATCTGCGCGCTGCAGGCGGCGATGCAGGGCTACGAGGTCAAGACGCTCGACGACGTGATCGACGAGGGCGACATCTTCGTCACCACGACCGGCAACAAGGACATCATCACCGCCGACCACATGGCGCGCATGAAGCACCAGGCGATCGTCGGCAACATCGGCCACTTCGACAACGAGATCGACATCGCCGGCCTCGCGAAGTTCCCGGGGATCGAGCGGATCAACATCAAGCCGCAGGTCGACGAGTGGAAGTTCCCCGACGGCCACACGATCATCATGCTGTCCGAGGGGCGCCTCTTGAATCTCGGCAACGCGACCGGCCACCCGTCGTTCGTGATGAGCAACTCGTTCTCGAACCAGACGATCGCCCAGATCGAGCTGTTCACGAAGAACGACGAGTACGAGAGAAAGGTCTACGTGCTGCCGAAGCACCTCGACGAGAAGGTCGCGCGGCTGCATCTCGACGCGCTCGGCGTGAGACTCACGAAGCTCACGCCCGAGCAGGCCGCGTACATCGGCGTCCCGGTCGAGGGCCCGTACAAGCCCGATCATTATCGCTACTAGCCTGCTCCGGGCCGAGCGCGGCCCCGCCCGCGCCTGGCGGCGTCCTCGGGGGCTCGACGTACGAAGTACGCCTTCACCCCTGCGTCCTTGCCAGGCACGACCGGTGATCGCGCTCGCCTCCGGATCAGGGCGTTGCTGATGGCTCGTTCCCCCGCCCAGCCTGCCCACGACGTCGCCGACCTCGGCCTGGCCGAGGCCGGCGACGCGCGCATCGCGTGGGCGCAGGAGCGGATGCCGGTGCTGCGCTCGATCCGCGAGCGGTTTGCGCGCGAGCGGCCGTTCGACGGCCTGCGCGTCGGCGTCTGCCTGCACGTCACGACCGAGACCGCGAGCCTCGTGCGCACGCTGATCGCGGGCGGGGCGCAGGTCGCGCTGTGCGCCGCCAACCCGCTCGACACGCAGGACGACGTCGCGGCTGCGCTCGTGGCCCGCGACGGCGCGGCCGTCCATGCGATCCACGGCGAGGACATGGCGACCTACTACCGCCACATCGAGGCGGTGCTCGACACCAGACCGCAGCTGACGATGGACGACGGCGCCGACCTCGTCTCGACGCTGCACGCGAGTCGCCCCGACGCGCTGAAGGACGTGATCGGCGGCACGGAGGAGACCACGAGCGGCGTCGTGCGGCTGCGCGCGCTCGAGGCCGCCGGGCAGCTCGGCTTCCCCGTCGTCGCGGTCAACGACGCGCGCACGAAGCGGCTGTTCGACAACCGCTACGGCACCGGCCAGTCCGCCCTCGACGGGATCCTGCGCGCGACGAACATGCTGTTCGCGGGGCGGGTCGTGGTCGTGTTCGGCTATGGCTGGTGCGGCCAGGGGATCGCGCTGCGGTCGAAGGGCGCGGGCGCGCAGGTCGTCGTCTGCGAGGTCGATCCGGTGCGGGCGCTGGAGGCGAAGCTGGAGGGCTACGAGGTGCTGCCGGGGGTCGCGGCCGCCGCCAAGGGCGACGTGCTGATCACCGCCACCGGCAACCGCGACGTCGTCCGGCGCGAGCACTTCGAGGCGATGCGCGACGGCGCCATGCTGTGCAACGCCGGCCACTTCGACGTCGAGTGCGACCTCGCCGCGCTGCGCGAGCTGGCGGTCGAGCGCCGCCAGGTGCGCCCGCACGTCGAGCAGCACGTGCTCGCCGACGGCCGCCGCATCAACCTGCTGGCGGAGGGGCGCGTCGTCAACCTCGCGGCGGCGGAGGGCAACCCGGCCGCCGTGATGGACATGTCGTTCGCCAACCAGGCGCTCGCCGCCGAGCATCTCGTCAAGACGGCCGGCACGCTCGACGTGCGCGTCCACGGCGTCCCGCCGGAGCTCGACGAGGAGGTCGCGCGCCTCACGCTCGCGGCGCTCGACGTCGAGATCGACGCGCTCACGGACGCCCAGCGGGAGTATCTGACCGCCTGGGAGCACGGCACGTAAGTCGTTCGCTAGGGTCCGCGGCCTCATGAAGGCCATGGTCCTCGCAGCGGGTCTCGGGACCCGCCTCCGCCCGCTCACGTTCGAGCTGCCCAAGCCGATGGTCCCGGTCCTCGACCGGCCCGTGATGGCGCACATCGTCGACCTGCTCGACCGCCACGGGTACACGGACGTGATCGCCAACCTGCACTACTTCCCGGAGACGATCCGGGCGTACTTCGGCGACCGGCTCGTCTATCGCGAGGAGCCGGAGCTGCTCGGCACCGCCGGCGGCGTGCGCAACTGCGCGGACTTCCTCGACGACGGCACGTTCCTGATCATCTCCGGCGACGCGCTGACGGACATCGACCTGGAGCGGTTCGTCGCGCGCCACAAGGCGGCCGGCGGCATCGGGACGCTCGCCGTCAAGCGCGTCGAGAACACGCGCGAGTTCGGCGTCGTGCTGCACGACGCCGACGGCCGCATCACCGGCTTTCAGGAGAAGCCGGACCCGGCCGAGGCGCTGTCCGACCTCGGCAACTGCGGCATGTACCTGTTCGAGCCGCAGATCTTCGACTACTTCCCGAGAACGGCGTTCGTCGACTGGGCCAACGACGTCTTTCCGGCGCTGCTCGCCAACGACGTGCCGTTCCACATCCACGAGATCGACGAGTACTGGAACGACGTCGGCTCGCTCTCCGAGCTCAAGGAGGGCACGTTCGACGCGATGCAGGGCGCGCTCAGAGTGGAGCTGCGCGGCGAGGAGGTCGCGGAGGGCGTGCGCATCTGCGAGGGCACGGAGCTGACCGACGCGACGCTGATCGAGCCGCCCGTGTGGATCGGGCGCGACGTGAGCATCGCGCCCGGCGTGCGGCTGCAGGGCCCGCTCGCGATCGGCGACGGCGTCACGATCGGCGAGGGCGCGGCGCTGAAGGACTCGGTCGTGCTGCCCGGCACCGAGATCGCCCCGCACACGATCCTGATCGGCGCGATCGTCGGCAGCACCGGAATCGTCGAGCGGCTGAAGCCGCGCGGCGCCTGAGCAGCGGCTGCGCGGGTCTCGCGACGTCGCTATCGCGTCGCGACCATCTCTATTGCGCCGTCTACCGACCTGCCGAACGTGAAGCCGCGCTCCAGCAGCCACTCGGTCGGGTCGTAGCCGACTCTGCTGAGCACGATCTGCGTTCCGCCGGCGCGTCTGAGCGCATCGACGGTCTCCTGCCACTGTGCGTAGGACATCATCGAGTCCGCGTTCGCGTATGGGGTCACGTCTCTGATCCTCAGTTCCCATGCCGCGCGGTGGCCCTCCTTGAGCAGGACGGCAAGGGGCTCGCCGGGTACGGCGAGCGCGCGGAGGGTGCGCTTGACGGCGGTGAGCGACCGGGCCTCGACCGGCTGCGAGCGTTGCAGGCGCTCGATCTGCGACCAGGGCGTGGGGAGCTGCACGAGCGAGCAGGCCATCAGGCCCACGCCGCCGAGCACGAGCAGCTCGACCGGCGCTGCCCAGCGTGTCGGCCGCGCGACGATGCGCCGTACGCTGAAGACGGCGAGCAGCGCGATCGTCAATCCCCAGACGGAGAACAGGTCGACCAGCACGTGCGGGTGCGACCGCCCCGAGAAGTAGCCGCCGGTGCCGAGCCCGAACACGCCGGCCCAGACGAGCGCCGCGGTGAGCATGCGGTCGTGAGGCGCCGAGATCGCGCGCACGGTCGCGAGCAGAATCGACGCGCAGAACGTGACGTACAGCACGAGGTGCGTCCCGAAGGGAGGCATCGCGAGCGCTCCGAAGCCTTCGAGGCCGAAGATGCGCGGGAACGTCAGCAGCATTTCGAATCGCGGCAGGGCGCCGGCGACAGACAGCGTCAAGGCACAGACGCCTGCAACGGAGGCGGCGACGCCGATCGCGACCTGACCCGCCAGACGTGCCACCGTCCGCACGGACCAGCGCGGCAGCGTCCACAGCAGCGCCGCGATCGTCGCGCTGAGCGCAGGCACGCCGAACTCGGGATTGTTGATCGCCACCAGTCCGCCAGCCGCGAGCAACAGGACCGGGCGTCGCGTCGTGACGGGTCCGGTCCACCGCACCACGAGCCACAGGAGCAGGTACGGCCCGAGGTAGCGCATGGGGAACAGGCTGAAGAGGTTCGCGGGGCTGTAGCGATTGTCCGGCGGGCCGAGCTTTAGAAAGAAGCTCGTGGCCATGAAAGGCACGAACAGGGCGAGTGCTGCGATCGAGCTCCCGGCGATGCGGCGCAGCGTTGCGAACACCGCGAGCATCGCGACGAGCGTCCCGGTGAGCATGATCGCAGCGAGGGCGCCCATCGAGGGGCCCAGAAGCAGCAGGCCGGCCGCGGTCAGGTACAGGAGCACGTGCCCGTACTGAGCGTGGAAGTCCACGAGCGGGGCCTGGCCCGCGACGACCGCGAAGGCTTCATCGATCCAGAAGCCGAAGTGGTGCTGGATCGCGTCGTGAGCGATCCCGACCGTGCCGTCCGTGTTGTAGGCCGACAACAGCCAGACGACGAGGAGCACCACGGCCGTGGCGACGCTCGCTCCGTGACGGACCCGCGTCTCGCGTGCGAGTGCTCTGAGGCGCGCGGTCAGGCGGCGGTCGTGAAGCGCGAGCGCTGCGAGCAGCGCGAGCGCCGCAGCGACGGCGAAGCTCGGCAGCGGGAAATACGATATGCGCGTGGAGCCGTTGGTGAGGTAGGCGTCGCCGTAGTCGTAGCTGCGCTGGAAGGCGAAGCAGGCCACGACGAACGCGATCAGCCTCGCCTGGCCCAGCCGCACTGCGAGCCGCGGCAGCAGTCCGGGCACGGCGCGCCGTACGAGCAGCAGGACGCCGGCCGTCGCGAACAGCGGGCCGAGTAGCGCGATCGCGACGCGCGCGGTCTCGGTCGGTTCCGGGTGCGGATAGGTGCCGAGCCACAGGCGGGAGACGGCCGGCGGTGCGAACAGCGTTCTGCCGAGCTGCGGGCCGAGCAGGACGATTGCGGCGAGCAGCGGCGGGACGCAGACCAACGCGGCAAGCCACGCGGACTCGCCTGCGCTGAGCGCGTGCGTCGACGGCCTTGCCCGGACCGGCTCCCCTGCGGCACCGGTCCGACGCCCCCCGCCGGCGTCGGACCAGGAGGCCTCCACCGACATCGAGAATATTTTACTAGTAACTAGTAAATGGAATCAACGCCGTAGCGCTCGCGCCGCTGCTCCTCGCGCTCGCTCTGCGCCAGCATGCGCGTGAACAGCACGACGAGCGCGATCCCCATCACGATCGACTGCTCGATCGCCATGATCACGCCCGCGAGCGCCTGGTCGGCGTCGGGGTCCAGCCCCCAGTAGTGCGGCTGGTTGGTGTAGTAGCTGAACAGCGCGTTCGGCGCGAACGTCAGCAGGATGCCGAGGAATCCGACCGTCGCCTTCGTGCTGACCATGTAGACGATCGGCGTCGTGCCCTCGCGCCGCAGCCGCGTCGAGACCGGCGACAGCAGGTGCCACCAGTAGAGGAAGCCGGCGAGCGTGAACGACAGGTGCTCCAGGACGTGGATCCCGCTGTGCTCCGCGGCGGCGTCGTAGAGGGCGGGGACGTGCCACAGCCACATCGCGCCCGTGTAGAGGAAGACCGCGAACAGCGGAGCGGCGAGGAAGCCGACGCGCTGCTCGATGCGGTGGATGCGGCGCGTCGCCGGCCGCAGCAGCACCTTCGTCAGCCCGAGGATCAGCAGGATCGGCGCGACGTCGAGCAGCAGCACGTGCTGGACCATGTGCATCGCGAGGATCTGCTCGCCCAGGCGGTCGATCGGCGAGCACAGCGCGACGATCAGCACGAGGATGCCCGTCAGGAACACGAGCAGGCGCCCGACGCTCGGCGGGTGCGGCTCCGCCGGCGTGCGCGCCCGGCGCCAGCGCCACACGTAGATGCCGACGTAGAGCGCCAGCGCGACGACGACGCCGGGGGCGAACGTCCACGATGCGTCCGGAGACATGCCGGCGGATTGTCGCACTCGTGTGCTGCGCTGCGCGTCCGGCACCGCCACGCTGACCGGCATGGAGATCGTCGACCTGCTGGGGCGTCTGCGGAGCGAGCTCATCGCCGCGTTCGCGCCGCCGGCGTGTCCGGCCTGCCGGACGCCGCTGGCGTCGAGCGGCGCGGCCTTGTGCCTCGACTGCCGCCGCGCGCTGCCGTGGCTCGCCGACCCACGCTGCCGTCGCTGCGGGCTGCCGCTGCCGTGCGCCGATCGCCGCGGCCGCTGTCCGGCGGCCGGCGCGGTGTTCGACCGTGCCTGGGCCCCGCTCGCCCACGACGGGCCCGCACGCCAGCTCGTCGCGGCGCTGAAGTTCCGCGGCGCCCTGCCGGTCGCGCGCATCATGGCCGCGCAGATCGCCGCCATGATGCCGCGCGAGCTGTCGGCCGACGGCGTGCTCGTGCCGGTCCCGCTGCACCCGGCGCGCCGGCGCGCGCGGGGCTTCGACCAGGCCGCGCTGATCGGCGCCGCCCTCGCGCGGCGCGCAGACCTCCCGCTGGTGGCGTGCCTGCGCCGCGAGGGTCGCCCGACGCGCCAGCTCGGCGCCGGCCGCGCCGCCCGCCAGGAGGCCGCCCGCGGACAGCTGCTGCGCGTGAGCGGGACGGTGCCCGCGCGCGTGCTGCTCGTCGACGACGTCCACACGACGGGCGCCACGTTCGACGCCTGCGCCCGCGCCCTGCGGGCGGCCGGCGCCGGCGAGATCGCCGCGATCTCCTACGCACGTACGCTCCCACTCTGACCTGCGGGGGACCACGGTTGGAGAACGACCGTTGGCGCGTCTACGATCGGGGAAAGATCCACCCCACACGACGCAAAGGGGGCGCACCATGCGCATCGCGGTCAAGGGACGGAACACCCACGTCGGCGACAGCCTCAAGGCTCACGTCGAGAAGCGCTTCCGGGCGATCGGACGCCAGGTGTCCGAGCTGGCGGAGCTCGAGCTGGAGCTCAGCGAGGAGCGCAACCCGGCGATCGCCGATCGCGAGATCGCAGAGGCGACGCTGTATCTGAAGGGCGTCACGCTCCGTGCCCGCGCCGCGTCCACCGACCTGATGCATTCGATCAACGAGTGCGAGGACCAGCTCGCGCGCCAGGTCAAGCGCCACCGCGAGCAGCGCCGCAAGCGGCGCGCCACGCGGGCCGCGCAGCGGGCCGTCGACGGCTTTGCGGGGGGTGGCATCCCAGCTGCCTGAACCCCCGGCCGGGCGGTCGATCTGAAGGGCAGTCTGGAGGGTCGCACGAGGGTTGCATAGCGGCATGCGGCCACTGCTACGCTAGGCCGCATGTCGCTGATCGATCGTGCGCTGCGCTTGGGGGAGGGCAAGAAGTTCAAGTCCTACGAGCAGCGTGTAGCGCGAATCAACGAGCTCGAGCCGGAGATCCAGGAGCTCACCGATGCACAGCTGCGCGCAGCCGCCGACTCGCTGCGCGCCCGCGCCCGCGGGGAGGGCGCCGAGCCGCTCGAGGACCTGCTGTACGAGTGCTTCGCGCTCGTGCGCGAGGCGGGCCGGCGCACGATGGGGATGCGCCACTTCGACGTCCAGATGATCGGCGGGATGGTCCTGCACGACGGTGCGATCGCGGAGATGCGCACCGGCGAGGGCAAGACGCTGACCGCGACCCTCCCGGCAGTCCTCAACTCGCTGGCCGGCAAGGGCGTCCACGTCGTGACGGTGAACGACTATCTCGCCCGCCGCGACGCCGAATGGATGGGGCCGATCTACGAGCTGCTCGGCGTGAGCGTCGGGATCCTGCAGGCGATGCAGCCGCTCGAAGAGAAGCATCACGCCTACTCGTGCGACATCACGTACGGCACGAACTCGGAGTTCGGCTTCGACTACCTGCGCGACAACATGGCGCCGACGCTCGAGGACAAGGTCCAGCACGGCGGCCGCGACCTCGGCGAAGTGCGCTCGGCGAAGGATCGCCTCGACCGCCGCTCGGCGGCGCACACCTACGCGATCGTGGACGAGGTCGACAACATCCTGATCGACGAGGCCCGCACGCCGCTGATCATCTCCGGCGCGCCTGAGGACTCATCCGAGGTCTACTCGAAATTCGCCCGCCTCGCACCGATGCTGACGCCCGGCGAGATGCCGAGAGGCCTCGACCCGAAGCAGAAGAGAGAATTCGTCGCCGACTACGACTACGAATTCGACGAGAAGCACAAGACCGTCTCGATCACCGAGCGCGGCGTCGAGAAGGCGGAGCGCTTCCTCGGCATAGACCACCTCTACCGCGCCGAGAACGGCTACCTCGTCAACCACCTGATCCAGGCGCTCAAGGCGGAGTCGCTCTACAAGCGCGACGTCGAGTACGCGGTGATCGACGGCGAGGTCCAGATCATCGACGAGTTCACGGGGCGCATCCTCGAGGGACGCCGCTGGTCGGAGGGCCTCCATCAGGCGATCGAGGCGAAGGAGGGCGTTCGCCTGACCGAGGAGAACCAGACGATGGCCTCGGTCACCTACCAGAACTACTTCCGCCTCTACGACAAGCTCGCCGGCATGACCGGCACCGCGCTCACCGAGGCGACCGAGTTCATGAAGATCTACGACCTCAGCGTCGTGCAGGTCCCCACGAACCGGCCGATGGTCCGCAAGGACCGCAACGACCAGGTCTACAAGACCAAAGAGGGCAAGTGGTCGGCGGTCGTCGAAGAGATCGCCGAGCGCAACGAGAGAGGCCAGCCGGTGCTCGTCGGAACGATCTCCGTGGAGGTCTCCGAGCTGCTCGGCGAACGGCTCCGCGAACGCGGCATCGCGCACACGATCCTCAACGCGAAGCCGGAGCATGCCGAGCGAGAGGGCGAGACGGTCGCCGAGGCCGGCAGGCCCGGCGCGGTCACGATCGCGACGAACATGGCGGGCCGCGGAGTCGACATCAAGCTCGGCGGCAGCCCCGAGCACCTCGTGCGGCACGAGCTGGAGAAGCTCGGCCTGCAGCCGGGCGACCCCGACTACGAGGAGCACGAGGCGCGCCTGCTGCCTGAGCTCGAAGCGCGCTGCGCGGCGGACCGCGAGAAGGTGATGGAGGCCGGCGGTCTCTACATCGTCGGCACCGAGCGCCACGAGTCGCGCCGCATCGACAACCAGCTGCGCGGCCGCGCCGGCCGCCAGGGCGATCCTGGCGAATCGCGTTTCTTCCTGTCGGCCGAGGACGACCTCGTGCGCCTGTTCGCGGGCGAGCGCATCTACCGCATCCTCGACCGCTTCGGCACGACCGACGACCAGGGCAGGGAGGAGCCGATCGAGGCAGGGCTCCTGACCAGACAGATCGAGAAGGCGCAGAAGAAGGTCGAGGAGCAGAACTTCCTGATCCGCAAGCGCGTGCTCGACTACGACGACGTCATGAACGAGCAGCGGCGGATCATCTACGCCTACCGCGACGAGGTGCTCGAGGGGCGCGACATGGGCGACCAGGCGCGCGAGGAGATCGCGAACATGCTCGGCCGCGTGGTCGACGAGTTCACCGCCGGCGACTACTCCGAAGACTGGGACCTCGAGGGCCTGTTCGCGCGCATAGCCGAGATATTCCCGGTCAGCTTCGGGCTCGAAGACGTCGACCCGCAGAGCACGAACCGCGAGGAACTGACGGAGAGACTCGTGGAGGACGCGCTCAGGCTCTACGACGAGCGCGAGCGCGAGCTCGGCGAGGAGCTGATGCGCGTGCTGGAGCGCTACCTGCTGCTCCAGACGATAGATCAGCGCTGGCGCGAGCATCTCTACGACATGGACTACCTGCGCGAGGGCATCGGCCTGCGCGGGCTCGCCCAGGTCGACCCCCTCGTCGCGTACAAGAACGAGGGCTTCGAGCTGTTCCAGGACCTGATGAACACGATCTGGTCCGACTTCGCGCGCATGATCTTCAACGTCGAGATCACGATGGAAGTCGACGGAGCGCCGGAGGAGGCGATCCCCGACCCGGCGGAGGCGAGCGCCTCGAACTGGGTCGGCGGCGGCGGGCTCACCTATTCGAGCGGCTCAACGACGGCGACCGCGCTCGGCGCGCTCGCCGGCGGCGACGCGGCGCCGTCTGCGCTCGGCGTCGCGGAAGCGCCGCAGCCGAGCGAAGAGCCCACGACGAACGTCACGCAGCGGCGCGTCGACGCGGTCGATCAGATCGGTCGCAACGACCCCTGCTGGTGCGGGTCGGGCAAGAAATTCAAGAAGTGCCACGGCGTCTGAGCGCCGTGGCACGAGCGGCCACCTTCAATGTGCCACGGCGTCTGAACGCCGCGTGACCGCGCCTCGGAGGCATCTGCCAGTAGTGTCCGGGGCGTGTCCACCGCCTCCGGCACATCGTCAGAGCCGACGCCGCAGCGCCTTGCGGCGATCCGCGACCAGCTGAAGCTGCTCGCGGACTATCTTTGACCCGGCTGGGCTGAAGGCGCGCGCCGACGAGCTCGAGCGCGAGATGGGCGCGCCCGGCTTCTGGGACGACCAGGAGCAGGCGGCCGGGACGAGCGCCGAGCACGCGCGCGCCACGAAGAAGCTGGAGACGTACGAGGCGCTCGCGCGCGACGTCGAGGACCTCGAGCCGCTGGCCGAGATGGCGGAGGAGGATCCCGAGCTCGAAGCCGAGCTGCAGGAGCAGATCGCCTCCGCCGAGGCGCGCCTGCAGGCGCTCGAGCTGGAGCGGCTGTTCTCCGGCAGATACGACGCCGGCGACGCGCTCGTGACGATCAACGCGGGCGCCGGCGGCACGGATGCGCAGGACTGGGCCGAGATGGTGCTGCGGATGGAGATGCGCTGGGCCGAGAAGCGCGGCTTCGACGTCGAGCTGCTGGAGGCGAGCCCGGGGGAGGAGGCCGGCGTCAAGTCGGCGACCTTCCGCGTGAAGGGCGACAACGCCTACGGCCTCTACAGCGCCGAGAAGGGCGTCCACCGGCTCGTGCGGCTCTCGCCGTTCGACTCCGCCAACCGCCGCCAGACGAGCTTCGCCGGGGTCGAGGTCTCGCCCGTCGTCGAGGACGTGGGCGAGATCGTGATCGAGGACGACGACCTGCAGGTCGACACCTACCGCGCCAGCGGCGCCGGCGGCCAGCACGTCAACAAGACCGATTCGGCGGTGCGCATCACGCACAAGCCGACCGGGATCGTCGTGCAGTGCCAGAACGAGCGCTCGCAGTCGTCGAACCGCCTCACGGCGATGGGCATGCTGCGCTCGAAGCTGGCGGAGCTGGAGGAGCGCAAGCGCCGCGAGGAGATCGCCAGAGAGCGCGGCGAGGCGCAGGACGTCAACTTCGGCTCGCAGATCCGCTCCTACGTGCTGCACCCCTACACGATGGTCAAGGACCACCGCACGAACTTCGAGATGGGCGACGCGAACCGCGTGCTCGACGGCGATCTCGACGGCTTCGTGCGGGCCGAGCTGCTGCGAGCGGCGGGCAGATGACGCCGGCGCGGGATCCCGCGCTTCAGCCCACCGCGCCCTATCTCGACGCGCTCGTCGCCTACGGCTTCCGCGGCCCCACCCGCTTCCACGTGCCCGGCCACAAGGGCGGCGCGGGCGCCGACCCGGGCCTGCGCTGGGCGCTCGGCGAGCGCGCGCTGCTGCTCGACGTGCCGCAGGACACCGAGGGCATCGACATGGGTCCCGAGCCGACGCCGTACAGTCAGGCGGAGGAGCTGGCGGCCGCGGCCTACGGAGCGGAGCGCTCGTGGTTCCTGACGAACGGGGCGACGCAGGGCAGCCACGCGCTCTGCCTCGCGCTCGCGCCGCCGGGCACCCGCGTGATCCTCCAGCGCAATGCGCACGCCAGCCTGATCGACGGGCTCGTGCTGAGCGGCGGGATGCCGGCGTTCGTCGCGCCGGAGACGGACGACGAGCTGGGCATGGCGCACGGCGTCACGCCGCGGGCGGTGCGGGCGGCGCTGGAGCGCTGCGCCGACGCGCGCGCCGTGTTCGTCGTCTCGCCGACGTACTACGGGATGACCGCCGACGTACGCGGCCTCGCCGAGGCTGCGCACGCGGCCGGCGCCGCGCTCGTCGTCGACCAGGCATGGGGGCCGCACTTCGGCTTCCATCCGGGCGTGCCGCAGTCGGCGCTCGCGCTCGGCGCCGACGCGGTCATCACCTCGACGCACAAGATCGTCGGCGCGCTCACGCAGGCGGCGATGCTGCATGTGGCGCCGGGCGGCCGCGTCGATCCGGAGGCGGTCGCCCGCACGGTGCGGCTCGTGCGCTCGACGAGTCCCAGCTCGCTGCTGCTCGCCTCGCTCGACGCGGCGCGCCGGCAGCTGGCGGTCCACGGGCAGGCGCTGCTCGCCGGCACGCTCGCGGCGGCGGCGCACGCGCGCGTCGCGATCGACGGTGTGCCCGGCTGCTCCGTCGTGGGGGAGCGGCTCGTCGGGCGCCCGGGCGTGCACGGCTGGGATCCGCTGCGGCTGACGATCGACGTGCGCGGGACCGGCCGCAGCGGCTACGAGGCGGCCGCCGCGCTGCGCGCCGGCTCCGACATCCACGTCGAGCTGGCGACGCACGCGACGCTCGTGCTCGTGCTCGGCGTGCACGAGCAGGAGGAGGCGCTCGAGCGCTTCGTGCACGACCTGGCCGCGACGGTCGCGGACATCGCGCGGCCGATCGAGGCTGCCGAGGCGCCGCTCGTGCGCCCGCCGGCGCTGAGCGACGCGCTGGCGGTGTCGCCGCGCGACGCGTTCCTCGGGGAGACGGAGGTCGTGCCGGTCGACGCCGCGGTCGGACGCGTCTCATGCGAGGCTATCGCCGGCTACCCGCCCGGCATCCCGGCGCTGCTGCCGGGCGAGCGGATCCGCGGAGAGGTCGTGGCCTACCTGCGCGAGCTGGCGGCGGCGGGCGCGCGCCTGCATGGTGCGAGCGATCCGGCGTTCGAGACCGTTACCGTGCTTGCGCGATGACCGCGTCCCGCTCGCTCCCGCCTGGCGCCGACCGCCCCCGCCTCCTGCCCGACTTCCCCGAGGACGCGGCCGAGATCGTGGCGCGCGCGCTCGCCGAGGACCTCGGCGACGGCGACGTGACGGCCGAGGCGACGATCCCGCCCGACGCTCGGGCGAAGGCGCTGATCCGCCAGAAGGCGCCCGGCGCCGTCTATGGCATCGGCTACGCGGAGCTGGCGTTTCACGCGCTCGACCCGCGCCTGAGGGTCCGGTCCGAGACCCCGGAGGGCGTCTGGCACGGGGCCGGCAACCCAGTGCTGCACGTGCACGGCAATGCCCGCGCCATCCTCGCCGCCGAGCGCACCGCGCTGAACTTCCTCGGCCGCCTGTCGGGGATCGCCACGCTCACCGCCCGCTGCGTGAGAGAGGTCGAGGGGACGGGCGCGCGGATCATCGACACGCGCAAGACGACGCCGGGGCTGCGGTTGGCGGAGAAGGCCGCGGTCTACTTCGGCGGCGGCACGAACCACCGCATCGGCCTGTTCGACGAGATCCTCATCAAGGAGAACCACGCAGCCGCCGCCGGCGGGGTGGGGGAGGCGGTGCGCAGAGCGCGCGCGGAGCGTCCGGACCTGCCGCTCGAGGTCGAGGTGCGCACGCTGGCGGAGCTGGAGGAAGCGCTGGAAGCGGGCGCCCCGCGCATCCTGCTCGACAACATGGAGCTCGCGACGATGCGCGAGGCGGTCTCCCGCACCGCGGGCCGCGCGTCGCTGGAGGCGAGCGGCGGCGTGACGCTCGAGCGCCTCCGGGAGATCGCGGAGACCGGGATAGACTTCATCTCGATCGGGGCGTTGACGCACTCGGCCCCCGCACTCGACCTGTCCCTCATATTGGAGCCCCTCTCATGAGCCTCCCCATGGTGCAAACACCAAGTGCGAATGCCGGCCCACTCATGCTCGAGAACATCCCCGCCCTGCAGGCGGAGGTGCGCGAGCTGGCCGCCGAGCGCGGCGCCGTCATCCTCGCGCACAACTACCAGCTGCCCGAGATCCAGGACGTGGCCGACTACGTCGGCGACTCGCTGGGCTTGTCGCAGCAGGCCGCGAAGGCCGACCAGGACCTGATCGTCTTCTGCGGCGTGCACTTCATGGCCGAGACCGCCTCGGTCCTGTGTCCCGACAAGCGCGTCCTGATCCCGGATCTCGACGCCGGCTGCTCGCTCGCCGACTCGATCACCGCGCAGCAGCTGCGCGACTGGAAGGCCAAATACCCCGGCGCGCTCGTCGTGATGTACGTCAACACGACCGCTGAGGTGAAGGCCGAGACCGACTACTGCGTGACCTCCGCGAACGCGGTCGCCGTGGTGGAGCACATCTACCGCGAGCACGGCGAGGACGCCGAGATCTTGTTCGGACCGGACATGTTCCTCGGCGCCTACGTCGAGAAGCGCACCGGCAGGAAGATGCACGTGTGGGACGGCGAGTGCCACGTGCACGCGGGCATCCGACCGGACGACATCAGCGCGATCCGCGCGGCGCATCCGGGCGCCGAGTTCTTGATCCACCCGGAGTGCGGCTGCTCGACGAGCGTCATGGAGTACGTGGCCGCCGGCGACGTCGCGCCCGAGGGGGTGCACATGCTCTCGACCGGCGGGATGCTGAGATTCGCGCAGTACCGCAAAGGGTCCGGCGAGGAGGTCGTCGTCGCCACCGAGACAGGGATGCTCTACCCGCTGCGCGAGGCCGCGCCGGACGTCGACTTCATCGCCGCGAACGAGCGTGCGAGCTGCACCTTCATGAAGATGATCACGCTGCCGAAGGTGCGCGACGCGCTGCTGGAGGATCGCTTCGAGGTCAAGGTCGACCCGCTGGTCGCCGACCGTGCGCGAGTGCCGATCGGTCGAATGGTAGCGATCTCCTAAAATCCAGTCAAAAGTGATGTCATAAGGCTTTCAAAGGCCTGGCAAGCTGCGCGCAACGCCTTGCGCGACGGGACATTACTCTAATATTCTGATGAACGCAGGCGTCTCTCAGTGGAGGTGCGGGCGTGATCGGGGTACGAGATGCAACCAGCCGGGCGGGGCGCGGACGATGCCGCTGCTGACGCTCGACGACGTCTCCAAGCGGTTTCGGCGAGGCGGGCTCGGCGGCCACGCGCGATCGGCCTTGCAGGACGTTCGGCTGGAGCTCGAAGCCGGGGAGCTTGTGACGGTGTGGGGGCGGCGCCGATCCGGGCGCACGACCCTCCTGCAGGTCGCCGCGGGAATCGAGCGTCCGAGCGCGGGGGCCGTGCGGTTCGCCGGCGTGGACCTCGCGCGCCGGCCGATGCTGGGACGGCGGGGAGGCGTCGCTTTCGCCAGCGTGCACTTCTCGCGCGTGATCGGCGCGACGGCGCTCGACCAGGTCTGCGCGCCGCTGCTGGGCGGCGGCATGTCGGTGTCGGCGGCGCAGGCGCCGGCGATCGACGCGCTGCGCCGCACGGACGCGCTCGACTGCGCCCAGCTCGACGTCGATCTGCTCAACAGCGACGAGCGCATCCGAGTCGCGATCGCGCGTGCGCTCGCGACGGATCCGCGACTGCTGGTGGTCGACGAGCCGATGCAGGAGCTGCGGCTCGCGGATGCTCGCGAACGGCTGCTGGAGCTGCTGCGTGCGCTGGCGGGCGAAGGGATAGCGGTGTTGATGACCACCGCCGAGGCCGTCGAACTCGCCAGCGCCGACCGCGCGCTGACGATCGACGCGGGGCGCTTGCGCGGCATCACACGCCCAGTCGTAGGTGAGGTCGTCGAGCTGCGCCGCCCGCACTAGCGATGGTGCGGCCGGCGACCCTGTTCCACTTCTACCGCAGGCGCCTGCGGGTGCACGTCGTGCAGGAGCTGTTCGCCGGCGCGGCGATCGCGGTGGCGGTCGCGCTCGTGCTGGCGTTTCAGGCCGTCAACGGCGGTATCGGAGCCGCCGGAGGACAGAACCTGCGTGCGCTCACCGGCGATGCGACGCTGAGTCTCGTCGCTCGCGACGATCGCGGCTTCGGCGCGGGCATGCGCGCCCGTATCGCGGCGCTGCCGGGTGTCGCGCACGCCGCGGCGCTGCTCGAGCAGGGCGCGTCGGTGGCGTACGGGGGTCGCCGCGCGCAGATTCGCCTGCTCGGCGCAGACGCCGAGCTGGCGTCGCTGCATGCGCTCGCGACGCGGCGTATCGACCTCGGTCGTCTGCAGCCGGGCATCGTGCTGCCGCTCGCGGTAGCGCACCAGCTCGCGCTCGTCGGAGCAGATCGCGCGGGCGGCTTGCCCCACGTCCGTCTCATCGTGCGCGGCCGGAGCTACTCCGTGCCCGTGAGCGCGGTGCTCGATCGCGGCATGCTCGGTCCGCTGTCGCGTGCGTCGGCGGGCTTCGTATCGCTCGCCTCTGCGCAACGACTCGCTCACCTGCCGCGGCGCGCGACGCGCATCCTCGTCGTGCCGGCGCCGGGGCGGGACATGCAGGTGCGCGCCGAGCTCGAGCGGTCGGCGGCAGGCCGGCTGACGGTCATGTCGCGGGACGAGGAGCTCCGCGCGATCGCGGTCGCCGCCGGCCCGATCGACAGCTCGACCGCGCTGGTGACGGCGATCGGAGCGCTCGTCGCGCTCCTGCTCGCGTTCACGGCGATGCTGCCGACGCTCGCCGATCGCCGCCAGTTCGTCACCGCGCTGCGCACGGCCGGGTGCACGCGGACACATGTGGTGCAGATCGTCGCCTTCCAGGCGATCGTCCTCGGCACGATCGCGTCCGGCGTCGGCCTGCTCGGCGGCCTGCTGCTGGCGCGCGGTGCGGAGCATGACCTTGCGGGGTACCTCGGGTTCGCGTTTCTGCTCGCCACGCGGCATGCGCTGAGCTGGCAAACGCTTGTCGCGGCGTTCGCCGGCGGCGTGTCGGTGAGCTGTCTCGGCGCCGCGCCGGCGTTGGTCCACCCGCGGGGCGCAGGCGCGCAGGAGATGGTCCTCCCGCGCCGATCCGCTCACGCCGTCGGCGCGATGCGGCGCGCGTTCGGCCGTCGCTTGCCGCCGGGGACGCTGGTGCTTGCGCTGCGGGCGCTGCGTGCGAGCTCGCTGCTCGCGCTTGCGCTCGTCACCGCCGGCGCTGTAGCGGTCTTCGCGGCGATCGGGATGCTGGGTTCGCAGCAGAGCCTCCTGCGCGGCATGGCCGCCGATCTGCGCGGCAGTCTGGGCACGGCGGACGTATGGATCTCCCAGCCGGGAGACGAGCTGGCGCTGCGCCCCTTCGACGTGCGCGGACTGTCGCGCCGCGTTGCCGCCGTCGGCGGCGTGCGCGGCGTGCGTCCGCTGCGAGGCGGCCTGCTCGACCTCGGCAGCCGGCGTGTCTGGGTGGTCGCGCGGCCCCCCGCGGACCGGCCGCTCGTGCCGGCAGGCCAGATCGCCGCCGGTGACGTCGGCCTGCTGGCCGCCCGCGTCCAGGCCGGCGGGTGGGTCGCCGTCTCCCAGCAGGTCGCCGACGCGCAGGGCGCGGGATTGGGCGACGAGCTGCGCTTGCCGACCCCGGCCGGCGAGCGTTCCTTCCGCGTGGCAGCGATCACGACGAACCTGGGGTGGGGGCCCGGAGCCGTCGTCATGGGCGCGCGCGACTATCGCCGGGCATGGGGGGGCGGCGATGCGTCCGCGCTCGAGATCGACCTCACGCCGGGGGTGGACGCCGACCGGGCGATCCCCGCGATCCGGCATGCGCTCGGCGCAGCCGCCGCGGGGCTCCAGGTCGAGAGCTCGCGAGCTCGGATCGCGCACGTGATCGCGGTCGCGCGCAGCGGCATGGACTGGTCGAAGCGTGCCGCGCGGCTGCTGCTGATCGCGGCCGCGTTGGCGATGACGGCCGCGATCGGCGCCGGCAGCTGGCAGCGCCGCGCCGTGTTCGGACAGCTGCGGCTGATGGGCTGGCGATCGCTGAAGCTCTGGTACATGCTGCTGTGGGAGGCGGCGTTGGTGCTCGGAGCGGGCTGTCTCGTGGGGGCCGCGGCCGGCATCTACGGCCAGTACCTCGGCGACCCCTGGCTGCGATGGGGGATCGACTACCCGACGGCTCACCCGTTCGCGATCGAGCAGACGGTCAGCACCTGCCTGCTGGTGTTCGCGCTCGCGCTCGCCGGCACGGCGGTCGCCGGTGCGTTCATGACCCGCACGCCGCCGCGGGTGAGACCGACGCCTAGCGCATGACGGCCAGCTCGACGTCGGCCAGCCGCGCCGGATCCGCGATCGCGTCGATCGCCGCGATCCGCGCGTCGGCGAACGTCAGCTGAAGCACCAGCAGCAGCCGCCCGCCGGGCGCCACGACAACGCCGGGCCGGCCGTTCACGATCGCGGCGCGGGCGAAGCGGGCGCCTCTCGCTGCCGCCAGATGCGCCCGTGCGACGGCACGCGCCCCGCTCACCTCCGCAGGCGCATCGGGCGCCAGCAGCGCGCGGTCCGCGCGCAAGACGACATCGGGGTCGAGCACCGCCAGCAGTGCCTCGAAGTCGCCGCCACGGGAGGCGGCGAGGAACGCTTCGACGACCTCGCGCCGGCGGGCTGCGTCGGTCGGCGCGCGCTCGTCGATCGACTCGGCGCCCTGCACGCGGCGACGCGCGCGGCTGGCGAGCTGGCGCGTCGCGGTCGGCGAGCGTTCCACGATCGGGGCGATCTCCTCGAACGGCACCGCGAACAGGTCGTGCAACACGAACGCGAGCCGCTCGGCAGGCGGCAGCGTCTCCAGCACGACCAGCAGCGCGAGCCCGACGGAGTCGGCCAGCAGCGCTTCCTGCTCGGGATCTGAAGCAGCGCTCGGCGCGCCGCGACCGGCAGGCTCGTCCCGAAGCGGCTCCTCGCGCCGCGATCTGCGCGAGCGCAGCATGTCGAGCGCCACGCGTGAGACGACCGTCGTCAGCCAGCCGCCGAGGTTCTCGACGCCGTCGGCGTCGGACCGCTGCAGGCGCAGCCACGCCTCCTGCACCGCGTCCTCGGCCTCGCTGAGGGAGCCGAGCACGCGGTAGGCGACCGCGCGCAGGTGGGCGCGATGGCGCTCGAAGCGCTCCGCCAGAACGTCGTGCTCGTCCATCTTCGTCACATCTCCTCGTCGCCAACCGTCAACGAGATGACGAACGAACCGCGACCGATGTGACGAGGAGGCCACCATGCACGCACGCATGACCCAGCCCGCGATGGTCCTGCCGGACGCCTACAAGGCGATTCTGGCGCTCAGCAAGGCGACCAAGCGCGTCGGCCTGCCGCACGAGACGACCTATCTGGTGCATCTGCGCGCGAGCCAGATCAACGGCTGCAGCTACTGCGTCGAGATGCACGCGCGCGAGTTGAAGGAGGCGGGCGCCAGCGACGAGCGCATCTGGGGCGTCGCCGCCTGGCGCGAGACGCCGTACTTCGACGACGCCGAGCGCGCGGCGCTGGCGCTCGCGGAGGCGCTCACGCGCATCGCCGACGCGGCGGACCCGGTGCCAGACGCCGTCTGGGAGGAGGCCGCGCGCCACTACGACGAGCGCGCGCTCGCCGCGCTGCTGATCGAGATCGGCGCGATCAACGTCTGGAACCGCCTGAACGTCGCGGTGCGCCAACCGCCGGCCGGCGCCAGAGCCGTCGCGGCGGCGACCTGATCTCACTGCGCGGGCTGGGCGAGGACGTCGATCCCTCGCTCGGCCGCGTCGCGGACGACCCTCAGCTGCTCGCGCTTGCGCGCGAACTCCGGCGCGGTGTAGCAGTGGACGTCGGCGGGGGCGCCCATCTCGGAGCGATCCCACAGCGAGCCGGCCTGGTAGACGCGCTCGAGCCAGGGGACGCCGTCGAAGAAGTCGGAGACGAGCACCACGACCCACTCGGGGCCGCGCTCGCGCTGCGGAGGCGCTCCGTGCGCGTCGTCGACGCGCGCCCCGCCCACGAGCGCCTGCGAGATCGGCCAGCGGTCGCTGACGCGCTGCACGTAGCGGCGCAGCTCGCGCAGGTTCAGGTTCTCCAGGTCGACGGGCTCCGGCACAGCGGGGGATTCTCCCCGCTTCGGCGGCGCGAGCGCAATCCGGCTCGCCGTGCCACCCGACGCTCAGGGGAGCGGCTGCCAATCCGCGGCACCGGCGCCCGAGTTGTAGTTGGCGCCGGCGCTGCCGCTCACGAGGCCGCGCTCACCGCTGCCGTCGAGGCGGATCGTGACGAGCGACCCGTCGAAATCCGTGACCGCCAGACGCTTGCCGCTCGGCGACCAGGCGACGCCTTCGGGGCTGGCGTATCCGATCGGCACGCGGCGCAGGTGGCCGCCGTCGCCGTTCGCGACGTAGAGGCGCCCGCCGAGGTGCTTGGTCGTGCACGCGAACGCGATCTTCGTGCCACCCGGCGACCAGGCGACGTCCTTGCAGCGGTCCCGGTGGACGATCCGCCTGAGGCCGTGCCCGTCGGGGCGGACGCGGTAGATGCCGTCCTTGCGCAGGAAGGCGATCCAGCTGCGCGTCGACCAGGCCGGCTGCGTGCCGCGTGCCGTCACCTGACGCGCGTCGGCGCCCGCGAGGTCGCTGGTCCAGATCCCGCGCGGCGGCGCCGGCTGGCCGGCGACCGCGATCGCGCCGGCCGAGTACGCGAGGCGCTTGCCGTTCGCGGAGAAGGCCGGGTCGCCGTCGTCGGCGAGGTGCGCCGGCAGCAGCCGGAAGCCGCTGCCGTCGAAGCGCATCAGCGCGAGCTGTGCGCCGGCGTCGAGCGCGAGCCAGCGGCCGTCGGGGGAGACGGCGGGCGTGCCGTAGCCGGTCGAGCAGTCGCCGACGTCGGGCTTGCCGGTCTCTCTGACGCAGCTGCGCAGCGTGGCCGGCATGCCGCCGGTCGGCGCGATCGTCTGCAGCGCCGACTCCGTGCGGCTCGGATACGGAGCGTCCTCGGACTCCGAGAAGCTGCCCCAGCTGTAGACGAGCCGCCCGTCGCGGCCGGGGAAGGCGGCGCCGGCCGGCGCCGGCGCGGCGACGGCGAGCAGGGCCGCAGTCGCGAGCGCGGCCAGGGCGAGGCGGCGAGCGGACACGGCAGCAACGTAGTCCCGGCGCCCGGCCCGGACATCAGCACTACCGCGCGCTTCGATGCGGGCTTCCCGCATCATCGCGGCAGCGGCTGCCAGTCGACGCCCAGGAAGCCTTCGAGGCTGTCGGTGCCGCGCACGTAGAAGGTGCGCACGTCGGTGCGCAGGTCGATCGACAGCAGCGTCGCGTTCGAGCGGCGGGGCTCGCCGGCGACGAGCAGCCTGCGGCCGTCCGGCGACCATGCGACGTCGGCGACGAGGCCATCGAACGGGATGCGGCGAACGTGGCGGCCGTCGCCGGTCATCGTGAAGATTCCGCGGCGGTGGGAGTGGAGACCGACGAAGGCCACGTGTCGCCCGTCGGGCGCCCACGTCGGGTGCTCGCCGCGCGACACGAGGCGGCGCAGGCCGCGGCCGCTCGGACGCACGCGCGCGATCGCTCCCTCCTCGTCCTGAAACGCGATCCAGTTGCGCGTTGACCAGACGGGCTCATGCGCCTCGGTGACGACCCGATGCGCACGGCCGCCGTCGAGGTCGCTGATCCACACGCTTGGCGCGAGCCCGTCCGAGGAGCTCTCGAACACCAGGCGCCGGCCGCCGGGAGAAAAGGCCGGGGCGTCCCAGCTCGACCCGGGATGCGACAGCAGACGCGGCGTCCCTCCGTGGACGTCGATTACCGCGAGAGCGTCTCCGGCGCGCATTACGACAAGCCGACCGTCCGGCGACACCGCAGGCGCTCCGTACATGAACGGCCTGCAGGCGGAGTCGGCGTCCTTCGAGCAGTGCATCAGCACATGCGTCTGGGCGCCGTCGCGGATCGCCACGCCGGCGAAGTCCGTGGAGACGTCGCCGGAATCTTCGTCGTAGGTGATGCTCTCACCCCAGTAGCCGTACACGATCGCCCCGTTGCGACCGGGGAACGCGGCCTGCGCGCCTGTAGGCAGGAGCGCCAGGAGCGCGAGGAGCAGGATCGCGGTGCGCTTCATGCCGGCGAGAACGGCGCCTCGCCGGCGGAGTTGCGCGCGAGCTAGGCGAAGTCCTCGGCCGTGTGCGGGCCGACGCAGGCGATCGCGAGCTCGTCGGCGATGTCGCGGGCGACCGCGCGGACGTCGTCGTAGGAGACCTCGTCGAGTGCGGCGATCGCGAGGTCGGGATCGATCTCCTCGCCGAACAGGATCGTCTGCTGCGCGGCGTGGCGGGCGACCGCGTTCGTGTTCTCGAACGCCAGCACGCGCGCGCCGGCCGCGTAGGCCCGCGCCCGCTCGACCTCCTCCTCGCGCGGACCCTCGTCGCGCAGCTCGGCGACGATCTCGCGCATGCGGCGGTACGCCTCGACGCACTTCGTCGAGTCGAGCCCGGCCGACAGCTGCAGGATCGGCACGTCCGCGCTGTTGTGCGAGAGCGCGTAGACCGAGTACGCGAGCCCGCGCTGCTCGCGGATCTCGTCGAACAGGCGCGAGCCCATCGAGCCGCCGAGCAGCGTCGCGTAGATCGTCAGCGCGGCGCGCTCCGCACGCGAGCGCGTGTCGATCCGCGGGCGGTAGGACATCCGCAGGTGCGACTGGTTCGAGTCGCGCTCCTCCACGAGCGTGCGCGGGTGCAGCGGCGGCGCGGGCTCGTACGGCTCGGGATCGGGCAGCGACGGGAAGCGCCCGAACAGCTCGTCCAACGCTCCGTTGGCAGGCAGGTGCTCCAGGTTTCCCACCACGAAGGCGCCGCCGCGCGCGCCGCCCCAGCGCCGCTCGCGGAACGCGACGATCCCCTCGCGCGTGAAGGTGTCGCGCAGATGCTCCACCGGGCCGAGCACCGTGCGGCCCAGCGGGTGGTCGCCGAACGCGGCGTGGTCGATCAGGTGCTCCGCCACCGTCGAGGGCTGGTCGTTCGCGCGCGCGATCTCCTGGATCACGACGCCGCGCTCGCGGTCGAGCTCCTCGGCGTCCAGCCGCGGCCGCCCGACGAAGTCGGTCAGCAGGTCGATCGCCTCGAGCGCCTTCTCGGCCCGCACCGTGATGTGGAAGGCGACCACGTCATGGCTCGTGTACGCGTTCAGCTGGCCGCCGATCCGCTCGGCCGTCTCGTTGACCGCTCTGTAGTCGGAGAACTTCTCGCCGCCCTTGAAGACGAGGTGCTCGAGGAAGTGCGCCATCCCGTTCTCCTCCGGGCGCTCGGTGCGCGCGCCGGCGTCGAACGCGACGAGGGCGGTGACGGCGCGCGTGCCCGGCAGCGAGACACGGTGGATCGGGAGCCCGTTCGGGGCGGCGGAGGTGGAGATCGCGGTCATGGGAGCGACGATAGCGGCGAACGATCGCCGACCGCTCAGGCGTGGGCATGCGCTCCGATGCCGAGGATCATCGCCAGCGCCTGCTCCACTTCGCGAAGCGTCTCCGGACGCAGGTGCCCGATCCGACGCAGTAGCCGCGAGCGCGCGACCGCGCGAACGCCACGGCAGATCGCGGCGCTGTCGCCGTCGATGCCCTCGTCGGGCGAGACCTTCGGCCGCAACAGCGACGGCGCCCGCGACGCCGACACCGGCACGACCACGAACAGCTCGTGCTCCACGCCCGCGACGATCTCGTCTACGGATACGACGATGGCCGGCCGGTTCTCGCCCGGTTCGCCTCTGCGCGCCGCACCGAGCGAGACGAGCCAGATCTCGCCTCGCCGCGGCTCAGGCGAGGCCATCGTCGAGCGCCGGCTCCCATGCGCGCTCGTCGTCGCGCGCGTCCCGGTCGGACGCGTCGGCTCGCGCCGCTTCGCGCTCGGATCGGAACACCGCATCCCGCGCCACGTCGCGTGCCAGCTCGCTCAGCATCGCCGACAGCGACAGGCCGCGCTCACGCGCTTGCCCAGCGAGCAGGTCCCGCGTCTCGCGCGTCACCCGAATGGTTGCGGTCTCGACGGCCATGGCCAGGACATAGCGCCACAGTTTGGCGACATAGCAGTCGTAGCTTCCCGTGCCGCCGAAATCCCTGCAAAACTGCTTGCAGCGCGCGTCTGAACCTGGTCGCCTTGCCCACCCGCACGCTACTGTCCCTCAGCCCGATGGCCGTGACCACGAGCAGATCCCGCACCCCCCACGGTGCCCCCGCGCCGGCCGCCGTCCCGCACAGAGCGAGACCGGCCGCTCCGTCCGTGATCGAGTTTCGCGGCGTCGAGAAGCGCTACGACGTCGGCGCCGTCGGCCTCGACCAGGCGACGTTCTCGATCGGACGCGGCGAGTGGGCGTTCCTCGTCGGCTCCACCGGCTCCGGCAAGTCGACGATCATGCGGCTGCTGATCAAGGAGCTCGAGCCGACCGCCGGGACGATCGTCGTCGCCGGCAAGGACCTGTCGGAGATCACGCACAAGCGCGTGCCGTACTACCGCCGCAACATCGGCGTCGTCTTCCAGGACTTCAAGCTGCTGCCGAACCGCACCGTCTACGACAACGTCGCGTACGCGCTGCAGGTGACGGGCGGCACGCGCAAGGAGATCCGCGCGAAGGTGCCGGACATCCTGCGCCTCACGGGCCTCTCGACGAAGCTGCACAACTACCCCGACCAGCTGTCGGGCGGCGAGCAGCAGCGCGTGGCGATCGCGCGCGCGTTCGTGAATCACCCGCCGCTGCTGCTGGCCGACGAGCCGACCGGCAACCTCGACCCCGAGACGTCGATCGGGATCATGCAGTTGCTCTACCGCATCAACCGCGCCGGGACGACCGTGCTGATCGCCACCCACGACAACGCGATGGTCGACAAGATGCGCCGCCGCGTGATCGAGCTCTCGCAGGGGCGGATCGTGCGCGACGAGGCGACCGGCGCCTACGTGCGCGACGAGTCCACGCGCGAGTTCGCGATCCGCATGCGCGACGGCCTGCCGGAATCCCCCCCGACGGTCGGGAAGCCGTGAAGCTCGGCTTCTTCACGCGCGAGGCGACGCGCGCGCTGCGCCGCAACGCCGCTCCCTCGTTCGCCGCATTGGCGACGGTGCTGCTGACGATGCTCGTCGTCGGCGTCTTCATCCCGATCGTGCAGGCGACGACCGGCGCCGCCAACGACGTGCGCAAGCGCGTGCTCGTCGACGTGTACCTGGTGAGAGACGCGGCGCAGTCGGACATCGCGCGCGTGCGCTCGACGCTGCTCGACACCAGCGGGGTCAAGCGCGTCGAGTTCGTCTCCAAGCAGGACGCCTACCAGCAGCAGCGCAGAAAGGACCCGGAGGCGTTCGCGCTGCTGGGCGAGAACCCGCTGCCGGACACGTTCCGCGTGACGCCGGAGAACCCGGACGACGTGCTGAAGATCGCCAGCGCGCTGGCGCCCGAGGCGGCCGGCGGCGGCAACACGCCGATCGACCGCGCGATCGACGAGGTGCGCACGAGGCGCGACGACACGTCGAAGATCCTGCAGGTCACGCGCTTCGTGAAGCTGATGGCGGGCACGCTCGCGTTCCTGCTGATCGCCGCGTCGATCTTCCTGATCGCCAACACGATCCGGCTCTCGCTCTACGCGCGCCGCCGCGAGGTCGAGGTGATGAAGCTCGTCGGCGCGACCGACTGGTTCATCCGCTGGCCGTTCGTGATCGAGGGCATCATCGTCGGCGCGCTCGGCACCCTGGTCGCGATCCTGCTGCTCGCGATCGGCAAGATCGCGATCATCGACCCGCTCGCCAGCGACTTCTCGCTGATCAGCGCGCCCGAGACGATGCCCTTCACCGTGTTGATCGCGGTGATGCTGATCGCCGGCATCGCGATCAGCGCCGTCGGCTCGGCTGTGTCGCTGCGCCGCTTCCTGCGGGTCTAGCAGGCCCGGGCCGCGCGGCGAGCGCGGACAGCTCCGCTCGCCACGCGGCCTGCCGGCCCCGCGCCTACCGCCGGTGCTTGCGCCCCCGGTGTCTCTGCATGCGCGCCAGCGGCGAGTATCGCGCGGGCCAGTAGCTCGCCAGCGAGCATGCGCCCGTGCGCACGGTGTCGCCGAGACCGAGCAGGTCGGGGCGCGCATCCGGGCCGCAGAGCGAGGCGGTCACGCGGATCAGCGGCAGCATCGGGATGCCGAACGGGTTCCGCTCAGGGGCCCAGTCGCCTGGCAGGGCGACGAGGAACTGGCCGTCGGCCGTGAACGGCAGCGGCTTCCAGCGGTCATGGTCCTTGATCGCGACCGACGTGATCCCGGGGCCGAACCAGCCGCCGTCGAGCGTCACGTCGGGGCCTGGTCCGGCCGCGATGGACATCCAGGTCATCGGCAGCGCGCCGCCGCAGTTGTCGCTCATGCCATCGGCGACGGCCTGCTCGAGCGTCGTCGGCACGAACGCGCCGGTCACGGGGTCGATCGTGCCGAGCTGGTCCCCGTCGATCCGCAGGTGCTTCATGCACAGGACGGAGAACGTGCGGTCGCCGTAGGTGAGCGTCGTGCGGTACGTCGCGAAGGTGTGGGCGGGGCCGCCGAACGGGTCGGCCGCGCGGATGGGGGCGAGCCGCAGGTCCTCGATCGGCGCGGCCTCGGCGCTCGCCGCCGCGGCGGTGAGGAGCGTCAACGCGGCCACCACCGCGATGACGCGCGCAAGCGTTCGTTGCAAGGCGATTCCTTTCCTCTGCCCGGCTGGCGCCGGGTCGATGTTCTTCGCCTCGCTAGGACGAGCGGCGCGCGCCGCGGTTACCCGCAGGCCAGCAGGCGGACGAGTGGGAGACTTTCCGTCCGTGGACTCGTTGCAGGCGGCGATGGACGCGAGGGAGGAATCAGCTTCGAACGGCTCGCCCGCGAGCGGGCCGCGCCGTTCGCCGGTGCCGCTGCGCCTGCGTTCCGACGAGGAGCTCGTGCGGCGCTTCCGCGCCGGTGACGAGGACGCGTTCCGGGTCATCCACGATCGCTACCGCGCGCGCCTGTTCGTGTACGCGCGGCAGATGCTGCGCGGCTCGCCGCAGGACGCCGAGGAAGCGCTGCAGGACGCGTTCGTGCGGGCGCACGCGGCGCTGCGCACCGATGCGCGCGACGTCTCGCTGCGGGCGTGGCTGTACCGGATCGTGCACAACCGCTGCATCGACGAGCTGCGCCGTCCCGAGCCGCCGAGCCCCGAGTCGCTCGCGCTGCTGCATCCGCCGCCGGAGGATCCGATCGCCGCCACGCTGCGGCGCGAGTCGCTGCGACGGCTCGTCACGGACATCGGCCGCCTGCCCGAGCAGCAGCGCGCGGCGCTGCTGATGCGCGAGCTGGGCGGCATGAGCTACGAGGAGGTCGCGGCGGCGCTGGAGATCACGGTCGCGAGCGTCAAGTCGACGCTCACGCGCGCGCGCATGTCGCTGACGACCGCCGCGCAGGCCCGCGGCGCCGCCTGTCAGGAGATCCGCACGCAGCTCGCCGCGGCGCACGAGCGCGGCGTCCGCTTCGACGGGCTCGTCCGCCGGCACCTGCACGACTGCGAGGCATGCCGCGCGTACCGCCGCGAGCTGCAGGCGACCGACCGGGGTCTCGCGGCGCTCGCGCCGCAGTTGGGTCCGGGAGCGCTGCTCGCAAAGCTGCTCGGCGGCGCGTCGCTGCTCGGCGGCGGCGGTGCGGGAATCGCGTCGATCGGCGGTGGGGGAGCGACCGCGGGCAGCGCGGGCGCCGCCGGCGGACTGCTCGGCCTCACCGGCGGCCAGCTCACGGCGCTCGCCGCGGCGGGCGCGATCGGCGTCGGCGTGAGCGGCGTCGCGGCGCTCGAGGACATGTCGAGCACGGCCCCGCAGCGTCATTCGGTCCACCGGGTCCACCGGGCGGCCGCCGCCGGGTCGGCGAGGACGGTGCTCGCCGCCGCGCCGCCCGCGCATGCGCCGCAGGCACAGACGCGGCCGAGGCCGCGGCGCCCGCGGACGGCGCCGCCGCACCCGCGGACGGCGCCGCGCCACCCGCGCTCGGAGCGAGCCGCCCGTCGGCTGCGGGTGGGTGCGTGGGCGACGATGCACCCCTCGACCCTGCCCAAGTACCGGTCGACCGTCCGGGCGCAGCTCGCAGGGATCCGAGGGTTTCACCTCGTCTGGCGCGACGGGGCGGTCGAGCCCGCCGGGCTGGCGCGCGCTCCCCGCGACCCGCAGGCGCGGGAACAGTGGGTCTACGCCGCCATGACGACCTGGCTGGGCTCGACCGAGGAGGGCCAGCGCATGGTGCAGCGCATCGGGCAGCTCCCGCGCGGCGTGACGGTCACGCTCGAGCCTGACGGGACCTGGTCGGAGCACATCGACATCCCCGGTCGCAGCGAGGTGGCCAGAGACGCCACCCTGCTGGTGGCCGACTGCTGGTTCGTCTGGACGCCGAAGGGGAGACGCGTGTATCGAAAGCTGAGAGCGCGCGCCCGGCGCCGCGCCGCCGCTCAACCGCCGCCGACGGCCGCGCCGGAGCCCGCCGCCACCACCACGGAGCCTGCGCCCGCACCTACGACGACGCAGCCCGCGCCACCCCCGGCGACGACGACCACGACGCCTGCGCCCGCGCCCACGACGACACAGCCTGCGCCGCCTCCCGCGACGACGACCGCAGCTGCCCCGGCCCCCGCGGCCCCGTGACCAAGAGGTGTGTCACCGCTGAGTCCGGCTACCCGGTACGCCGCAGCGCGCGATGTTCCCCCGCGAGACCCTCTCGTCCGGACCGCGCTGGTCTGCGCGATGCCGTGCCAGCCGCAAGGGGGTCTCGCGGAAGACATTGCGCGCTGGGCTGCATGAACCCAGCCGAAGAGGGCACGCTGTACGCACTCGGCAAGGCGCTCGACCTGTTCGAGCGCGTCGAAGCGCGACGAGCCAGACGCGGAGTGCGCCGGCGGCGCTGAGTCAGCCGGGCGCGGCTTGTCCCTCGCGAGAGCCCCTTGCGGCACCCGCGGCATGGAGCGGCGCCGACACCGCTTCACGAGAGGCTCTCGCGAGGGAGCAAGGCCGCGCCCCGGCGTACCGGGACAGCGAAACGAACGGCTCAGCGCAACAGCGCCTTCGCCTCCAGGAACTCCTCGAGCCCGAACTTCCCGTTCTCGCGCCCGTTGCCGGACTGCTTGAAGCCGCCGAACGGGGCGCGGAGGTCGAAGGCGCCGCCGTTGACCTCGATCTGACCGGCGCGCAGGCGGCGGGCGACGCGCTCGGCGCGGTCGGGATCGCCCGACCACACGCCCGCGGCCAGCCCGTAGATCGTGTCGTTGGCGATCGCGATCGCCTGCTCCTCGTCGTCATACGGCAGGATCACCAGCACCGGGCCGAAGATCTCCTCCTGGGCGATCGTCATCTCCGGCGTCACGTCGCTGAACACCGTCGGCCGCACGTAGAAGCCGCTCGGCAGGTCCTCGGGCGGCTCGGCGCCGCCGGTCACGAGGCGCGCGCCCTCCTCGATGCCCTTGCGGATGTAGCCGCGCACGCGCTCGCGCTGCACGCCGCTCACGAGCGGCCCGATCCCGCTGCGATCCCCGGTCGGGTCGGCCGGCTCGAACTTCTCCGCCGTCGCGGCCGCGATCTGCTCGGCCTCCGCCAGCTTCGCCCGCGGCACCAGCATGCGCGTCAGCGCGGAGCACGTCTGCCCGGAGTTGAGGAACGCCTTCGCGACGCCGTTCGGCACCGCCTGCGCCAGGTCCGCGTCGTCGAGGATCACGTACGGCGACTTGCCGCCGAGCTCCAGCGCCACCCGCTTCACGCTCGCCGCCGCGAGCTCGCTCACGCGCTTGCCCGCGCGCGTCGAGCCGGTGAACGAGACCATGTCGACGTCCGGGTCCGACGCGATCGCCTCGCCGACGACCGGGCCGGTGCCCGTCACGAGGTTGAAGACGCCGGCCGGCAAACCGACCGCGTCGATCACCTCGGCCAGGACGAACGCGCTCAGCGGCGCCACCTCGCTCGGCTTCAGCACGACCGTGCAGCCGGCCGCCAGCGCCGGCGCGACCTTGCAGGCGACCTGATGCAGCGGGTAGTTCCACGGCGTGATCGAGCCGACGACGCCGACCGGCTCGCGCACCACCAGCGCCGAGCCGGCCTCCTCCTCCAGCGGGACCGAGTCGAGCAGGTCGGCGGCCATGCGGAAGGAGGCGATCGGCAGCCCCGCCTGGATGATGCGCGACAGCTTCAGCGGCATGCCGACCTCCGCGGTCACGGTCGCGGCGATCTCGTCGGCGCGCGCGTCGAGCCCGTCCGCCACGGCGCGCAGCAGCCGCTGCCGCTCGGCCACCGGCGTCGCGGCCCAGCCCTCGAACGCGTCCCGCGCCGCCGCCGCCGCACGCCGCGCATCCACGGCCGTCCCCTCGGGGATCACACCCAGCACCCGCTCGGTCGAGGCCTCGATCACCTCGAGCGTGCCGTCGCCCTCGGGCTCGACCCAGGCGCCGCCGACGTACAGCCGGTCGCGCACGGCGGGACGTGACTGCTGCTCGACGGACATTCGCGGCCTCCGGGACTCGTGGATCGCAGACTCCACCGAGCGTACTCGCCGGCCGGGCCCGCGGACGCCGGTCGGTACGCTGACGCCGTGAATCGCCGCTCCCCCCGCATCGGGCGCGCAGCCGCCGTCGCGCTCAGCGCGATCGTCGTGCTGCTGCTCGGCATCTACCTCGGCGGGCACCCGAGCGGGCTGCCCAAGCCGATCCGCGACGCGTTCGTCGGCGACGACGACACGCAGCTGATGCACGAGGCGCTCGACACGATCGACCAGATCTACTACCGCAAGGTCAGCCGCGATGCGCTCGTGAATCGCGGGATCGAGGGCGCGGTCGCGAGCCTCAGAGACCAGTTCTCGCACTACTTCGACCCGAGCACGTACAAGCAGTTCGAACACGTCACGAACCCGAGCTTCAGCGGCATCGGCGTGACGGTGCGACCGGAGAGAGGCGGGCCGCTCGCGATCGAGTCCGTCATTCAGGGCACGCCGGCGGCGCGCGTCGGCTTGCGCCGCGGCGACCGCATCGTCGCGGTGAACGGCAGATCGCTCAACGGACGTCCGTCGAGCGAGTCGATCGCGGCGATCAAGGGCACGCCCGGCACGAAGGTGAGGCTGACGATCGCGCGCGACGGCAGACGCAGGACTGAAAGCGTCGAACGCGCCCGCGTCACGCAGCCCGTCGTGGCCGGACAGATCGTCGAGCGCGGCGGCAAGCGGTGGGGCGACGTCGTCTTCACGAGCTTCACCGAGGGCTCGGCTGCGCAGGTGCACGCCGAGGTCGAGCGGCTGCTGCTGAGAAGAAAAGCCGACGGGATCGTGCTCGACCTGCGCGGCAACGGCGGCGGGCTGCTGACGGAGGCCGTCGACACGGCGTCGGTCTTCATCCCCGACGGCACCATCGTCTCGACCGACGGACGCGCCCGCGCGCGTCACGTCTACACCGCGACCGGCGGGGCGATCCCGGCCAGAGTGCCGGTCGTCGTGCTCGTCGACCGCGGTACCGCCTCCTCGGCCGAGATCGTCACGGGCGCGCTGCAGGACCGCAGACGCGCCGAGGTCGTCGGCACCAACACCTACGGCAAGGGCGTCTTCCAGGAGATCCGCGAGCTGCCCAACGGCGGCGCGCTCGACCTCACCGTCGGCCAGTACTTCCTGCCGAGCGGGCGCAACATCGGCGGCAGAGGGGTCGCCGAGGGCAGAGGGATCGCGCCCGACGTGCGTGCCGAGGACGACCCCGACACGCCCCGCCGCGACGAGGCGCTCGACGCGGCGCTGGCGCAGCTGGCCGCCGAGTCGCGGTGACGCGCTCCGAGCCGCGCGAGCGCGAGTGGGTCGCGCCGCGCACGCACGTCGTCGCCGTGCTCGACAAGCGCGGCCGCTTCCTGATCGGCGATCCGTTCTTCGGGCGCGGGCCGCAGCTGATCGTCGACAGAGATCGCAGAGCCGGGGTCGGCGACCTCGTGCTGCTCCGCGTCGGAGGCCGGGGAGGCCAGGGCGGTCGCGGCCACGCGAAGGTCGAGCGGCGCATCGGCCGCCCCGACGTCGCACGCGACGTGCTGGAGGCGCTGATGCTCGACCGCGGCCTCCGGCGCCGCTTCGACCCGGCGGTCGAGCGCGCCGCGCGCACGGCGGCCGAGGGAGACGGCGTGCCGCACCACTCGCGCCGCGACCTGCGCGAGCTGACCACCTTCACGATCGACCCCGCGACCGCGAAGGACTTCGACGACGCGATCTCGGCCGAGCGCCGCGGCGAGGGCAGATGGCGCATCTGGGTCCACATCGCCGACGTCTCCGCCTACGTGCGGCCCGGCTCGCTCGTCGACAAGGAGGCGTACCGCCGCGGGACGAGCGTCTACGTCCCCGGCAAGGTCGAGCCGATGCTGCCGGAGGCGCTCTCCAACGGAGCCTGCTCGCTGCGCCCGGGCGAGGACCGCAACGCCGTCACGGTGGAGATCGACCTCGACGGCACCAGAGCGGTCCGGACCGCCTTCTACCGCTCGTCGATCCGCTCCGACATGCGGCTCGACTACGACCAGGTCGACCGCATCTTCGCGCTGCGCGAGGAGGCGCAGGCGCCGTGGGCGCAGCCGCTCGCCGCCGCCCGGGAGGCGTCCGCCGCGCTGCACGCCGATCGCGAGCGCGCGGGCGCGCTCGCGATCGAATCGGCGGAGCCGGACTTCGCGTTCGACTCGCAGGGCCACGTGACGGCGCAGCACCGCGTCGTGCAGACCGAGGCGCACCGCCTGATCGAGCACCTGATGATCCTCGCCAACGAGCAGGTCGCGAAGCTGCTCGCCGAGCGCAAGGTGCCGACGCTCTACCGCGTGCACGAGCGGCCCGAGGGCGAGGCCGCCGAGCGGCTCGTCGCGCAGCTCGCCTCGCTCGACGTCCCGACCCCGCCGACGCCGGAGTACCTCACGCAGCAGCAGGCGGCGGACGTGATCGCCGAGTGCTCGCACCTCGTCGAGCAGCACGTGCAGCGCACCGGCCACGGCGGGATCGGCCTCAGCAGCCTCGTGCTGCGCTCGCTCAAGCAGGCGCGCTACGACCCGGCGAATCTCGGTCACACCGGCCTCGGGCTCACCCACTACTGCCACTTCACCTCGCCGATCCGCCGCTATCCCGATCTCGTCTGCCACCGCGCGCTGCTGAGCGCGGTCGGGGGCGGGGAGGAGACGCCGAGAGCGTCCGGGATGCCTGGCGCGGGCGACTGGTGCTCGGCGCGCGAGCGCGACGCGATGAGCGTCGAGCGCGCCGCCGACGACGTCGCGCGCGCGTTCCTGCTCGAGCGCGAGCTGTTCGAGGGCGGCTGGGAGCAGGACTTCGAGGGCGAGGTGACGGGCGTGATCGGCGCCGGCGCGTTCGTCGTCTTCGGCGACGGGCACGAGGGGATGCTGCCCGTGCGCAAGCTGCGCGGCGAGTGGTGGGAGCTCAACGAGGAGGGGACGATCCTCGAAGGCACGCGCAGCGGCGGCGCGATCCGCATCGGCGACCGCGTGCGCGTGCAGGTCGAGCGCGTCGACACCGCGCGCGGGCGGGTCGACCTGCTGCCCGTCGAAGTGTGAGACTGCGGACATGGCGAAGGGCAGAGGCAAGCGCAAGATCGGCGCCGGCGACGTCGCGAGCAACCGCGCGGCGAGCCATCGCTTCAACCTGCTCGACAAGATCGAGTGCGGGATCCTGCTGAGAGGGACCGAGGTGAAGTCGCTGCGCACCGGCGGCGCGCAGCTCAAGGACGCCTACGCGACCGTCAGAGACGGCGAGGTGTGGCTGCACCACGTGCACATTCCGCCCTATCCGCCCGCCTACCACGACAACCACGCGCCCGAGCGCGACCGCAAGCTGCTGCTGCACCGCCGCGAGATCGAGCGGCTGCTCGCGAGAACGAGAGAGCGGGGCCTGACGCTCGTGCCGACGCGCATCTACTTCAGAGGCCCGCACGCGAAGGTCGAGCTCGCGCTCGCGCAGGGCAAGGACCGCTTCGACAAGCGCGAGGCGATCAAGAGCCGCGAGATGGCGCGCGACGCGCAGCGCGAGATGCGCGACTACCAGCGCGGCTGAGCTGCGCTACGGGATCTCGCGCGCGATGTGCAGCAGGTCCATCCCGACCGCGAGCGCGACGATCAGCCCCACGTAGACCGCGCCGACCAGCAGCCGGTGGCGCGGCGCGACGCGGTAGTAGGCGGCGTCGGCGTCCTGGCCTGAGCGGCGCGTTCTCCAGCGCCGCCACGTCTCCATCCCGCCGACCAGCAGGATCAGCACCAGGATCGGGTTCGGCTTCCAGATCGTGAGCGCGACCATCGCGCCGAAGCCGACGAACCACATCCACGGCGCCATCGCCGCCATCGCACGACCGCCGTCGAGCGGCAGCACCGGCATCAGGTTGATGAGGTTCAGGAACAGGCCGGTGAACGCGAGCGCCGCCCAGAAGTCGTTGCCGGTCGCGAGCCACACGGGCACGAGCGCGGCTGCGCCGAGCGAGCCGAGCACCGGGCCGGCGAGTCCGACGCGCGCCTCCGCGAGCGCGTCTCTCGGCATCTCCTTCATCGCGACGGCGGCGCCGACGAACGGGATGAACATCGGCGCGCTCGCCTTCACGCCCTCGCGCCGCAGCTGGATCACGTGGCCCATCTCGTGGACGAGGATCAGCAGCACGAAGCCGGCCGCGAAGCTCCAGCCCCAGATGAGGCTGTAGGCGGCGACGGAGACGAGCATCGAGCCGGAGGTCGTGAGGATCTTCAGCTTCGGCAGCAGCAGCAGGACGCCCTTCAGCTTCGCCGCGGCGGCCGCGAGCACGGCGAGCGGGCCCGCCAGGCGCTTCGCGCCCGCGCGCCGCTGCGCCGGCGGCAGGCCGACGTCCTCCGGCGCCGTCGCCGGCGTGGGGGTCGCGGGAGGGAGCCACTGCAGGCGCTCGTCCATGCCACCAGTCTGGCAGCTACACTTGAGGGCGCAGTAAAACCCCTAGGGGACGACAGGCTTCGACGTGGTTGTCTTCGTGGGGGTGGTTGCGAGCCGAGGTCCCGGTAGGCCTCGTAAAACCACCGGGAAAACCATACGTGCGGACTCTCACGAGTACGCCCTCGCCGCCTAGCACCTAGCTAGAGCCGTGAGGTTTCGGCCCCCGCCAGCCTGCCGCGGGGAGTTTCCGGAATCAGAACGCAGGCTCACCCGGCGAGGTCCGCCTCCGCCGAACCGGGGAAATCTTCAGGAGGCTGGTCCCCCGCAACCCCGCCGGCGAGGCGAGCGAGGGATGAGACCAGAGCGCCGGCTACGCTCGTAGAAGCCGCCTTTCACGCGACCGCGGACCCGGGTTCAATTCCCGGCGTCTCCATGATTTCGGCCGGTAGGATCGCGGCCGTGCCGTTCACGCGGAAGAACCTCAAGGAGGACCTGGAGGATCTCGGGTCCAACTTCGACGGCTCGCCGGACCTCGAGTTCCGCCACGCCAGCAAGGCGCTCGGGCTCGAGCACTGCGGCCTGAGCTATCAGCGCATCCCGCCCGACTACCGCTTTCCGTACGGCCACACGCACGAGCGGCAGGAGGAGCTGTACGTGGTCGTCCGCGGCAGCGGGCGGATGAAGCTCGACGACGAGATCGTCGCCGTCCGGGAGTGGGACGTGGTGCGCGTCCCGCCCGGCACGTGGCGCGGCTACGAGGCCGGGCCGGCGGGCCTCGAGCTCCTCGTCATCGGGGCCCCGAATCTCGGCGAGAATCCGCGCGACGACGTCGAAGGCCGGCGCGACTGGTGGGCTGACTAGCGGTCAGGCGGGAGCGGTACCCGCGGCGACGAGCAGCTCGCACGGGCCCTCGAAGCCGTCGACGGTCTCGAACCGCGAGAGCTCGCGCTCGATCTCGCTCCACGCTTCCTCGCGCTCGGCTTCACCGCAGCCCGCGAGCATCTGGTGCAGCGCCCCGAACGACTCGCGCGCGAAGCGGACGTACCCGGCGGTGGACGGAAGCCGCACGGGGGCGGAGACGCGCCGCACCTCGACGTCGGCGAAGCCGGCCCGCTCGAAGACCGCTTCGATCGCGCCCGGAGCGCCGAGGCTGAACGGCCCCGGCTGGCCCTGCGCCGGCGGCGGCAGGCGCGCGCGGCGGCGGACGATCGAGACCGGGATCGAGAAGAAGGGGTTGGCCTCGGGCGTGGAGTAGACGATCCCGGCCAGGCGGCCGCCCGGCCGGAGCGCACGCCGCATGCCGACGAACGCGCCGTGCTGGTCGGGGAAGTAGATGAACCCGACGCGCGAGACGACGGCGTCGAACGCGCCCGGCTCGACGTCCAGCCGCTCGCCGTCGAGCACGCGGGTCTCGACGTTGTGCAACCCGGCGTCGCGCGCACTGCGCTCGGCGAAGGCGAGGATGTTGCTGGAGATGTCGGTGGCCAGCACGGAACCCTCGGGCCCGACGCGCCGGGCCGCCGCGAGCGTCTGGCCGCCGGCGCCGGCCGCCACGTCGAGCACCCGCGCCGCCGGACCGACGCCGGCCATGTCGAGCATCGTCTCGGTCGCCGGCCCGAGCCAGGCTTCCAGCGTCGGGCCCCAGCGATGCCACGGCTCGGCCGCCGACTGCCACTGATCGGTCGTCGTGCGCTTGTACGCGTCCGGGTCGAAGGCCGCATCGGTCATCGCGCCAAGAATCGCACGGCGGCCGGCTGCTTGAGCGCTGGCCGCCGCGAGCCGGACATCCGTCCACCGGCCTCCTGGACGAACGTCGGGAAGCCGATCCAACCGGCATGTTTGGTCGCCTTCCTGCTCGTCTTCCCAGAGCCGACAGAACGATGCGCGTGCTGCTCGGCACGTCGTGGATCGCCGGACGCGTCGGCACCGAGGCGCGCGGTCGCAACGCCCGCCCCGCATACGGGCGCTTCTTCGAGCGCCATCAGCGGCTGGCTTGCGCGTTCGCGCTGGTCGCGATGGCGTGGGGCGCCGTCTACCTCACGTGGCGCGTCGGCTGGACCGGCGGCGGCGCGAGCCCCGTCACGTTCACGATGCTGCTCGTCACCGAGCTCTACGGCCTCTGGGCGCTCGGCACGCTCACGTGGTTCTCGTGGCGCCACCCGCAGGTGACGCGCCCGCCGATCCACAGCACTCCGACCGTCGACGTGTACGTCTGCACCTACGACGAGCCGGAAGAGGTCGTGCTCGCGACGCTCGCCGGCTGCCGCGCGCTGCGCTACCCGCACACCACGTACCTGCTCGACGACGGGCGGCGCGAGAACATGCGCGCGCTCGCCGAGCTGACCGGCGCCGTCTACATGACGCGCCCCGACAACGCGCACGCCAAGGCCGGCAACATCAACGCCGCGCTGCCGCGCACCGACGGCGAGCTCGTCTTCATGCTCGACGCCGACCACGTCCCGATGCCGGACGCGCTCGACGCGATGGTCGGCTACTTCGAGGACCCGCAGGTCGGGCTCGTGCAGAGCCCGCACGACTTCTCCAACCAGGACTCGGTCCAGCACTACGCCGTCGGGCGCCACGAGCAGTCGCTGTTCTACCACGCGATCCTGCCCGGCAAGGACCGTCATGGCGCCGCCTACTGGTGCGGCTCGGCCGCGCTCATCCGCCGGGAGGCGCTGCGCGGCATCGGCGGCGTCGCGACCGAGACGATCGCCGAGGACTTCCACACCACGATCCGCATGCAGCGCCATGGCTGGACGTCGCGCTACCACGACGAGGTGCTCGTGCAGGGCCTTGCGCCGCACGATCTCGACGGCTACCTGCTGCAGCGCGATCGCTGGTCGCGCGGGAACCTCGCCGTCTTCACGCTGCCGGAGTCGCCGCTGCGCGCGAGGGAGCTGAAGCCGCTCCAGCGCCTCTCCTACTTCGTCAGCCTCGCGGCCTACCTGGCGCCGCCGATGCGCCTGCTGCTGCTCATCACGCTCGCGCTCGTGCTGTGGGCCGGCTGGCTGCCGATGGCCGTCAGCTGGACGACGCTCGCGGTGCTGTGGCTCCCCGCGATCGCGCTCAACCTCGCCGCCGGCTCGGCGCTCGCGCGCGGCTACATGCGGATCGCCGAGACGACGCACTACGAGTTGATGACGATGGGCATCTACACGCGCGCGCTGCGCTGCGTCGTGTTCCCCGGCAGAACGGCCTTCAAGGTGACGCCGAAGGAGGGCGTCGACCTCGGCGGCACGCACGCGCTCGGGCGCCTCAAGATCGCCTGCGCGCTCGCCGTCGTGCTGGCGGTCGGGATCGTGATGCGGGTGCTGGACCTGTGGGGCGTCGGCCCGCTGCCCGACCTGCCGCCGATCGCGAAGGTCGTCATCCCGCTGCTGGCGCTGATCGAGCTGCGCCGCGTCCTGCGCACGCTCGTGCTCGTGGCCGGCCGCCGTCAGCGCCGCCTCATCTACCGCTTCGAGGGCGACGCGCCCGCGCTCTGCCTGACGCCGGGCGGCTCGGTCCCCGGCCGCCTGCGCGACGCGAACGCCGCGGGGCTGGGACTGGTGGCGACCGCGCCGATCGAGGTCGGCGCGCACGTTCCGATCCGCCTCCAGCTGGAGGACAGCGAGGGAACGGCTCGCGACGTGCACGTCGTCGCCGAGGTGCGCTCGTGCCGTCCCGGCGCGGACGGCTTCGTGCTCGGCACGCGCATCGTGGAGCTCGAACCGGCCGCGCGCGTGGCGCTGATGGAATGGTGCTACGTCGTCTGCAGCCACCAGGAGGTGCGCGGGACGCGTCCCGGCGTCCGCGCGACGGAACCCGCTGGAGTGCCCGCCGCCGCGCAGCCGCTCGTGCCGCAGCCGGCGGCAAGCCTGGAGCCGGTCGCCGCGCAGTAGGGTCGCGGCATGACACTCGACAACGCGGCGCTGACGCAGCGCCAGAAGCTGATGTGGGCGGAGGGCGACTACGCCGACATCGCCCGCACGATCGAGCCGGTCGCGCGCGAGGTGCTCGACGCGGTCGGCGTGCAGGCGGGCGAGACGCTGCTCGACGTCGCGACCGGCACCGGCAACGCGGCGCTCGAGGCGGCGCGTCGCGGCGCGCGCGTCACCGGTCTCGACCTCACCCCGGAGCTGCTGCCGATCGCGCGGCGGCGGGCGGAGCAGGAGCGGCTCGAGCTCACGCTCGTGGAGGGCGACGCGCAGGCGCTGCCGTTCGCGGACGACAGCTTCGACCGCGTGACGTCCGTCTTCGGCGCGATGTTCGCGCCCGACCAGGAGCGCACCGCCGCGGAGCTGCTGCGGGTGTGCCGTCCGGGCGGGACGGTCGCGGTCGCCGCGTGGGCGCCGGAGGGCCTCAACGGCCAGATGTTCGCGACCCTCGGCAAGCACCTGCCGCCGCCGCCCGAGGGCTTCAGGCCGCCGATCCTGTGGGGCGTCGAGGGCGTCGTGCGCGAGCTGTTCGCCGACGCGGCCGAGGTCCGCTGCGAGCTGCTGCCGGCGACCGACTCGGTGAAGGCGCCGACGGTCGACGCCTGGATCGACTACACCGAGCGCGTGCTGGGCCCGACGATCTTGGCGAAGGCCGCGCTCGACGCGCACGGCAGATGGGGGCCGGCGCGCCGCGATCTCGTCGAGCTGTACGAGCGCTTCAACGAGGCGCGCGACGGCTCGCTGCTCGCACATCCGACCTACCTCCTCAGCGTGGCGACCGCAAAGTAGGTTAAAAACGCGCTGTTTACAGGCTCTATATGACTCCAGAATGATGTTTAATGGGATCTGTTCAGTCGGCGCGAGGGACGCCGGCGGCGCCCGGAGGTCCCATGGCAGACATCGCAGGATTCGTCACAGAGGTTCGCGGCCAGTTCGGGATGCGCCCGGTCGTCCCGCTCGAGTTCCCGATCGAGATCGGCGACATCGGCACGATCGCCAACGACGGCAGCTGGCGGCCGATCACGACGGTGCGGCACCGCTTCAACGCCTATCCCGGGCGGATCCGCCGCACGACCGACGGGCGCGTCTGGGACCTCAGCTCCGGCGACGACGTCTCGTTCGACCTCTACCGCCGCGGCGAGACGTCGCAGCTGATCCCGGCGGCCGCCCACGCGAAGGCGCGCGCGGAGCTCACGCTCAGCTCGCCGGCCTCGTTCGTGCTCGCGGCGCGCGGCGTGACGGTGCGGAGAGCGGTGGAGCTGGAAACGCTGATCGACAGAATCCACCTCGCCTACCACACGCGCCGCGAACGGCCGGAGGAGGGGCGCTGGTACAAGGAGTTCGCGTTCGTCTTCGAGGTCGCGGACGCGGAGCGCTTCACGGCGCTGCTGCCGGCGAACGGGCACGGGCGCGTGGCGATCACGCCGAAGGGCACGGCCGGCCCGCCGAGGTCTCCCGAGCAGCTGGCGTCGCTGGTGCGCTTCGGCGCGGGCGCCGAGGACTTCGAGCGCACGAACCAGCGCGACGCGCACGGGCGCTTCTACCGCGCCTACAGGCTGCGCGCCGACGTGCTCGCGCGCTGGCGCGACGAGCCGTGGTCGCGCTCGCGCGGCGAGATCTCGTTCGAGTGGCCGACGCCCTCGTTCGAGGAGACGTTCGAGGAGATCTAGGCGCGCCGACTAGGCGGAGCGGATCGCGCTCCGGCAGCGGCGCTCCAGCAGATGCGCCGCGACCCAGAAGCGCTTGAACGCCGGGTTGCGCGTCTGTCGGTGGTGATAGCGGTAGTAGATCTGCTGCGCGATCGCCGCCAGGCGGAAGAGGCCGAACACCTCGTAGAAGGCCCAGGCGTCGGTGCTCACGCCGGTGCGCGCGCCGTAGCGCGCGACGATCTGCGCGCGCGTCGGCATGCCCGGCAGGTGCGAGGGCTGTCTGCGGAACAGCCGTCCGGCGAGCCCGTCGTCGGCCTGGACCCAGTACGCGAGCGAGCTGCCGAGGTCCATCAGCGGATCGCCGATCGTCGCGAGCTCCCAGTCGAGCACCGCGCGCACCTGGAGGGGGTCCTGGCGGTCGAGCACGAGGTTGTCGAGCCGGAAGTCGTTGTGGATCACGCAGGCGCCCACGTCGTCCGGCCGCTGCTGCTCGAGCCAGCGCATCACGCCCGCGAACGACGGGACGTTCCACGTCTTCGCGCGGCGGTAGCGCTCCGACCAGCCCTCGACCTGCCGGCGCACGTAGCCCGGCCCGCGACCGAGCTCGGCCAGGCCGGCGGCGCCGGGATCGACCGCGTGCAGCTCCGCCAGCAGGTCGACGAAGCGCTCGCCCAGCCTGCCCATCAGCTGCGGGTCGGTCCCGACCTCCGGCGGCATCTGCGCGCGCGGGATCACGCCCTCGACGCGCTCCATCACGTAGAAGTCGCCGCCGATCACCCGATCGTCTCCGCAGAAGGCGACCATCGCCGGCACCTGCGGGAAGACCGGCCGCAACGCGGCTTGGATGCGGTGCTCGCGCGCCATGTCGTGCGCCGAGGAGGCCTTCGTGCCGGCCGGAGGGCGCCGCAGGATCACGTCGCGCACCGGATAGCGCAGCAGGTACGTGAGGTTCGAGGCGCCGCCCGCGAACTGCCGCACCTCGGGCGGTGCGCCCGGTTCGCCGAGGCCCGTGACGCCTGCGCCGCGCAGCCAGTCATCGACCGCGCGCACGTCGAAGGCGTCCTCCTCGCGGACCGGTCGTGCCTCGCTCATCGGGCATCTCCGAGCACGAGCGTCGCAGCGGGCAGATGCAGCCGCCACGCCAGCGGCACGCCTGCGACGGCCGCCAGCGCGAGCAGCCCGAATGCCGGCGCCGCGTGGTGAACGAGCGCTCCCACCGGCAGCGCGAGCACGATCCCGCCGAGGTTCCCGGCCAGCCACAGCAGCGCCGCGGCCGAGGCGCCGGCCGCGCCGGCACGGCGCTCGGCCAGCTCCAGCAGGACCGGCAGCGCCGGCAGCACGATCGCGCCGATCGCCGCGACGAGCGCGAACTGCGCGGCGGGCGTGCGCACCGCCGCCAGCAGGGAGCATGCGCCCGCGGAGGTCAGCAGCGCCGCGGCGAGCAGGGTTCGCTCGGCGCCGTGACGCGCTGCGGCCGCGGGCAGCCAGCTCGTCGTCGCCACGCCGGCGACGACCGCGACGCCGAGCATCGCGCCGGCCGTGGCGTCCGAGACGCCGAACGGCTCGAGCAGGCCCTGCAGCCAGGTCGTCAGCGCGATGAAGATGCCGAAGCCCACGAACGCGAGCCCGCACAGCGTGCGCATGAGCCCGTCGTCCCACACGGCGCGCAGCTCGCGCGGGCCGATCGTCCGCTCGAGCGCGGCCGCGCCGGCTGGCCGCGCGCGCAACACGACCCACAGGAAAGCCGCCGCGCAGCTCGCGAACAGCGCCTCCGTGACGAGCAGCGGGCGCAGGTCGTGCGCGTCGCCGAGCGCCGGCCCCGCCAGCAGCCCCAGCAGCAGCCCGACGAACTGGCCGCCGGTGCCGAGCGCGATCGCCGCCGGGCGCGCCGCCGGGGCGACGTACTCGCTCGCGAGCTTCGTCACCGCGTTGAGCACGAACGGCTGCCCGACGGCGACGAGCAGTTGGCCGGCGAGCGCCCACGCGTAGCGGTCGCCGCCGAGCCGCACCAGCGCCCCGGCCGCGGCCAGCGCCGCGCCGGCGCGCAGCATCGGCACGAACCAGCGATCGAGCGCCATGCCGGCGGGAATCGCCAGCACGACGTACAGCAGCGGGAAGATCTCCGCGAGCCAGCCGACGGCGCCCTCGCTGACGCCGTAGTGCTCGGCGGTCGCGGTCGTGATCGGCGCGAACGTGAGCCACAGCACCTGGGTCGCGGCGCCGACGACGGCGTAGGCGAGGATCGCGTCCCAGCGGTTGCGGTCGATCGAGCTCACGCGGCGGCAGCGTAGCCCGCCGCGCGCCGCTCGGCGCCGGCGCGGCGCTGGACGTCTGTTCTAGGCCTTGGCGTGCAATCGCGTGAGGAATCGCGCTCGGCGGTGTCTCAATGGCAGGAGACCCCATGGCGGCCTCGGGGGCCGCAAGGAGGAAGACCCCATGAGACGCATCCTGCTGCTGGCGATCGGCGCCCTCGCGCTGGCGCTCGCCGTGCCGAGCCTCGCCTCGGCGCACGGCCGTCATCACGGCCGTCACCATCGTCACAACGCCAAGCACGCGAACGTGCGCCACTTCGGCGCGAAGGCGAACGCGACCGATCCGAGCACGCCGGACGCGGGCACGGTCGAGTCGTTCGCCGACGGCACGCTGACGATCAGACTGAACAACGGCGACACGGTCAGCGGAGCGGTCGACCAGGACACGGTCGTCAACTGCATCCCGTCGCAGCCGACCGCCGCGACGGCGAGCCACGACGAGGGCGGCGACGACCAGGGCGACCAGTCGGGCGGCGACGACCAGGGCGACCAGTCGGGCGGCGACGACCAGGGCGACGACCCCGGCGACGACGACCAGGGCGACCGCGGCCAGGCGGCCTGCGACCAGTCCGACCTCGTCGCGGGCGCGACGGTCCACGTCGCGATCCTGAAGCTCGGCGGCGACGGTCCGGCCTTCAAGCTGGTGCTGCTGCGATCCTGACGCCGGAATGAGCCCGTCCGTCACGGTTCGCCTGCTCGCGACGCAGAGCGACGCGCGCCTCGTGGACCTGGCCCGCCAGGGCCACGAGCGCGCGTTCGAAGCGCTCGTCCTGCGCTACCGCCGCCCGCTGCTGGCGTACTGCCGGCGGGCGCTGCTGCCGGACGCTCGGGCCGAGGACGCGCTCCAGCAGGCGCTCCTGCAGGCGTGGCTCGCGCTGCAACGCGGCGACGAGGTCCGCGAGGCGCGCGCCTGGCTCTACCGCATCGTCCGCAACACGGCGCTCAACGCGCTGCGCGGCTCGCGCTACGACTACGCCGAGCTGAGCGAGGCGCTCTCGGGCGCCGGCGCGCCGCAGGAGGACCTCGAGCGGCGGATCGCCGTGCGCGAGGCGCTCGCCGGACTCGCGGCGCTGCCGCGGCAGCAGCGCGAGGCGCTGCTGCGGACCGCCGTCGAGGGCGCGAGCCATGCTGACGCGGCGGCCGAGATGGGGCTCAGCGAGGGCGCGCTGCGCGGGCTCGTCCACCGGGCGCGCGCGACGCTGCGCACGGCCGCGACGGCGATCACGCCGATGCCGCTCGCGAGCTGGGCCGCCGGCGCCGCCGGCCATGGCGCGGTCACGGAGCTGGCAGTCGGCGGCGGATCGGCCGGGCTTGCCGGGCTGGTGGCGAAGGGCGGCGCCGTCGCGGTCACGGCGGGCGTGCTCGCCGTGGGCGCCGGCACGGTCGGGCATGCGCGGCATGCACGCGCCGCCGCTCCCTCGCATGCGCACGCGACGCGCGCCCACGTGACGCACCCGCGCCCGGCGGCCGCGACGCCGGTCGCCGCGACGACGCCCTCCGCGCAGCAGCACGCAAGCCGCCCCCGCGTCCGCCGGCGCGACCCCATCCTCGCGCCGGCGGAGCGGGAGCGCGCCCCCGAGGCCACCGTCCGCCGGCGCGATGGCGGGCGCCGCGAGGACGGCGGGGGCGAGCCGCCGCGGCACGACATGACCGGTGGGGGCCATGACGGCCTGCGGGATGGCGGCGACGGGTCGGGGTCCGGCGGGCGGCAAGGGGAAGATCGCCCGCCGGACGCCCAGCTCGCTCCGGCGCCCGCCCCGACCGACGACGGCTCAGGCGGCGACAGCGGCGATCGCGGCGGGACGAGCGGCAGCTCCGGCTCCAGCGGCGACGACGGCTCCTCCGACGGCGGGTCCGGCTCCAGCTCCGGCTCGGACTCCGGATCCGACGGCGGGGACTACATCAACGGCTCGGACTCGCCGCGCTGACGCCGCAGCTCGCGGCGGGCGATCGACAGCTTGTGCACCTCGTCCGGCCCGTCCGCCAGCCGCAGCGTGCGCATGTGCGCGTACATGAACGCGAGCGGGAAGTCGTCCGAGACGCCGCCGCCGCCGTGCACCTGGATCGCGCGGTCGATGATCTTCAGCGCCACGTTCGGCGCCGCCACCTTGATGCCCGCGACCTCGATCCGCGCGTTCTTGCCGCCGACCTTGTCGACGAGCCACGCGGTCTTGAGCACGAACAGCCGCAGCATCTCCAGCTCGATGCGCGCCTCCGCGATCCAGTCGCGGATGTTCGAGCGCGTCGAGACGGGCTTGCCGAACGTCTCGCGCTCGTCGGCGCGCTTGCACATCAGCTCGAGCGCCCGCTCCGCCGCGCCGACCGCGCGCATGCAGTGATGGATGCGGCCGGGGCCCAGCCGCGCCTGCGCGATCAGGAAGCCGGCGCCCGGTCCCGCGATCAGGTTCGCCTGCGGCACGCGCACGTCCGTGAACTGCAGCTCGCCGTGGCCCTCCGGGTCCATGTAGCCGAACACCGGCAGCGAGCGCACGATCTCCAGGCCGGGCGTGCCGAGCGGCACGAGCACCATCGACTGCTGCGCGTAGACGGGCGCCTCCAGCTCCGTCTTGCCCATCACGATCAGGATTCTGCATCTCGGGTGCATGACGCCGGTCGTCCACCACTTGCGCCCGTTGAGCACGAAGTCGTCCCCGTCGCGCTCGATGCTGAGCGAGATGTTGGTCGCGTCGGAGGAGGCGACGTCCGGCTCCGTCATCGCGAAGCCCGAGCGGATCTCGCCGTCGAGCAGGGGCGTGAGCCAGCGCTCCTTCTGCTCGTCGTTGCCGAACTGGTGCAGCACCTCCATGTTGCCGGTGTCCGGCGCCGAGCAGTTGCAGGCCTCCGAGCCGATGAAGGTGCGCCCGAGCAGCTCGGCCAGCGGCGCGTACTCGACGTTCGTGAGGCCCGCGCCGTGCTCGGGATCCGGCAGGAACATGTTCCAGAGGCCGCGGCGGCGCGCCTCCTCCTTGAGCTCCTCCATGATCGGCGGGTGCACGTGCGGCGTGTCGGCGGCGCGCACCTGCTCGAGGTAGACCTGCTCGGCGGCATGGACGCGCTCGTCCAGGAACGCCTGCAGTCTCTCGCGGTAGTCCTTCGCGCGGTCGCTCAGCTCGAAGTCCATCAGGCCTCCTCGGTAGGGGATCCCACCCGGCCCCGCGGCCCGGGGACGTTGCGGAACTGGAACGGCGCCGGCTCGCGCCCCTGCTGGACGAACCAGCACTCGCCGGTCGCGTCGAGCGCGAACAGGCGCACGACCGTCTCGGCGACGACCTCCGCCGGGATCAGCTCGAAGCCGGCGGCCTCGAGCCCCTCGCGGATCGGTGCGGTCATCGCCGACTCGGCGAAGCCGGGGCAGACGGCGTTGAAGCGGATCCCGTCGAGCGCGAGCGACGGGCCGAGCGAGCGGGCGAGGCCCACGACTGCATGCTTGTTGGCGGCGTAGAGCGGCTCCATCGGCACGGCCGTGAGGCCGGCGAGCGAGGCGGTCGCGACGATCGCGCCGCGGTCCGGGCCGTCGTTGCGGCGCAGCGCCGCGAGGACGGCATGCGTGCCGAACACGACGCCGTCGAGGTTCACCCCCATCGCGCGGCGGTAGGCGGCGAGGTCGAAGTCCTCCCCGAGGCCGCAGCCGCTCGTGACGCCCGCGTTGAGGTGCGCCAGGTCGAGGCGGCCGCAGCGCTCCAGCACGAACGCGGCCATCGCCTCGTTGGCGCCCAGGTCCGACACGTCGGTCGCGACGAAATGGCCGCCGACCTGCGCCGCGACCTGCTCGCCGGCGCTGTCCGGCAGGTCGGCGACCACGACCTCCGCGCCGGCCGCCGCGAGCGCGATCGCCGTCGCGCGGCCGAGCCCGCTCGCCCCGCCGGTGACGAGCGCGACGCGGTCCCGCAGGCCGGAGAGATCGACCGAAGTGCTGAAGGCGCTCGCCACGGGGCGTACAGTCTGATCGTGGAGAGAGCGGGATGCGCCGGCAGCCGGCACCGCGCCGACGTGCCAGTACGGACCGTCGGCGGTGACACCGGTCGCTGCACTGACTACGCTCCGGTGTCAGCGAACGGACAACATCGGGTGGACGCCCGATGGTCCCGGCCCGAATTGCTTGAGAGGCTTGGCACGGCTGCCGACGAAAGCCAGAGAGACCGCTTGCCAAGGCACATGGACGACTTCCAGCAGTCCGCCGCACCAGTGACCAGCCGACGCCGTCCGGCGTCCGGTCGACGGCTGCTCGGGCTGCTGGTGGTCCTCGCGCTGGTCCTGCTGCTGCCGACGCGGGCGCTCGCCGATCGCACGGGGGCGGTGCTCCTGCAGCCGGCCGGCACCGGCGTCGCGCTCACCAGCGACGTCACGAGCGAGGATCAGCCGCCCGCCGACTCGACGCCTGCCGATCCGACCGCGGATTCGAGCGAACCTGCTCCCGCGACGACCGATCCCGCGCCCGCGCCCTCCGATCCCGCACCGTCGGACCCGACGCCGAGCGATCCCGCGCCGCCTCCGACCGATCCGGCGCCGGCTCCGAGCGAACCGGCTCCGGCTCCCAGCGATCCGGCCCCCGCGCCGAGCGAACCGGCTCCGGCGCCCGCGGAACCGGCGCCTGCGCCAAGCGATCCGGCGCCTCCAGCAGACGAGGTCCCGGTCGATCCCGCTCCGGCCCCGACCGAACCCGCTCCCACCGATCCCGCTTCGAGAGACGGCAGAGCGACCACGCCCAGGCCGCCCGCCTCGGACGAGCGGCAGCTGCCGACGACCGCGCCGACCACCGCGCCCGTCGCGCCGCTCGCGCCGACGACCGCCGCGACGCCGACGCCGGCTGGCGGCGACAAGGCCGCGGACTCCGCCAAGCCCGCGGGCGACGCGGGCGATCCCAGCCCGGCGAAGGTCGTGCGCGCGGCGTTCAAGAGACTCGGGCTGGGCACGATCGCCACGCCGGGGCCGGTCGAGACCAGCACGCCCGCGACGGCCGTCGCCGCACAGGCCTGCACGCCCAACGGCACCGTCGCCGCTGTGAACGCGCCGCAGGTCGGCGGCGGGCTGGCCACGCACGCGGCAGTGCGGACGCATCGAACGGACGACGAGCCGCCAGCCGTGCGCGGGCCGCCCGCCCCGCTCGATTCGCCCTTCTCGCCGGCTGCGACCGCCGCCGCCGCCAGCGCCGGAACCGGCGGTGCCGGCGGCGACCGCGACTGCGCCGTCTTCGCCGACCAGATCGTCTTCACGCTCGCCGACGGCAGCCGCCCGGTCGCGAGCGGCAGCTGCCACCACGCCGCACCGGCGCCGGCGAGCGCCGCCGCCCGCGCTCCTCCCGTCGTCTGACGCATCTCGACGAGCCGCTCCGCCGGAGCGGCTCTCTGTGACGTCAGATCGATCTGTCAGGAGGAAGCACATGGTCGCTACCAACGACCGCATTCATCGGCTCACCACCGCCCGCCGCGACCGCATCACGCGTTCGTCGCGCGTGCGTCTGCTGGCGCGGCAGGTCGCCGCGGGCGAATACGAAGTCGACGTCGACGCGATCGCCGAGGCGCTCGTGCGCCGCGCGATGTTCCACCAGCAGGTGCGAGAGGAGCTGATCGCCGACCGCGTCGCGCGCGCCGACGCATGACGCGCGCGGCGGGTCAACCCCCGTCGGCGACCGCCGACGGGGTCGCGGACTCGGACGCCGCGCGCCGAACGCCCACGCGCGCCAGCGCCGAGCCGAGCGCGATCGCCGCCGTGCTGAGCGCGACGATCGCCGGCTCGGGCGCGCTCAGCGCGAAGAACTGGCGTGTGGGCGCAAGCAGCAGCATCGCGACGTAGCCGGCGCCGAGCAGGACGCACAGCGCGCCGACGAGGCGCGGATACAGCGAGGACGCGCGCTCGAGCAGCCACACGAGGTAGAGCCCCACGTAGACGAGCACGGACGTCGCGACCGTGCGCGCGTCGATCGTGGAGAAGCCGAACGCGTCGAGCGCGAGCACGTACGCGGCGATCGTCGCGAGCGCCATCGCCAGCCCCGACGGCACGGCGAAGCGCGCCACCTCGCGCAGGAAGCCCGCCGGACGCCAGCGGCCGGCGCTCGGCGCCAGCGCGAGCAGGAACGCCGGGATCCCGATCGCGAACGACGAGGCGAGGCTCAGATGCCGAGGCAGGAACGGGTACGGCAACGTCGAGACGCCGAGCGTCACCACGATCAGCGCCGCGAACACCGACTTGCTCACGAACAGCTTCGCGACGCGCTGCACGTTGCGCAGGATCCGCCGACCCTCGGCGACGAGCTCGGGCACGACCGCGAAGTCGCCCTCGACCAGCACCAGGTCGGCGACCGCGCGCGCCATCTGCGTCCCGCTGCCCTGTGCGAGCGCGAGCCGCGACGCCTTCAGCGCCGGCACGTCGTTGACGCCGTCCCCGACCATCGCGACGTAGCGGCCCTGTGCCGCGAGCGCGCGCACGATCCGGCGCTTGCCCTCCGGCGAGATCCGCCCGACGACCGTCGCGCGCGCGGCGAGCTCGGCCAGCTCGCGCTCGTCCTCCGGCAGGGTGCGGCCGTCGAGCGCGACGACCTCGTCCGCCAGGTGGAGGTCCCGCGCGATCGCTGCCACCGTCGCGGGTGCGTCGCCGGAGAGGATCTTCACCGCCACACCCTCGGCGCGCAGGTAGGCGAGCGTCTGGCGCGCGTTCGGACGCAGCTGCTCCGCCAGCAGCGCAAGCCCGAGCGGTCGCAGCTGCGCGGGCGGTGATGCGTCGGCCTCGCGCGCGGCGATCGGGGCGTCGGTCGCGCACAGGGCCAGCGTGCGCCGGCCCGCCGCCATCTCATCGTCTGCCCGGGCCGCGAGCGCTGGGCCGAGCGGCAACGCCTCGGGCGCGCCGAGCACGTAGGTCGTGCCCTCGAGCCGCACGGCGCCCCAGCGGCGGCGCGAGGAGAACGGCACACGGTCCGCGGCCTCCAGGGTCGCATTCGCGCCGCGTCCGTCCACACTCGCGAGCGCGTCGAGCGTCTCGTCGCCGGGCTCCCAGCAGGCGGCATAGCGCGCGAGCGCACGCTGCAGATCGCCCGCGTCCGCGCCGTCGGCGGCGGCGACGCCGACGAGCCGCAGCGCGCGCTCGGTCAGCGTGCCCGTCTTGTCGCAGCAGACGACGTCCACCGAGGCGAGCGACTCGACCGCGTTCAGCTGCTGCGCGAGCACGCCGCGGCGTGCCATCCGCACGGCGCCGACCGCCATCGTCAGCCCGCTCAGCAGCAGCAGGCCCTCCGGCACCAGCGCGAGCACGCCGGCGACCGCCGTCGTGGCGGCCTCGTGCGTCGACTGCTCGCGCAACACCAGCACGGTGACGAGCAGGACCCCGAGCGGCACCATCGCGCCCACGAGCACGAGCAGCAGCCGGTTGAGCGCGCGCTCGAGCGGCGAGCGCGGATGGCGGAACGCGCGCGCCTCGCCGGCGATCCGCTCGGCGTAGCTGGCCGCGCCGACCGCCTCGACGACATATGCGCCCGCACCCTCGGCGACGAACGAGCCCGAGCGGACCGGCTCCCCCGCCGCGCGTGCGATCGGCGCGGACTCGCCCGACAGGATCGACTCGTCCAGCTCCAGCCCCTCCGACGCGACGACGGCGCCGTCGGCGACGATCTGGTCGCCGGCCTCGACGCGTACGAGGTCGCCCGGCACGACCCGATCGACGTGGAGCCGTCGCGGCGCGCCGTCGCGCACCACCGTCGCCTGCGGTGCGACGAGCGCGGCGAGGCGGTCGAGCGCGCGCTTGGCGCGCGCCTCCTGCCCGATCCCGATCGCCGTGTTCGCGACGAGGATGCCGAGGAACAGCGCGTCGCGCCAGTCGCCGAGCGCGATCGTGACGACCCCGGCGACGGCGAGGATCGCGTTGAAGACGGTGAAGACGTTCGCGACGGCGATCGAGCGGTACGAGCGGCTCGTCGCGACCGCGCGCGGCGGGGGACGCTCGGCGAGCCGGCGGGCCGCCTCGTGCTCGGTCAAGCCGTCCAGCGCCATGCGCCGTCACGATAGTCACCGGCTACGCTTGGCGGGAGTGCCGCGGCGGAGGCGACAGGGACGGCGTCGAGCGCGGGCGCGACGGATCGCGCCGCTCGCGCTGCTCGGCCTGCTCGTCGTCGGGTTGGCGCCGGCGAGCGCGCCCGCGAGCCCGAGCGCCTACTCCGGCACGCTCGCGATCGCGTCGGTGACGCCGGCGGCGACGGCAAGCGGACTCGCGCAGGTCGTCGCCGACGCCCTCGTCACGCCGCAATGCGACCCGTCGGACTGCGACTGGCGGCCGGTCGTGGAGACGGTCGCGCAGGGGGAGGCGTGCGTGGCGGGCGGCGCCTCGGTGTGGACCGGGGCCGTCTACAGCGCGTCGACGTCCCAGCGCATCTCGCCGTCATGGCATGAGCTGCCTGCGGCCACGCCGGCGTCGCGGCGCGCCTGTCTGTTCGCGCGCGCCGGCGACGGTCAGGAGACGCTCGTCGCGCAGGCGGACTACACCGTCCCGGCCGCCTCCGTGCACGGCGGTCCCGACCCGGGCTTGCTGCGCACGCCGATCCCGCGCTGGGTCGCACCGGTCCGGCGCCGCTGGCCGTTGCGCGTCAGCACCGCGGGACTGCCGCCTGGCGTCGCGAAGCAGCGCTTCGTCGCGCTGGTGCACGCGGCCGCGGTGCGCTGGGGGCTCCCATATGCGGGTACGACGCGGCGGCCGCCGCTGCGGGCGGACGGACGCAGCACCGTCGGCTTCGCGCGCGGCCTGCCGGGCGGCGCGCTCGGCCTCACCGAGATCCAGGTGCTCGCGTACCGGCGCGGCGGGCAGATCGTCGGCCGGCACGTCGTCGAGCAGGACACGTACTTGCGCTACGACGCGCCCTGGGCGCCGGGACCGGCGCTGCCGGATGCGCGGCACGTCGACCTCGAGACGACGATCCTTCACGAGCTGGGCCACTACGCCGGCAACGGCAGGCACGCGCGCAACTGCCGCGACTCGCCGATGTGGGCATCGCTCGGTCCCGGCGAGTGGTGGCACTCGCCGACGGACTGGTTCCAGCACGGCTGCGGCTGAGCGCCGGGTCGCCTACGCGCGACCGGCGTCGCGCGCGGCCTGCTCGGCCGCGACCAGCTGCTGCTCGACGAGCGCGAGGCCGGCGTCCCAGAAGCCCGGGTCCGCGAGGTCGATCCCGACGAGCTCGCCGAGCTGCTCCGGCGCCATCGAGCCGCCGGCGCTCAGCAGCCGCAGGTAGTCGGGCACGAACGCCGCGCCCGCCTCCTCGTAGCGGCGGTAGACCGACAGCGCGAGCAGCTGCCCGTAGGCGTAGGCGTAGACGTAGCCGGGGGAGTTGATGAAGTGGGGGATGTAGGACCACCACGAGCGATAGCCCTCGGTCAGCTCGACGGCGTCGCCGAACAGCTCCTCCTGCGTCTCGCTCCACAGCTGCGAGAAGCGCTCGACCGACAGCTCGCCCTGCTCGCGCCGGGCGGTGTGGACGAGCTGCTCGAACTGGTGCATCGCGGTCTGGCGGAAGACGGTCGCGATCGCGCCCTCGATCGCCTCGGCCAGCAGCGCAAGCCGCGACTCCGGCGTCTGCGCGGCCTCCAGCAGCCGGCCGAACACGAGCGCCTCGCCGAACACGGAGGCGGTCTCGGCGAGCGTCAGCGGCGTCGACTGGTGGAAGACGCCCTGCGGCGCGGCGAGCGCCGCGTGCACGCCGTGGCCGAGCTCGTGCGCGAGCGTCAGCACGTCGCGCCGGCGCGCGGTGTAGTTGAGCAGCACGTAGGGGTGCGCGGAGGGGACGGTGTAGGAGCAGAACGCGCCGCCGCGCTTGCCCGGCCGTACCGGAGCGTCGATCCAGCGCTCGTCGAAGAAGCGCTGCGCGAGCGCGCCGAGGTCGGGGGAGAAGGCCCCGTACGCGTCGAGCACGAGCGCGCGCGCGTCGGCCCACGCGAAGCGCTCGTCGGCCGTCGCGACCGTCGCGGCGCGGTCATAGTCGGCGAGCTTGTCGACTCCGAGCAGTCTCGCCTTCAGCCGGTACCAGCGCTGCGGCACGTCGTAGCGAGCCCGCACGGCGCTCACGAGCGCCTCGACGGAGGCGTCGCTCGCCTCGTTGGCGAGGTTGCGCGAGGCGAGCCAGTGGGGGTAGCCGCGCAGGCGGTCGTCGACGGCCTTGTCGTGCAGCAGCGTGTTGTAGATCGACGCGCGCGTGCGGATGCCCGGCTGCAGCGCCTCCGTGACCGCCGCGGCCGCCGTGCGGCGCGCGTCGCGGTCGGGACCCGACAGGCGCGCGAGCGCCTGCTCGAGCGACACCGGCTCGGCCTCGTCGGGCAGCGGCACCTTCGTGGCGGACATCAGCTCGGCGAACAGCCGCGCCCACGCGCTGCGCGCGCTGATCGCCTTCTCGTTGAGGATCTTCTCCTCCGGCTCGCTCAGCAGGTACGGGCGGTACCGGCGCTCGCTGCGCAGATAGTGCGCGCAGAAGGCGAGCTGCGGATCGGCGAGCAGCGCCGCCGCCTGCTCGTCCTCGAGCGCCGCCCACTCCAGCTCGAAGAACAGCAGCGTCGTCTGGATCGCCGTCGCGCGCTCCTGCACGTGCTGGAGCAGCGCGCCGATCGCCGGGTCGGCGGTGTCGACGGCGAAGCGCAGCGAGGCGTAGGAGCCGGCGCGGCCGACGAGCTCGGAGATCGCGGCGAGCTCCTCCATCGCCTCGCGCAGAGCGTCGGCGTCGAGCTCGGCCACCTGCCCGGCGTAGCGCGCGGCGAACGCGTCGGCGCGGCTCGCCGCCTCCTCCAGCTGAGACCGGACGCCCGCTTCGCCTCGGCCGTCGACGAGCGGTTCCAGGTCCCAGGCGACGCCCGCGACCTCGGGATCGTCGGGCTCCTGAAGGGTGGCGTCTGCGCTTGCCATCGGGGGCGAGAGCTTAGTAGTCAGGCCGTCGGCAGAGCGCGTCCGTCGTCCGGATCTGCCACCCTTTCGGACAGACAGACTCGATACCAGCCGAGTCTTCGCCGTCCCGACGGCGGAGAGCGGGGGACCCACTCGGACCGCAGATGCAGGCGGTCCACGGGGCGAATCGCAGCTGGCACACCGGATCCCCGGGTGCTCTGGCCGCGTAGCGCGATCTTTCCGCGCGAGCCCGACAGCTCACCCCGTAGGCGCCCGAAAGAGCCCACGGAGGTCGTATGTCCAGCCGTCTCGCCCTTGTTCCCGCGCTCGCGCTCGCATTCGCGCTGACATGCGCGCTCGCCGCGCCGGCACGCGCCGAGTCCTTGAAGCGCGGCAGCCGCGGTCCGCTCGTCGAGCAGGTCCAGCACAAGCTCGGCATCCCGGCCGACGGCGTCTTCGGCCCGCAGACGGGGCAGGCGGTGCGGCGCTTCCAGGCGCGCAGGCACCTGACCGTCGACGGCATCGTCGGCCCGCAGACGGCGCGGGCGCTCGGCATCGACCTCGTGCAGGGACGGACCGCAGGCGGCGCCAGCCATGTCCAGGTGCCTGCTGCGCTCGCCCGGATCGCGCAGTGCGAGTCCGGCGGAAACCCGCGTGCAACCTCGCCGGACGGGACCTACCGCGGCAAGTACCAGTTCTCCCGCGAGACGTGGAGCGCGATGGGCGGCCACGGCGATCCGGCACGCGCCTCCGAGGCCGAGCAGGACCGCCGTGCGCTTGAGCTCTACCGCGCCCGCGGGAGCTCGCCGTGGCCGGCCTGCGGCAGCTGAGCGAGCTGGCAGTCGACTAGCGCGCCGACGCGACGTGGTTGAGCTCGGCGCCGGCGAGCGCCTCAGGCTCGCCGGGCGGCTCGCCGCGCAGGATCCAGGCGCCGTCTTCGCGGCGCTCGATCACGCCGCGGCGCGAGAGGTCCGACAGCGCGGTGGTGACCGACGGGCGCTGCGCGCCGACGAGCCGGCCGAGCACCTGGTGCGTCAACGGCAGCTCGAGCACGACGCCGTCGGGGCTGACGCGGCCCCAGCGGTCGGCGAGCCCCCAGAACAGCAGCTCCAGGCGCGCGTCGACGCGCGTCAGGTGGCTCGTCGCCTGGTTGGTGGCGAGCTCGAACGAGCGCCGCACGGCGCGCGCCACGACCGCGCTCACGAGCTCCGGCCAGCGGCCCATCACGGCGGCGATGCGCCGGTCGAGCACCGCGAGCCGGACCGGCTGCAGCGCGGTCCACGTGACGACGGGCTTGATCGTCAGGACGTCGCGCTCCCAGTCCCACGGTCGCAGCAGGTCGCCGCGGCCGATCAGCTCGGTGCACGCCGCCTGCGCGATCACGACGTCGCGCATCAGCAAGCCGTCGAGCACGAGCAGACCGATGCTTCCGCTGCCGCCGTCAGCCGGGAAGGTCGGTTCCCAGGCGCCGGGGGCGACGATCTCGACCGCCGCGATCGCGTGACGCGTCGCGAGCTGCACGCTGGTCGGATCGAGTCCGGCTGCGAGCTCCGGGTCCTCCTCGAGGACGCGGACGAAAGCATTTCCGACTGCCATGCGATACAGCGTATTGGTGTCGGGTGTTCGAACGCAAATCCACCCCCCGATCAGCGGCCGGTGGATGATGGTGTCAGGACCCGAACGGGATACGCTGTACGGCGAAGGTTCAATCGCGCGTCAGCAGGCGAACCCGCAGACGCTCGCCTTCGGCGCCGTCGGTCGGCTCGACGGCGATCGTGTCGGTCAGCCGCTCGAGCAGGGATCCGAGTCCCGGCAGCTCCGTGTCGTCCACCACCCGCCGTGCGCCGCCTGGCGTGAAGGGGCCGATGAGCAGGTCGAAGCCGCGGTCGTGCTCGTCGATCGCGACGCTCAGCGTGCCGTCCAGCAGATGCGACGTGGCGGCGCCGGCGATCGCGTCGCTGACGATCTGCGCGTCCGAGAGCCGGTCGATCGAGAAGTCGGCCCGCGCCGCGACGAGCGAGACGACGCGGCCGAGCACCGGCGAGGTGCGCTCGGGCGGGCGCAGCTCGAGCACGATCTCTTCGAACGCCGGCGCCGGGTCGGCCGACGGCTGGATCGCCAACGGGGGAGCGCCGGCGTCGAACAGGGTGAACGCGATCCGCACCTCCGTGCCATGCCGTCCGCCGACGAGGCCGAGCTCGTCCGACAGCGAGGCGATCAACGCGAGGCCGAAGCCGAGCGGCGCGCCCTCGTCCCGGCCCGGGAGCGGATGCAGGCCGTTGCCGCGATCGCGCACGCCCAGCACGAGGCGCCCGTGCTCGAGCGCCATCGTGACCTCGAGCGGCCCCGGCTCGTCGCCATACGCGTGCACGACGACGTTCGTGCAGGCCTCCGTCAGCGCGATCTTCATGTCGGCCGCGCGCGCCGGCTCGACGCCGAGCTCGTCGGTCAGCCCGGCGAGCGCCTGCCGCACGAGCGCGACGTTCGCCGGCAGTGCCGGCATGCAAAGTCGAACCGCCGGCTGCATCGCCTCGCCGTGCTCCTCGGCCGGTGTTCCACCGGGCCCTGAAGATCGTGTTCCCACGCCATCGCTCACGTCATCACCCCGTATGAGCGGTCATGCCCTTCGCCAAACGTGGAGTCGTGCCATGGGTCTGGGCATTCACGTGCGGCGCGGTGCGTGGTCAGCATGCCGTCATATTCTCTCAAGGATGGAGCTTCACGGGCCGTCGCTGACGCTGCGCTACGCCACCCCGGACGACGCGCCCGTGCTGTTCGCGCTCGGCTCGGACCCGCAGGTGACCCGCTTCTTCTCGTGGGGTCCCTACCTGCGGCTCGAGGAGCCGGTCGCCTACATCGTCGGACTCGAGGACCGGCGCGAGCGCGGCGAGCAGCTCGATCTGCTGGTCGTGCATCGCGAGGACGGACCGATCGGCGTGGTCGGCCTGGCCGAGCTCTCCCGCCGCGACCGCCGCGCGGTGGTCGGGACGTGGCTGGGGCGGCGCTGGTGGGGCAGCGGCGCGAATCGCGAGGTCAAGGCGCTGATCGCGCAGCTCGCGTTCGCGCAGCTCGGGCTCGAGCGCCTCGGGGCCTACGCCGACGTCGAGAACCGGCGCTCGCAGGCGGCGCTCGAGCGGCTCGGCTTCGCGCGGGAGGGCCTGCTGCGGCATTGGCACCGCCACGGCGACGTCGCGCACGACGTCTACGTCTACGGGCTGCTGCGCGAGGAGTGGGCGGGCTCGCCGCTGGCGGCGGTGCCGTACGAGCTGCAGGGCGAGCCGCCGGCGGCGTTCGTCGTAGAAGGCGCGCCGCTCAGCCGCGGCGCTGCTCCCAGCTGAAGCCGCGGATCGCGAGCGTCGCGCCGAGCGCGGTCCAGACCAGCAGCACGCCGAGCGCCGACCACTGGCTGCCGATCCCCGTGCCGCTCACCATCGCGCCCTTGAGGCCGTCGATCAGGTGCGCGAGCGGCAGCGCCTCCGCGATCCCCTTCAGGAACGCGGGGTCGTTGGCGGCGTCGATCGAGACGAACACGACCGGCAGGAAGATCACGTTCACGTAGACGGTCGCGGCCTCGAACGTGGGGATCGCGTGCGCGAGCGCGACGCCGAGCGAGGCGAAGCACAGCACGCCGAGCACGACGAACAGCACCAGCTCGCCGACGTCCCGCGGCCAGTCGATCCCGTAGAAGAGCTTGCCGGCGAGCACGATCAGGACGATCTGGATCGCCGTGTTCGCGACCGCGTTGCCGGCGATCCCCAGCAGATAGGCGCCCGACGGCAGCGGCGTACCGCGCATCCGCTTGAGGATCCCCTGCTCGCGCAGGAAGACGACGTTGTAGGCGAGCGCGCTGAAGGTCGTCGCCAGCACCGCCATGCCGGCGATCCCGGGCACGATCACGTCGCGATCGCTCTGCTTGGTCAGGACCGCGCACAGCAGCACGAGGAACAGCAGCGGCAGCAGGAAGTTGAAGAAGGCGGCGCTCGGGTTGCGCCAGAACATCCTGCGCTCGAGCCGGAACTGACGCCACGACAGCGCCGCGAAGCCGGGCGGGTGGGCGGCGTGCGCGGCGGCGTGCTCAGGCATCGGCCGTCAGCTCCAGGTAGACGTCCTCGAGCGTCGGCCGCGTGACGCTCAGGCTCTCCAACCGCTCCCCGCGCTCCAGCGCCGCGCTCGTCAGCTCGTGCAGCAGCGCCGTCGGGTCGTCGGTCTCGCGCTGGTTGAGCAGGCCGCTGCCGTTGCGCCACGCGACCCGGTAGCGCGTCGCGCCCTCGCCGGCGCCGAGCTCGCTGGGCGCCCCCTCGACGAGGATGCGGCCGTCCTTCACGATCGCCACGCGGTCGGCGAGCGCCTGCGCCTCGTCGAGGTAGTGCGTCGTCAGCACGACGGTCTTGCCGAGCGCCTTCAGCGAGCGGATCGCGTCCCAGGCGCCGCGTCGCGCGGCCGGGTCGAAGCCGGTCGTCGGCTCGTCGAGGAAGATCAGCTCCGGGTCGCCGACGAGCGCGAGCGCGAGGTCGAGGCGGCGCAGCTGCCCGCCGGACAGCGTGCGCGTGCGCGCGTCCTCCTTCCCGCGCAAGCCGACGAGCTCGATCACCTCGTCGACGCCGCGCGGGGAGGGGTAGAGGCCGGCGAAGTGCGTCAGCAGCTCGCGCACGGTCAGGTGGCGGTAGACCCCCGTGCTCTGCAGCACGATCCCGACGCGTTCGCGCAGCGCCCGTGCGCGCAGCTGCGGGTCGTGGCCCAGCACGGTCACGTCGCCGTCGCTGCGGTCGCGATAGCCCTCGAGGATCTCGACGGTCGTCGTCTTGCCGGCGCCGTTGGGCCCCAGCAGACCGAAGACCTCCCCGCGCCGCACCGCGAAGTCGATCCCGCGGACCGCCTCCAGATCGCCGTAGCGCTTGCGAAGGCCGCGGACCTCGATCGCCAGCTCGTCTCTCACGGGGGCCCATGATGCCTCAAACCGCACGTGCGGCCTTCTCTCATCGCGGATACGCTCGCTCTGCGGTGCGCTGCGCTTGCATCGACATCGGCTCGAACACGACGCGGCTGCTCGTCGCGGACGCGATCGACGCACCGGGCGCCGGTCGCGCGCTGGCGCCCGTCGTCGAGCGTCGCGTCTTCACGCAGCTCGGCCGCGCGTGCGGCGCCGGGGAGGCGCTGCCGCCGGCGACACGCGAGGCGCTTGCCGTCGTCGTCGCCGCGCAGGCGCGGGAGGCGCGCGCGCTGGGCGCCACGGCGTTGCGCGTCGTCGCGACCGCGGCGCTGCGGCGCAGCGGCGACGGCCTCGCGACCTGTCATGCGCTCGCGGCGGCGGCCGGCGCGCCGGTGGAGCTGCTGAGCGAGCGCGACGAGGCACGGCTCGCGTTCGCGGGGGCGACCTGCACGCTCGCCGACCCGCCGGGACGGTCGATCGCGGTCGTCGACGTCGGCGGCGGCTCGGCCCAGATCGTCGCCGGCACCTGCCGCGCGGGCCCCACGTGGTCGGTCTCGCTGCCGCTCGGCTCGGGCGACCTGACGGCGGCGCACGTGCAGGGCGACCCAGCCACCGCCGAGGAGGTCTCCCGGCTTCGGGCCGTCGCCGAGGATGCGCTCGCCACCGTCGTGCCGCCGCCGGTGACGCGCGTGCTGGCGGTCGGCGGCAGCGCGACCACGTTGCGGCGGCTCGCGGGTCCGGCGCTCGAACCGGCGGCGCTCGCGCGCGTGCTCGCGACGCTCGTCGCGGCACCGTCGGGGCAGCTCGCCGAGCAGCTGCGGATCGCCCCCGAGCGAGCGCGCCTGCTGCCGGCGGGGATCGTCGTGCTGACCGCGATCGCGCAGCGGATCGGTCCGCTGGAGGTCGCGCGAGGCGGCTTGCGCGAGGGCATCCTGCACGAGCTGGCGAGCGCTTCCTGACGACGGCGCTCGCGCGACTCCGCACGCACCCGTACAAGACCTGCACCAATCGTCGCGCGATCCGCCTGCGTGCCAGCCGCGGGGCGCAATGCTCGGCCGATGCGGCGGCGATGGTCCGATCCGGCTGGACAGGCGACGAGCGAATACGTGGCGCTCGTCGCGCTGGTGGCGGTCGTGCTGGCGCTTGCCGCCGGACTGACCGCGGGCGGCGTCGGCGGCGAGCTGCTGGCCGGCTTGCAGCGCGGGCTCTGCCGCGCCACCGGCGTGCGCTGCCCGCCGGCGCAGCACCCGCGCGACCAGCTCGACCCCTGCCCCGTCGAGCGCACGACGAGCGCGGAGTCGTTGGAAGGCGCGTTCGAGGTCCTGACGCTCGGAGGAGGCGCGTCGCTCAGCGCCGTCCGCATGTCGGACGGCCGTGTGCAGATCACGCTCACGAGCGGCGAGACGGTCGGCGGCACGGTAGGGCTCGGCTACTCGATCGGCGTTGGCCACGGGCGTGGCTCGACGGCGACGGTCGACGTCCGGCGGCACTTCGCGCCGGGCCGCTCGTGGACGCTCCCGAGCGCCGCCGCCGCTCGCGCGTTCCTGGAGCGTTACGGCGCAAAGGCCACCGTGGGCGGCAAAGCCGTCGACCTGTTCCGCAGCGGCTGCTCGCTCCTGTGCGACGCGATCGGCTGGCGCCCTCACGCCGAGCTTCCGCCCGCGGACGAAGTCTCGTTCGAACGCGGGGTATCGGGCCGGTTCGACGGCGCGCTTGGAAGCGCTGGGCTGGAGACGTTCAGCGACCGCGTGATGGGGGTGCGGGTCGGGCGCGACGGCAGCCGGACCCTCTATCTGGACTTCGACGGCGCGGTCGGCGCGGCCCTGCTGTCGACCGCTGGGCTCGGCGTCGAGCGCGAGCGGCAGGCCGTCGCCGCGTTCACGCTCGACGCACGTCAGCGCCTCGTCGAGCTGTCGGTCGAGACGGTCGCAAGGGGCGCGGCCGCCGGGCTGGTGCAGCCGTCGGTCGGTCGTGCGTGGGCGCGTGCGGAGGGCGGCGTCGCGTTCGTGACGGAGTCGACGGCGACGCTCGACCTGCGCGACCGGCGCAACCGCGCCGCCGCCCTGGCGTTGCGGCGGACGCTCGCCGGCCGGCTTGCACCGCGGCAGCTGCAGCGCCGCGCCGCTGCTGTCGGGCGGCAGATCGCGCGCACCGGGATCGTCGACCGGCGCACGTACGCGCTCACGCGCTCCGACGCCGCGTTCGGCGGCACGCTCGTGCTCGGCGCGCAGCTCGGTGGCGGCTTCGAGCGCTCGCACGAGCACATGCGCCTGCTGTCCGCACAGACGCGCCTGCCCGGCTTGCCGTTTCTCCCGCGCGACGACTGCCGGTCGAGCTGATCCGCGCCGCCGGCGCCGGTAGCCTCACGCGGAGATGGCCGCCGCGCAGATCGACCCCTCGGACCGTCCGCCGCGCGAGGCGATCGCCGACGTCCGCATCCGCGTCCCGACGCGCGGCAACCGCAAGCTGGAACGGCTGCTCGACGCGGTCAACGCCGACGAGCAGGTGAAGGCGTGGTGGCACGTGGCGGCGGTCAACGCGACGCGCCGGCTCGGCATGTCCGACCACTCGTGGATCCACATCCAGATCGTGCTGAACGTCGCGCTGCGGCTCGCGCGCATCCTGTTCCGCAGAGGCGTCGTGCCGAACGTCGTCGCCGACTATGCGATGAGCGAGCGCGACGCCGAGGTCGTGATCGCCGGCGGCGCGCTGTTCCACGACATCGGCATGACGATCCACCGCGCCGACCACGAGGAGTACAGCCTCTTCCTCACCGCCGACAAGCTCGGCACGCTGCTCGCCGACGCGTACGACGAGCCCGAGCGCTCGATCGTCGTCGCCGAGACGCTGCACGCGATCATCGGCCACCGCAGGCGCGGCAACCCGTTCACGATCGAGGCGGGGATCGTGCGCGTCGCCGACGCGCTCGACATGGCCCGCGGCCGCTCGCGCGTCCCGTTCGAGGCCGGCCACCAGAACATCCACTCGCTGTCGGCCTACGCGATCGAAGAGGTCAGAATCACGCCGGGCAAGGACCGCGCCGTCCGCGTCGAGATCGCGATGTCCAACAGCGCGGGGATCTTCCAGGTCGACGAGCTGCTCGCCACCAAGCTCCGCGGGTCGGGGCTCGAGCAGCACATCGAAGTGATCGCGCGGATCGATGCGGAGCACGAGAGACGGTTGGTGCCCGTCTTCCGGATCTAGTTCGTTTCGCTGTTCCGGTACGCCTGGGGCGCGCAATGCTCCCCCGCGAGAGGCCTGTCATGGCCTGCCGCGGCAGCGCTCCTCGCTTGCGGGATCAGCGGTTAGCCTCTCGCGGAGGACATTGCGCGCCCGGCTGACCAGCAGCGCCCGGGCTCCAGCGACTTAGCTCATAAGCTGAGCGCACCTTCGGGCCGGGGCCGAGCACTGGCAGGCGGCGCACAAGCGCCCGAGTAGCCGGCCGCGGCTTGTCCTGCTGGAGAGGCTAACCGCTGATCCCACGAGCGCGGAGGAGCGCCTGCGCCGCTCCACGACAGGCCTCTCCAGCAGGAGCAAGGCCGCGGCCCGGCGTACCGGGACGCTTATAACGCCTACCAGTGCACCCCACGCGTGAGGTGCGCGAGGGCCAATTGCTCGCGGGAGACGACCTCGTCGCCGCCCACCGTCCCCTTGGCCGCCGCCGAGTCCGGGAAGACGCGGTAGGCCAGGTGCAGCAACTGGTCGACGGCCTTCGGCGCGAGCGCGTAGGCGACCTCGCCGAAGGTTCCGAGGCGCGTGTTGATCTGCTTGGGCTTGCTGCGGATCGCGTCGCAGATCAGGTCGGCGGCTTCGTCGGGCGAGATCGTCGGGAACGAGTTGTAGAGCTTCGTCGGCGCGATCATCGGCGTGCGCACGAGCGGCATGTGGATCGTCGTGAAGGTGACGCGGTCCGCGATCGTCTCCGAGCCGACGACGCGGGTGAACGCGTCGAGCGCGGCCTTCGATGCGACGTAGGCGGAGAAGCGCGGCGGGCTCGTCTGCACGCCGATCGAGGAGATGTTCACGACGTGGCCGCTCTTGCGCGCGCGCATGTGCGGCAGCAGCGCGAGGATCAGCTTGACCGCGCCGAGGTAGTTGAGCTGGATCGTGCGCTCGAAGTCGTGGAAGCGGTCGTAGCTGAGCGCGATCGAGCGGCGGATCGAGCGGCCCGCGTTGTTGACGAGCACGTCGACGGCGGGGTGATCCGACAGCACCTTCGCGACGAGCTGCTCGATCGACTCGGGGTCGGACACGTCGGCGGTGTAGACGTAGGCGGTGCCGCCGAACTGCGCGATCTCGTCGCGCACCTCTTCGAGCTTGTCGGCGCTGCGGGCGACGAGCAGCGGGATCCCGCCCGCGCGCGCGAGCTTGACGGCGGCCGCGCGGCCGATCCCGCTCGAGGCGCCGGTGATCAGGATCGTCTTGCCGTTGACGGCGTTGGCGAGCGAGCTGTCCGCCTGGAACTTGTCGGGGTCGAGGTTCGCCTCCCACCAGTCCCACAGCGCCTGCGCATACGTCTCCAGGTCGGGAACTTCGAGACCGCTGCCGTCGAGCGCGGCCTCCGTCGTCTCGGTCGAGAAGACGGGGATCAGATCCATGTGGTCGACCGCCGCCTCGGGGATCCCGACCTGCGCGAGCGCGGTCCGGCGCACGCTGCGCGCTCCCGGCAGGCGGCGCAGCAGCGAGCGCGACGCACCCGCGAGGCCGAGCGTCAGCTCGTCCTCGACCTGCACCGCGATGCGCGGCGCGCCGGCCACGCGCGCGAACGCGTTGACGACCTCGGCGGCGCGCTGCGGGCGGGGGGAGACGAGATGGAACGCCTGGCCGTCGAGCCCGGGCCGGTGCGCGATGTGGTCCATCGCGGCGGCGACGTAGTCGACCGGCACGATGTTCGTGTCGCCGAGCTCCGGCACGATCAACGGCAGCCACGAGGGCAGGGTCCCGCCGAGTCGCTGGATCAGCTTGAAGAAGTAGTAAGGACCGTCGATCTTGTCCATCTCGCCGGTGCGCGAGTCGCCGACGACGATCGCCGGGCGGTACACGCGCCACGGCACGGCGTGCTCCTGGCGCACGATCTGCTCGGCCTCGAACTTCGTGCGGTGGTACGGGTGCGGCAGCGGCTGCCCCTCGTCGAACATGTCCTCGCGGAAGACGCCTCTGAACTCGCCGGCGACCGCGATCGAGGAGACGTGGTGCAGGCAGCCCGCTTGGAGCACGCCGGCGAGCGCGACGGCGTGCCGCGTGCCCTCGACGTTCGCGAGCCGGTCCTGCGCCTCGCTCGCCGTCATGTCGTAGATCGCGGCGAGGTGGAAGAAGTGGTCGATCTCCCCGCGCAGCTCGGCGACCTGCTCCGGGTCGAGGCCGAGCAGCGGCTTGCTGAGGTCGCCGAGGACCGGCCTGACGCGCCCCGCGCCGCCCCAGCGGTGGATCAGCGCGTCGAGCCGCCCGATCGACTCGGGCCGCACGAGCACGTAGATGTCGCCGTCGCGCTCGAGCAGCCGCTCGATCAGATGCCGGCCGATGAACCCCGTCGCTCCCGTCACGAAATAGGCCATGACACGACCTTACCCGCGGGAGGGCGGCCGGTTACCCGGTGATGTGCCGCATCCGCTTGCGGTGGATTACCAGCCGCCGTGCCAGTGCGCCGATGCTCCGCGGCGCTTTCTGGCGGCCTTGCGCGCGTCTCTGCGCTTGTCGAGCCGCCACTGGAGGAGGCTCAGCAGGAGGATCAGCGTCGGGAAGAACGCGATCACGATGAAGCCGGCGTTCGTGACGACCTTGTCGTCGGCCTCGCCGTAGGTGCCCTGACCGCCGTTCGGCGGGCTCGCGAGCGCGAGCGGCGCGAGCACCGTCAGCAGCAGGCAGCTCGTGACGCAGGCGGCGAAGAGAGGGCGCAGGCGCTTCATGCGGGCCGGAACCATAGCGGAGGATCCGGCAACATGAGGGCGACATGGCGGTCGTGATCGCATCGGACATCGGCAAGGACATCGCGGGCGAGCCGCTCATGCGCGGCGTCTCGTTCAAGCTCGAGCGCAGAGACCGCATGACGCTCTCGGGGCGCAACGGCGCCGGCAAGACGACGCTGCTGCGGATGCTGTCCGGCGAGGCCTCGGTCGACGTCGGCGAGCTCGCCTTCCAGAAGGGGGCGAAGGTCGCGCTGCACGACCAGCGGCCGCCGCGCGAACGACACATCACCCTGCGCGACTACGTGCTCGGGGGCGCGCAGGAGATCCTCGCGGTCGAGGCGGAGCTCGCGCGGCTGGAGCAGAAGATGGCCGACGGCGCCCACGACGAGAAGACGCTCGACGCCTACGCTCGCGCACAGGCGGAGCTCGACCGCCACGGCGGCTACCGCTGGCGCGACCGCGCGCAGACGATGCTGCACGGGCTCGGCTTCGGCGACGAACAGCTCGACCGCGAGCTGTCGACCTTCTCCGGCGGCGAGCTCACGCGCGGCTCGCTGGCGCGCGCGCTCGCCGGCGAGCCGGACCTGCTGCTGCTCGACGAGCCGACGAACCACCTCGACATCCAGTCGCTGGAGTGGCTGGAGAAGTACCTGATCGAGCTCGACGCCGCCGTCGTGCTGGTCGCGCACGACCGCTGGTTCCTGGAGGCGGTCGGCACCGCCGTGCTGGAGCTGGAGGCCGGCCGCTCGCGCTTCTTCGCCGGCCCGTGGCACACGTGGCGCCAGGAGAAGGCGGCGCGCGAACTGGCGCTCGGCCGCGCGATCGACAAGCAGAAGGCGGAGATCGCGCGGCTGGAGCGCTTCGTCGAGCGCTTCCGCGCGAAGGCGACGAAGGCCAGACAGGCGCAGTCGCGCGTGAAGCGGCTGGAGAGAATCGACCGCATCGAGCGCGACCCGCGCGACGTCACGACGCTGTCGTTCACGTTCAAGAGACCGGAGCGCGCCGGCCGCGTGATCTTCGAGCTGGAGGACGGGCGGATCGAGGTGCCCGGCAGGACGCTGCTCGAGCACGCGGAGCTGTGGCTCGAGCGCGGCGAGCACGTCGCGCTCGTCGGCGCCAACGGCTCCGGCAAGACGACGCTCATCGAGACCTTGGCGGGCAACCGACCTCTGAGCGGCGGCAGGCTGCGCAAGGGCCACAACGTGCAGGTCGGCTACCTCTCGCAGCACTCCGAGCACTTCGGCGAGACCGGGAACGTGCTGGAGGCGGCGCAGCGGGCGACGAAGCTGACGCCGAACAAGGCGCGCGCGCTGCTCGGCCAGTTCCTCTTCTCCGGCGAGGAGGCGGAGAAGCCGATCGTCGGGCTCTCCGGCGGCGAGCGCCAGCGTCTCTCGCTCGCGATCCTCGTGCACTCGGGCGCGAACGTCCTGATCCTCGACGAGCCGACGAACCACCTCGACGTCGAGAGCCGCGAGGCGCTCGAGGAGGCGCTCGAAGGCTTCCCCGGCTCGGTCCTGCTCGTCTCGCACGACCGCGCGCTGCTGGATGCGGTCGGCTCGCGCACCGTCGCGGTGGAGGACGGCACGCTGCACAGCTACGACGGCGGCTGGGCCGACTACCTGCGCATGCGCGAGGAGCGCAGAGCGCTGGAGGAGGCGGCGACTGCAGCGGGGACGAAAGCAGACAAGACCGCGACGACTGCGAAGGCCAAGCCGCGTACGGCCAACGGCAACGGGGCGGCGAAGCCCGCACGCTCGAAGAACGCGATTCGGGAGGCGCAGAAGCTCGAGCGCGAGATCGAAGCGGCGGAGGCGGCGCTGCAGCTGCTGGAGCAGGAGCTGGCCGACCCCGCCGCATGGTCGGATCCCGATCGCGCAGCCGACTCCACCGAGCGCCACACCGCGGCGAAGCGCGCGGTCGAGGAGCTGTACGCGCGCTACGAGCGCGTGGCCGGTTAACGCCTGGTCACGGCCTCGTCACAGCGGCGACACATCTCCGCGTGCGTACGGGCGTACGGTCGCGCCATGACCGATCTGACGATCCATCGCACGCGCGAGCCGACGCCGCTCGCTCCGCCGCTCGACGGGCGCCCGCTCGGCGGCCGGCTCGGCCTGGACGTTCCGCGCGAGACGTGGCCGACGGCGCCTGAGCTCAAGCGCCTCGAGGCGTGCGGCTACGGCTGGATCCAGATGCACGCGCCGCCGGCCGCGATGCTGGCCGATCCGGTGAGCGTGCGACGGCACGGGGACTGCCTGCGGGCGGTGCTCGCGCCGACGAGCTTGCACGTCGCGCTCCATGCGCCCGCGGACCTGCGGCTCGACGAGCCGGCGCACGGCGCCGCGTTCGACGGACTGCTCGAGCTCGCGATCGCGGTGGGCGCGGCGTACGTCGTCTCCCATGCGGCCGCGCTGCCGATCGCGGAAGGCGCCGCCGCCGACCGCGTCGAGGACCGGCTGCTCGCGGAGGAGCGAGCGCTGCGACGCGTCGCGGCGCATGCCGAGGAGGCCGGCGTGATGATCGCGCTCGAGAATCTCGCACCTGCGTATCCGAGCCCGCCCGCGCCTGCGCTCCTCAGCCACGCGCCGCTGTTCGTGCGCGACCTCGTGCGGCGGATCGGCTCCCCTGCGGTCGGCATGGCGTTCGACCTCGGCCACGCGCACCTGACCGCTCAGCTTGCCGGCGCGGCGCTCGTCGACGTGCTCGCGGCGGTCCTCGCCGACGTCGTGCTGTTCCACGTCCACGACAACCTCGGCGTCCGGCGCGGCCCCGGCACGCCGCCGGGAATCGTCCCGCTGCGCTGGGATCTGCACATGGCGCCGGGGCGCGGAACGCTGCCGTGGCGCGCGGTGTCGCAGCCGTTGCGAGCGCATGCGGCACCGCTGCTGATGGAGGTCGCGCCGGCGCAGCGGCCCGATCCGCTGCGGCTGGCGACCGTGAGCGCCGAGCTGCTGACGCGAGGCTGAAGCGTGCGCGACCGGCTGGTCGACGCGGTACTCGCGAAAAGCCGCACGTTGCGGCCGGGATGTGAACCTCCTGTTACCGGCGAACGCGCGAGCGTGGCGGCGTCGCAGCCGCTCGTTAGACTTCCGGCCACGATGAGCAACGGCACGCCGGTGGCTCCCCTTCGCCTGGCTGTGATCGACGGCGACACCGGGTTTCTCCACGTCCTGGACAAGCGGGTGCGCGCCCGCGGCTGGCAGCAGACCGTCATGCGCGGTGCGGTGCCGATCGAAGAACTCGTCGCACTGCGGCTCGGCGCGCTCGTGATCGACCTCGCCGTGCTCGGCGCGCCTGAGCCGGGCGCGCCCGGCTGGGACTACCTCGAGCAGGTCTGCGCCGCGCTGCCGGCATTGCCCGTCGTCGTCTGCACGGGCCCGTCGACGGTCGCGCAGCGCGTGCGGGCGCTGCGCCTGGGCGCCGACGACTGGCTCGCGAAGCCGTGCCACCCCGAGGAGCTGATCGCGCGCATCGAGGCGATCGTGCGGCGCGGAAGAGTCGCGGCGCCGCCGACCGAACGAGCCGCGCTCGAAGCCGGCGAGCTGTCGATCCGCTCCGACCAGTTCCAGGCGTTCGTCGGTGCGCGCAGCCTCGACCTGACGCGCCGGGAGTTCGAGCTGATCCGCCTGCTGGCGGGCAATGCGGGCCAGGTCCTGGAGCGCGAGGCGATCTATCAGCGGGTGTGGGGCTACGCGATGGCGCACGGCGACCGCTCGGTCGACGTGTTCGTGCGCAAGCTCCGTCAGAAGCTCGAGCGCGCCTCGCCGCAGTGGCGCTACATCCACACGCATTTCGGTGTCGGCTATCGCTTCGCGCCGGAGTGCGTAGCGGACGATGACGCCGACGCGGTCCCGGTCGAGCTGCCGGCCGGGGAGCTGACGGTCGACGGTCTGCTGCAATAGCAGCGTGCCGGAGACTGCCCGCAACGTCGTCGTCATCCTCGCGCTCGCCGCGATCGTCATGCTCGTCCCGGGCGGCGGCAACGCGAGCGCCGGCATCATTCAGGCGCTCGTGATCGTGATGCTGGCGTCGATCGCATGGTTCGGCGTGCGTCTGTACCGCGAGCACCGCACGGAGATCTATTCGCTCGGCGACCGCAACCGCGGGATCCTCTACGCGTCGGCCGGGCTGCTGGCGCTGACGGTGACGGCGACCGATCGCCTGTGGGAAACGGGACCCGGGACGGTCGTGTGGGTCGCGCTGGTCGCGCTCGCCTGTTACGGCGTGTACCACGTCTTTCGCAGCTCGCGCGAGTACTGACCGCTCCTGCGCAGTTCCGGCGCAAAGCACGACAGACATGTGAGGACAGCGCCGGAAGCCTGCGCGCATGCGCTCGCTGCCGACACGTCGCTCCCATGACCAGCACGGCCAGGCTGCCGTCGAGCTGGTGGCGCTGCTGCCGCTGGTCGGCCTGCTCGCGGCGCTGCTGTGGCAGGCGCTGCTGGCCGGCGAGACGGTCTGGCTGAGCGGCGGCGCCGCGCGCGCGGCGGCACGCGCGGCGGCTGTCGGGGCGGATCCGCTGGAGGCGGCGCGCGCGGTCCTCCCGGAGCGACTCGAGCGGGGGCTGCGGGCGCGGCGGCGGGAGGACGGCGCAATCGCGCTGACGTTGCGCGTCCCCGCCGCGATCGGCGACGGAACGATCGCTTCGGTCGAGGCCGACGCGCGCTTCGAGGCCCAGCGATGACGCTGCTGCGCGCCCGCGGCGGCCAAGCGGCGATCGAGCTGGTCGCGCTGCTGCCGCTGGTCGTCGCGGTCGCGCTGGCGATCCTTCAGGCGCTCGCCGCTGGGATTGCCGTCGAGCTGGCCGGCCACGCGGCGCACACGGGCGCGGTCGCGCTCGCCGAAGGACGCGACGGCGCGGCGGCGGCGCGTGCGGCCCTGCCCGGCTGGGCGCGTTCGCGCGTGCGCGTGGAGGTCTCCCACTCGCGCGTGCACGTCGAGGTCGCGCCGCCGTCGCTGCTGCCCGGCGTTGGGGAACGGCTGGTGGCGCATGCGACGGCGGATGCGGGAGACAGCCGGTGAGCGCGGCCCACGCGCTCGGCTGGCGGGCCGCCCAGGTCGCGCGCGGACGATCCGCGGTCGCTGCGGCAGCGGCGGGCGGAGCACCGCATGCGCCGCTGATCGCGGTCCTGTGCGCCGAACCGCGCGCTCGCGTCGCCGCCGCCGGCGTCGCACTTGCGCTCGCGCGCCAGGGCGGCGGCCGGTTCGCGCTCGGCGGAGCCGTCGGCGCACCCGCGGCCGCCGCGCTGCTTGCGACGCCGCGTGCTCGGCGCGCCGCCGGCGTGCTGCGCCAGCGAGGCCTCCCCGCGACCGCGAGCGGACGCCTCGTCTGGATCGCAGACCGCCGTGGCGCGCTCCCTGCCGGCGATGCGGCCTCGCGCTGCGCCGCCTCGGGCGCGGAGCTCGGCCGCGCGGCCGCCGTGCTCGGAGCGCCCGCCGCGGTCGCGTATCCGTTCGGCCGCACCGACGCGCTCGACCGCGTGCTCGCCTGGCACGACGCGATCGTCGTGATGCGCGAGCCCGACGCGCCGGACGCGATGATCGAGCGCGCACTCGCGAGCCTGGCGCGCCTGGGGCGGCCAGTCGCCGCGATGGTGCCGCCGCCGCGCGCGTCGGGCGCGCTCGCCGTCGCCGGCTGCGCCGTTCCGGCCGAGGCGGCGGCTGTCGTCGCCGAGCTCTTGTCGGCCGCTCGCGGCCCTCGTGGCGGCGGCGATGCGTGACGGCGAGCGCGGCCAGGCACTGCTGCTGCTCGTCGCCGCGATGTGCGCGGCGCTCGTGGCGGCGCTCGTCCTCGGCGGCGTCGCGCGCGGCCTGGGAGCGAAGGGACGCGACCAGCAGGCCGCCGATCTCGCCGCGCTCGGCGGAGCACGCGCGATGCGCGCCGACTACGACCGCCTGTTCGCGCCGGCGGTCGTCGACGGCGTACCGAACCCGCGGCACCTGGAGCGCACGGAGTACCTTGCGAACGCCCGAGCGCGCGCCCTCGCCGTCGCACGGCTCAACGGCGCGCGGCGCGTCGAGGTCGCGTTCCCCGACGGCGCCGCCTTCGCTCCGACGCGCATCCGCGTGACGGTGCGCGACCCGGCGGTCGTCGCGGTCGGCGGCCGGCGCCGCAGCGCCCCGGTAGACGCCGTCGCCGAAGCGCAGCTCGCGCCGGGAGCGGCGGGCGCGTTCGCGGCCGGGCCGGGCGAGTACCAGGGGCCGCTCGCATTCCGTCAGGGAAAGCCGATGCGGCCGGATGTGGCGCTCGCGTTCGACCGCATGGCCGCGGCCGCCGCGCGCGAGGGCGTCGCGCTGATCGTCGTCAGCGGCTTTCGCTCCACTGCCGAGCAGGCGCGGCTGTTCGCCGCGCATCCGGACCCCAGATGGGTCGCGCCGCCGGGCCGATCGCTCCACCGACTCGGCACCGAGCTCGACCTGGGGCCGCGCAGCGCGTACGGCTGGCTGGCGGCGCACGCGCCGTCGTTCCACTTCGTGCAGCGCTACTCATGGGAGCCCTGGCACTACGGCTTCACGCTCAACGCCGGCTCGACCTCGGTCGGCTTCGGCGGCGACGGCCGCGGCGGGCTGCCGTCGTTCGTCCCGGCGCGCTTCGCGACGCCGATCGCCGCCGCCGCGCAGCGCTGGAACGTCTCGGCCGCGCTGCTCGCCGCCCAGCTGTACGCGGAGTCCGGCTTCAACCCGGCGGCGGTCTCGCCGGCGGGCGCGCAGGGGATCGCGCAGTTCATGCCGGGCACCGCGCGTTCGCTCGGCCTCGACGACCCCTTCGACGCAGCAGGGGCGATCGACGCGCAGGGCCACCTGATGCGCGACCTGCTGCGCCGGTTCGGCACCGTCCCGCTCGCGCTGGCGGCCTACAACGCCGGCCCCGGCGCCGTCAGCGCGTGCGGCTGCGTACCGCCCTTCCCGGAGACGCAGGCCTACGTCGCCCGCATCCTCGGCCTGCTGCGCGGCGCCGGCGACGGCGACGGCCTTGCGACCGGCCTCCAGATTCGGCTCGTCAAGTGATCCTGCTCGTCTCGGCTGGCTGGTCGCCGTTGCATCTGAACGATCGACTGTTGACCATCTGGACCTGTGCGATTGGTCTCGGGCTTTCGGTGCTCGGGATGGCTGCGTACGTGCTCGACTGGCCGCTGGCGATCCAGCTCGCGTTCCCGTGGCTGCTGATCGCTGTGCTGCGCGGGACGGAGCTTGGAGCCAAGCACGTGCGCAGACGCCGCTGACGCCGCTCCGCCGGCCCCTATCCTCGACAGCCGAGGATGGCCGGACGGAACGGGAACGACAGAGCGGGTGCGGGCTGGGACGGCGACGGCGACGGCGCCATGCCGGCGCAGACGCGCGAGCAGCGGCTCGCGGAGCAGCGGCGCGGGCTGCCGGACCAGCCGGGCGTCTATCTCTTCCGCAACGCGAAGGGGACGGTCATCTACGTCGGCAAGGCGAAGTCGGTCAAGAAGCGCGTCGCGTCGCACTTCTCCAACCCGAGCACGCAGGTGGGCCGCGACCTGCTGCCGATGATCGAGCGGATCGAGGCGCTCGTCGTCGCGACGGAGTCCGAGGCGCTGCTGGCGGAGCAGAACTTCATCAAGCAGTACAAGCCGCGCTTCAACATCCGCCTGCGCGACGACAAGTCGTACCCGTACATCGGCATCAGCCTCGACGAGCCGTATCCGCGGGTCTACTTCACGCGCGAGCGCCACCGCCGCGAGCGCGTCTACTTCGGCCCGTACTCCAACGCCAAGCGCGTGCGCGAGACGCTCGAGCTGCTCGGCAGAGTGTTCATGTACCGCACCTGCGAGGGCCCGGCGCCGGGCCGTCACAGCGGCTCGCCGTGCCTCGACTACTACATCAAGCGCTGCACGGCCCCGTGCGTCGGCTACGTCTCCCAGCAGGAGTACCGCGACGCGATCGCCGGCATCGTCGACTTCCTCTCCGGCCGCTACCGCCAGATCGAGCGCGCGATCGAGGCGGGGATGCGACAGGCCGCCGCCGAGCAGCGCTTCGAGGACGCAGCGCTCGCGCGCAACCGCCTGAGAGCGATCCGCTCGCTGCTCGAGCGCCAGCGCGTCGCGAACGAGTCGGTCGGGACGATGGACGCGGTCGCGATCGCGGTCGAGGGCACCGAGGCGAACGCGCACGTCTTCCAGGTGCGCGACGGGATCCTCTCCGACCGCCAGAGCTTCTACCTGGCGAACGAGACGGCCGACGAGCTGCCGGCCGTCGCGGAAGCGTTCCTGCTGCAGTACTACGGCAGCGCGATGGCGATCCCGCCGCTGATCGTCGTGCAGCGCGAGGTGGGGGGCCTGCCCGCCGTCGCGGAGGCGCTGGCCAGACGGCGCGGCGGCCCGGTCGAGCTGCGCGCCGCCGAGCGCGGCGACAAGCGCCGCATCCTCGAGCTGGCCGAGCGCAACGCGCGGCTCGCGCTCGACCAGGAGAAGCTGCGCAGCGAGCGCAGACGCCAGCAGCGCGTCGAGGCGCTCGAGCGCCTGCAGGAGGCGCTCGGCCTCGACGCGATCCCGCTGCGGATCGAGTGCTTCGACATCTCCAACCTCGGCGGGACGCACACGGTCGCGTCGATGGTCGTGTTCGAGGGCGGCGCGCCGAAGAAGGCCGACTACCGCCGCTTCACGCTGCGCGAGGGGATCGAGGGCGTGCCGGACGACTTCGCCTCGATGGAGGAGGTGCTGAGCCGCCGGCTCGGGCAGTTCGAGCGCCAGCACGACCGCTCGCCGCACGAGGACGACTACGACGCCAGCTTCGCCGCGCTGCCGAACGTCGTCGTGATCGACGGCGGCAAGGGCCAGCTGTCGGCCGGCCTGCGCGCGCTGGAGGGCTTCCGCCGCCGCGGCGTCGCGATCGTCTCGCTCGCGAAACGGATCGAGGAGCTGTTCGTGCCGGGGCGCGCGGCGCCGATCGTGCTGCCGCACGACACGCCCGAGCTGCAGCTGCTGCAGCGGATCCGCGACGAGGCGCACCGCTTCGCGATCGGCCACCACCGCATCCGCCGCGACAGAGCGATGACGAGCTCGGTGCTCGACCACCTGCAGGGGATCGGGCCGGCGCGCAAGCGCGCGCTGCTGCAGCACTTCGGCTCGCCGGAAGCGTTCCTGGCGGCGAGCCGCGAGCAGCTGGAGGCGGTGCCGGGGCTGCCTGGAAAGGTGGCGCGCGACCTGTATGCGCAGCTCAACAAGACGGGCCACTGAACACGCCACCTTCACACTTCGTCCGCGCAGGTCGGCACAATGAAGGCATGAGCGTGTCCCGGCCCCGGCGGCTCGGGGGTCGCCGGCGCTCGGCGGAGCGGGTGCTTGAGCTCACGCCGGCGCCGGCGGATGTCCGCAGCTCCGCGCTGATCGACCTGGTCGTCATCACCGGCTTCTCCGGCGCCGGCAAGTCGACGGCGATGGCCGCGTTCGAGGACGAGGGCTACTTCTGCGTCGACAACCTGCCGCCGGAGATGATCCGCACGCTCGCCGAGCTGTTCATGCACGAGGGCTCGAAGGTCGAGCGCGCCGCGGTCGTCTCCGACGCGCGCGGGGGCAGCTACTTCGCCGGGCTCGTGGCCGTGCTCGACGAGCTGGAGCACTCCGGCGTCAATCACCGCGTGCTGTTCCTGGAGGCCGACGAGCAGTCGCTGCTGACGCGCTACAAGGAGACGCGCCGCCGCCATCCGCTGTCGCCGGCCGGCAGCGTCGAGGAGGGGGTCGCACGGGAGCGGACGCTGCTTGCGCCGGTGCGCGAACGCGCCGACCTCGTGCTCGAGACGACCGGCCTCACGAGCGCGATGCTGCGCCGCAAGCTGGCCGACGAGCTGCTGCCGACGCGCGCGCCCGGTCGGCTCGCCGTGACGATCCAGAGCTTCGGCTTCAAGCACGGGCCCGCGCGCGACGCGGACCTGCTGTTCGACGTGCGCTTTCTGCCGAACCCGCACTACGAGCCGGACCTGCGTCCGCTGACCGGCCTCGAGCCGGAGGTCGTCGCCTATGTCGATCGCGACGGCGCGCTCGCGGCGTTCTACGAGCGGCTGCTGCCGATGCTCGACTACCTGCTGCCGCAGTACGTGGCGGAGGGCAAGTCCCACCTCTCGATCGCGGTCGGCTGCACCGGCGGCCGGCACCGCTCGGTCGCGATCGCCGAGCAGCTCGCCGCACGCTACCGCGAGGCGGGCGAGTACCTGGTCGAAGTCGCGCACCGCGACATCGACCGCGCCGGCCGCGCATGAGCGACGAGCTGACCGAGCACGAGCTGCTGCCGGACCCGATCGCGCTCGTGCAGCGCTGGTTCGCGGACGCGCAGGCGGCCGGGATCGAGCAGCACGACGCGATGACGCTGGCGACCGTCGCGCCGGACGGGCGTCCGTCGGCGCGCGCCGTGCTGCTGAAGGGGATCGACCAGCGCGGCTTCGCCTTCTTCACGAACTACGAGAGCCGCAAGGGGCGCGAGCTCGACGCGACCCCGTATGCCGCGCTCGTGCTGCTGTGGATCCCGCTGCAGCGGCAGGTGCGCGTCGGCGGCCGCGTCGAGCGCCTGAGCACGGAGGAGTCGGACGCCTACTTCGCGACCCGCCCGCGCGGCAGCCAGCTCGGCGCCTGGGCATCGCGCCAGAGCGAGCCGCTGCCGGACCGCGCCGAGCTCGAGGCGCGCTGGGCGGCGCTCGAGGAGCGCTGGGCGGGCGGCGTCGTGCCGCGGCCGCCGCACTGGGGCGGCTACCGCGTCGAGCCGGAGGAGATCGAGCTGTGGCAGGGCCGCGCCAACCGCCTCCACGACCGCTTCCGCTACGTGCGCTCCGCGGACGGCTGGGCGCACGCGCGGCTCCAGCCCTGAACCCGAGCGCGGCCCCGCGGCGGCTGCGATACTCGCCCCTCACCGACTTGGGGGGCTTTCGGGAATGCGACTCGGCGCTGTCGCGCAGGAGGGCGCGAACGGCTATTACCGCCTGCTGCTGCCGCTGATGGCGATGCGCGAACGCGGGCACGAGATCGTGCACGTCGAGCAGGAGTACAAGAGAGTGATCGACATACGGCCGCTGGTCGGCTGCGACCACGTGCACATCCACCGGCCCGCGCTGCTCTACGACGACGGCGACGTCGTCACGAGGCTGCTGGAGCGCGGCATCTCCGTCGGCTTCGACGAGGACGACAACGTCGTCGACATGCCGCTCGGACTGGAAGAGCGGACCGACCAGCCATGGGCGCCGCGCGCGCGGCGCAACTTCGAGCTGCTGCTGGAGCACGTGCACCGCGTGGATCTCGTCACGACCCCGAGCGACCACCTGGCCGACCGCTTCGAGGCGGCGGGCGCGCGCAACGTGCACGTCGTCGACAACTACCTGCCGGGCGCCTTCTCGCGCGTCGTTCCGCAGGGCCACGAGGGCTTCGCGATCGGCTGGCACGCGGGCCGCGAGCATCTCGTCGACGCCGACGAGCTTGGGCTCGTCGAGACGCTCGAACGGATCCTCGACGCGCATCCGGACGTGCGCGTGGAGACGATCAACATCGAGCTTGAGCTGAGGCACCCGCGCTACCGCCGCGAGGAGGCGCTGCCGATCGAGCAGCTGACGCAGCGGCTCTCCGACTTCGACCTCGGGCTCGTGCCGCTCGCCGACATTCCGTTCAATCGCGGCCGCTCGAACGTGAAGGCGCGCGAGTACGCGGCCGCCGGCGTCCCGTGGCTCGCCTCCCCGGTCGGCTCCTATGCCGATCTCGGTTCCGCGCAGGGCGGGCGCCTGGTCGGTCCGGGCAGGTGGTTCGAGGCGATCGACGACATGATCCGGTCGCGCCGCGACCGCCGCAAGCTGGCGAAGGCGGCGAAGGCGTGGGCGAAGGACGAGACGATCTGGAACATGGCGCCGCGCTGGGAGCGCCTGTTCGGCGATGCGGTCGCCAGCCGCCGCGGCGCGGTGCGCTGATAGCCTTCGGCGCCCCGCCGGGCACCGTCATTCCCGCCCGGCATTCCTCTTTCAGAACGTCGCAACGAGGGAAGGACCGCACGCATGCCGCTTCGGGTTGGGATCAACGGCTTCGGCCGGATCGGCCGGAACGTCTTCCGCGCCGCCCAGGAGCAGGGCGCCGACATCGAGTGGGTCGCCGTCAACGACCTGACCGACGCCAAGACGCTCGCCCACCTGCTCAAGTACGACTCGATCCTCGGTCCCTACCCGGGCACGGTGGAGCTCTCGGACGGCGGCATCCGCGTCGACGGCAAGGAGCTGAAGGTGCTGGCCGAGCGCGACCCCGGGGCGCTGCCGTGGGGCGACCTCGGCGTCGACGTCGTGATCGAGTCGACCGGCTTCTTCACCAAGCGCGACGACGCCGCGAAGCACCTTGCAGGCGGCGCCAAGAAGGTCGTCATCTCGGCGCCCGCGACGGAGCCGGACGCGACCGTCGTCCTCGGCGTCAACTTCGACGAGGTCTACGACAAGGCCGCGCATGACGTGATCTCGAACGCGTCCTGCACGACGAACTGCCTCGCGCCGGTCGCGAAGGTCCTCAACGACACGGTCGGGATCGACCACGGCCTGATGACGACGATCCACGCCTACACGGCGGATCAGCGCCTCCAGGACATGCCCCACAGCGACCTGCGGCGCGCCCGCGCCGCCGCGCTCAGCCTGATCCCCGCCTCCACCGGCGCGGCGAAGGCGATCGGCCTCGTGATCCCGGAGCTGAACGGCAAGCTCAACGGCTTCGCGGTGCGCGCCCCCGTCCCGACCGGCTCGGTCGTCGACCTGACGATCGTCGCCAAGCGCGCGACGACGAAGGAGGAGGTCAACGAGGCGTTGCACGCGGCCTCCGCCGAGGGCGGGCCGCTGAAGGGGATCCTCGCCTACACGGAGGACCCGATCGTCTCCGCCGACATCGTCAAGAACCCGCACTCCTCGATCGTCGACGCGCAGCTCACGTCGGTGATGCAGGACACGATGGTCAAGGTCGTCGCCTGGTACGACAACGAGTGGGGCTACTCGAACCGCGTGGTCGACCTGGTGCAGCAGGTTCTGTGAGGACCCTCGACGACCTCGACGTCGACGGCCGTCGGGTCCTCGTCCGCGTCGACTTCAACGTTCCGCTGAAGGACGGCGCGGTCGCCGACGACACGCGCATCCGCGCGGCGCTTCCCACGCTCAGCGAGCTGCGGGAGCGCGGCGCGGCGCTGATCCTCGTCTCGCATCTCGGGCGGCCGAAGGACCGCGAGCCGGAGCTGTCGCTGCGGCCGGTCGGCGAGCGGCTGGGCGAGCTGCTGGGCGTCGACGTGACGCTCGCGCCGGGCGTCGTCGGCGACGCCGTCACGCAGGCGGCGCACCAGCTCAGCCCCGGCGAGGTGCTGCTGCTGGAGAACGTCCGCTACGAGCCGGGCGAGACGAAGAACGAGCCGGTGCTGGCGGACGGCCTCGCCGCCCTCGCGGACCTCTACGTCAACGACGCGTTCGGCGCGGCGCACCGCGCGCACGCCTCGACCGAGGGCGTCGCGCGGCGGCTTCCGCACGCCGCCGGCCGGCTGCTGGAGCGCGAGGTGACGACGCTGAACGGGATCCTGGAGGACCCCGCGAAGCCGCTCGTGGCGGTCGTCGGCGGCGCGAAGGTGACGGACAAGATCGCCGTGATCGACCGCTTCCTCGAGGTTGCCGACGCGATCCTGATCGGCGGCGCGATGTGCTTCCCGTTCTTCAAGGCGCAGGGCCACGAGGTCGGCGACTCGTTGTGCGAGGCCGAAGGCGTGGAGCCCGCTCGCGAGGCGCTGGAGAAGGCGGCGAAGGGCGGCTGCCGCCTGGAGCTCCCAACCGATCTCGTGCTCGGCGACAGATTCGGGGCGGACGCGCAGCGCAGAGAGCTGAGCGGCGTCGACGTGCCCGCCGGCTGGATGGGGCTCGACGTCGGCGCCGAGACGGCCGCGCGCTACGCGCGCGAGATCGCGTCTGCCGGCACCGTCTTCTGGAACGGGCCGATGGGCGCGTTCGAGCTCGAGCCGTTCGCCGCCGGAACGCGGGCGGTGGCCGAGGCCGTGGCGCAGGCGCCCGGTACGACGGTCGTGGGCGGCGGCGACAGCGCCGCGGCTTTGCAGCAGTTCGGGTTGGCGGATCAGGTGACGCACCTCTCGACGGGTGGCGGGGCGTCGCTGGAGCTGCTCGAGGGGAAGCGGCTGCCCGGGGTGGAGGCGCTCGCATGAGCGATGGACGGAAGGCCTTGATCGCGGGCAACTGGAAGATGCACAAGACGGTGGCGGAGGCGGAGGCGTTCATCGCCGCGCTGCTGCCGCGCGTCGCGACCGCCGACGCGGTCGACGTGGCGATCTGCCCGCCGTACCTCGCGCTCGGCGCGATGGTGGACTCCACGCGCGGCTCGCGCGTCGAGGTCTACGCGCAGAACGTCCACCACGAGGACACCGGCGCCTTCACGGGCGAGGTCTCGACCGCGATGCTGAGCGAGCTCGACGTCCACGGCGCGATCGTCGGCCACTCGGAGCGGCGCGAGCTGTTCGGCGAGACCGACCGCGCGCTGCAGCTGAAGGTCCCGAAGCTGCTCGACGCGGGCCTCAAGCCGATCCTGTGCGTCGGCGAGACGGAGGCCGAGCGCGAGGCGGGCGACACCGAGCGCAAGCTGCGCCACCAGATCGGGGAGGACCTCGAGAGAGTCGAGCTCGAGCGGCTCGGCGACGTGGTGATCGCCTACGAGCCGATCTGGGCGATCGGCACCGGCCTGGTCGCGACGCCCGAGCAGGCGCAGGAGGCGTGCGCGTTCGTGCGCGCGCTCGTCGGCTCGCGCTCGGAGGAAGCGGCGCAGCGCGTGCGGATCCTCTACGGCGGCTCCGTGAAGCCGGACAACGCTGTCGAGCTGCTCTCGCTGCCGGACGTCGACGGCGCGCTCGTGGGCGGCGCCTCGCTGGAGGCGGAGTCGTTCGCGGCGATCGTGGCGGCCGCCGGCTGATGCCGCTCGCGCCCGGACCGGAGTCGCTGCCGGCGCCGCGCGCCACGCTCGTCGTGCTGGACGGCTGGGGCCTCGCCCCGGACGGTCCCGGCAACGCCGTCTCGCTCGCGCGCACGCCCGTCTTCGACGAGCTGTGGGCGGCGTATCCGCATACGCAGCTGACCGCCTGCGGGCGCGCGGTCGGCCTGCCCGACGGCCAGATGGGCAATTCCGAGGTCGGCCATCTCAACCTCGGCGCCGGCGCGGTCGTGCGCCAGGATCTCACGCGCATCGACGACGCCTGCGCCGAGGGCACGCTCGCGCAGAACGCGGTGCTGCGTGCCGCGTTCGCGGGAGCGCAGCGCGTGCACCTGATCGGGCTCGTCTCCGACGGCGGCGTGCACTCCGGCTGGGACCACCTCGAGGCGCTGATCCGCATGGGCGGCCAGCTGGAGGTTCCGGACCTCGTCGTGCACGCGTTCACCGACGGGCGCGACACGCTGCCGAAGGCGGGCGCCGGCTACCTGGAGACCGTCGGGGATTGGCTCGCCGACGCCGCCGGCGACGGTCGCCGCGCACGCGTCGGCTCGGTCGTCGGCCGCTACTTCGCGATGGACCGCGACAAGCGCTGGGACCGCGTGCAGCAGGCGTACGACCTGCTCGTGCACGGGCGGGGGCCGCACCACGCCGAGAACGGCCCGGCGGCGATGCGTGCGGCCTACGAGCGCGGCGAGACGGACGAGTTCGTGACCGCCACGACGGTCGGCGACGAGGCGCGGATCCGCCCGGGCGACAGCGTGATCGCGTTCAACTTCCGCCCCGACCGCATGCGCGAGATCACCCTCGCGCTGGCGGACCCGGCCTTCGCGGACGTCGACCGCGGCGGCGCGCCGCCGCTCGAGCGCTACGCGACGATGACCGAGTACCGCGAGGGCTGGCCGTATCCGATCGCGTTTCCGCCGGAGCGGCCGAAGGTGACGCTCTCGCACGTGCTCGCCGACCGCGGCGCGACGCAGCTGCACGTCGCCGAGACGGAGAAGTACCCGCACGTGACGTACTTCTTCAACGGGGGCGAGGAGACGCCGTACGCCGGTGAGCGGCGGGAGCTGGTCGCCTCTCCGCGCGACGTCCCGACCTACGACCACAAGCCCGCGATGAGCGCCCCGGAGGCGGCCGCGGCCTTCGTGCGCGCCTGGCACGAGGACGTCCCGCGCTTCGGGATCATCAACTTCGCGAACGCCGACATGGTCGGCCACACCGGCGTGATCCCGGCGGCGGTGGAGGCGGTCGAGACGGTCGACCGCTGCCTCGGCGAGGTGGTCGAGGCGGTCCATGCGTCCGGCGGCGCGTGCATCGTCACCGCCGACCACGGCAACGCCGACCACATGCTCGAGCCGGACGGGTCGCCCAACACGGCGCACTCGCTCAACCCGGTGCCGCTGATCGTGACGGTGCCCGGCTTGGAGCTCCGCGAGGGCGGGATCCTCGCCGACGTCGCCCCGACGGTCCTGCAGCTGCTCGGCGAGGCGCAGCCCGCCGAGATGACGGGCCGCTCGCTGCTCGACGGGCCGTCTACGAACGCCGCAGCTCGATGATTCTCGCCGCGGACGCGACCTGGGGGAAGCCTATGGCTTCAAGCAGGCGCAGCTGCGGCCATGCGCTGTCCCCCTCGTTGAGGAGATAGCTCCCCGGCGCGGGTATGAACGCCGTGCGCACCTGCTCATGCCGCATGGCGTGCAGCAGACGCGACATCTGCGATTTGCTGACGATCGCGTTCATGAAGCCGTAGGGGGCGACGTTGCGAAGGCCGAGCTGATGCGTGATCGCGTAGCTCATCGGGATCAGGACCATGACCTTCTCGCCGCGCCTCGTTCGTTCCCCGATGAACTGCTGCGCCGCGGGGAGGTAGTCCGGAGCGGGTCCCGAGCCCCTCAGTCGCTCGAGCTGCTGGTTCGGCAGCGGGAAGCCTCCGATCGAGCACACCGAGAGGGCAAGACCGAACAGCACGAGCAGGTGCGGCACCGTCGGCCGCCAGCTCCGCGCCGCCAGCCCGCGGATGCAGACGATCGCGAGCATGCTCAGCGCGAAGCTCCAAGCTGACAACGCGCCCGTGATCTTGATCGCGTCCGGGCGGCCCGCGATGTAGCCGCCGGCGAGCAGGCCGAACGCGCCGCTCCACGCCAGCATGCCCGTCAGCAGGACGTCCTCCTCGCGACGGGCCACCCGCACGGCCGCCACGGCGGCCGCTGCCACGAAGGTCACGTAGATGACGACGTGCAGGTCCCAGGTGGGGAGCGGCATCGAGAACCAGCCGAGATTCGTGAAGATCCGCGGCCACTCGAGCAGGAGCGTGAAGTCGGGCAGTTCGCCGCTGCGCGCAAGCGTTATCAGCGCGACCGCGGCGACGGCGGCGAGCATTCCCGCGGCGGCGTTCGCGAGCAGTCGCAGCACGTCTCGCGCCGATGACGGCGGTCGCGCGCACAGCAGCGCGACGAGCGTGGCGCCGACCGCGCCCACTCCGAACTCCAAGCCGTCGATCGCGATCAGACCACCGGCGAGGAAAAGCAGCCAGGTGCGCCGCGGCCGCGTCCCGCCGAGGTGCCGGGCGGTCAGCCACGCGAGCAGATAGGCACCGCCGTAGCGCATCGGCCATAGGCCGGTGAGCATCAAGGGGCTCGTGTCAAGACCTGCGTCGACCCCGGCGGTGATGGGCACGCTGACGTCGCTCGTGGCGAGGAAGGGAACGAACAGCGCGCAGGCGAGCAGCGAAGTGCGCGTGACACGCCGGAAGATCGCGTAGACGGCGACGAGGGCGAGGCCGTCGAGAAGCGCCATGAAGACGCTGTAGACGGTGGCGTTCGCGCCGAAGACCGACAACACGGGCGCGCACAGGTAGGGGAGCAGCCTGGCGTAGATCGGGTGGTAGTCGACGAGGGGCGTGCGTCCGTCGAGGACGGCGATCGAGTCGTTGAGCGTCCACGGCAGGTTCAGCGCCACGACGCCGACCGCCAGTCTGTTCGAGGTGACGGCCTTGAGGACCCAGGTCGCGACGAGCGCGACCGCGATTCCGAACGCGACCCAGCGGCGCGTTCGCGTCTCGCGCGCGAGCTCGGCGATTCGTGCCGCGACCGTGCCGTGGCGCAGGACGGCGACCGCGATCGCGACGAGCGCCGCGGCGAGCAGCAGCTTCCAGACGCCGAAGACGGCGGCGACCGTGACCTGCACCGGTTCTTCCGGACCGGTGAACGTCGGATGCTGCTCGGCCAGCGCGACGGCGACGACCGTCAGCACCAGCGCGTAGCTCACGAACGACAGCACGCGCACCGTCCGCGCCCCCAACGCGATCCGCCGTCGCGCGCCCACGACGATGGCGAAGACGAGCACGGCGGGCATGAGCGCGGCGACGATCACGCGGCCGTGCTTGGTCGGTTCGGGCCGCCCTGTCGTCTCCCACCAGTCGGGCGGCCACAGGCTGTCCGACGAGTGGGAGAAGAGTGCGTGCCCGAGCGGCGGCCCCAGCAGGACGATCGCCGCGACCCCGATGAGCGCACATGGGATCAACGCGATCCATGCGACGTCGGCGGCCGTCAGCGTGGACGGTCGCGTCGCCAGCCGCGCGTGCGCCGGTCCCCCATCCGGCAATGACATCGGACGACGATACACCAGTTAAAAGACTCGCTGCTGTCCTTCGTGGCATCCGCCGCGTCGCCTAGCCTTCGCCGCCTTCTCGTAGCCCCGTCCCGCTCATCGAAAGGAGTCGCGCGCGTGAGCGCAGGCGTCGCTGCCCGCCACAGATCGTTGCCGCCCTGGCCGGCACGCCGGCCGCTGCGCGCGTGGCAGCAGCGCGCGCTGGAGGCGCTTTCCGACCACGACGGCGAGGCCTTCCTCGCGTCCGCGACGCCGGCCGCCGGCAAGACGACGTTCGGCCTGCGCGTGGCGTACGACCTGTTGAACGCCGGCCGCGTGCAGCGGGTCGCGATCCTCGCGCCGACCGCGCACATCGCCCGCCAGTGGGCGGCCGACGCGGCCCGCTACGGGATCGACCTCGAGCCCAACCGCCCCAACGCGGAGGGGCCGGAGCCGCCCGACCGCCACGGCGTCGCCGTCACCTACCAGGCGGTCGCGGCCGGTCCGGGCCCGCACCGCAAGGCGTGCGGGCAGCGCCGCACGCTGCTGATCGCCGACGAGCCGCACCACATGGGCGAGGACGCCAGCTGGGGCGTCACGACGATGGACGCGTTCGCGCGCGCGGAGCTGCGGCTGCTGCTGTCCGGCACGCCGTTCCGCTCCGACAACTCGCCGATCCCGTGGGTCGCGTACGACGCCGACGGCTTCTCCTCGGCCGACTACACCTACACGTACACGGATGCGCTCGTCGACGGCGTCTGCCGGCCGATCACGTTCGTCCCCTACGACGGCGACATGGAGTGGATGGGCGACGGCAAGCGACGTCGCGCGGACTTCTCCGTCGTGCTGCCGCGCGCGGAGGACGCCCGCCGGCTGCGGACCGCGCTCGACGCCTCCGGCGACTGGGTGCGGCGCGTCCTGCGCGACGCCGACGCGCGGCTGGCGCAGATCCGCGCCGGCGACCACCCGGACGCGGGCGGGCTCGTCGTCGCGATCGACAAGCAGCACGCGGTCGAGCTGGCCGCGCGGCTGGAGGCGATCTCCGGCGAGCCGCCGATGATCGTCACGTCCGACGAGGCGGACGCCTCGCAGCGGATCGCGCGCTTCGCCGCCGGCACGCAGCGCTGGATCGTCTCCGTGCTGATGGTCTCCGAGGGCGTCGACATCCCGCGCCTGCGCGTCGGCGTGTACGCGACGACGGCGCGCACGGAGCTGTTCTTCCGCCAGGTCGTCGGCCGCTTCATCCGCCGCTCGCCGTCGCCGCGCAGACAGGTCAGCTTCCTGTTCCTCCCGTCGGACCTGACGCTCAAGACGCTCGCGAACCGCATCGAGGAGGAGCGCAGCCACGCGATCGAGCTCAAGCCCGGCGTCGAGGACGGCCTGCTCGACGAGCCGCCCGAGCGCGTGCGCAGCGAGCCGGGCGACATGTTCGAGGCGCTCTCCTCCGACGCACGGCCGGACGAGGAGATCGCGGTGGGGGAGAACCTGTCGCTGTTCGGCGATCCCGAGCCGAGACCGTCGGCGGCGTTCGTGGCGTTCACGGGCGGCGGTGCGCCCGCGCAGGGCGCGCCCGCCGCCGAGCTGGCGACGGCCGCCGGGGACCCGGGCTCGTCCTACCAGCGCCGCGAGCGGCTGCGCGAGGAGCGCTCGAAGCTCGTCTCCCAGCGCGCGCGCACGACGCGCGAGACGCACCGCGAGATCAACGCGCGCATCAATCGAGCGGTCGGCGTGCGCTCCGTGGCGGACGCGACGCTCGAGCAGCTGACGAAGGCGAACGAGCTGCTGCGGCGCGAGCTGGAGCGCGGAAGGTGAGGGTCCCGCCACCCGCCCCCGCCATCCCTCGCGCCGAGCGCTGCTATCTTCGCCCCGAGGCTTGAACCGTGTCGCTCGCCACCGAGACACCGATGGCAGTCTCGAGCCCTCCGGTCGCTGCCGTTGAGGGGCTCTGCCCGGCCGAGCTTGCCGCCTGGCGCGGTTTGCTGCGCGTCCACGCGAGCGTGCTCAAGGCGCTCGACGCGGAGATGGAGGCGGCGCACGGCCTGCCGCTGACCTCCTACGAGGTCCTGATCCAGCTCGCCGACGCGCCGGAGCGCAAGATGCGCATGTGCGACCTGGCGGACTCCGTGCTGCTGAGCCGCAGCGGCATGAGCCGCCTCGTCGACCGGCTCGAGCGTGACGGGTTGCTCACGCGGTGCGCCTGCACGCATGACGCCCGCGGGGCGTTCGCCTGCATCACCGAGGCCGGCCTCGAACTGCTCGAGCAGGCGCGCCCCACGCACGTCGCCGGCATCCGGCGCCGCTTCCTCGCCCAGTTCAGCGAGGACGAGCTGAGGCTCCTCGGCGTCTACTGGGATCGCCTGATCCCGCAGTCGCCCACCGTCTGATTCCTCGCCGCATCGTCGTCGCGCCCGCTTCGCCGGGTGGGTTGCGCTGCCCGTACGCAGTGCTACATTTGATGCCAAGCCACTTAGATTTTCGTACGGAGGTATTGCAGATGGCACTCGTACGCTGGGAGCCGGTGCGTGAGCTCAACACCATTCAGGGCGAGATCAACCGACTCTTCAACTCCTTCTTCGACACGCCGGTGAACGCGGGCGAGGGCGTCGGCCGTCGCTGGCTCCCCGCGATGGACCTCGTCGAGGCCGACGACCACTACGTCCTGCGGGCCGACCTCCCCGGTCTCACCGAGGAGGACGTGACGATCGAGGTCGAGGACAACGTCCTCACCGTCTCAGGCGAGCGCAAGGCCGAGCACGAGCAGCGCGGCGAGGGGTACCACCGCCTCGAGCGCTCCTACGGCGCCTTCTCGCGCGCGCTCACGCTGCCCGAGGGCGTCGACCCCGAGGCCGTGCAGGCGACGTTCGACCGCGGCGTGCTCGAGGTTCGCATCCCGAAGCCCGAGGAGCGCAAGCCGCGCCGCGTCTCGATCAGCGTCGGCGGGTCCAACGGGAGCGACAAGCCCGCGACGATCGAGGGCAGCGAGTCCGCCGGCGACGAGCGCACCTCGTAAGCGTCCCGCTCCGCGGCGCGGGTCCCCGCTAGGGTCCCGCGCCGTGGCCGAGCTGCTCGACATCCACCGTCGCGACCCCGGCTCGCGCGCGCGGACCGGGGTCCTGCGCCTGGCGCACGGCGAGGTGCGCACGCCGGCGTTCGTGCCGCTGGCGACGAAGGGCGTCGTGAAGGGGATCGAGCCGCGCGAGGTCGCCGCGCTCGGCTACGACATGGTGCTCGGCAACACGTTCCACCTGTTCCTGACGCCCGGTCACGAGCTGGTCGCCGAGCAGGGCGGCCTGCACGAGTTCATGCGCTGGAGCGGGCCGATCGTCACCGACTCCGGCGGCTTCCAGGTCTTCTCGATGGGCCACGGCACGGTCGCCGACGAGATCAAGGGTCGCGCGCCGGCCGGCTCGGACCGCGCCGGCGCGATCCTGTCGATCGAGGAGGAGGGCGTGCGCTTCCGCTCCTACATCGACGGCGGCGAGCGCTTCATGGCGCCGGAGACCTCGATGGAGGTGCAGGCGGCGCTCGGCTCCGACATCGCGCTCGCGTTCGACGAGTGCACGCCCTTCCACGTCGACCGCGACTACACCGAGCGCTCGACCGAGCGCACGCACCGCTGGCTCGAGCGCTGCCTCGCCTGGCAGGACGCGCACGGGCGCGAGGACCAGGCGTTCTATGCGATCTCCCAAGGCGGCGTCTACGAGGACATGCGCCGCGGCTCGACCCGGGTCGTCGCGAGCAGCCGCGCGCCCGGCGTCGCGATCGGCGGCTCGCTCGGCGCCGAGAAGGCGCAGATGTACGAGGTGGTCGACTGGGCGACCGACGAGCTGGAGCGGGTCGCGCCCGCGAAGCCTCGCCACCTGCTCGGGATCGGCGAGGTCGACGACCTCGTGCGCGGCGTCGAGCTGGGCATCGACACGTTCGACTGCGCGATGCCGACGCGGCTGGGGCGTCACGGCATGGCGATCGTCCCCGACCCGGAGAAGCGCTGGCGGGTCGACCTGACGAAGGGGCGCTGGAAGCACGCGCGCGAGCCGATCATGGCCGACTGCCCGTGCCCCGCGTGCGCCGGCGGCTACTCGCGCGCCTACCTGCACTACCTGTTCAGCGCGCGCGAGCTGACGGCGCTGCGGCTCGTCACGCTGCACAACCTCGCGTTCGTCGCGCGCCTGATGGCGGACCTGCGTGCGGCGATCGCGGCGGGGAGGCTCGCCGAGGTCGCCGCGGCGGTGCGCGGCGGCGCGGCGCCGGGCGGGCTTGCGTAGCGCCGGGCGTTACTGCGTGTTCTGATCGACGAGGTCCTGCAGCTGCTGAACGGCCTGCTGCGCGTCGTTCGCCGAGATCCTGTGCGACTGGACGCCGCCGCCTGAGCTGCCCAGCGCGACGACGGCGACCGCCACGATCGCCGCGATCAGCGCGAGCATCGCCAGCACGGCGAGGAGGCGGCGGCGGGCGAGCTCGCGATCGGAGGTCGCCGCCGGCGCGGCACGGCGCGCGGGAACCGGATCCCGCCCGCCCGCCGTCGGACGGCGCGCCGGCACCGTCTGCGGCCTGCGGCGCGACAGCATGCGCGTCTCGGCGGTGGCCGCCGCCGGCGAGATCACGCGCGTCGCCTCGGTCGCGCGCGTCGGCACGTGGGCGGGCGCGATCCCGCGGGCGCCGTCGCGGATCGCCTGCTCCATCGCGGTCGCCGACTCGTAGCGGCCCTCGGGCTCCAGTTCGAGCGCGACCGCGACCGCCTGCGCGAGCGCGGGCGGCACCTCGGGATTGAGCCGGTCGAGCGGCGTCGGCAGCTCGCGCTGCTGCTTGAGCGCCAGCTCCGACAGCGACGCCGCCTCGTACGGCAGCCGGCCGGACAGCAGCTGGTAGGCGACGACGCCGAGCGCGTAGAGGTCCGAGCGCGGGCCGGAGGCCTCTCCGCGCGCCTGCTCCGGCGCGAGATAGGCGGCTGTGCCGAGCACCGAGCCGACCTGCGTGATCGACGACTGCTCCGTCGCCTTCGCGATCCCGAAGTCGGCCAGCTTCACGACGCCCTCCGGCGTCACCAGCAGGTTGCCCGGCTTCACGTCGCGGTGGACGACGCCGTTGCGATGCGCGTAGTCGAGCCCGCGGCACGCCTGCGCGACGATCTCGACCGCCTCCTCGACGTCGAGGTGGCCGTGCTCGCGCAGCATCTCCGCGCACGATCTGCCGGGCACGTGCTCCATCACGATGAAGTGCTGGTGGGCGGCCTCGTCGAAGCCGAAGTCGAACACCTGCACGACGTTGGGGTGCACGAGCCGCGCCGCCGCGAGCGCCTCGCGGCGGAAGCGCGACACGAACGCGGGGTCGTCGGCGAGGTGCTCGGCCAGCAGCTTCACCGCGACGTGGCGCTCGAGCCGGCGGTCGAGCGCCAGCTGGACGGTCGACATGCCGCCGATCCCGAGCCGGCGGCCGAGCTCGTAGCGGCCCGCGATCACGGTCTCGCTCATCTCTTCGCCGCTCTCTCGATCTCTCTCAGGGCCTTCTTGAGCTGCCCGGGGGCCGCACCGCCGGGGTTGTCCGGACCGGGCTCGCCGCCGCCGGGCGTTCCGCCGCCGGTGTCGGGCGGGGTGGTCGGCGTCGTCGTCGGCTCCGTCGGGGTCGTCGTGGTCGGCGTGGTGGGGACGGTCGTCGTCGGCGCGGTCGTGGTCGTCACGGTGGTCGTGGTCGTCGGCGTGGTGGTCGTCGTGGCCGTCGTCGTCGTGGTCGTCGTCGCGCCGGTGCACGTCCGCGGGACGAGCGAGGAGAGCTGCGAGGCGCCGTCCTGCAGGTCGCCGATCAGCGCGCGGTCGACCTCGCCGGCCGGCAGCGCGTTCACGCGATCGGCGAAGCTCTGCGCCGCGATCGACGCCTTGCCGGAGTCGCCGGCGGCGCAGGCGGACTGCACGGATGCGAGCGCGCCCTGCAGGCTGCTCGCCTGCCCGCTCGACAGCAGGCCGTTGCGGTCGCCGCAGGCGACGAGCAGCGCAGCGGCGAGCCCGAGCACGATGAGGGGGAGGGCCTTCAAGACGGACCGCATCGAGCGAGACAGGCTACTGACCGTGGCCGAGCCGCTCGGCGAGCGAGTCGGGCAGGCGTGCTGCGCGAATCGCTCCGGCGGCGCCGGCGACGTCGTACTCGGTGCGGTGGAACGCAGCCGTCCACGCGCTCGTGTCGAGCAGCAGCCAGGCGGCGCGCGGGTCGCCGTCGCGCGGCTGGCCGACGCTGCCGGGGTTCAGCAGCCACGTGCCGTGCGCGAGGTCGAGCTCCGCGCCGTCTTTGCAGGTCCCCCCGGAGGCGATCGCCCCCTCGGCCCGCGAGAACTGCAACGCCATGTGCGAGTGGCCGATGCAGGCGACGCGGTGCTCGAGCCGGTCGATGCACAGTTCGGCCTGCAGTGGCGAGAGCACGTACTCCCACACGGGGTCGCGCGGGGAGGCGTGGTAGAGCCCGACGGCCTCGTCGAGCCGTTGCGGCTCGAGCGTGGCGAGCCATTCGACGTGCTCGGGTGCGAGCACCTCGCGCGTCCACTCGATCGACAGCTCGGCGCCCTTGACGAACTGGTCGAGCGGCAGCTTCCCGCAGGCGGCGAGGTCATGGTTGCCGCCGAGGCAGACGGCCGCGTGGCGGCGCGCCAGCTCGATGCACGCATCCGGCTCCGCGCCATAGCCGACGAGATCGCCGAGGCACCACAGCTCCTCGGCGCCGGCGCCCTCGACCGCGTCGAGCACGGCCTCGAAGGCGTGCCGGTTCGCGTGGACGTCGGAGACGACGGCGACGCGCATGGACTACGCCGCCGCCGCTTGCGCGGCGGGGAGGATGTCGGCGTAGACGAAGCCGTCGCGGATCACGGTCTCGCCGGTCTCGACCGCGATCGGCGCGTCGAAGATCGGTCCGGCGTGGACGAACGTGTGGAACTCCCCGTTCTCGCCGCAGGGGTCGACGCCTTCCGGCAGGTCCGCGAGCAGCTCGGCGTCGTAGGCGCGCCCGGCGAAGCTGGCATCGAGGAAACGTGGGTCGACCGTGGCGATCACGGCGCGGAAGCTGCCCACGAACTCCTGCGCGAGCTCGCGCGTGTCCCTGCCCCACAGCGGGAACAGCGCTCTGCGCCCGGTCGGCGCCAGCCGCTCCTCGCGGTAGTTGCGCACGTCCTCGAGGAAGAGATCCCCGAAGGCCACCTCGCTGACGGCGTCGAGCGGGGGTGCGGCGAGCGCCGCCTCCATCGCCGCCTCGTAGACCGCGTTCGGGCACGGCAGCGGGATCCGCACCTCCACGAGCTCGATGCCGAGCGCCGCCGCCTGGGCGTGCAGCAGCTCCCGCCGCACGCCGTGGATGCTGATGCGCTCGACGCCCTCCGTGACGGTCGTCAGCAGCACGCGTGGTGCTCGACCGGCGGCGCGCAGCGCGTGCAGCGCGAGCGCCGAGTCCTTCCCGCCGCTCCAGGCGAGCGCGAGGCTCATGGCGCTATGGCGCGGCTGGCTCGTCCGGGCCGCCGAACTCGGGCAGGTTCTTGATGCCCTCGCTCGTCTGCCACTTCGAGTAGTTGTCCTCCATCGCGTCGATCAGCTCGCGCATGAAGCGAGGGGACAGGTTCACCCGCGAGACGACGACGCCCGGGACCTCCTCGTCCTCGACCTCGTGATCGACCCGTGCGAACGTGATCGTGAACTCGTATTCGGAGTGGCTCACGTTCGCGAAGTTCGCGTAGACCCCGGCCATGATCTCCGGGGAGAAGTGGATGTTGAAGTGGCGCTCGCGCTCGTCGTCGTCCATGGGGCCTAGTATCGCAGCCGTGAAGATCGTCGTCCTGGCCGTCGGCCGCCTGCGCCCGCCGTTCGCCGACGACGTGCAGCACTACCAGAAGCTGCTCGCCCGCCATGCGCGGGTGGAGCTCGTGGAGGTGCGCGAGGACGAGCAGGTCGCGAAGCGGATCCCGGACCGGGCGTTCGTCTCGCTGCTCGACGCCGAGGGCGAGCAGTACACCTCCGAGGCGTTCGCCGGATTCCTGGAAGATCGCCGCCAGGGCGGTCGCGACGTGTGCTTCGTCGTCGGCGGACCGTTCGGCCTCTCGCTCGACGCGGTGGACCACCGCCTCTCGCTCGGCGCGATGACGCTCCCGCACCAGCTCGCCCGCGTCGTCCTGCTCGAGCAGATCTACCGCGGCCACAAGATCCTCGCCAGAGAGCCCTACCACTACTGACGCAAACCGCGGGTCAAACGCTGCGGGTCGTCTGTCAGCGTGGCAGGGGTGCCATTCTGAGCACCCTCACGGTGCTCAGAACGTCGAGCATCCGGATCGGGTGCTCGGGGAGTTGGCGGCACGGCAGCACGGGGCGGTGGCACGGCGGCAGGTGGAAGACCGCGGCGTGACGCGCCGCATGCTGGAGCGGCGGGTGGCGAGCGGCGGGTGGCGGGCGGCCAACTCGTGCGACTCCACCGCGGCGTCTACGCGGTCGGGCACGACCGGCTGCGGCGGGAGGGCCGGTGGATGGCGGCGGTGCTGGCCGTCGGCGAGCGGCCCACAAGCTGCCGCGACCGCGGACGAACTACGGCATCGAGGGGATGGAAGTCGACACCTGCTGGCCGCAGCGGCGGCTTGTGGTCGAGCTCGACGGCTGGGGCTCCCACCAGACACATCGCGCCTTCCAGGAGGACCGCCAGCGCGGCAACGCCCTGGATGCGGCCGGCTGGCGGCTGCTGCGGTTCTACCTGGGCCGACATCACGCGGCGGCCGAGCGAGACCGCGGCGCGCGTGGCGAGGGCGCTCGCGCGGGGCCGCCGGTACCCTCCGGACCCGTGACCCCCTTGCAGGAGCTTCGCGCCGCCGTCGAGGCCGCGTCCGCGACGATGCGCAACGGCGACGGCGCCACCGCCCCGACCGTCGAGCGCCCGAGACGCGAGGGCTTCGGCGACTACTCGACCAACGCGGCGATGCTGCTCGCCGGCAGTCTCGGAAAGCCGCCCCGCGAGATCGCGGCGCGGCTGGGGGAGGAGCTCGAGCGGCGCCTGGGCGCGGGCCTCGCCAAGTTCGAGGTTGCCGGCCCGGGCTTCCTGAACCTCTTCCTCGCCGACTCGTGGCACGCGGCGGCGCTCGCTCGCGTGCTCGAGCTGGGCGAGCGGTTCGGGGCGAACGGGGTCGACACGAGAGAGCGCATCCTCGTCGAGTTCGTCAGCGCCAATCCCACCGGCCCGCTCGTCGCCGCCAGCGGCCGTCACGCCGCCTACGGAGACGCGCTCGCGGAGATCCTCGCCTTCCATGGCCATGAGGTGCAGCGCGAGTACTACCTCAACGACGCCGGCGCGCAGGTGCGCAAGCTCGGCGAGTCGGTGCAGGCGCGGGCCAACGGGCAGCCCGTGCCGGAGGGCGGCTACGAGGGCGACTACGTGAACGAGCTCGCGGCGGAGATCGCCGACTCCAAGACCGCCGACCCCGACCGCCTCGCGCAGGAGGCGGTCGCGCGGATGCTCGAGCGCATCCAGGCGACGCTCGCGCGCTTCGGCGTCCAGCACGACCGCGTCTTCAGCGAGCTCTCCCTCCACGAAGGAGAGCCGAGCGCCGTCAGACGCGCGCTCGCCACGCTCGAGGAGAGCGGTCACACGTACCGCTCCGAGGGCGCGCTGTGGCTGCGCACGACGACCTTCGGCGACGACAAGGACCGCGTGCTCACGCGGGCCAACGGTGAGCCGACGTACTTCGCCTCCGACTGCGCCTACCTGCTCGACAAGCAGGCGCGCGGCTTCGAGCGGCAGATCGACGTCTTCGGCGCCGACCACCACGGCTACGTCGCGCGGCTGAGAGGCGCCTTCCAGGCGCTCGGCGGCGATCCCGCCGCGATCGAGATCCTGATCATGCAGTTCGTGCACCTGATCAACGCCGGCGACCGCTCGGCGATGTCGAAGCGGCGCGGCGTCTTCACCACGCTCGACGAGCTGATCGACGACATCGGCGTCGACGCGACGCGCTTCTTCATGCTGCAGCGCTCGCACGACTCGACCGTCGACCTCGACCTCGACCTCGCGCGCGAGCAGAGCAACGAGAACCCCGTCTACTACGTCCAATACGCGCACGCGCGCATCCACTCGATGCTGGAGAAGGCGGGGGAGGAGCGCGTCGCGCAGGCGCTCGCCACAGCGGGGGCGGCAGGCGATGCCGGTGCAGCGCTCGAGCCCGCGGAGCGCGCGTTGATCAAGCAGCTGCTCGCGTTCCCCGACGAGGTCGCCGAGGCGGCCGAGCGGCGCGCGCCGCACAAGATCGCCGCGTACGCGCTCGAGCTGGCGCAGGACTTCACCGCCTTCTACCGCGACTGCCGCGTCGTCGGCGCCGAGCCCGAGGCGCTCGAATCGTTCCGCATCGCGCTGTCGATCGCCGCCAAGCGGACGATCGCGAGCGCATTGAGGCTGCTCGGCGTCAGCGCGCCGGACTCGATGTGAGCGGCGCCGCGTCGTCGCCCGCCGCATCCAGCAGGTCGCTGAGCGCGTAGCCCGCGAGCGCGCTGTCGGCGAGCGCCTCGCACCGATCCGGCGCGCCCTCGCGGTATGCGGCCGGCAGGTTCACGTAGGGGGCGCCGTGATAGAAGCGCTCGTAGTGCTCGTGGCGGCTCGCGAACTCCGAGCCGACCGCGTCCCACACGAGCTTGTACAGCTTGATGCGCTCCTCCGCCGTGTGCCCGGGCGAGCGCACGTAGCGCTCGATCAGGGGACCGGCCTCCGGGTGCACGAGGTCGCGGTAGGAGGCCGGCATCTGTATGAGCGAGCCGCCGGCGAGCCACTTGATCTCTTCGATCAACTGCACGTAGGCGTTGGGGGCCCACGCCCGCTGCGCGAACGCGACCGAGCGGTTCGGCTGCACGGCGCCGTCGCCGCCCGGCACCGGCTCGCAGCCGTCCTCCATCGCGAGCACGGCGGCCTTCGCGAGGTTCACCGTCGTCAGCACTCTGCCGAGCTGCATCTGCACGAGCGGGACCTTCAGCACGTTGTTCGCCTTCGCGACCTTGATTGCCAGCCCGGCGAGGAACTCGAGCTTCGTCCAGTAGCGCGCCGCCGCCTGGTGGATCCAGTAGGAGAAGGCCGGCGTCTCCCACCACTGCTTGAACGCCAGCTCGACGCTTCTGTAGACGAACACGCGCTCCCACGGCACGAACACGTTCTCGTAGATCATCAGCGCGTCGTTCTCGTCGAAGCGGCTCGACAGCGGGTTGTCCCACGGGCTGCGCGCCGCCTGCTCGTAGGAGGCGCGCGAGATCACCTTCACGCCCGGGGTGTTGAACGGGATCGAGAAGGTCAGCGCGTAGTCGTGGTCGTCCGGGCCGAGCGGTTCGATCGTGCCGACGAAGATCTCGTCGCCGAACAGCGCGGCCGTGCCGACCATCTTCGCCCCGCGCACGACGATGCCGTCGTCGCGCTCGCTCACGACGCCGACGTAGAGGAACGGCTCCTCCTGCTCGGCGGCCGGCTTGGAGCGGTCGATCTGCGGGTTGACGATCGTGTGCGACTGGTAGAGGTCCTCGTCGCGCATGTGCGCGTAGTAGGCGAGCAGGTTGTCGGCGCGCTCCTGCCCGCCGCGCGCGAAGAGGCCGGGCGCGGCGGCGAAGCCGGCCCAGCAGGAGGCCATGTAGTCGGGGCTGCGGCCGAGGTAGCCGAACGTCGCCTTCGCCCACGTGCGCGTCGCCTGCCGGCGCGCGACGAGGTCCTCGCGCGAGCGCGGGATCGTGTAGCAGCGGTGGACCGGCTCTCCCGTGGCGGGGGAGGGCGTCGTCAGCACGTCCGCGTATGCCGGGTCGTGCGTCATGTCGTAGAGGTGCGCGATCGAGCGCACCGTGTTGCGGAACGCCGGGTGGGTCGTGACGTCGGCGACGCGCTCGCCGTCGATCCACACCTCGCGCCCGTCGCGCAGGGCCTCGACGTACTCCGCTCCGGTCCGTGTCATCGGCGCTTCCCCCGTTCGCCGTCGGTGTCGCCACCAACAGTAATCCGGTGCGACGCGCGCCGTCAATCGCGTTGCGCGAGCTCCTCGTCGAGGCGCCGCAGGTCTTCGGTGCTCGGCGTCGGACCGCTCGCCGCCTGACCCGATCCCGTCCACCCGGCCTCGCGCGCACGAGCGCGGCGGCGCCAGCGCGGCAGCGAGACGGCCAGCAGCAGCAGACCGAACGCGACCGCGAGCAGCGGCACGAGGTAGACCGCCACGTTGAAGCCGTCGTTCTTCGGCAGCGCGAGAACCCGGTCGCCGTACTGGGCCACGAGCGCGTCCTTGATCTGCTGCTCGCTCTTGCCCTGCGCGATCAACAGGCGGATCTGGCGGCGCTCGGCGTCGGCCTGCGGGCCGTTCGCCACCGCAAGCGGGGTTCTGCAGACGACGCACATGACCTGCTGCTCCATCGCCGGCAGCGTCGTCTGGGGCTGGGGCTGGGGCGCGGCGGCTGCCGACGCCGGGCCGGCGAACGCCGCGAGCAGCAGCGCGAGCAGCGGCAGCCGACGCAGGCACGCGGTCATCCGCGTGCGGCCTTCGCGGCGATCAGCGGATCCACCGTTCTCGCGATCCACCGCGACGTCAGCTCGCTGCGGTTCAGCGCGACGACGCGTCCGCGCGGGTCGAGCAGGAACGTCTCCGGGACGCCCTTGACGTCGTAGGCGTCGCCGAAGCCGCGGTCGACGTCGCGCACGATCGGGTAGCCCACGCCGTGCTCGCGGACGAAGTCGCGCGTGTCGCCGCTCGCGTCGTTCCAGGCGACGCCGACGATCGTGCCGCGCCCGGCCAGTCTGCGCTGCAGGCGATTCAGCAGCGGCGCCTCCACGGCGCACGGCCTGCACCACGAGGCGAAGAAGTTCACGACGATCCACTGGCCGCGGAAGTCGGCGAGCCGTCTGGTCCCGCCGCCGTCGAGCAGCGGGAGCGCGGCGTCATGGGCGATCGGGTGCTCCCCGCGCGCGACGGCCTGGTCCAGCGAGTTGCCGTCGCTCGTCTGCAGGACGCCGAACACGAGCAGCGCGACGAGCAGCAGCGCGACGGCGGATACGGCGACGGTCGTGACGGTTCGGCGCATGCGCGGGCTCAAGGGTAGAGCGGGCGATCGTTCGGCTCGTCGACGGGCGCGTGCACGAGCTCGCGCTCGCCGAGCGGCCGGCTGAGCGGAACGACCGCCTCGCGGTCGCCGGCGCGCGCGGGCGTGTCGGCCGTCGGCTCCCGCCGGCGCATCAGGACGGTCACGAACACCTGCGTCGGCGTCTCCTGCGCGTCGATGCGGTCGAGCTCCATCGGCGCTTCGGCTCGGTAGCCGATCGTCACCGCCGGCTCGTCGTCGGCTGCGGCGACCAACGTCCAGGGGACGCTGACGAAGCGCGACTCCGGCGGCGGCGCCGGGAGCTGGAGCGGCGGTGACGGGAGCGGACCGGCGGGTGCCGCGCCGGCGAGCGAGCGCGCCGGAGCCCTGCGCCGCAGGCGTACGAGAATGGCGGCCGCCAGCAGCAGCAGCGACACGATCAGAGCGGGGCGGCGCACCAGTCGAAGCCTACGTTGCGCGGTAGACTGCTGGCGCACGCGGAAGTAGCTCAGTTGGTAGAGCGTCGGCTTCCCAAGCCGAAGGTCGCGGGTTCGAGGCCCGTCTTCCGCTTCGCCAGATCGGGACGAGCACTGGCGCGGCGACGCGCCAATGGTCAGCGCACCGCCTGCGGGGGTGTCGCTTGACGCCCCCGATGGGTATGCGCCGCCTATCGCTGTTCGCGAGCTGGAGGAGGGCTGATGCGAGCAGGCGCCTGGCTCGTGCATCGCGAGCCGAGGCTGCGATCACTGAGAGCGCATAGGGCTTCTGGCTTGGCGCCGTCCTGCCGACGCTCACGAGGACGGCGTCATGGCTCGGTCACGCCCCCCGAGCGGTGACCGAGCCTGCAGGTGGGCGGGACGAGCGTGCTTGTCCGAGGCGGCCCGGCGCGTGCCCCCCCGACATGCGTGCCGGGCGCGGAAGCGTGCATGGAAGGCAGGAAGGGATGCCGAAGGGTGCTCGCGCACGATGCGCGCGCTTCACGGACATCGCGAGCGCGGCCGGTGCCTCGCCGGGCGCACGGCCGCAGGCGAGCGCTCGCCCGCCCGCTCCAAACGGTGACCGTCGAGGTGAATGTCAGGTGCACGGCGAGCGAGCGATGACGAGGGCGGATCGTGTGACGTTGGCGCGCATGGCCGGCGAGCGTGCCGGGTGGCGCTCGCACACGTTCGCGGACGGGGTGCGGTCCCTGACGCTCCTCGATCCGCTCGACGTCGCGCTGGCGGGCCGGTTGTGGAGCCGGATCGCGCAGTTGATCGCGCGTGGAGCGCGACGGTTGATCGTGGATGCGAGCGCGATCGACGCGACGGGCGACGAGCCCGCGCTGCTGGCGGCGGTCTTCGCCGGCCAGGCCGCGAGCTGTCATACGGTCGTCGTCGCGCCGGCCGGCTCGTCGCTGACGGATCGACTGCCGGCGACGGTCGGCGTCGCGCTCACGCTCACGGACGCGCATCATCAGCTCGAGTCCGGAATCATCCGAGAGGCCCATCGCCCCCCGGCGGCGCCGGGGGGACGCCTGCCAGCCGGCGAGCGTGACGCGCTCGCGATCCGTCAATCGTGGCGCTGGGCGCAACGCGCCGCACGCGAAGGCGACTACGAGCGCGCGCTCGGCTGGCTTCAGCTGGTCGAGCGCATCGCGGGTGAGCTGCCGTCCGAATGGCGCGAGGCCCGCGACGTCTGGACGGCTGCTTGGAGAGCGCAGGCAGCCATGCGCCCGCGCCATGAGCGGCCGGGCCGCACCGGTCCCTGACCATTGCACTTCAAACCAGTCAGAGACGGCACCGACCGGTTGGCCGTATCCCTTGTAATCCTTGGGTTTTCTCCCAAGAAAACAAGGGTGTATACGACTGCCGTTCAACCTAGTAAGGTGCGTTCACCAATCTGGGGAACGCGGAAGGAGTGCTGTGATGCAGACGCAGTCGCTGCGGCGTCGCGGAACATATGGAGCGATCGCGGTGCTGATCGTCGTGTCGCTGGCGACGGCGATCGTCGGCGTGAGCGCGGCGGCGCCGGCCGGTCATGCCGCCAAGCGCAAGACGCTGACCTTGAAGGACACCGCCACGTTGCACATGACGAGAAAGAACGGCAACGTGATCTACGAGAAGGGCACGGCGACCGGGTCGCTGCCCGGAACGGTCACCGCGCGCTTCGTCACGAGCATCGCGAAGGTGACCGGGACGGTGACGTTCAAGCCCTACAGCGGGGGGTCGGTGACGCTCAGCGCTGTCGGCTATCCGCAGTCGGCCAAGACGATCACGACCTTCACCGGCAGCCTGGCGGTGCGCAAGGGCACCGGCAAGTACAAGAACGCGCTCGGTAGCGGCACGTTCCACGGCACGGCCAACCGCAAGACGTGGGCGGTCACCGTCCACACGACCGCGACCGTCACCTACTGAGAGGACGCGGGCACATGCGCATCCGCGCGCGCCGCCAGGTAGCGCGCGGCGTGCTGGTCGTGCTGTGGACGGTGGCGCTGCTCGCGGCCGCGAGCGGCTCCGTGCCGGGAGCGCAGCCGATCCGGCTTGCGACGAGCTTCGACCGGGACGCGACCGCCGGCTCGGCGACGGCGGTCCACGTCGCCGTCCGCGTCGATCCGCAGCTCGCCGACAAGCCGCTCGACGAGGTCAGCTTCGCCTATCCGCGGGGACTGGGCGTCGTCTCGAGCGGGCTCGGGCTGGCCGCATGCACGCGCCCGCAGAGCGACTTCGTCAGAGTCCTCATCGTTGCGCCGCCGCTGGGCGGCTGCCCGCCGAACTCGGTCATGGCGATCGGCACCGCTCGTGCGCTCGTGAAGCTCACGACCGGCGGCCAGGTGATTCCCGAGTACGCGCTCGTCACGCTGCTGTCGGGCTCGTTCGAGCAGGGCAGGCTGGGCCTCGTGGTCTACGTCGACGGCCAGCATCCGTTCGGCGCCAAGCTCGCCTTCGCGGGCGAGGCGCGCGACGCCGGCGCGCCGTACGGCGGAGAGCTCACGTTCCGCCTGCCTGCGATTCCGGGCATCGAGGATCTGGCGACGATCTATCTCACCCAGATGCGCTTGACGATCGGATCGCATGCGATCCGCTACTACCAGCGCCGCGGCGGCCGCGAGGTCGCATATCGCCCCGAGGGCGTGCTGCTGCCGACGCGCTGCCCGCGAGCGGGCTATCGCTTCCGCGTCCGCGTCGGCTTCGTCGACGGCACCAGCACGACTGCGACCTCGGTCACGCCGTGCCCACCGTCGGCAGTTGCCACGCCATCTTTCGGTCGGTAGTCTTCCTAAAAGACGGTGCGTTGTTCGGGGGAACGAGCGCGGCGCGCCGAGCGCGCTTTTCCATGCGCGTAATTAACTAGAAGCACCAGTACCTTAATGGGTTAAAGGACCGGCCTTAAAAGCCGTTGATGCGGGTTCGAGCCCCGCCTGGTGCATGCATGCGAATCGACGGCTTCACCGACCCGCAGACGAACCTGCTCGACGCGCTTGACGAGCAGTTGCGGACGCTCGGCGCGCACCGCGCGCTGGCCGCGGTCGTGCCGTTCCGCCCAGCAGCCGTCGACGTGCGGCTTGAGCAGCGCGACGCTGCGTGGGTCGATTCCTCCGCGGGGCGGAACGCGCTGGCGGCGCTCGCGGCCGGCGGTGAGCCGTTCGGCGCTCGGTTCCCGGACGAGCGGCTGGGCCGGCTCGGCGAGCTGCTCGAGTGCGGTGAGCGCGATCCGCTCGCGACGAGCGGCGTCGCCGCCGGCGCACGCTGGGTCGTCAACTTCGGCGATCCGAATACGACCAAGGCGCTGCATGTCGGGCACCTGCGCAACATCGCGATCGGCAACGCGGTCGCGAGCGCGGCCGCGGCGCTCGGCGCAGACGTCGTGCGCCAGAGCCGCGTGGGCGACTTCGGCCGCAGCATGGGCGAGGCGATGGCCGGCTACCTCGCCTACGGCGGCGGACGCGTTCCGGCGTCCGGCGTCGGCGCGGGCGCCGGCGCGAAGGGCGATCGTCTGATCGGCGAGTGCTACCTGCGCTACGTGCGCAGCCTGCCCGCACGCGCGGCGGCGACGGCCGATCCGGCACGGGACGGCGACGCCGCCCTGTCGCGCGAGCGCGTCGTGCACCGCGACACGGCCGAGGAGCTGCTCGAGCGCTGGAGTGCGGGGGACCCGAACGTGGCGCTGCTGTTCGACGAAGTGCGCGACTGGGTCGTCGACGGTCACGCGGCGACGTACGCGCGGCTCGGCGTGCGCGTCGATCGCACGCTGTTCGAGTCCGACTACCTGGCGCACGCCGAGGCGCTCGTGCGGGAGGGCCTCGCCTGCGGCGCGATCGAGCGGGGCGCCGACAGGGCGACGCTCTATCCGACCGGCGAGGAGGCCTATCCGCAGCTGCTGCTGCATCGGCGCGACGGCTTCCCGACGCAGCATCTGCGCTACGTCGCGACGTATGACGCGCTTCGGCCGCTGCTCGACGGCGCCCGCACCGTCGCCGTCTTCGGCAGCGAGTGGCGCGGCCTCATACGCTCCTGCGAGGCGCTGCTGCGACGGCTGCGGCCGGGCGAGGAGGCGCACCCGACCGACAACCTGATGCACGAGATGGTGCTGGGCGACGGCGGCGCCGCCGTCAAGTCGAGCCGCGGCGGCGCGCTGCTCGTGGACGACCTGTTCGAGCGGGTGGCGGCGGCGGAGCCGGTGGTCGGGCTCGCGCGCCGGCACGGCCGCGTCGACGCCGAGCAGCTGGGGCGCATCGTGCTGCTCGGCTTCTTCCTCGGACGGCCGCTGCAGGAGCGGATGACGGTGACGCTGGAGGAGCTGCTCGACGCGCGCCGCAACGTCGGCTGGTCGCTCGCGCAGGCGTGGGCGCGCGCCTGCGACCCGCGTCACGACGGCGCGCCGGACCCGGAGCCGGGGGACGCCGGCTACCGCTTCGTGCTCGTGCAGTCGCAGCGGCACCGCCGCCTGCTCGCGCGCTGCGTCGCGGAGCTCGAGCTGCTGCCGTTCGTGCGCTTCCACTACCACCTCACGCGCTGGTTCGCCGGCGTGCAGGCGACGCCGCGGATCGCCCGCGCGATGCGCGGCGTGCTCGGCGAGGGGCTCGCGGCGCTCGGGCTCGCGGAGCCGGTGTCGGCTGCGGTGCCCTCCGCGACGGGAGCGGCCGCCTGATGCCCGTCGTGAGCGAGCTGGCGTGGGTCGACGGCGAGCTCGTGCCGCGCGAGCAGGGCGCGCCCTCGCTCGCCTCCAGCACGTTCCACATGGGCACGGGCGTGTTCGACGGCCTGATGGCCTACTGGAACGGCGACCACTACCGCCTGCACCGCGTCGAGGAGCACCTCGTGCGCTTCAAGACCGGCGCCGCGCGGATGGATCTGCCGTTCCCGTGGGAGATCGACGAGCTGGAGGCGGGCATCCGCGCGCTGCTCGACAGCTGCCCGCGGCGCACGCACTACATTCGCCCGATCGCCTTCCGCGGCGCGCCGGAGATCATGCTCGTCGCGAGCAGAGACCTGCCGGTGAGCGCGTGCATCTTCGCGGTCGAGGCGGAGCGCGACGTGCTCGACTCGATGCGCGGGACGATCGTGCCGGTGCAGCGGGTGTCGAGCCGTGCGATTCCGGTCGCGTGGAAGGTCTGCGGCACGTACGCGAACAGCTTCCTCGCCCAGCGCATGGCGTTCAGGCGCGGCGCCGACGTCGGCGTGCTGCTCGACGGCGAGGGGCGTCTGGCCGAGGCGAGCACCTCGAACCTGTTTCTGATCCGCGGCGACGCGCTCGTGACGCCCTCGATCGACGCCGACGTCTTCCCCGGCATCACGCGCCGCAGCGTGCTGGAGACGGCCGAGCGGATCGGCGTCGAGGCGGTGGAGCGCGACGTCGATCCCGCAGAGCTGCACGCCTGCGACGGCGCGTTTCTGGCCTCGACGATGTTGGAGCTGCGCCCCTTCAGCGCGATCGACGATGCGCGCTTCGCGACCGCGGAGCATCCGCTGTACCGACGCATCCGTGCCGAGTTCGACGCCGCGACGCACGCATGAGCTCGGCGCGTCCTCAGCTAGGCCGCTTCACGCGCGCGAGCAGCGCCGCCGCCTGCGCGGCGAGCGTCTCGCGGTGGGCGCCGAGCGGCGCCGCGGCGGCGGCGATCAGCGTCTCGAGCGTGTGCGGGTCCGGCTCGCGCGCGGCTGCGTCGAGGCGCGCGAGCGCGTCAGTCAACGCGGCGCGCGCCGCCGGCGCGAACGGGTTCGCGCGCTGGATGTCGGCGTACGTCGCGGGTGCGCCGTCGGCGATGCGCGCGAGCAGCGCGAGCTGCGCGAGGAACGGCGGCGGCGCGGCCGGCAGGAGCGCGTCGAGCTCGGCGTCGAGCTGCGCGAGCGCGAGCCCGAACGCCAGCACGCCCGCGTGCGTGGCGACCTGGAGCGCGGCGGTCGCGCGGTCGTGCGCCTCCGCGTCGGGCACGACGACGACCTGTGCGCGCTCGCGCAGCAGCGCCAGCAATGCCTGCGAGCGCGCGCCGGGGACGGCCTCGACTGCGAGCACGGCGCGGCCGTCGAGGCCGAGCGACGGCGCGAACATCGGGTTGAGCGAGCACAGCTCGACCGGCGCGGCGGCTTCGAGCGCGGCCTGCACGAACGGCGTCTTGACGGACAGCGTGTCGGCCAGCAGCGCGCCCGCGGGCAGCGCGGCGAGCACGTGCGGGAGCGCCTCCAGCGCCACCGCCTCCGGCAGCGCCAGCAGGGCGCAGTCGGCGCCCGCCAGCGCCGCCGCCAGCTCCGTCGACGGCGCGCATGCGTCGAGCGCGAGCTGCACGTTCGGGGCTGACGCACGGTCGACGACCGTCACGGCACTGCCGGCGTCGGTCAGCAGCGCGGCGAACAGCTGCCCGACGGCGCCGCCGCCGATCACCACGACCTTCGCGAGCTTCGAGCGCGGTCTCATGCCGCGCCGATGCTCGCAGATGACGGCCAAGCCACGAGGAGGGGGACCTCGACCATGAGCACCAGCACAGAACAGATCGACGCGCTGGCAGCGCTGCGCGAGCGGATCGACCGCGTCGACGAGCAGCTGATGAACGCGCTCGAGGAGCGCACCGCGATCTGCCGCGAGGTCGCCGAGCTGAAGGCGGCGCAGGACATCCCGATGATGCAGCCGGACCGCGTCGCGGCGGTCGAGGCGCGCTGGGCCGAGCTGGCGGCGGCGCGCGGGCTCGACGAGGACTTCGCGCGCTCGCTGGCGCGGGCCGTCGTCGCCGAGAGCTGCCGCGTCGAGGGCGTGATGTTGAGCGAGGGCGAGAACGGGGCGAGCGTGTTCGCCAGATCCGCGATGAGGATCGACCACGTCGCGATCGCGGTACGCGACCTCGACGAGGCGATCGCCTACTACGGCGGCGTGCTCGGCTTCGAGCTCAAGGAGCGCCGCCAGATCAGCGGGCGCATCAGCGGCATGGACTCGGCCGTGATGGAGGCCGGCGGCGTCAAGTTCGTGCTCGTGCAGGGCGACTCGCCGGAGTCGAACGTCTCGCGCTACATCGAGGCGTACGGGCCGGGCGTGCAGCACGTCGCGATCGAGATCCCCGATGCGGAGGAGGCGCTCGCCGACATGCAGGCGCGCGGCGTGAACCTGCTCACGGGGATCATCAACGGCCCCGGCCTCGACCAGATCTTCACGAAGCGCGAGCCGAACTCCGGCATGCAGCTGGAGATAATCGCGCGCGCCGAGAACGAGGGCTTCGACCCGAGGAACGTGCAGCAGCTGTTCGAGGCGATGGAGCGCGAGAACGTCTACTGATGGGGGCCGTCGGCATCCATGGAGCGGCCGGCGCGGTCGGCGCCGCCACCGCGTTCGCGCTTGCGCAGGGCGGTGCGCGCGAGCTCGTGCTCGCGGATGCGGCGGCGCCGCGGCTGGCCTGCCTGGAGATGGACCTCGAGATGCTGCGGGCGGCGCTGCCGGGGCTGCGCGTCACGTGCGGCGGGGCGGAGCGGCTGGCGGCGTGCGAGACCGTCGTCGCCTGCGCCGCGACGCCGCACCGCGACGGGGAGCCGCGCAGCGCGTTCTTCGAGCAGAACGCCGCGATCCTGGCGCCGCTCGCCGACGCGCTCGCGGCTCCGGAGGCGGCGTGCCGCACGCTCGTGCTCCTCAGCAATCCGGTCGACGCGCTCGCGACGTGGCTGCAGATCCGCCTCGGCCAGCGCGTGCGGGTCGTCGGCCACACGCTCAACGACACGCTGCGGCTGCGCGTCGCGATCGCGCGCGTGCGCGCCTGCGACCCGACCGAGGTGGAGGCGTGGAGCGTCGGCGAGCACGGTCCGCACGCGGTCCCGCTGTTGAGCCGGGCGCTCGTGCGCGGCGCGCCGGCGCGCCTGTCCGCCGGCGAGCGGGAGCAGGTGCTGGCGGAGGTGCGCGGCTGGTACGCGCGCTGGCAGGCGCACGGCACCGGCACGACGAGCGCGTGGACGTCGGGCTGGGGCGCGGCGGCGCTGGTGCGCGCGCTCGAGCGCGGGGACGAGCGGCCGTGGGCCGTCTCGACGCTGCTGCGCGGCTCCTACGACGTGCACGACGTGTGCCTGACCGTGCCGGCCCTGCTCGGCCCGGACGCGCTGCCGCGTCCGCTGCAGTGGAGAGTCGACGCCGACGAGCGCGCGGGGATCGCGGCCGCCGCCAAGGCGGTGGAGGAGCTCGCGTGCGCTGCGTGCTGATCGACAACTACGACTCGTTCACGTTCAACCTGCTGCAGCTGCTCGGCGAGCTGAACGGCGAGGCGCCGCTCGTGCTGCGCAACGACGATCCCGTCTCGTGGCCGGCGCTGCGCGCGCAGGGCTACGGCGCGGTCGTCGTCTCGCCGGGACCGGGGCGGCCCGAAGTCGCGCGCGACTTCGGCATCTCCGCCTCCGCGATCCGCGACAGCGGGATGGCGGTGCTCGGCGTCTGCCTCGGCCACCAGGGCCTCTGCCAGCTGCACGGTGCGGAGATCGTGCTCGCGCCGGAGCCGATGCACGGCCGCACGAGCGCGGTGCATCACGCGCAGATCGACCTGTTCGAGGGGATTCCGTCGCCGTTCGAGGTCGTGCGCTACCACTCGCTGATGGTCGGCGACCTGCCGCCGACGCTGCAGGCGCTCGCGTGGGCCGACGACGGCGTGCTGATGGCGGTGCGGCACGTCGAGAAGCCGCTGTGGGGCGTGCAGTTCCACCCCGAGTCGATCTGCTCCGAGCAGGGCATGCGGCTGCTGCGCAACTTTCGCGACCTCGCGCTCGCCGCCGCGGCGCGCGCGCCCGGGCGCCTGCACGACGACGAGCCCCGGCTCGTGCGCCGCCAGCCGATCGTGCGCTTCCGCCGGCTCGCGCTCAGGCTCGACGCGGAGACGGTCTTCGCCGAGCTCTACGCCGAGCGCGAGGTCGCCTTCTGGCTCGACAGCAGTATCGGCCCCACCCACCCCGCGGGCATGGGCCGCTTCTCGTTCATGGGCGACGACAGCGGCCCGCTCGCCGAGCTGCTGACGTACGACGCGTCGAGCAGGCGCGTGCAGATACGCACCGCGCGCGGCGTCGAGCAGGCGGACGGCCCGCTGCTCGCCTATCTCGACGATCAGATCCGCGCGCGGCATACGACGACGTCCGCGCTGCCGTTCGCGTTCAACGGCGGCTACGTCGGCTATCTCGGCTACGAGCTGAAGGCCGAGTGCGGCGGCGATGCGGCGCATGCGGCGGACGCGCCCGACGCGGCGTTCGTGTTCGCGGACCGCTTCGTCGCCTTCGACCACGACGCGGGCGACGTGTGGCTGGTGGCGCTGGAGGCGCACGGGGCGCCGGCAGCGGGCTGGCTGGACGCGACGGCGGCACGCCTGCGGGCCGTCGCGAGCCGCAACGGCGCCGGCGCGGACGGCGGGCGGGGAGACGCGTCGCCGATCCATGCCGACGGCGGCGGGCGCGCCGTGCAGGTGGAAGACGCGTGGCCGGAGGGCTGCGCGCCGCGCCACGACGACGACGCCTACCTGGAGCTGATCGCGCGCTGCCAGGAGGCGATCCGCGCCGGCGAGACGTACGAGGTCTGCCTCACGAACCACATAGACCTGGAGGGCGCGATCGACCCGTGGCCCGCGTACCGCCGCCTGCGCGGCGTGAACCCGGCCCCCTTCGCCGCGTTCCTGCGCTTTCCGGACGTGAGCGTGCTGAGCGCTTCGCCGGAGCGCTTCCTGCGCATCTCGGCCGACGGGGAGGTGGAGGCGAAGCCGATCAAGGGCACCGCGCCGCGCGGGGCGGACGTGGAGGAGGACCTCAGGATTCGCGAGCGTCTGCACGCGAGCGAGAAGGACCGTGCCGAGAACCTGATGATCGTCGACCTGCTGCGCAACGACCTCGGCGCGGTCTGCGAGCTCGGCAGCGTGCACGTGCCGACGCTGTTCGGGGTCGAGTCGTTCGCGACCGTCCACCAGTTGGTCTCGACGATCCGGGGACGGACCGGACCGGGGGCGTCGGCGCTGGACGTCGTGCGCGCGGCGTTTCCGGGCGGCTCGATGACGGGCGCGCCGAAGAAGCGCACGATGGAGCTCGTCGACGAGCTGGAGGCCGGTCCGCGCGGCGTCTACTCGGGCGCGCTCGGCTGGTTCGCGCTCGGCGGCGCCGCCGACCTGTCGATCGTGATCCGCACGATCGTCGTGACCGAGCAGGGCGCCAGCTTCGGCGCCGGCGGCGCGATCGTCGCGCTGTCGGACCCGCACGAGGAGCTGCGCGAGGTCCGCCTGAAGGCGCGCGCGCTCGTGGAGACGCTCTCGCTCGCCGTCTCCGCGTAGGCTCAGGCGCGTGCTTCGCGCCCTTCTGCTCGCGCTCTCGCTGATCGTGCTCGCCGCGGCGGGCGCGCCGGCGGCGAGCGTGACGATCGCGCCGTCCGGCGGCGGCTCGGAGCGAACGCTGACGCTGGAGAATCTCGCCGGCGGCTTCGACGTCCACGGTGCGACGTACACCGTGCGCGCCGCCGACGGGTCGACGAGCACGGTGACCGTCGCGGAGGGCATCTCGCTGAACGCGCTGCTGGCGGCGGCGGGGCTCGACGGAGACGCGTTCGACTACATCGCGATCGCCAAGGCCGACGGGTCGAGCGCGATCGTCATGCGCGACGACCTCGGCGGCACGGACGAGGGGCCGCCGGTCGTGTGGGGCGACGACCAAGGCGTCCACTTCCTGCGCCCGAGCGGCGGCGACGGGGACCAGAACGGCGTTGACCGCGTGACGCTCGACGACGGCGCGCCGCTGGCGGTCGAGCTGAGGACCGGCAACCCGCTCGTGCCGCGCATCGCCGTCTCCGCGCTGCGCGCGAGGCCGAACGAGCGCGTCGACTTCAGCGCCTCGCTCGTCGGCGGTGCCCCGCTCGGGCCCGGCCTCGATTACAGCTGGTACTTCGACGGCTTCGGCAGAGCCCGCGGCGCGAACGTCTCGCACCGTTTCCCGCCCGGAGGGCCGTACCTCGTGCTGCTCAATGTCGTGCGAGGCGACGGCACGTCCGTCGGCACGTCCGACACCGTCGCGATCCGCGTCGTGCGCCCGCGCGAGCGCCGCGCCGACGAGGCACGTCCGGCGGGCGACGGCGGCGGCGGCGCGTCCGGCGGCGGCGCAGGGGCCTCGACCGGGGGAGGCGGCGGAGCGGTCGCATCGAGCCCGCCGGCCGCGGCGCCGGCCCCCGCCACCGTCGTGCCGGACGCGTCGCCGGCGCCGCGGCGCGCGGCCCCCGTCCGGCGCCGCACACCGCCCGGCAAGCTCGTCAGCGGTACCCTGCTGGCGTCGGCGAGCGCCGCGGCGGCTCCCGCGAGCGGCGGCCGCGCGGCCGCGACGGTCGCGCGAGGAGCCGCCGGCGACGGTCCGCTGCACGTGCCGGTCGGCGTGTGGGTCGCGATCGGCCTCGCCGTCCTGCTGGCGCTCGGGTGGGCGCTGGAGTCCCGCCACACGCTTCCCTTCTGGCAGCCATGACGATCGAGCGAATCCTCTTCGACATCTCCGACGCGCTGCGCTATCCGGTGCTGCTGCTCGCGCTGCTCGCGCTCGTCGTCGTGCTGGCGGAGGTCGGCACGCTGCTGGCCGAGCTGCGCCGCCGCCGCGGCCGCAGCGTCGCACGGCTGGAGCATGCGGCCGACGCCGCGCGCGCGGCGCTCGCCGCCGGCGACGGCGCCGGCGCGCTGCGCGCCGTGCGCAGCGTCGGCTGCAACCCGGCGATGGACGAGGCGCTGACCGCGATCGTCGAGCAGCGCGACAAGCCTGACGCGGCCAACCGCATCGCCAAGCGGCTGGCCGAGTACGACTACCGTTCGGTGCGCCGGCTGGAGCGCACGCGCATCCTCGTGCGGATGGGTCCGGCGCTGGGCCTGATGGGCACGCTGATCCCGCTCTCGCCGGCGCTCGCCGGGCTCGCGAACGGCGACGTCAAGCGGCTCACCGACGACCTGCGCGTCGCGTTCAGCGTGACGGTCGCCGGCCTGCTGATCGGCGCCGTCGCCTACTCCGTCTCGCTCGTGCGCAACCGCCTCTACGACCAGGACTACTCCGACGTCGAATACATGAACGTCGCGCTGGCCGGCGCGACGAACGAACCCCCGGGGCCGGCTTCGTCTGACGGCACCGCGCACGTCCACGCGCCGCAGGAGCCCGCACTCCCATGACCCGGGGCGGGACCGTCACTCCCCGCGCCCGCTCGCGCGAGGACCGCGCCGGCGATCCGCTCGACGGCCTCGTGAATCTGTTCGACCTCGGGATCGTGCTGTCCGTCGCCTTCCTGCTCGCCGCGCTGTCCTCGCTGAAGCTCGGGCCGGAGGTGCTGGGCAGAGAGCGCAGCGCGGCGAGACCGCCGGCGGTCGTCGCTCCGAAGGACGCCCAGGTGAGATCCGTCCAGCTCAGAGCCGGCGAGCGGGTCGTCGGGCATGGCAGAGCGATCGGAACGGTCTACCGGCTCGACGACGGCCGCACGATCGTGGTGCCCAGGCGCTAGAGCCGAGCCGTCGGGAAGCGCTCCGCGAGCGCGGTCACGAGCGCTTCGGGCGTTCGTGCGAAGAGCGCGCCGTCGCGGACGCCGTTCGTCGCGCGGGCGGTCGCGAAGGCCTGGCCGCCGACCGCGACGAACGGCGGGCGCGGCAGCGTTCGCAGATGCGCCAGCACCTCGTCCACCTCGCTCAGCCGCTCCGGCATCGACGCCGAGAGCGCGACGGCCTGGACGTTGCGCGCGACGACCAGCTCGCACAGGTCGCCGGCCGGCGTCAGCGCGCCGAGGCACAGCACGTCCCAGCCGGCGGCCTCGAGGAAGTCGCCGACGACGCGGCTGCCGATCGCATGCAGCTCGCCCGGCACGCACGCGACGATCGCCGTGCGCCGGCGCCGCGGCACGCGCGGCAGGTGGAACGCCACCTGCGGCAGCACCGTTTCGGAGATGCCCGTCGCCAGGTGCTCCTCGGCCACCGTCACGGCACCGAGCTCCCAGCGCCGGCCGACCTCGTAGAGCGCCTCGGACAGCAGCCCGTGGTACACCGCCGAGGCCGGCGCGAGATGCAGCGCCTCCGCGACGATCCGCTGCGCCTCGCGCGCCTCGCCTGCGATCAGCTGCTCGACGTAGCGGTCGCGCAGGCCGGCGAGCGTGGACGGAGCGGCGATGGTCATCACGCGGCGATGCTAGCCGCGATCAGGCTCGCGCACGCACGCCGTGTCAGCGCGTCTCAGACGGATGGCGCCGCGTCGCTCGCGGAAGGGTGCGAGGCGTCGCGGAACTCCTCGAACTGGCCCGTCAGCACGAAGCCGAGCTGCTCGCCGACGTCGACCGCGAGATCGCCCATCCGCTCGACGGCGCGGGCGGCAAGGATCATGTGCATCGCCCATTCGCGCGCGTCGGGGTCGTCGCCGCTCTCCCAGGCGAACTGGAAGACGCGGCGGTTGAGCTCGTTCACGTCGCGATCCTGGTGGATCAGGTCGCGCGCCATCCCGAGATCCCGCTCGGCGAACGATCGCTTCGCCTGCCCGATCTCCTGACCGACGAGGCGTCCCATCACGCCGAGCTCCTCCAACAGCGTCGGATGCGTCGGCGGATGGTGGCCGTCGAGCGGGACCAGCTTGGCCACGTTGACGGTCTGGTCGCCCATCCGCTCGACCGAGCGGATCACGTGCAGCAGTGCGGCGCACAGGCGCAGGTCGCCCGCGACGGGCGCCTGCAGCGCCAGCAGCGAGAGAATCCGTTCGTGCAGGTCGCGGTAGAGCTGGTCGAGGGCGTCGTCGCCGGCGATCACCTCGGTCGCGAGCGTCACGTCCTGGTGCTCGACCGCCTCCAGCACGCGCCGCAGCTGGTCGCGCACCATGTCCAGTCCGCCGAGTGCGGCATGCTCGATGTCGGCCAGCTCCTCCTGGAAGCGGACGCGCAGCTCGCCGTCGGATGCGGATGGCGCCATCGCGGAAAGCATCCTGCCAAACCGGTTGCACCCGTGTTACCGACTCGTGAACGAGTCGTGAACGGGCGGGAACGGATGTCCGTCGTCGCAATCGCTTCACCGTCTGATAACAGGCGCACGCGCAACGTGCGGAATGCTGCGCGCCCATGGAGGCAGCACCCCACGACGAGACGATCCGCGCCGGGGGGCTCGAACTGCGCCGCTCCGACGGCCTCGTGCTGGCCGGCGGCCAGGTCGTGCAGACGTCCGTGCGCGAGCTGCGCCTGCTGGTCGCGCTGGTCGACCGCTGGGGGCGCATCGTCTCGCGCGAGGAGCTGTACCGCCTGGCGTGGGGCGGGACGCTGCGCGCCGGCGACCGCTCCGTCGACGTCTACGTGCACAAGCTGCGCGCCAAGCTCGAACGGGCGCTGCCGGAGACGGCGTTCATCCACACGCACCCCGGCTTCGGCTACCGCTTCGACCCTGTTTCACAAGGTTTAAACAGGTCCGCCACAGCGCGATAACAGAATCGCACCCATGCCCTGTGACGCTGCCGAGCACTGTCGCAAGGAGAAAGGATGCAGATGAGGTACTCGAAGGCCCTCGCGCTCGGCTCGGCAGCCGCGCTCGCCATGGGCGTCGCAGCGTGTGGCAGCACCGACAACAGCAGCTCCACCGGGGGATCGAGCTCATCGTCGGCCGCCCTCAACGGCGCCGGCTCGACGTTTCAGGCGCCGCTCGTGAGCGAGTGGGCGAGCCGCTTCAAGGACAGCAGCGGGACGACCGTCAACTACCAGCCGGTCGGCTCCGGCGCGGGCATCGCGCAGCTGACGGCGGGGACGGTCGACTTCGCCGGCAGCGATGCCGTCATGAAGCCGGAAGAGGTCGCGGCGGGCAGAGACAAGGGCACGCCCGTGCACCTGCCGATCGCGCTCGGCGCGGTCACCGTCTCGTACAACTTCGACGGCGTCGACAGAGGCCTGAGACTCGACGGCCCGACGATCGCCGACATCTACCTCGGCAAGGTCGCGAAGTGGAACGACCAGGAGATCGCGTCGCTGAACTCCGGCGTCGACCTCCCCGACACCGACATCACCGTCTGCCACCGCTCCGACGAGTCCGGCACGACGGCGAACTTCACGCAGTTCCTCGCCGACTACTCGAGCGCGTGGGCTGACGGCCCCGGCGTCGACAAGAGCGTCCAGTGGCCGGTCGGCACCGGCGCGAGAGGCAACGACGGCGTCGCCGGCTGCGTGAAGCAGACGCCCGGCGCGGTCGGCTACGTCGAGCAGGCGTACGCGCTGCAGAACAACTTCACGACCGCATCGGTGAAGAACAAGTCCGGCGCCTGGGTCGAGCCGAGCCTCGACGCCACCTCGGCGGCCGGCGAGGGCGCGAACCCGCCGGCGAACCTCGAGTTCTCGACGATCGACGCCGACGGCAAGGGCAGCTATCCGATCACGGCGGTCACCTTCCAGATCGTCTTCCAGGACGTCTGCAAGGCCGGCCTGTCCGAGGACAAGGCCGCGAGCCTGAAGGCCTGGCTGACGTACATCCTCGGCGACGGCCAGAGCGTCGCGCCGCAGCTCGAGTACGCGCCGCTGCCGGCGAGCATCCAGACGAGAGCGCAGGCGAGAGTCGACGCGCTCGAGTGCAACGGATCGCCGATCGCGTAAGGCATCGATGGAGGCCGGGACGATCACACCACCCGTCGGCGAGCGCGGCAGCGCGCTGCACCGCTCGCCGGCGGCCCGGCTGCCCGATCGGGCGCTCAAGTGGGGCCTGACGGCGCTGTCCGTCGGCGTCATCGTCCTGATCGCCTACTTCTTCATCCGGCTGATCGTCGAGTCGGAGCCGGTCTTCCGGCAGGTCGGCGTCGTCGACTACCTGTTCTCGGCCGACTGGGTCCCGTCGAAGGAGCTGTACGGGGCGCTGCCGCTGCTGGCCGGAACGCTCATCACCTCCGCGATCGCGCTGCTGCTCGGGATCCCGGTCGCGGTCGCGACCGCGCTGTTCATCACCGAGCTGGCGCCGCGCCGCATTCGCGGGCCGCTCACCGTCGTCGTCGACCTGCTGGCGGCGGTCCCGTCGGTCGTCTACGGGCTGTGGGGCTTCTTCTTCCTGATCCCGAAGCTGCAGCCCGCCGAGAGATGGTTCGCCGACGCCTTCTCGTTCGTCCCGTTCGTCGGGGGCAGCGTCACCGGTCCGAACTACTTCGTCGCGGGCCTGATCCTCGCGATCATGATCCTGCCGATCGCCTCCGCGATCTCGCGCGAGGTGATCTCCACGGTTCCGCGCGAGCACAAGGAGGCCGCGCTCGCGCTCGGCGCGACGCGCTGGGAGATGATCCGCATGGCGGTGCTCCCGTATGCGCGCGGCGGCATCGCCGGCGGCGCGATGCTCGGGCTCGGCCGCGCGATCGGCGAGACGATCGCCGTGACGCTCGTGATCGGCAACGCGCCGGTGATCGGCGACTCGATCTTCCAGCAGGGCTACACGCTCGCCGCCGTGATCGCGAACGAGTTCGGCGAGGCCGCCTCGAACGAGCTGCACCGCGCGGCGCTGATCGGCGCGGGCCTCGTCCTGTTCGTGCTGACGCTCGCCGTCAACGGCGTCGCCCGCGCGTTCGTGGTGCGGGCGGAGCGCGGTCGGCGCCCGCAGGGGATGCCCGCATGAGCGCGCTCGCGTTCGAGCCGGTCAGCGCCCGCCGCCGCCGCGTCGACAAGCTTGCGCGCGGGACCGTCGCACTGCTCACGGGCATCGCGCTCGTGCCGCTCGCGCTGATCCTCTACTACCTGATCAAACAGGGCATGGGCGCGATCTCGCTCGACTTCTTCACGACCGACCCGACCGGCTCGTTCCTCGGCGATCCCGGCGGCATCAAGAGCGCGATCGTCGGCACGGTGCTGATGGTGGGGCTCGCGACGGCCGTCGCGGTCCCGGTCGGCGTCGGCGTCGCGATCTGGCTCGTCGAGTACGGGCGCGCGTCGAAGCTCGCGCACGCCGTGCGCTACTTCATCGACGTGATGACGGGCGTGCCGTCGATCGTCTTCGGCCTGTTCGTCTACATCACGCTCGTGATCGGCGGCTTCGGCGGCTCGTCGTTCGCCGGCTGGAAGGGCTCGGTCGCGCTCGGCCTGCTGATGCTGCCGATCGTCACGCGCTCCGCGGAGGTCGTGCTGCTGCTCGTGCCGGACTCGCTGCGCGAGGCGGCGTACGCGCTCGGCGCCCCGCGCTGGAAGGTCGTCTTCCGCATCGTGCTGCCGACGGCGCTGCCGGGCATCGTGACCGGCGTGCTGCTGGCGATCGCCCGCGCGGCGGGGGAGACGGCGCCGCTGCTGTTCACCGCCGCGGCCGTGAACGCGACCGCCTTCGACTACAACGACAGCATGAACTCGCTGCCGATGCTGATCTTCAAGAACGTCGGCCAGGCGCAGGACCGCCTGGTGACGATCGCCTGGGGCGCGGCCATGACGCTCGTGGCGATGATCCTGATCCTGACCCTGCTCGCACGTCTGATCCAGCGAAGGAGCCGTCTGTCGTGAGCGACCCCACCCGAGTCGCGGTCCGCCGCGAGACGCCATCGACGGAGGACCCGATGTCATCGCAGCACGAGCCGATCGTCACGCCGTCGCGCCCGGTGCCGGGTACGCCCAAGGGCCCCGCCCGCGTCGAGCACCAGGCATGCTCGGTGACGGTCGAGCGGCTCAACGCCTGGTACGGCGACCAGCACTCGATCAGAGACCTGACGCTGTCGTTCGCGCCCAACCAGGCGACGGCGCTGATCGGTCCGTCGGGCTCCGGCAAGTCGACCGTCGTGCGCTGCATCAACCGCATGCACGAGGAGATCCCCGGCGCGAGAGCGAGCGGGCGCATCCTGCTCGACGACACGAACGTCTACGCTCCCGACGTCGACGTCGTGGCGGTGCGGCGCGCGATCGGGATGGTCTTCCAGAAGCCGAACCCGTTCCCGACGATGTCGATCTTCGACAACGTCGCCGCCGGCTTGCGCCTCACGGCGCGCAAGGTCGGGCACGACCAGGTCGAGTCCGCGCTGCGCGGCGCCGGCCTGTGGGAGGAGGTCAAGGACCGGCTGAGCAAGCCCGGCATCGGCCTCTCCGGCGGCCAGCAGCAGCGGCTCTGCATCGCGCGCGCCCTCGCCGTCGAGCCCGACGTGCTGCTGATGGACGAGCCGGCGTCCGCGCTCGACCCGATCTCGACGCTGAAGATCGAGGAGCTGGTCCAGGAGCTGAAGGGCCGCGTGACGATCGCGATCGTCACGCACAACATGCAGCAGGCGGCGCGCGTCGCGGACCAGACCGCGTTCATGCTCGACGGCGAGCTGGTCGAGGTCGGCGCGACCGAGAAGATCTTCACGAACCCGGACGACTCCCGCACCGAGGAGTACGTGACCGGCAAGTTCGGTTGAGCTGGCGCCGCCGTCTCACCGCTTAAGCTCCGGCACCGCGGTGCCGACCCCGAGAAGGATGTCAGAAGCGCGCGCAGGCGCATGGGTTGCAGGCCGCCCTGTCGCGGCCTTCCGCTGGGTCGGCCGCTTGCGCGGGGCCGAGCTGCCGAATGAGCTGACCGCGATGATCGTGATCGCGGCCCTGGCGACGTGCGGGCTGCTGCTGGTGAGCTTCCTGCCGATCAGCGACCGCCAGCCGAGCGGCGTGCTGCGCGTGCTGGCGGCATGCACCGCTGTGATCGCCATCTCGCTGTTTGCGGCCGGTCCGCGGCTGCCGCGCGCCGGCCTGCACGCCGGCGTCGCCGCGTTCGTCGGCGCGATGACCGCGCTGGGCGCGAGCGCCAACACGCTGGCGGGCTTCATCTCGGCGGCGCGCCCGTTCCAGTGGATGGCCGTCTACGCCGCGCTGTTCCTGACGGCGCACGAGGCGCGCCGGCACGCGCTCGGGATCACAGTCGGGTGCTTCGTCGCGGCTGCGGCCAGCGGCGTCGACGGCGCCGTGGTGCAGGCCGTGATCGTCTGCGCGACCGTGTGGGTCGGGACGCTGCTGTTGAGCGCGCTCGTCGCGCGCCTGCGTACGCAGGCCGACACCGACCACCTCACCGGGCTGCTGAACCGCACCGGCTTCGCGGCGGCGGCGAATCGCGAGCACGCGCTGGCGGGGCGTACCGGCACGCCGCTGACCGTCGCGCTGCTCGACCTCGACGGCTTCAAGCACGTCAACGACCAGCACGGTCACGCGGCCGGGGACCGCGTGCTCGCCGAGCTGGCCGCGGCATGGACGCGCACGCTGCGGCCCGGCGACGTGCTGGCGCGCTTCGGCGGCGACGAGTTCGTCGTGATGTTCCCGGCGACGTCGGAAGCCGACGCGGCGGAACCGCTCGGCCGCATGCGCGCCGCGCACGCGGCCGACTGGTCGGACGGCGTCGTCGAATGGCGCCGGGGGGAGACCCTGCAGGCCTGCCTGGGGCGCGCCGACGACCGCCTCTACGAGGCGAAGGCGGCGCGCCGGGCGCGGCTGACGAAGGTCAGTCCCGCGCCCGCGTGATCTGCGCGAGGCGCTCGAGCGACTGACGCAGCAGACGAGAGATCTGCATCTGCGAGACGCCGATCTCGGCGGCGATCTCGCTCTGCGTCCTGTCCTCGACGAAGCGCAGCCGCAGAATCTTCTGCTCGCGCTCTGGCAGGCACCTGACCGCGGACCCCAGCATCGCACGCGCCTCGGCACGGTCGAAGCCGTCGTCGGCGCTGCCGAGCGTGTCGGCGATCGTGGTGTCGCTGCCGCCGTCGTCATGCCCGCCGGTGGGCGCGGCCAGCGACAGCGCGGTGCGGTTTGAGAGCGCGCCGAGCGCCTCCACGACGGCCTCCAGGCTGGCTCCGGTGCGCTCGGCCAGCTGGCGCGGCGTGGCGGCTCTGCCGCTTTCGCTCTCGATCGCCTCGGCGGCGGAGCGCACTCTGAGCGCGAGCTCCTGCGTGCCGCGGGCGACATGGACGCCCCAGCCGGTGTCGCGGAAGTGGCGCAGCAGCTCGCCGACGATCGTGGGCTGCGCGAACGTCGAGAAGCTGTGGCCGCGCTCGGGATCGAAGCGGTCCACCGCCTTGATGAGCCCGAGCGACGCAACCTGGACGAGGTCGTCGAGCGGCTCGCTGCCGCGGCGGTAGCGGCGCGCCAGCGCGCGTGCCAGCGGCAGATGCTCCGCGATCAGCGCCTCGCGGGCCTGACGATCCCCCTTGCGTGCACGCGTGGCCAGGGCCCGCGTGCGCAATGCGTTTGTCGACGCGCCTCCGTGCAGCAGCTCCAGGTGGGGCGCGCTCCCGGTTCCGTGCCTCATGGGCTTCCGGCCTACCCGGTGCTGCACGAGGGCAATCACGGGTTTGCCGCCGTCGGGCGCGGCAGCGATGTTGACGGGCCCAAATGCCCGCCACACCTTTACACTCTAGTAAATGGTAGGACTGGTCTCATGGCATCGCGCAGCCCCATCCACCCGGTGAATCCGCAGACGCCATCGATCCGGCGGCGTCTGCCGGCGTCGGAGCGGCGCGTCCTGATCCTCGACGCCGCGCTGCGAGCCTTCGCGGCGCACGGCTACGACGGGGCGGCGATGGACGAGATCGCCGAGGCGGCCGGCATCTCGAAGGCGGTCGTCTACGACCACGTCTCGTCCAAGCGCGAGCTCTACACGCAGCTGCTGCACACGATCCGCGGCGAGCTCGAGAGCATCGTCGAAGACGCGCTGCGCGCGCCTGGCGAGGACGGCGAGGAGCGGGTACGCGCCGCGGTCGACGCGATCTACCGCTACGTCGAGCAGAACCCCCAGGCGTCTCGTCTGCTCGTGCTCGAGCTGCAGGGCGCGAACGTCTCCGCGATCGGCCGCGAGCTGGAGGAAAAGCTGTCGAACGGGCTGGCGCGCACGCTCGGCGAGGAGACGTCGGCGCTGGAGGACCAGGCGGACCGCAAGCTTCAGCTGACGATCCTCGCCGAGCTGCTCAAGTCGGCGGTCCTTGGCGGAGCCGCCTGGTGGGGCCGGCATCCGCAGGCTTCGCGCGCCGCCCTCGTCGACCGCACCGTCGACGTGCTGTGGCCGGCGATCGAGCGCGCGCTTACGGCCTGAGCCGCCGGCCCGCGCGCTACCAGGCCTGCGTGTCGCCGCAGTGCGGGCAGCCGACCGTCGTCGAGACGGGCGCCTCGAACATGCAGCCGCAAGCACAGCGATAGGCGGCGCGATCCTCCGGACCGCCCGCCGCGCGCTCACGCGCCTGCGGCGCCGGTTCCGGGTCCACGCGCACGACGCGGGTCTGCATCCGCCGCCCGATGCGCGGGCGGGTCCTGGAGCGATGCGGTCGGGTGCGCACGGTCATGAGCAGGAACGCCATGAGCAGGTAAAGGTTTCGGCAGCGGCGGTCCAATTCCTCGCCCGATGCATCGGCAGACCCGCCGCGGGACCTGAGGGTTCTGCCACAATCGGCCACGGATGAACCCGTCTCGCAAGCGCAGGATCCGACTGGTCGTCGCGCTCACGGCTGCCCTGCTGGCCGCGAGCGCGCTGATCTACACGAGCTTCAGCGCCGGCAGCGACGAGCAGACGGCCGGGCAGTTGCTCGACGCGGCGGTCGCCGGCAAGACCTACACGCTGGCGGGGACGGTCAAGGACGGATCGGTCAGACGCGCCGACGGCGTGTTGTGGTTCAGCGTGCGCGACCCGCATCGGCCGGTCGCCGTGCGCGTGCGCTACACCGGCCTCGTCCCGGATCCGTTCCGCGAGGGACGCGGCGTGATGGTGAAGGTCCAGCGCGGTCAGGGGGATGTGTTCGTGGGGGAGAAGGACACGATGGTCACGAAGTGCCCGTCGAAGTTCCAGGTCGCCCCGCCGAGACCGGGCAGCGGCGGCCCCGCGAGCGCCACCTGATCGCTATGGCCACCGTCGGCCGCGCCCTGCTGATCGTCGCTTTCGCCGTCGCGCTGTACGGGATCGCCGCCTCGCTCTACGGCGCTTTCGCCGGCGGACGCGCCTGGGTCGACTCCGGGCGCCGCGCGGTCTACGCGCTCGCGGGCGTGTTGACGCTCGCGTTCGCGATCATGGAGATCGCGTTCCTGCGCTCGGACTTCTCCTTCAACGTCGTCGCGACGCACTCCTCGACGACGACGCCGACCTTCTACAAGGCGACCGCCGCGTGGTCCTCGCAGGAGGGCTCGCTGCTGCTGTGGGTGTGGCTGCTGTCGGTGTGGTCGAGCCTCGCGCTGGCGCTCACGCGCCGCCGCGTGCGCGAGGTCGCGCCGGTCGCCACCGCCGTCCTGATGACGTTCGCGTCGTTCTTCCTGATGCTGACGATCTTCTTCGCGCAGCCGTTCGAGACGCTCGCCGCCGTGCCGCAGGAGGGGACCGGCCTCAACCCGCTGCTGCGCCATCCGGCGATGATGTTCCACCCCCCGATGCTCTACTCGGGGTACACGCTCTTCTCGATCCCGTTCGCGTTCGCGATCGGCGCCTTGGTGACGCGCCGGCTGAACGCCGAGTGGATCGTCTCGACGCGCCGCTTCGCGCTCGCCGCCTGGCTGTGCCTCGGCATCGGGATCGTGCTCGGCGCGCGCTGGTCCTACACCGAGCTGGGGTGGGGCGGCTACTGGGCCTGGGACCCGGTCGAGAACGCGTCGCTGCTGCCGTGGCTGACCGGCACCGCGTTCATCCACTCGATCATGATCCAGGAGCGGCGCGGGATGCTGAAGGTGTGGAACGCGTCGCTCGTGCTGGCGACCGGCACGCTCGCGATCCTCGGCACCTTCCTCGTGCGCTCGGGGATCCTCGACTCGATCCACGCGTTCGGCGCCTCGACGCTCGGCATCCCGTTCCTGATCCTGATCGGCGCGATGGTGCTCGGCTCGGTCGGGCTCGTCGTGTGGCGGCGCGCCGACCTCGCGAGCGAGCACCGGCTCGACTCGCTGCTCTCGCGCGAGGCGGTCTTCCTGCTGCAGAACGTGCTGCTCGTGGCGCTCGCGTTCGTCGTCTGGTGGGGAACCTTCTTCCCGCTGATCTCGGAGGCGGTCACCGGCACGCGCGCCTCCGTCGGGCCGCCGTGGTTCGACAAGTACATCGTGCCGCTGGCGTTCCTCGTCGTCGCGCTGTCGGGGATCGGGCCGCTGGTGCCGTGGCGGCGGCTGACGCTCGCGAGCGTGCGGCGCGGGTTCGTGCTGCCGGGTGCGGCGGCGCTCGTCACCGTGCTCGCGCTGGTGGCGGTGCCCGGCGCGTGGGCGGAGCCGAAGGCGGCGCTGTTCGCCGGCGTCGTCGCGTTCGTGCTCGTCAGCGTGGGGCAGGAGCTGTGGCGCGGCATGCGCGCGCGGCAGGCCTCCGCGGCCGAGCCGGCGCCCGTGGCGCTGGCCGGCGTCGTGCGCCGCAACCGCCGGCGCTACGGCGGCTACGTCGTGCACGCCGGCTTCGCGATCCTGCTGCTCGGCGTCGCCGTCTCGTCCTCCTTCCAGCATGCGAAGGACGTCTCGCTGAGGCCGGGGCAGAGCGCGCGCGTCGACGGCTTCGACATCAGATACGTGCGCGCGACCTCGCACGCCGGCGCGGAGAAGATCTCGCTCGGCGCAGTGCTGGACGTGACGAAGGACGGCCGGCACGTCGCGACCCTGCGCACCACGCGCGGCTTCTACCCCTCGCAGGACATCTCGCAGGGGATCGTGGGTCGCTTCTTCGGCGGCGAGTCGGAGAGCGAGGTCGGCCTGCGCGCCGGCCTGGGCCGCGACATCTGGACGGTCATCAATCCGAACATCACGCCGCTGCTGCCGATCATCGAACGCGGCAACCGCACGTTCCGCAGAGCGATGGTGGGGATCATGAACGTGCCGGCGCGGAACCGGCAGCAGGCCGCCGCGCAGCTGTTCACCCTGCGCGACGCGGCCGTCACGGCGGTCGCGCGCCGCTTCGTCACGTCGCCGTGGCCGGCCGACTTCCGCTTCATCGTCTCGCCGCTCGCCACCTGGATCTGGATCGGCGCGATCGTCACGTTCCTCGGCGGCCTGTTGGCGCTGTGGCCGGCGCCCGCGGCGGCGCGGCGGCGCGTGACCGCCGGCTACGCGGCGCGGGTCGCGCGCGAGCTCGCCCGCACGGCGCAGTGATGCAGCTGCTCGCCGTCTTCCTCGTCGTGCTCGCGGTCGTCGCGTTCGTCGGCGCGCCGTTGCGGGGGCGGACGCGCGGCCTCGATCCGGACCACGAGCTGCGCGCCGAGCTGGCCGATCTCGAGGCCGCCAAGGAGGCGAAGTACCGCGAGATCCGCGACGCCGAGCTCGACCAGCGCACCGGCAAGCTCTCGGAGGGCGACCACCGGGTGCTCGACGGCGAGCTGCGCGCGGAGGCGGTCGCGCTGCTGAAGCGGATCGACGCGGTGAGAGCCCGTCTCGGCGCGGAGGCACCGCCCGTCACCCCGCCGCCGGCCGTCAGCTAAGCTGGGCCGCGCATGTTCACGATTCTCGGCGTCCTGCAAGTCGTCATAGCCGTCGTGCTGATCCTGCTCATCCTGATGCACTCGGGAAGAGACACGGGTCTGTCCGGCGCGTTCGGCGTCGGCACCGGCTCGGGCCCGTTCGGCGGCGGCTCGCTCGTCGAGCGCAACCTGAACCGCTGGACCGTCTTCTTCGCGGTCCTGTTCGGGCTCAACACGATCCTGCTCCTGAAGATCTAGTCGCGCCGCCTGCGGGCGCCTCCGGCGCGCCTCAGCGGTCTACGCCAGCGCGAGGCGGATCTCGTCGAAGCGCGCGTCGGGGATGTCGTCGAACGCCCTGGCGACGGTCGGATCGAACTGCGTGCCGGCGGCGTCGGCGATCACACGGCGCGCTTCGCGGAAGGATGCCGCCGCGCGGTAGGGACGGTCGCTCGTGAGCGCGTCGAACGTGTCGGCGACGGCGAACACGCGCGCGGCGAGCGGGATCTGCTCGCCGGTGAGGCGGTCCGGGTAGCCGGCGCCGTCCCAGCGCTCGTGGTGCGAGCGCACGACCTGCCGCGCACCGGCGAGGAAGTCGATCCCGCGCACGATCTCCTCGCCGATCAGCGGATGGCGCTGCATCGTGTCGCGCTCGTCATCCGTCAGCGTGCCGGGCTTGTAGAGGATCGCGTCGGAGATCGCGATCTTGCCGATGTCGTGCAGCAGGAAGCCGAACTCGAGATCGGGGTCGGCGGCCGTGTCCATCCCGCACGTGCGCGCGATCTCCAACCCGTAGGCGGCGACGCGCTCGGCATGGCGGGCGGTGTAGGCGTCCCGCGCCTCGACGGCGTCGGCAAGGGCTCGGACGGTCGACTCGTAGGAGGCGCGCAGCTTGCGCTCGCGCCGCTCGGCGGCGCGGTCGCGGGCGGCGAGCTGCGCCCGCAGCCGCGCGAGCTCGGCGTGCAGCTCCTCGACCTCCTCCGCCTCGCGCGAGCCCGCGCGGATCAGCGGTCGGTGCAGTCGACGCGGAAGTCCCATGGAGCTGTGGACTTCCACACGCGCGGGGCGGTTCCTGTCTCGCAAGGGCGAGCCAGGAACCGGGCGCTCGACTCAGTCCGGCGGCAGCAGATCCAGGTCCAGCCCCTTGAGCAGGAGCAGGTGGATGAGCGCGGCAGAGCGGCGATACGGGTCGCGCCTGCACGCCTTCCACTCCAGCTCCAACGCCCGTTCGGGCTCGGCGACCTCGCTGTCGATGACGTTCGTGTCCGTGAAGATGCGCACGCCCGCCCAGCTGCGGATCGTGGCACCGCAGCTGAGCGCCGTGTCGGCGATCTGCTGGACCGTATGCGCCGTCGTGTCGACGCCGAGCTGGCCGGGGCCCTGACTGTCGTCGAGCAGCTTCATGGCCTGCCGCCATTCCCCCTCCGCGGCCGAGCGATATGCGAGCGCTTCGGCGTTCTTGGCAAGCAGCGAGAAGGTCCCGTCCGGCTTGAGCAGCGCGAGGTGGGTACGGACGAACTCGTCAGGGTCGGGGTGGTACATGATCACGCCGTGCGAGAGCACCACGTCGAACGCCTCGGGGCCGTGCTCCCGCAGCGCGTCGTGCTCGGTGCCGTGAAGGAAGCGGATGCGTCCGCGATCGAGTTCCGCGCTCGCGGCGTCGAGGTTGCGGCGGGCGGTCTCGAGCATCTCTCTCGAGGAGTCGATCGCCGTCACGTCGTGGCCGAGCTCGAGCAACCACAGCGAGTCCCGGCCGTCGCCGCAGCCGACGTCCAGGATCTGCAGGCTTCGCCCCGCCTGACCGGCGAGCGTGACCTCGTGAAGATGGCGCCGGACGATCTCCTGGCGGACCTTGCCTCGGAGGGTCTCGTAGTGCTTGACGAAGCGCGCGCGAACATCCGCGTCATCGAACGGCTGCGTTGGCGATTCGGCACTTTCTACGGGCAGATCCCCCATGCTCGGCCCTCCTTTCTTCGATCGTGCGTCGCCCATCCTCCGACCCTGCAACGGCTCAATCTACCCTGAACGGCGGCGTTCCGCTTCAGTGTCGTTGAGCGGTGGGGCGCATTTGAACAAATTTCGATAAAAAGCTCCATCTGGCGTGGGGGCGCGCAACGCGGGCCCCGGCGGCGCTCCGTCGGAGAGATGAGGGCAGGATGGAGATGAGGCTGAACGATGTCGAGGGTGCGGCGCGCTCCGCTGACGATGCGCGCCATGACGCACCGGTGCCGTGGGGGTCGTCGCTGTCGGTTCGGGGGCGGACATCGGAGCTGCACGAGATTCTGGCCTACGTCGCGGATGCTCTCGGTCATGACGGCTGGGAGCTCGTGTCGCCGATCCAGGATCCGCCGCCGCTCGGAGCGGTCACGCTCAGACGGGGCGACGAGCAGCTCTCGGCGGTGCTCTCGCCTGGCCCTCCGGCCCGTCTGCGCCGGCCGGCCGAGTACGAGCTGAACGTCACGGGGCGCGTTCGCTGCCCGGCCGCGATCCACGCCGTCGTGGCGGCGGTCCCGTTCACCGACTACGAGTTGGAGAGCATCCGCCACGACATGCCGCTGACGGCCTCGATCGAGGCGAACGCCGAGCGGTGGCTGCCGGAGCTCGCGGCGGCGGGGCCGGTCCGGCTCGACGGCCACGGCGCGATCTTCACGATCCATCACCAGACCGACTTCCTGCTGCTGCTCGAGAAGGCGCTCGACCTCGGCCTCGATCGCTCGCTCGTGACCGTGATCGACAAGGAGTACCGCTATGCGCACGCGCGGCGTGTCGACGCGCACGTGCGACGGCGGCTCGGGGTGCCTGTCTTCACCTACAGCGATCTCAGAAAAGGGCTCAAGGACCACATCCGGCGGGTGCGCGAGGCGCAGCGGCAAGCCGGCGAAGCCGGCCTGCGTCCGACGCTCGTCGTCGACGACGGCGGCTATGTCCTGCCCGTCCTGCTGAGAGACTTCGAGCCGTTCCTCAACCTCTTCAAGGGGGTGGTCGAGCAGACGACGAGCGGCATCTGGCGCTTGCGTCCGTACGCCGACCTGAAGGTCCCCGTCTTCAGCGTCGCGGAAAGCGAGCTGAAGGCGTCGGTCGAGGCGCACGGAGTCGCCGCCGCCGGGGTCGCGAACCTCCGCCGCCTGTTCCCGAACGAGCACTTCGGAGGCCGGAGAGCGGTTGTCGTGGGCTTCGGCGTCATCGGCGAGGCGCTGGCCGGAATCCTGCGCGAGCACCGCTGCCAGGTGTACGTGTCGGACACAGATCCGGCGCGCGTGGCGGCGGCGCAGGAGCGCGGGTACCAGGCGTCGCTGACGACCGTCGAGGCGATGCGGACGCAGCCGCGCTTCGTCTTCGCTTGCGGCAGACCCGGGTGCGTGGCCGCGCAGGAGCTCGACGCGCTCGCATGCGACAGCTATCTCGTCAGCGTCACCTCGCGCGACGTGGCATTCGACAAGCAGGCGCTCGCGGCGCTCGGCGCCGTGCGGCCCTACGGCGACATCGGGACGCTCTACGTCGACGACGCCCGAGGACGCCGCCTGCTGCTCGTCGCCGACGGCTTCCCGATCAACTTCCACTTCGCGGAGAGCATGCCCAACCAGCAGTCGGACCTCGTGATGGCGAGCATGCTCGCGGGGGCGTTGGAGCTCGCGAACGCGCGGCCGGCGTGGCCGACCGGGAACGACGCCAAGCGCGCCAACGCGGTCCTCAACAGCGGCGCGTTGCTGCAGGACTACCTGCAAGCGCTGCCGCGCATCGGACTGCCGGACCTCGATGCCGGCTGACGCCGCGCTTCCCCCCCTGCGCCTGATCGAGCCGCTGCGGCAGCCGCCCGAGCGGCTGGCGTCCGGACCGGTGGAGGTCGACGTCGACGGCCGGCCGGCGGTCTTGGACCTGCGGCTGGAGGGCGCGAGCGAGGGCGATGCCGCGATCCGCGCGCTCAGCTTCGGCGTCGAGCTCGTGCGAGCCCGTCGCATGCGCGGCGTCGGCTGCGCGCGCGTGACGCTGCGCACCTCGCCGGAGGGATGCCCGGCGGAGTCGCTGGCGATCCCGCATCTCCTCGCGTGGCGCACACCGGACGATGTGCTCGCCGTCTGGGAGGAGCTGCCGCCTGCGGAGGCGGCCCGCGTGCTCGACGCAGCGCCGGAGACGATCGCGCGCTGGGCCGCGCGCGCCCCGGACCTTGCGTGGCTCGCACGATCGGCGCCGGTGGCGCATGCGCGGGAGGGCGAGCATCTGTCGTTCCGCTGGGTGGTCGGGAACGAGTCGCTCGTCGCGCGGCTGCTCTCGCGACGCACGGTCCGCTTCGGGCACGTCAGCCTCCATCTCGCCCCTGACGAGTGCTCCGTCGCGCTGCGCGTCCTCACCGAGGTGCTCGGGCTCGTGGAGGTCGCGCGCCCCGCCTCGATCCCCACGCCGGGACATTGGCTCCAGTGCGACGACGTCAGCGTCCATCTGAACACGCGGTCGCGCCGCCCGGACGACGTGGCTTTCCCGGGGATGGCGCCGAACCACATCTGTTTCGTGGTTGCCGACCTGGACGACGCGTCCGCGCGGCTCGCCGCGCTCGGGATCGATTCGACGAGGGCCGGGTCGCTCGGCAACCAGCTGTGGTTCCGGCTGCCGGGGGGCCACGTGGTGGAGCTGCAGGCGGTCCCGGCGTAGCGCGCGAGCGAGCGGCGAGGCGGCCGTGGCTCCCGTCTCCCGGGCGTCTACGTTCGCCGGACGGTTTGCCAAGGACCGTCACCTAGCTAGGGAATGCGCTCGAGTGGACTCGAACCACCACGGGCCATACGGCCCACAAGGCCCTCAACCTTGCGCGTCTACCAATTCCGCCACGAGCGCGGGCGAGGCGTGAGTATAGAGCGAGGGGCAGTTGCGGGTCCGTCCGAGGGGACGGTACACTGGTCGAACACACGTTCGTCTTGGAATCCGCACTTGGGAGCGCGTCTGCCCGATGGTCGACCTCACGAAGCGCCAGCAGGAGATCTTCGAGTTCATCAAGCGCTATTCCGCGCGTCACGGCTATCCGCCGACGGTGCGCGACATCGGCAAGGCGGTCGGCCTCGCCTCGTCCTCGACCGTTCATGCCCACCTCGCCAACCTCGAGAAGCTCGGGCTCGTGCGGCGCGACCCCACGAAGCCGCGCGCGATCGAGCTGCTCGACCGCGCCGTCGAAGGGGTCCGCAACGCGGTCCGGCCTCCCGGCCTGCCGCTGCTCGGTCAGGTCGCGGCCGGCCAGCCGATCCTCGCCGAGGAGAACGTCGAGGAGTACATCCAGACGCCGGGCGTCATCGGCGGCGAGGACGGCGAGTACCTGCTGCGCGTGCGCGGCGAATCGATGAAGAACATCGGGATCCTCGAAGGGGATCTCGTGGTGGTCGCGCCACAGGACACGGCGCGCAACGGCGAGGTCGTCGTCGCGCTCGTCGGCGAGGAGGCGACCGTGAAGACCTTCTACAGAGAGTCCGACCACATACGGCTCCAGCCCGAGAACGACACGATGGAGCCGATCCGCACCCGCGACGTACGGATCCTCGGCAGAGTCGTCGGCCTGATGCGGAGCATGTGAGGCGATGTTGCTGGCGGAGCGCATCGAGCGGCCGGCGTCGCTCTTCGGTCCTTCGGAGGCGAAGGCCGAGGCGCGCCCGCCGGCGGATGCTGCCGCACGCAAGCGTGACGATGACCTGAGCGGCAGGCTGACGCTCGACGACGCGATCGTCGGCGCGTGGGAGGGCCTCGCCGCTCAGGTTGTCGTGGCGTGTCCGCTGTGCGGCGGGGCGCTGCGTCCGCACGTGCCGCCCGATGCGCTCGGCGGTCGCTGCGGTGACTGCGGCACGACCCTCGGCTGAGCGCCGCAGCAACGCATGCAGCAGTTGCGCACCGCGCGCGGCGAGTTACGCTTCTCTCCGCTGACCAAGCAGTCGCGGAGGTTCGTCCTTCGAGGAAAGTCCGGACATCACAGGGCAGGGTGGTCGGTAACGCCGACCCGGGGAAACCCGCGGGACAGTGCCACAGAAAAGACACCGCCTACGTCCACCGCACGGTGGGCCGGCAAGGGTGAAATGGTGCGGTAAGAGCGCACCGGCGTCGCGGTGACGCGGCGGCCAGGCAAACCCCACCCGATGCAAGGCCAAGCCGGACCGTTTGCAGGTTGCCCGCCGAGGTCCAGGTCGGCCGCACAGATGGATGGCTGCTCACGACAGAATCCGGCTTATCGGTCAGCTACGGAGAAGCCCCGCCTCGGCGGGGCTTCTCTACGCCTCCAGCACGACCGCCAGGCCCTGCCCGACGCCGATGCACAGCGCCGCCACGCCCCAGCCGCCGCCGCGGCGGCGCAGCTCGTAGGCGCAGGTCGCGAGCACGCGCGCGCCGCTCGCGCCGAGCGGGTGGCCGAGCGCGATCGCGCCGCCGTTGACGTTCACGCGCTCCGGGTCGAGCTCGGTCCACTCGGCGAGGCAGGCGAGCGACTGGGCCGCGAACGCCTCGTTGAGCTCCAACACCGACACGTCGTCCCAGCCGATCCCCGCCTGTCTCAGCGCGCGGTTGACCGCCTCGACCGGCCCGATGCCGAACACGTCCGGGTCGACGCCTGACGCGGCGCGACCGGCGATCCGCGCGAGCGGCTCGCAACCGATCGCCTCGGCGGCCTGCGCGTCCCCGATCAGGACCGCGGCGGCGCCGTCGTTCAGCGCGGACGAGTTGCCGGCGGTGACGGTGCCGCCGTCGCGGCGGAAGGCGGGCTTCAGCTTCGCGAGCGCCTCGATCGAGGAGTCCGGTCGCATGATCTCGTCGCGCGCGAGGTCGGTGTCAGGCACCGGGACGACCCACTCGTCGTAGAAGCCGCCGTCCCACGCCTGCGCCGCCAGCCCGTGGCTGCGCACGGCGAACGCATCCTGCGCCTCGCGCGAGATCGCGTATCTGTCGGCGAGTCCCTCCGTCGAGGCGCCGAGCGAGATCGTCCAGCGCTCGGGCATCCGCGGATTCACGAGTCGCCAGCCGAGCGTCGTCGAGTAGAGCGTCTCGTCGACGCGCGGAAAGCCCTTCTCCGGCTTCGGCAGAACCCACGGCGCGCGGCTCATCGACTCGACGCCGCCGGTCAGCACGAGCGAGGCGTCGCCGCACTCGACCGCGCGACTGCCGGCGATCGCGGCCTCCAGCGAGGAGGCGCACAGGCGGTTGACGGTCGCGCCGGGGATCGACGTCGGCAGGCCGGCGAGCAGGACCGCCATGCGCGCGACGTTGCGGTTCTCCTCGCCGGCGCCGTTCGCGTTGCCGAAGATCACGTCGTCGATCGCGGCCGGGTCGAGTCCGGGCGAGCGGCCGACGAGCGAGCGCACGACGTGAGCGGCGAGGTCGTCCGGCCGCGCGCCCGCGAGCGCGCCGCCGTAGCGGCCGAACGGCGTGCGGACGGCGTCGAGCACGAAGGCTTCGGGCATCGCCGCGCACCCTAGCGCCGTGGCTAGGCTTCACGCGGAGGCTCGAAGCCCATGACCCCCGAGACACGCTACGCGCGCGCCGGCGACGTCCACATCGCTTACCAGGTCGTCGGCGACGGCCCGGTCGACCTCGTGTACGTGCCGCCGCAGCTGCAGCAGGTCGAGCACCTGTGGGCCGAGCCGCGGATCGCCGCCTTCTTCGAACGGCTCGCGCGCTTCAGCCGGCTGATCCTGTTCGACCGCCGCGGCACCGGCCTGTCCGATCCGATCTCGTCCACGACGACGCTCGAGGACCAGATGGAGGACGTGACCGCGGTCCTGGACGCGGTCGGCTCCGAGCAGGCCGCCGTCTTCGCGCAGGCGGAGGGCGCGGCGATGGCGGCGCTCTACGCGGCGACGCATCCGGAGCGCACGCGTGCGCTCATCCTGTACGCCGGGATGGTGCGCATGACCGGCGCGCCCGGCTACGAATGGCCCGGCACGTCGCAGGAGCGCGAGCGGCGCATGGCGGAGATCTTCGCCGCCTGGGGGACGGGCGAGCGGCTTGCCGTGATCGCCCCGAGCATGGCTGACGACCCCGCCATGCGCAGATGGTTCGCACGGCTTGAGCGCCTCGCGGCCAGCCCGGGGCAGCTGCGGCTGCTGTTCGACATCGCCGGCGAGACGGACGTGCGCGACGTGCTGCCCTCGATCGCTGTCCCGACGCTTGTCATGCACCGGCGTGAGGACCTGGCGATCGACGTGGGCCACTCGCGCTACGTCGCCGCGCACATCCCAGGCGCGCGGTACGTCGAGCTCGAAGGCCGCGACAACCTGCTCGTCGTCGGCGACAGCGACCGGATCCTCGCGGAGGTCGAGCGCTTCCTCACCGGCACGCACACGCCGCCGGAGCCCGACCGGGTGCTCGCGACCGTCATGTTCACCGACATCGTCGGCTCGACGGAGACGGCCGCGCGCCTCGGCGATCGTGCGTGGCGCGCGCTGCTGAACCGGCACGACGATCTGAGCCGAGCCCAGCTCGCGCGCTTCAGAGGGCGCGCGGTGAAGTCGCTGGGCGACGGCTTCCTCGCCACCTTCGACGGTCCGGCCCGCGCGATCCGCTGCGCGCTCGAGCTGCGCGACGCGGTGCACGAGCTCGGCGTGGAGCTGCGCGCCGGTCTGCACACCGGCGAGTGCGAGGCGATCGGCGACGACGTCGGCGGCCTCGCGGTTCACATCGGCGCGCGCGTCGGCGCGCTTGCGGCGCCGCGCGAGGTGCTCGTCTCCAACACCGTCAAGGACCTCGTCGTCGGCTCGGGGATCGACTTCGCGGATCGCGGTGAACACGCGCTCAAAGGCGTCCCCGGCGTCTGGCATCTGTGGGCTGCCGGCACGTAACGGCCGGCCGGAGCTGGCGTGCTGGCGCTTGACAGGGAGCCGTTCAAGTTTCTAGTGTCACATGTGAGCGTGGACTGGGGGTTCGCGCTTGGGCGAGTGTTCGCCGGTTGCGATGGGGGAGGGAACGCGGTCGTCCGCCGGCACAGGACCGGTCCGCCGAGGGACGCCGCACTGCCGCGCTCGTCGTGCGAGGCGTCGCACACGTCGTTTGTCGACGTCCGCGCTCAGCGCGCGGAAGAAAGGCAGAGAGAGACATGAGATCACGCAAGCTCACCCTCGCGGTGGCTGCGGTGCTCGCCACGATGGCGCTGCTCGGCGTCGTCGGGAGCGCGCAAGCGGCGTTCCCGAATACGTCGGGGTGCACGGCCAGGGCCGAAAACCCCGAACAGGGCTGCATCGACATCCAGGCTCGCAGCGGCAACCTCAACATAAAGGGCTTCAACGTCCCGCTGCACGAATCGCTTGAGATCCGCGGCACGTTCAACACGGCGACCGAACCGCTGACGTTCACCCCGGCGACGGGGACGAACGGCTTCATAGGGACGCCGGTCCCGGTGCCGGGCGGCGTCTTCGGCATAGAATGGCTGCCGGGCAACAGCGTGCTAGCGATCACCGAGCTCGCTGGACCTTCGTCCGCGATCAGAATCGGGCTGTTCCCGCCCACGATCAGGCTTCCGGTCAAGGTTCGACTCGTGAACCTCCTGCTCGGGATGGACTGCCACATCGGCACGAACAGCAACCCCGTGGTCCTGACGCTCCCCACCACGAGACCGGGCACGGTCTCGCAGAGCGAAAGAGGGATAATCATCAGCGGCAACGTGAACGGCGAAAGCTCGTTCGCGGTTCCGGGTGCGACCGAATGCGGTCTCGGTCTCGGGCTGATCAACACGCTCGTCAACCTGAGGCTCGGCCTGCCGTCGTCCTCCGGCAACAACACGATCTCGATCACCAACGACATCGCGTTGCTGCACCCGTAGGCGAAGCGCCGAAACTCCATCCGGGGACGGAGCTCTTCCGTCCCCGGGTGGTGGAGCGCGCCAGGACATGAAGCGAACATGTGTTCGTGTCAATTGTCTGCGTGCTGCTCCCGCGCTTCGAGCTCGCGGTCGCCGCTGGGGATCGTGAGGAGCTGCTGCGCGAGCCGGCTGCGCTTGCGCCGGAGCCCGGTCGCGAGGCGCGTGTAGGGGAGGCCTCTCCGGCCGCGGAGGCGTTCGGCATCCATGCGGGGATTCCGCTGGGCGAGGCGCTGGCGCGCTGCCCGTCGCTGCGGTTGATTCCGCCCGATCCAGCTGGAGTTGCGGATCGCTGGGAGCGACTGCTGGTGCGGCTCGAGTCGATCGGCGCGGCGGTCGAGCCGGAGCGCCCCGGTCTCGTGTGCTTCGATGCGCGCGGCCTGCTGCGGCTGCATGGCGGCTCGCTTGAGCGGCTGCTCGACGCGGCGCGGCGCGCGCTGCGCCAGTCCGCCCGGTTCGGCGTCGGACCCTCGCGCTTCTGCGCGTTCGCCGCGGCATCGCGCGCCCGCGCGCGCCGGCCCGAGATCGTGGCGGGCGGGGAAGCGGAGGCGGCGGCCTACCTGGCGACCCGGTCTGTTGCGTTGCTGCGCGGCCGCTACGAGACGGCCGCGTTGCCCGAGTCGCTTGAGCGGCTCGGGATCGGAACGCTCGGCGAGCTTGCGGCCTTGCCCCGGCCGGCGGTGGCGGACCGCTTCGGCGCGGCCGGCCTGCTGGCGCACGAGCTCGCGCACGGGCGCGACGGGAAGCTTGCGCCGCGCCAGCCGCCGGAGCGGCTGGCCGAGGAGCTCGAGCTGCCCGAGGCGCTCTCCGGCGTCCAGCTCGACCGCGCGCTGGAGCTGCTCGTCGATCGCCTGCTCGCGCGCCGGGAGCGGCGCGGACGCACGCTGCGCACGGTCGTGCTGTCCGCGGCGTTGGTGGAGGGCGGGACATGGCGCGACCACGTCCCGTTCCGCGAAGCGCTCGCGGACGCGCAGCGGATGCGGCTCGCGCTGGCGCAGCGCCTGCGACTCCTGCCGGCGCCGGCGGAGCGGCTGCGGCTCGCCGTCGAGCGCTTCGGCCCGCCGGCGAGCGATCAGCGTTCGCTGCTCGACGAGGCCGGCGCGGTGCGCCGCTCGCGCTTGCGCGAGGCGGTTCGGCAGGCGCGCGCGGCGGCGGGCCCGGACGCCGCCCTGCGCGTGCTCGCGGTCGAGGCGGAGTCGCGCGTGCCCGAGCGCCGCGTCGTGCTGACGCCGTTCGAATGAGCCGGTCTGTCGGGCGCGCGCATCGGCTCGCCCAGCCGCGCCGCGCGCGGGTCGAGGCCGACCCCGTCGACGGCCGTCCGCTCACGGTCGGCGAGCGTGCGGTCGACGCCGTGCGCGAGTCATGGCTCGTCGAGGACCGCTGGTGGAACGGCAGTCCGATCCGCCGCCGCTACTGGGAGGTCGTCACCACCTGCGGCCGCGACCTTGAGATCTTCCACGATTTGCGTGGCGGTAGCTGGTTCGTGCAGCGTTGAAACGCTTTCTCAGCCTGTCGCGACGTGGCACGAACAAGCTTGACTTCGAGATATACCTATTTATAGTCTGAGGTCGTTGCTCTTCTTTCTGGGCAACTGGGGGAGACACGCGACGCGCACTACGGGATCCCGTGGCGTACCGCGTCCGCGTGCTCGAACAACGACCCTGCGAACATCTCGCAGAGAGGGGGGTCTGTACGCATGACCATGCGTAAGCACCTCGTCGCGCTGCTGGCGCTCGGTGCGTCGCTGCTGTTTGTCGGCTCCGCATCGGCCGCGTGGCCGAACTTCTCGGACTGTCCGAGAACGGCTCCGGGAGCCAGGTTCTGCATTGATGCTCAGAGCACGAGCGGAAGCCTCGAAATAAAGGGCTTCACCGTTCCGCTCGGCGATGCGCTGGACATCCGTGGCGCGCTCACAGACGAAATCGGCGAAACACCGCCGACGTTCATACCACCGGCCGGAACGGACGGCTTCTTCTCAAGGAACATAAGGATTCCGGGCGGGATCCTCGGGCTTGAATTCTGGATCCCGGGCAACGAAGTCCTAGCGAGGGCGCAGCTCGCCGGCCCAGCCTCGTCGCTCGTGTTCAGATTCGGCATCCCGATCACGACGATCAGACTGCCCGTGAAGGTGAGGCTCGACAACCCGATACTCGGCTCGAGCTGCACGATCGGCACGAACAGCAACCCGTCGAGGGTCAACCTCACGACCGGCACGACGAGTCCGCCCGCGCCGAACAGACCGATCTCAGGGGAAATCGGGACCATAAGGTTCGAACCCGAATACCTGGCGATCGTCGGCGCCAGAAGCGTCGACAACTCCTTCGCGGTGCCTGGCGCGTCGGGCTGCGGCCTGCTTGGCATAGCGAATCCGCTCGTCAACCTGAGGCTCGGGCTGCCGTCGGCTGGCGGCAACAACGCGATGATCATCACGAACAACGTGGCGCTCAGGCCGATCGAATAGCGGCGATGCATGGGTGCGCATCTCCGGGTGCGCACCCCTCGCGGTTCAACCTTCGGGCGGTAGCCAGCATAGATGTGGCAGACGAACATGTGTTCGTGTCCTATGTGGAGCTGCACGCGCATTCCGCCTTCTCGTTCCTGGACGGCGCTTCCCTGCCCGACGAGCTGGCGGTCGCGGCGGCGGAGCTGGGGCACGAAGCGCTTGCGCTGACCGATCACGACAACGTCTGCGGCGCGATGGAGCACGCGCAGGCGTGCAAGGCGATCGGCCTGCGGGCGCTGCACGGCGCCGAGCTGACGCTCGACGACGGCCGCCACCTGACGCTGCTCGTCGAGGACGAGCGCGGGTGGCGCAACCTCTGCCGGCTCGTGACCCGCGCGCACGCTCACACGCGCGGGGACGAGCCGGCGGCCCTGCGAGGGAGCCCGTCGGGGGACGGGGCTCCGGCAGGGGCGCACGAGATGGGGGAGCCGGGAGCGGGCAGGGGGCCCGCTCCCGGCGTGCGCCTTCGGCAGGCGACCGACCCCCACGTCCCGCTCGCCGCGGTGCTCGACCACGCCGACGGCCTCGTCTGCCTCAGCGGCTGCGCGACCCGCGGGATCCACGACCGCGCCGGCCTCGAAGCGCTGCGCGAGGCGTTCGGCCCCGGCGGCCTGCGGGTCGAGCTGCAGCGCCCCTACCTGCGCGACGACCGCGCGCGCAACCGGCGCCTCGCCGCGCTCGCGCGCGAGCTGGAGCTGCGCGCCGTCGCGACCGGCAACGTCCACGCCCACGCGCGCGCCCGTGCGCCGCTGCAGGACGCGCTCGTCGCCGTCCGCCACCACACGACGCTCGACGCCTCCGAGCCGCTGCGGCGCGGCAACTTCAGCCATGTGCTCGCGAGCCCGCACGCGATGGCCGCGCGCTTCGCCGCCGACCACCCCGAGGCGGTCGCCGAGACCGCCGTGCTCGCGGATCGTCTCCGCTTCGACCTGACCGAGCATCACGGCTACCGCTATCCGGGCGAAGAGGACGCCGACGCCGACCGCTCGCTCGCCGAGCTCGCGCGCGCGCAGCTCGACGTGCGCTACCCGCGCGGCCACGTGCTGCGCGCCGAAGCGCTCGCCCGTCTCGACGAGGAGCTGCGCATCATCGCGACACTCGGTCTCTCCGGCTTCTTCCTGCTGCACCGCGACATGCTGGAGCTGGCGCGCGAGGTCGCGCTCGAGGTCCGCGGTCCTGACACCGCGCGTGCGCTGCTGCCGCCAGGCCGCGGCCGCGGCTCCTCGGTCTCCTCGATCGTCTGCTACCTGACCGGCCTCTCGCACGTCGACCCGATCGCGAACGACCTGTTCCTCGGGCGCTTCCTCAACGACGAGCTGACCGCGCTGCCGGACATCGACCTCGACTTCCCGCGCGACGTGCGCGCCGCGCTGATCCCGCGCATCCACGAGCGCTACGGCAAGGACCGCTCCGCGCTCGTCGCCGCCTTCCCGACGTACCGCGCGCGCGGCGCGATCCGCGAGCTGGGCAAGGCGCTCGGGCTGCCGCCGGGGGAGATCGAGCGCGTCGCGCGCGGCAGCGAGGGCTGGTCGGCGCGCGACGTCGCGCACGACGTCGCGAGCGCGCTCGGCCCGGAGCGCCTCGCGCAGGGCCGCTGGGCGTGGCTCGCGCGCCTCGCCGAACAGGCGCACGGGCTGCCGCGCCACCTCTCCCAGCATCCGGGCGGGATGGTCGTCGCGACGCGGCCGCTGATCGACTGCTGCCCGATCGTCCCGGCCGCGATGGAGGGCCGCCAGATGGTCCAGTGGGACAAGGACTCGTGCGCCGACGCCGGCTTCCTGAAGATCGACCTGCTCGGGCTGGGGATGCTGTCCGCCGTCGAGCGCGCGGTGGAGGACATCGCCAAGCACCGCCGCGAGCGCATCGACCTCTCGCGCATCCCGTACGACGACCCGCCGACCTACGACGCGATCCAGAGAGCCGAGACGACCGGCGTCTTCCAGATCGAGAGCCGCGCCCAGATGGCCTCGCTGCTGCGCACCAGGCCGAGAACGCTGCAGGACATCACGATCCAGGTCGCGATCGTGCGGCCGGGGCCGATCCAGGGCGGCGCGGTGAACCCCTACATCGAACGGCTCCAGCGGCTGCGCGCCGACCCCGACTACGAGGTGCCCTACGAGCATCCCTCGCTCGTCGAGCCGCTGCGCGAGACGCTCGGCACGATCATCTTCCAGGACCAGGTGATCGAGGTCGCGATGGCGTTCGCGGGCTTCAGCGCGGGGGAGGCGGAGGGCCTGCGCCGCGCGATGAGCCGCAAGCGCTCGGAGGCGGCGATCGAGGCGCATCACCGCGCGTTCGTCGCGGGCGCGATGCGGACGCACGGCGTGTCGGCCGAGCTCGCGGAGCGGATCTTCGAGATGGTCCGCGGCTTCTCCGGCTTCGGCTTCCCGAAGGCGCACGGCGCCGCCTTCGGGCTGCTCGCCTACCAGTCGACGTGGCTGCGCGTGCACTACGCCCCCGAGTTCCTGTGCGCGCTGCTGAACGAGCAGCCGATGGGCTTCTATCCGCCCGACGCGCTCGTGCACGAGGCGCAGCGGCGCGGCCTGACGATCCTGCCGCCGGACGTGAACGCGAGCGCGGTCGACTGCACGGTTGAGGCGGTCGACCCCGCCGTCGTGCGGATCGGCCTCGGCTACGTGCGCGGCATGCAGAAGGCCGATGCCGAGGCGCTCGTCGCCGCGCGCGCGGCCGGCGGGCCGTTCCGCGACCTCGGCGAGCTGTCCGCGCGTGCCGGCGCCGGCCGTCCGGCGCTCGAGCTGCTCGCCTGGTCGGGGGCGTGCGACCAGCTCGCCGGCGGAGATCGGCGCGTCGCGCTGTGGCGGCTCGGCGTCGCGACGCCGGGGAAGCGGGTCCCGCAGGGCACGCAGCTCGCGCTCGGGCTCGACCTGCCGCAGGCGCCGAGCCTGCAGAAGCTCGGTCCCTGGGGCGAACTGCTCGCCGACTACGACGCGACCGGCCTCACCGCCCGCTCGCACCCGCTCGCGCAGCTGCGCCGCACGCTGCCGTTCGGCGTCGCCGCCAGCCGCGAGCTGCCGCGCATCGCCCACGGCGCGCGCGTGCAGGTCGCGGGGATGGTCGTCGCGCGCCAGCGGCCGGGAACCGCCAGCGGCGTCGTCTTCATGCTGCTGGAGGACGAGCACGGGACGATCAACCTGATCGTCCCGCCGAAGCTCTACGAGCGCAGCCGCCTGACCGTGCGCACCGAGCCGCTCGTGCTCGCCGCCGGCCGGCTGGAGCGGCATCCGGCGGCTGGGGGAGGGATCAACGTGCTCGTCGAGCGGATCGAGCCGCTGCACGCGCCGAGCGAGACGCTCGCGGATGTGCGCGAGCTCACGCCCGCCGGCGATTTCCGCGCCGTCGCGCCGGCCGTCATGAGCTTCGCGCAGGGCCGGCGGCGCTAGCGGCCGGCGCCCTGGCGCACCGCCGCTCGCGGTTCCCCCTTCCATTCCGTGGGGCGCTCAGGGTAGGGTGCGCACGCCAGATGCTCGCAACCGCCGCATTTCTCGCCTTCTGGGTCGTCGTCGGGCTCGTGCTGTTCTTCATCGCGCTGCGCGGCGGGCCGCGCGGCGCGCGCGCGACGCTGCAGTCGCAGAGCCGCGGCGGCCGCCGCACGGCGATGATCGTCTTCAGCGTCTTCTACGTGGCCGTCGGGCTGGCGGTGCCGCTGCTGGTCCTGATCGACAACGGCGACAGCGCTGACGCGCGGGTCGGCGGGACCTCGATCGCGCTGACGGCGCAGGAGCAGGACGGCCAGCAGATCTTCGGCGAGCGCTGCGGCAGCTGTCACACGCTCGCGGCCGCGCACGCGAACGGCAAGGTCGGGCCGAACCTCGACAAGCTGATGCCGCCGAAGGGCCTCGTCACCGACGCCGTCGAGAGAGGCCGCCAGCGCGGCAGCGGCACGATGCCGGCCGGCATCGTGCAGGGCCAGGACGTTGCCGCCGTGGCGGCGTTCGTCGCCGCCGTCGCCGGCAAGTAGCGCCGCGAACTTCCCGCAGACTCCGCGATCGCCTGCAGCCGGCGGGCGATTCCGACCGCGGGTCTCCATAACATCGGCTCAACGCAGGTACACGGCTCGCTTCGCTGCGCTAGGATCGCCCCGCACAACGACCGCTGAATCCCTGTCCGCACGCCGGACCGGGGAGCGGGGGACCCAGGACATCGGGGCGAATCGTGCAGGCCGCACGTAGCGCCGCTCTTTCGGCGCGAGCCCGTCAGCTAACCCCGTAAGCCGACGAAAGAGGACCGAATGCCACCTGCCGAGGCGCCCCCACGCCCCGTCCGCACCGCAGCGGCTCCCCGCCGCACCGTCGTGATCCGCGGCCAGGTCGCGCCTCCGCCGCAGCCGCGCTCCGCCGCCGCCCGCCGGCGCCCGCCGCGCCGCGCCAGCGAACGCATCGTCGGAACGCGCCCCGACCGCGCCGCGTTGTGGGCCGTGATGATGGGGGTCTTCCTGATCCTCGTGGCCGTGATGACGGCCCACGGCGCTTAACCCGCGCGCAACACCGGCTCACCTGAATCTGAGCCTACGTTTAGGTCGGCTCGTATAAGGAGATGGACCCCCACGCGGCGCGGGGGCGGGGCGCCCGTTCCCCGCTCCGGCGTTCGACCAGTCTCCAGACACGCGGTGACGCCATGAGAACTCCGATGAGCCGATTCCACATCCACGACGACCTGACCGCGCCCGAGGACTCGGCTCCCGTCCTCCGCGCCGCGATGGCGGCCGGAGGCCAGCTGCCGAACTTCCTCGGCGTGCTCGCCGGCTCGCCGTCCGCGCTGCGCGCCTACGCCCGCTTCCGCTCGGAGCTGCGCCACGGCCGGCTCGCGCCGGCCACGCTCGAGCGGATCGCGCTCGCGGTCGCCGAGCACGACGGGTCGGCCCCCGGCGTGGCGATGCACACGCGCGCGGCGCGCGCGGTCGGCCTGCGCTGGGACGAGATCCAGCTCGCGCGCCGCTGCGAGTCGAAGGACGCGCGCGAAGCGGCGCTGCTGCGCTGGATCTGCGCGCTGCTCGACGGCGGCAAGCCGAGAATGCACCTCCACGAGGAGGCGCGCGAGGCGGGCTGGGAGGACGAAGAGCTGCTGGAAGCGATGGCGGCTGTCGCGCTCGAGCGCTTCACGGCGATGGTCAATGTGGCCGGCGAGGTCCCGGTCGACGGCTCCGTCGAGGAGTCGCGCACGTTGACCGCCGCATGAGCGCAGCCTGACGCGGGGCCGGCCGCGATACGGTTCCGAGGCCCGTCGCCGCACGAGAACGCCTCAGGAGCCAGCCATGCCCGACGCACCGCTCACCGCCGATGACGTCACGCGCCTCGTCGAGGAGCGCGACATCCGCTTCATCCGGCTGTGGTTCACGGACGTCCTCGGCCAGTTGAAGTCGTTCTCGATCAACAGCAGCGAGCTGGCGGACGCGTTCGAGGGCGGGGCCGGCTTCGACGGCTCCTCGATCACCGGCTTCAACGCGATCGAGGAGTCGGACATGATCGCCGTGCCGGATCCGGCGACGTTCGCGGTGCTGCCGTGGCGCCCCAGCGAGGACGGCGTCGGGCGCATGTTCTGCGACATCCAGACGCCGGAGCGCACGCCCTACGAGGGCGACCCGCGCCACGTGCTGCGCCGCGCGCTGCAGCGCGCCACCGAGATGGGCTTCGACGACTTCATGGTCGGGCCCGAGCTGGAGTACTTCTACTTCAGAGACGCGAGATCGACCGAGCCGCTCGACCAGGGCGGCTACTTCGACCTCACGACGCTCGACGCCGGCAGCGACCTGCGCCGCGAGACGATCTTCGCGCTCGAGCAGCTCGGCATCCACGTCGAGTACAGCCACCACGAGGTCGGCCCCTCGCAGCACGAGATCGACATGCGCTACGCGCCTGCGCTCAAGATGGCCGACGACTGCATGACGTACCGCCTCACCGTCAAGGAGTGCGCGATGAAGTACGGCCTGCACGCGACGTTCATGCCGAAGCCGCTGTTCGGCGAGAACGGCTCCGGCATGCACACGCACATGTCGCTCTTCAGAGGCGGCAGAAACGCCTTCTACGACAGCGAGGACCAGTACTTCCTGTCGGACGTCGGCAAGGCCTTCATCGCCGGCCAGCTGCGCCACGCGCGCGAGGTCAGCTCGATCTTCGCCCAGTGGGTCAACTCCTACAAGCGGCTCGTGCCGGGCTACGAGGCGCCGACGTACGTCGCCTGGTCGCGGCGCAACCGCTCCGCGCTCGTGCGCGTGCCGCTGTATCACCCCGGCAAGGAGAAGGCGACGCGCATGGAGCTGCGCTGCCCCGACCCGGCCTGCAACCCGTACCTGACGTTCGCGGCGCTGCTGCAGGCGGGCCTGGAGGGCGTCGAGCACGGCTACGAGCTGCCCGAGCCGATGGAGAAGAACCTCTACCACCTCGCGCCGGACGAGCGCCGGCGCCTCGGGATCGAGCAGCTGCCGGCGACGCTCGGCGAGGCGATCGAGCTGACGGCAGAGTCCGAGCTCGTGCTGCGCACGCTCGGCGAGCACATGTTCAACCGCTTCGTCGAGATCAAGCGCCAGGAGTGGGAGGACTACCGCGTCCAGGTGACGCAGTGGGAGCTGGACCGCTACCTGCCGGTGCTGTGACGCTGCTGCGGGCGGGTCCTGCCGCCTCCGGGCGCGCGCACACCGCCCTTCGGGCGGCGCACGTGCGTCCTCAGCGCCACCCGCCCGATCGGCGCCTGCTCAGTCTCGTGCCAGCTCGGCGTCGCGTGCGAGTTCGGTGTTCTTGG
>Ga0308175_100000015_pt1 | contig 160565 bp, 169 predicted proteins | sample PhyCR1_3_FD_203893 | JGI IMG/M metagenome (GOLD analysis project Ga0308175, IMG submission 203893) | Soil microbial communities from UC Gill Tract Community Farm, Albany, California, United States - DLSLS.C.R1 | ecosystem: Environmental > Terrestrial > Soil > Agricultural land | place: USA...
GTAGGGGGCGAGCACGCAAAGCCTGCTCGCCCGCGACAGAACAACCGGCGCGAACCGCACTCAGCCCAATGTGCCCTCAGCACGAAGCCGACGGGAGACCGCGTCTCCCGTCGGCGCAGTTCCTTCATCACCCGGGCGAAGAGCGCAGCTCTTCGCCCGGAGAAAGCTCTTCGCCCGGATCTAGCCGACGATGCAGCCGGGCGCGAAGGGCTGACCCTTCGGCGGGGGCTGCGGTGCCGACTGTCCGAGCACCTCGTCGATCACGCGGATGTTCTCCGAGCTGCCGATGATGTAGTCGCCGCCGCCGATCTGCTCCGAGGTTCCGCCGAGCCGGCAATGGATCGACTTCCCCGAGCGGAACTTGACCCACGAGAGCTGGAGGAGCTTCCATGTCGAGAGGTCGGTCGCGATCGGCTTCATGAGCGAGCTGCCTTCGAACGGGAGGGAGAAGAAGAGCGACGGGCTCGAGAGCTTGTTCAGCGTCGCCTGCTCGACGAGCTGCTGGTCGTGCTGGCGGTCGAAGTCCGTCCACGAGGGGTCGAGCTGGTTCTCGCGGATGCGGGAGAAGATGAGCGCCTCGTGTCCGCTCAGGTGGGTCGGGCCCTTGTGGAAGCGCCAGCCGTCCCACTGCTGGCAGCGCGCGGCCGTCGGGTACGGGCAGTCGAAGCGGTTCGAGCGGATCGCCTCCGGGACGTTGACCGTGATCCCGCCGATTGCGTCGATGAGCTTCTCGAACTGGTTGAAGTCGACCATGACGACGTGGTTGATCGGAAGCCCCGAGCCGACGAGCGCGTCCACCGTCCGGACCGCGAGCTTGACCCCGCCGAACTGCATGGCGGTGTTGATCTTCTCGTAGCCGTAGCCGGGCACGTTCACGCGCAGGTCGCGCGGGATCGAGACGTAGTAGAGGCGGTGCCGGCCCGGATCGGTGTGGAGGAGCGTGATCGAGTCGGAGTGCTGGTCGGCGCTGCGGCTCGCGCTCCCCTTGCCCGTCGCGTGGTCGGTGCCGAGGAGCAGGATCGTCGTCGAGCTCGAGAAGAGCAGGCCCTTGTCCGGCGTCAGCACGGGGCGCACGTTCTGCGGCAGGCGGGAGTTCGCGTCGCTCACCCCGCTCGAGACGGAGAGGTAGCCCGCGACGCCCCAGACGACGAAGAAGAGGACCAGCCCCAGGATCACGACGAGCGTCCAGCGACGCCACGTCCAGCCGAGCCAGGCACGGCGGCGCCGACGCCGCTCGACGATCCTGCCCGGCCCGCCGCCGTCGCTGCGGACGGCACGCCGCGACTCCCGGTCGTGCTTCGCGAGCGGCACCTTCCCCTTGGTGCGGCCGCCGCGATAGACCCGATATGGCTTCTCCCCGGAGGCGGCCATGCGGAGGATTACGGTACCCACTGTGCAGGCGGGGCATGCGATCGGGGTCGATCTCGGGGGTACGAAGATCCTCGCCGGTGTCGTCGCCCGCGACGGGACCGTCGTCCGGCGGCACGAACGTCCCACGCCTCAGGATTCGCAGGAGCACGTGCTCGCCGAGCTCGAAGCCGCGGTCGCCGAGCTGCTGGACGACTCGGTGCAGGCGGTCGGCTTCGGCGTGCCGTCTCCGATCGACCAGGAGCAGGGCGTCGTCGTCCGGTGCGTCAACCTCCCGCTCGAGGGAGCGCCGCTCCGCGACCGGATGCACGAGCGGTTCGGGATCCCGGTCGGGCTCGACAACGACGCGAACGCGGCGGCGATCGGCGAGTGGCGCGCGGGCGCCGGACGCGGCGAGGACGACATCGTGATGGTCACGCTGGGCACCGGCGTGGGCGGCGGGATCATCACGGGCGGGAGGCCGTTCCGCGGCCGCAACGGCGCCGGCGCCGAGCTCGGCCACGTCGTGATCGTCCACGACGGACGTCCGTGCCAGGGTGCGTGCACCGGCCGCGGCCATCTGGAGACGTATGCGAGCGGGACCGCTGCGAGCGAGGCCGCACGCGAGGAGTTCGGGCCGTCGGCGGATGCGCACCGGCTCGTGCGCCTCGCGGACGAGGGGGACGCGAAGGCGAAGGCGCTGCTCGAGGAGGTCGCCCGCCATCTCGGCTCCGGGCTCGGCTCGTTCGTCAACGTGTTCGGCCCGCGGCTCGTCATCCTCGGCGGCGGCTTCGGTGTCGCCGCGTACGAGTACCTGAGCGGCCCGGCGGAGGAGGTCCTGCGCCGCGAAGCGCTCGAGCCGATGCGCGGCGCGGTGCGACTGGCGAAGGCCGAGCTGGGCACCGCGGCCGGTCTCATCGGTGCTGGGTTCGTCGGCTTCGAGGCGCTCGACCGGTGAAGCCCGGCGACGCGGTCCTCTTCCGGAGCATCTACGGCGGCCACGTCCGCTGGTGCTTCCCGTCCCGCTACGTCGGCGAATGGGAGGGAAGGCACGGCCTGTACTGCCAGCCTGGGAACGCCGGCAAGGGCATGACGCGGGACGCCGACGGCCGCTACCTCGAGGCCTGGATGAACGGGGTTCCTCCGGTCGACCAGGTCTGGGACAAGGGCCACGTACTCCGCTTCATGCGTGCCGGCGACGCGCACACGGTCGAGCTCTGCTGGGACCACGACTGGAACCTCGTCTGCTGGTACGTGAACCTCCAGGCACCGCTGGCGATTCGCGGCGACCGCTTCGACCAGACCGATTGGGCTCTCGACGTCTGGGTCGATCCGGACGGCAGCTGGCGCTGGAAGGACGAGGACGACTTCGCCGAGGCGCAGGAGCTCGGGATCCTCGACCCCGCCGCCGCAGCCGAGGTGCGAGCCGAAGGCGAGCGCGTGATCGCAGCGAAGCCGTGGCCGACCGGCTGGGAGGACTGGCGTCCGCCGACGGAGTGGGAGCCGCTGCGGCTACCGGAGGACTGGCATGTCGTCTGACGTCCGATGTCACTAGCAGTCTGCGCGACTCCGATCGGGAACCTCGAGGACGTCACGCTTCGCGTTCTCGCCGAGCTCGCGGCCGCCGACGTCGTCCTCTGCGAGGACACGCGCCACACGCGCGTCCTGCTCGACCGGCACGGGATCGAAGCGCGACTGCTCTCGTATCACGAGCACAACGAGGCGAAGCGGACGGCCGAGCTCCTGCCGCGGCTCGAGGCGGGGGAGCGGATCGCACTCGTTTCGGATGCCGGACTGCCGGGCGTGTCCGACCCCGGCGCGCGGCTCGTGCGCGCGGCGCTCGACGCAGGCGTCGACGTCACGGTGCTGCCCGGAGCATCAGCGGTCGAGACGGCGCTCGTCGCTTCCGGCCTCGTCGCGGACCAGTACCGCTTCCTCGGGTTCCTCCCGCGTGGCGACAAGAGGCTCGCCGCGCTGTGGGACGAGCTCGGTGCCTGGCCGTGGCCGGCGGTCGCCTTCGAATCGCCGCAGCGCCTGCCATCGACCTTGCGCTCGCTCGCGGCTGCCGATCCCGAGCGAGAGGTCGCCGTCTGCCGCGAGCTGACGAAGCGGTTCGAGGAAGTTGTGCGAGGCGCCGCGACCGAAGTGGCGCAGCGGTTCGACGCGCCCCCGAAGGGCGAGATAACGCTCGTTCTCGGCCCCGCGGTGCGGCAAGACAGGGGTGACGGTGAGGAGCGCGCACTCGCGGCCGTCACCGACCTCGTGGCAGCCGGAGTGCCGCGGCGGCGGGCCGCCGAGATCGTCTCGAGCCTCGCAGGCGTTTCGCGCAACCGGCTCTACCGGCAGTCTCTGTAGGCAGATTTGACAACGAGAGCCGGTCGCGCTACTCTGCCTTTCTTGTTGCTAACACGGACAACACTCATCCCGCGGCTCGTCCTTCCGATGGTCTTGTTCCTGGCCTGGACGCCGGTCGCTCGCGCGTGGAGCTGGCCCTTGGCAGGACCCGTGCTGCAGCCGTTCACATACGACGAGGCGCATCCCTATGCGTCCGGCCAGCACCGAGGCATCGACATCGGCGCCCAGGGCACGGGCGAAGCGGTGGTCGCACCCGCATCGGGCACTGTCGCCTTCGCGGGAACGGTGCCCACCAGCGGCGTGTCGCTCACGATCGCCACCGGGGACGGCTACTCCGTCACCCTCACGCACCTCGGCACGATTCTCGTCGCCAGGGGTGGCACGATCGTCGAGGGCGACGAGGTCGCCACGGTCGGCCCGAGCGGGACGGCCGAGGTGGACGGCCCGTACGTGCACCTCGGGGTCCGAATGACGGACGACCCGGACGGCTACGTCGACCCACTCGGTCTCCTCCCGGCGCCAGCGGACGAGAGCCCTCCCGCGGAAACCGAGCCTCCCGCCGTCCAGCCGAGCGCGAGCGCAGGCGCCGCCACCACGACTCCGGCTGCGGCCCAGCCGGCGCCGGTCACTGCAACACCGGTGGGCACGGAGACATCGAGTGCGCGGCCAGGAACGTCGCATCGAGCACGCGGACGCATACACGCCGCTCGCCCCGATGCCCAGCAGCCTCGGTCGGCGCAGCGGCCCGTCGAGGAGACCCAGGTCCGGACCGCAGTCGCCTCCGGGGCGAGGCATTCGAAGCAGCCGACGCCGCGGGTGAGTGAGCCGATTGTCTTCGCGCGGCGGCCGGTCGTCGAACCGGCGAGATCTGCCGGTCTCGACACCGGCCTCGAGACCAAGCCGACGACCGAGCTCCTTCAGCCGCGGCACGGGTCGTCCGGTGCGCTGCTCGGACTTCTGTGCAACGGGCTTGCGGCACTCGTCGCCGTCACTGCCGCCCTCGCCGCGGCGCGCAGCCGTCGCCGACGGCCCGCCAGCGCGATCGCCGACGTTCTCGAGCTACCGCGCGCGGTATTCGACCGGCGAAACGACCGGCGCGCAGCCTGAGAAAACGCCCTGGGGCCGGCCGCACGGGCCCTCGTATCATGGTCGTGTGCGCTTCTACCTCACCACGCCGATCTACTACGTCAACTCGACGCCGACGATCGGGCACGCGTACACGACCACGATCGGCGACATGCTCGTCCGCCACCAGCGGCAACGAGGTGCCGACACGTTCTTTCTGACCGGAGTCGACGAGCACGCGACGAAGGTCTGGCGCGTTGCCGAGGAGCAGGGCCTCGAACCGCAGGAGTACGCCGATCGCATCGCCGTGCCCTGGCGCGAGTTAGCGCCGCGGATGAACGCGGAAGTCGACTTCTTCCTTCGCACGAGCGACGAGGGGCACAAGGCGTTCGTCAGGGAATTTCTGCAGCGGATCTACGACAACGGCGACGTCTACGAGGGCATCTACGCCGGCCTCTACTGCGTCGGCTGCGAGGCGTTCAAGACCGAGGAGGAGCTGACACCCGACGGGCTCTGTCCCGATCACCTCGTACCGCCCGAGTGGATCGAGGAAAAGAACTACTTCTTCCGCCTTTCCGCGTACCAGGACCGCCTGCTCGCCCTCTACGACGAGCGTCCTGACCTTGTCCTGCCCGACTTCCGCTACAACGAGGCGAGGTCGTTCATCGCGGGCGGCCTACGCGACTTCAGCATCTCCCGCGCCGGCCAGCCCTGGGGCATCCCTCTGCCGTGGGACGAGAGCCAGGTCGCCTACGTCTGGGCGGATGCGCTCGTCAACTACGTCAGCGCCCTCACGTACGCGCGTCCGGGTGAGGACCTCCGCGACCGTTTCTGGCCTGTCGTTCACCACCTCCTCGCGAAGGACATCCTCCGTTTCCACTGCGTCTACTGGCCGGCGATGCTGCTCGCCGCCGGCTACGAGCCGCCGAAGCAGCTGTTCGTGCACGGCTACCTGTTGCTCGATGACCGCAAGATCTCGAAATCGCTCGGCAACGCGATCGATCCACTCGAGCTCACCGGTGTGTACGGCGTCGACGCAGTTCGCTACTGGATGGCGCGTGCGATCTCTTTCGGACACGACGGCAGCGCGTCGATCGACGGAGTCCAGGAACGGTACGAGAACGAGCTGGCCAACGACCTCGGAAACCTCCTCTCGCGCACGACTGCGATGGTCGTGCAGTACCGCGACGGCAGCCTGCGCCGCGGCGAGGCGACCGCTCCGCTCGACCTGAGCGCGCTCGGCAAGGACGTCGCAGATCGCCTCGACCGGTTCGACGTCACGGGGGCGCTCGTCGCGATCTGGGACGGCGTTCGCGCGCTCAACCAGTACGTCACCGCCGAAGCGCCGTGGCAGCTCGCGAAGGACGACGCGAACGCGGCAAAGCTCGACGGCGTCCTCTACAACCTCGTGGACGGCTTGACGGCGCTCGCCGTCGCGCTCGCCGCATTCCTGCCGGAGACCGCGCCTCGCATCCTCGAGTCTCTGCGCCAGTCGGAGGATCTCGGCTGGGAGCGCGTCCGGAACGGCGTCGCGGAGGAGGTCGACGGGATCGCCGCCGCGAAGCCGCTCTTCCCGAAGATCGAGCTTCCTGCGGCCACTGCGTGATCGACACCCACGCGCATCTCGCCGCGCTCGACGACGCCGACGAGGCAGTGGCACGCGCTGCCGAGGCGGGCGTCGGGCGCATCCTCACCGTCGGCACGGACGTCGACGACTGCCGCCGGGCGCTCTCGCTCGCGGAGAAGCACGACGGCGTCTACGCGATCCTCGGCATCCATCCGCACGAGGCCGGCACGGCCACGACCGAGGACCTCGCCGCGTTGCGCGGCCTCCTCGAGCACCCGAAGGCGGTCGGAGTCGGCGAGACCGGGCTCGACTGGTTCCGGGACTACGCGCCGCGCGGCGACCCGCGGCGCCTCTTCGCCGCCGAGCTCGAGCTCGCCTCGGAGCTCGCCAAGCCTGTCGTGATCCACACACGTGCCGCGGACGACGACACGCTCGCCGCGCTCGAGGATTTCCGCGGGACGGTCGTCCTCCACTGCTTCTCGTCGCCGCACATGCTGCCGACCGCGCTCGAGCGAGGCTGGTACGTCTCGTTCGCCGGCAATGCCACCTTTCCGAAGGCCGTCGACCTCCGCCTCGCGGCGACGCAGGTTCCGGCGGAGCGCATCCTCGCCGAGACCGACTCGCCGTATCTCGCGCCGCAGCCGTTGCGGGGCAAGCGCAACGAGCCGGCGAACGTCGTCCACACGCTCGCGGCCGTCGCGCGCGCCCGAGGCGAGGAGCCCCAGGAGCTCGAGCGCCGCATCGAGCGCAACGCCGCCGAGTGCTTCTCCCTGCCGTGAGCACCCGGCCGAAGAAGGAGTACGGCCAGCACTTCCTGCGCGACCCGAACATCCTCGAGGTGATCGGGCGGCTCGCCGAGCTCGGCCCGGACGACGTCGTGCTCGAAGTCGGCCCGGGGGAGGGCGTGCTGACGCGCTATCTCGCAGAGCGCGTAGGCCACGTCCACGCGATCGAGATCGACAGGGCGCTCGAGCCGGCGCTCGGCGGGCTCGCCGGCAACGTGGACGTGACCTTCGGCGACGCGCTCCAGATCGAGCTTCCCCAGGACGCGACGAAGCTCGTCGCCAACCTTCCTTACAACGTCGCGACGCCGCTCGTCGTCGAGAGCCTCGACGGGCTGCCCAACGTGGCGCTCTGGTGCGTGATGGTGCAGCGGGAGGTGGCGGATCGTCTCTTCGCCGAGCCGGGAACCAAGGCCTATGGGGCCGTATCGGTGCTCGTCCAGCTTGCGGCCGCGCGCACGGGCTTCCATCCCGTCTCACGGACGGTCTTCCGGCCGCAACCGAACGTCGACTCGGCGCTCGTCGCCTTCCGGCGCAAGGAGCTGCCGGCGAACTTCCGCCGGGTGAAGGCAGTCGTCAACGGGGCCTTCGCCCACCGCCGCAAGACCCTCCCGAACTCGCTGGCCCTGGCCGGGCTCGTCACGCGCGAGCAAGCGGCCGAGGCTCTTGTGGGCATCGGCCGCCGAGGGGAGACGAGAGCCGAGGCGCTCGCTCCGGAGGACTTCGTCGTGCTGGCCGAGAAGCTCGGATGACGCGGGCGCCGGCTCCGGCCAAGATCAACCTCGCGCTCGTCGTCGGGCCCCTTCGAGACGACGGCAAGCACGAGGTTCTCACCGTGCTGCAGCGGATCGACCTCGTCGACCGGCTCGAGCTCGACGAGGCGCCCGAGCTCCGGGTCGAGGGCTTCCCCGAGGACACGCTCGTCGCCGGTGCACTGCGGGAACTGGCTCGCGCGGCCGGCATCGACCCGCGCTGGCGCGTCCGGATCGAGAAAAAGATCCCGGTCGCGGCGGGGCTCGGCGGCGGCAGTTCCGACGCGGCGACGGCGCTCCGGCTGGCCAACGCGACGCTGCCGGAGCCGCTGTCCCGCGAGGAGCTGCTCGCGATCGCGGCCGGGCTCGGCGCGGACGTCCCGTTCTTCCTCGCCGACGGCCCGCAGCTCGGTCGCGGCGACGGCAGCGAACTCGACCCGCTCGAGCTGCCGCAGGACTTCTGGGTCGTGGTGCTCCTTCCGCGCCGCGCGGAGAAGAGCTCCACCGCCGACGTGTACGCCGCGTTCGACGCGCGCAAGGGCCCGGCGGGGTTCGCCGAGCGCAGGAGCACGCTCCTCGACGGGCTCGCGCAGGTGACGCGTCCGCGCGATCTCGCGGCCTTGCCGCCGAACGATCTCACGACCTCGCCGCTGGCGGACGAGATTCGTGCGGCGGGAGCCTTCCGCGCCGACGTCTCGGGCGCCGGCCCGGCGCTCTACGGCCTGTTCCACCAGCGCGCCGATGTGAGCGCTGCAAGACGCTCGCTCCGCCGCCTCGGCCGCACCTGGGTCGCGGCACCTGCGTGGTACGGTTGACCGGTGCTGACCGGGTCGTCGCAGGCGATCGAGGGCTCGCGCGGACCGACCGGGTGGCTCCACCGGCATCGGTTCCGCATCGTCCTGTGGATCGCCGTGGTCGAGGGGCTCGTCGTGTGGGTGACCCACGGGCTCCACATCGCGACGATCCTCGTGCTCGGTGTCATCGCCTTCGCCTGCCTGATGCTGTACCGCTACACGACGGAACGGACGCAATCGTCGTTCCTGCGACAGCTCGTCTGGCTGCTCGCAGCGTCGCAGCTCGGCGCCACGATTCTCGTCGCTGCGGGGTACATCCTCATCGGCGCGCTGATCGTCCTGCTCGTGATCTTCGCGCTCGTCGCCCTGGGTCTTCTCCTCCTCGACCACCGCTAGACTTCCGTGCCCCTGGGGCGTAGCCATAGTGGTAAGGCAACGGGTTTTCACCGTGGGGGAACCCATGGTTCCCCCACGAGCCCCCTCCTTCTACACTCGGATCGGATAAGACTGTGGGGCGTAGCCAAGTGGTAAGGCAACGGGTTTTGGTCCCGTGATCCCAGGTTCGAATCCTGGCGCCCCAGCCACTTCTTCCTGACATGACAGACGAGCTCGCAGCAGTCGTGATGGCCGCCGGGATCGGTACGCGCATGAAGAGCACGACGCCGAAGCACCTGCACCCCCTGCTCGGGCGGCGGATGGTCGACTGGGTCGTCGAGGCGGCGCGGGAGGCGGGTGTCGAGCGGATCGTCATCGTCGCCTCGCCGCAGACGCGCGAGCTCCTCGAAGACGTCGAGGTCGCCGTGCAGGAGGAGCCGCTCGGGACGGGTGACGCCGTCCGAACCGCCCGGGCCGCGCTCGACGGCTTCTCCGGTGACGTGCTCGTCCTCAACGGCGATGTGCCCGCGCTGCGGCCGGAGACGATCCGCGCACTGCTCGAGACCCATCGCTCGTCCGGAGCTGCGGGCACCGTCCTCGCCTTCGAGCCCGCCGACGCGGGCGCCTACGGCCGCATCGTCCGTGACGGCGACGGCCGGCTCGCGCGCATCGTCGAGGCCGCGGACGCTTCGCCCGACGAGCTTGCGCTGCGCGAGGTCAACTCCGGGATCTACGTCTTCCGCGCCGAGAAGCTCTGGCCGGCGCTCGAGCGACTCGACGCGCACAACGCCCAGGGCGAGCTCTATGTCACCGACACGCTCGGCCTGCTCGTGGCCGACGGCGAGCTCTGCGCAGTCGAGCTCGCGGACGATCCGCTCGAAGCCGAGGGCGTCAACACCCGCGCCGAGCTCGCGTTGGCGGCCGCCTCCCTCCGCGACCGGATCAACGAGGCGCACATGCTTGCAGGCGTCACGATCGTCGATCCGACGTCGACCTGGATCGAAGCGGACGTCGAGATCGAGGCCGACGTCGTCGTCCATCCGTACACGGTGATCCGCGGGGGCGTCCGCATCGAGAGCGGCGCCGAGATCGGGCCGTTCGCGTACGTTCGGCCCGTGAGCGTGATCGGAGAGGGCGCGAAGATCGGCACCTTCGTCGAGGTGAAGAACATCGCGGTCGGTGCCGGCGCGAAGATCCCGCACCTCTCCTACGTCGGCGACGCCGAGGTGGGGGACGGGACGAACGTCGCGGCCGGCAACATCACGGCGAACTTCCCGCATGTTCCCGGAGAGCCGAAGGGGCGCACGCGGATCGGGCGCAACGTCAGGACCGGCGTGGACACTGTCTTCGATGCCCCGGTCGAGGTTGGCGACGACGCTTGGATTGCAGCCGGCTCTGTCATCACGGATGATGTCCCTCCCGGTTCGCTGGCCGGGTTTGCCCCGCGGCAGACGACAAAGGAAGGCTGGGTCTACGAGAAGCATGGAAAGCCCGACGGCGACTGAGCTGGCCCTGCCCGGCCTCGAGGGAACCGTGGCTGTGAGCGATCCCGGGCCGCAGCACTCGATCGTGCGCGGGCCGCTGAAGCGGCTCATGGTCTTCTCCGGCCGCTCGCACCCCGAGCTCGCGCGATCGATGGCGGAGAAGCTCGGCGTGGAGCTCGGCGACGTCGAGCTCAGCACCTTCCCGAACGACGAGACGTACTGCCGCTACCTCGAGTCGATCCGCGGGGCCGACGTCTTCATCGTGCAGACCGGAGCTCCGCCGGTGGACAAGAACCTCATGGAGCTCGTGCTGATGATCCAGGCCGCGAAGCTCGCCTCGGCGAAGCGAATCACGGCCGTCATCCCGTGGTTCCCCTACTCGCGGCAGGACAGGAAGGCGAAGCCGCGCGAGCCCATCTCGGCCCGGATCGTCTCCGACATGCTGCAGCTCGCCGGCGTCGACCGTGTGCTCACGATGGATCTCCACGCCGGCCAGATCCAGGGCTTCTTCACGATCCCGGTCGACCACATGACCGCGCTCCAGCTCTTCGCTACGCATTTCCGCGACCTCGGGCTGACCGGGGACGGCGTCGTCGCCGTGGCTCCGGACGCCGGGCGGGCGAAGCACGCCGTGCGCTTCGGGGAGATGACCGAGGCGAGCTTCGCGATCATGCACAAGATGCGCCTGGCCTCCGACAAGGTGGAGATCACGGAGGTCACGGGCAGGGTGCGCGGCAAGGTCGCGGTCGTGGGGGACGACGTCGCAACCACCGGCGGCACGCTCATCGCCGGCGCAGAGGCACTGAAGGAGCAGGGCGCGACCGAGGTGAACGTCTTCGTCACGCACGCGCTCTTCTCCGACGACGCGCTCGAGCGGATCGGCAACTCGGAGATCGACCGGATCGTCGTCACCGACAGCGTTCCGGTCGACCCGCGCAAGCGTCCCGACAACATGACCGTCCTCAGCGTCTCGGGCCTGCTCGCCGAGGCGATCATGAACGTCTTCGCCGATGACTCGGTCTCGGCGATCTTCGGCGGCGAGAACCAGCTCTTCTAGCCGACGCTGCCTGGCGGAAGCGCCTGGGGAGCGGCCGTGTGAGTCTGCCGTAGTCCCCCTTGCGGCCACGGATCCCAGGCGCGCCGGTAGAACGTGGCAACGCGTCTGCCGGTTATGCGGTCCGATCTCGACGAGCGGCCTGGGACTGGAGCTCACCGGCGAGGCGCCTCTGCACGAGCCGTTCGGCGGCCTCGGCCGGGGTGATGCCCGCGGTTTCGGCTTCCGCGAAGAGCGCGCGCAGCGTCGCGCCGATCCTCGCGAGCCCCTCTTCGAGCTGCGCCTCGTCCCAGCCCTCGTCCTCGAGGCCGATGAGCTGGATGATCCCGCCCGCGTTCACGATGTAGTCCGGTGCATAGAGGATGCCGCGCTCGCGGAGCCGTTCCCCGTCGTCGGGCTCTGCGAGCTGGTTGTTCGCGCAGCCGGCGACCGCGCGGCACGTGAGAAGCGGGATCGAGTCGGCGTTCAGCGTGCCGCCGACGGCGCAGGGCGAGTAGACGTCCACCTCGGTACCGAGCACGCGCTCCGGCGCCACCGTCTCGCAGCCGGTCGCGGCCGCGCGTTCCTCGTCGACGTCGCTCACGAGCACGCGGGCGCCGGCCTCCGCGAGCTCCCCCGCGAGGATCGCTCCGACCGCGCCGGCGCCCTGGACGAGGACGCTGCGGCCCGAGAGCTCCGGCGTTCCGAAAAGATGCTCCGTCGTCGCGCGGATCGCGTGCAGACAGCCGCGCGCGGTGCCGCGGCCGCTGTTGCCGCCGCCGCTCGTCGTGCCGTAGACCCAGGGACACGTCTCGGCGACGACGTCGAGATCGTCCGGCGAGATGTTCATGTCGCCGGCGGTCCGGTAGCTGCCGCCGAGCGAAGCGACAAGCTCGCCGTACCGCCGTAGCAGCTGCTTCCGCGACTCGCCGGCCGGAAGCTCCGGCACCGCGAGCACGGCCTTCCCGCCGCCACGGTCCACTCCGGCGGCCGCCATCTTCGAGGTCATCGCGCCCGAGAGGCGCATGGCGTCGGCGAGGCCGTCGGCGGGAGCGGGGTAGACGCGCATCCGCGTCCCGCCTCCCGCCGGCCCGAGCACGGTCGAGTGGACGCAGACGAACATCCAGGCGCCGTTCTCCGGGTCGTGGCGCACGACCGCGTGCTCGCCGTCCCACTGCGCGAGAAGATCCTCGAAACCCACCCCGGCACCGTAGACGGAGCCGCAGAGCATCCGTCGCCCAGGCCCGGGCGCGAGGGACGCGTTCGGCTACACTCCGCCGCCGGAATGGCCGGAGAACGCACCAAGCTCGTGGTCGCGCAGCGCGACAGACTCGGCTCGGCCGAGTCGCGGCGCCTGCGGCGTGAAGGTCTCGTGCCGGGCGTCCTCTACGGGGACGGAGAGCCGGTGTCCATCTCCATCGCCGAGCGTGAGCTCCGTCGCGCGCTCACCGGCGCCGCGGGCCTGCATTCCATCCTCGACGTCGAGATCGACGGCAAGGGTGAGACGCACGCGTCGATTCTCAAGGAGTACCAGGTCGATCCCGTGCGGGGCGGCGTCACGCACGTCGACCTGCACGAGGTGCGGCTCGATCGGACGATCCAGGCCGCGGTCTCCGTCCAGCTCCACGGCGGCGAGGACGCGCCGGGCGTGCGCGAGGGCGGCGTGCTCTCGCAGCCGTTGCGCGAGGTGAGGGTCGAGGCACTCCCGCTCGAAGTTCCCGAGCATCTCGACCTCGACGTCTCTGGCATGGAGATCGGTGGGACGCTCCGCATCTCCGACCTTGCGACCCCGGAAGGCATCACGCTCCTGGACGACCCGGAGATGGTCGTCGCCACGGTCACCGCGCCGACGAAGGTCGTCGAGCCCGAGCCCACGGAGGAGGAGCTCGCCGCGATGGAGGCGGAGGGCGAGGCTGCCGAGGGCGAGGAGCCGGCCGAGGGCGAGGCTGCGGAGGGCGCGGCCGAGCCGGAGGCGGACGCCGCCGGCGACCAGGACACCGCCGAGGGCTAAGTGCTCCTCGTCGTCGGTCTGGGGAACCCGGGCCGCGAGCACGCCCGGAACCGTCACAACGCGGGCTGGATGGTCGTGGACGAGCTCGCTCGGCGGCACGACGGGTCCTGGCGTGGGAAGTTCGCCGGGCAGATGGCCGAGGTGCGCGTGGGCGACGAACGGCTCGCGCTCCTGAAGCCGGAGACGTACATGAACGACTCCGGGCGCTCCGTCGGTCCTGCCGCGGCGTTCTTCAAGCTCGAGCCGAGCGAGGTGCTCGTCGTGCACGACGAGGGGGACTTCGACCTCGGCCGTCTCGAGCTCAAGGTCGGCGGCGGGCTGGCCGGCCACAACGGGCTCCGCTCGATCGCGCAGGCGATCGGCACGCAGGAGTTCCTCCGGCTGCGCATCGGAGTGGGGCGCCCCGAGCGCGGCGACCCGCGTCCGCTCGCCGACTGGGTCCTCGGCGACTTCCAGCCGCACGAGAACAAGGACGCCCTTGTCGCGCGTGCGGCGGACGCGGTCGAGACGCTCGTCTCGGAAGGCGTCGAGCGCGCCCAGCTCCAGGTCAACCGGCGCTAGCGGCGGAGCGCGGCGTGGGCGGCGCCCGGCTCCAGATGGAGCCCTGCGGCGACTCGCCCGAGCAACTCGAACAGCTCGCGGCGCTCCGGCTCGCTCAGCGGGCCCGTGACCTGCCGGTCGAACTGCTGTGCCTTCCGCTGCGCCTGCCTGAGCAGCTTCCGTCCGGCGTCGGTCAGGTGGAGGTTGCGGACACGGCGGTCGCGCGCGTGAGGCTTTCGCGCGAGGAGCTCGCGCCGCTCGAGCTCGTCGACGATCGCGACCATCCAGCTCGGGGAGATGCGCAGGCGCTCGGCCAGCGCGTTCTGGGGCTCTCCGTCGCTGGCCGCCACCGCACGGAGGAGAGCGAACTCTCCGGGTTCGAGCCCGAGCGGCTCGAGCGTCTCGTGAAAACCCCTCGAGACCGCGTAGCCGAGGCTCGAGAGCATGAAGGCAACGCTTTGGAAGGGCGGCGTTTCCGGGTCGCTGGCTCGAGAGTTGCGCGTGCTCACACCCGTATGCTACAGCTACTGAATCGTTCAGTGGCAGAATGATTAATCGGAAGACGAACGAAGGGATGGCATGACACAGGCCGGCTCGATCCTCGGGAGACTCGCTCATCTCATCGCGCGGAACCGCTGGAAGGTCATCGGCGCCTGGATCGTCCTCACCCTGTTCGGGGGCTTCGCCGCGGGGCAGGTCTCGAAGCGCTGGTACCAGAGCTTCTCGATCCCGGGCAAGTCGGCATACGAGGCGAATCAGCGGACCCTGAAGACGTTCGGCACCGGCGTCCGGCCTCCCAACGTCGTCGTCTTCCGCACGGCCGGCGACGCGACGAAGAGCAGCGCGATCCGGGCAGCGATGCTCCGAGTCTCGGCCGACAACCCGGCTGCCCGGACGAGCTCGTACTTCTCGACGCGCGACCTGATGTACGTCTCGAAGGACCGGCACACGACGTTCATGGAGGTCTATCCGGACGGGCCTGCGACCTTCTCCACCACGAGCGGCGCGAACGAGATGCGCAGGGAGGCCGCAACCGGGCTGCCGGCGGGGATCCAGGTGCAGGTGACCGGCCACGACCCGCTCGAGGAAGCGAGCTCCGAGGGGGGCGGAGGCGGGAGCATCCTCGTCGAGGGCGTGATCGGCGGTCTCGGCGCGATCGTGATCCTTCTCTTCGTCTTCGGGACGCTGCCCGCGATCCTCATGCCGGTCGCGGTCGCCGTGGCCGCGATCCTGAACACGTTCACGCTCGTCTGGGCGCTCACGTACATCACGAACGTCTCGATCATCGTCGAGTTCCTGATCGCGCTCGTCGGCCTCGGCGTGGCGATCGACTACGCGCTGCTGATGATCTTCCGCTTCCGCGACGAGCTCCGTGAGGGGAGCGACGTCGAGACGGCCCTCGTGGAGACGATGACCCACGCCGGCCGGTCCGTAATCGTGTCGGGGTCGACCGTCGCCGTCGGATTGCTGTCCATGGTCATCCTCCCGCTGCCGTTCATCCGGTCGATCGGGATCGGCGGGATGCTGATTCCGGCTGTCTCGGTGCTCGCGGCGATCACCCTGATGCCCGCGATGCTCGCGGTGCTCGGCGAGCGGATCAACAGCGTGCGGCTGCTGCCCCGGCGGTTCGTCGACCACGGCCACCCGGAGGACGGCGCGTGGGGACGCTGGGCGCGCTTCGTCCTGCGCCGGCCGTGGACGATCGCGACGATCGGCGCTGCGATCGTGGCCGTCCTCGTCGTGCTCGGCGTGCAGCTGAACCCGAACGAGTCGCAGCTGAAGAACTTCCCGGGCACCGGCACCGCCGTCGCGGGCCGGACGATGCTCGCCGAGGCCGGCATCTCGCCCGGCGTGATGAAGCCGTTCGTGACCCTTGTGGAGCGCGGCGGCGACGCGCAGGCCGTCGCCGCGAAGGAGCGCAGCGTTCCCGGCATCGCCGGCGCAACGGTGCCGCCCGGCTCCGCCTGGCATCGCGGCCCCGACACGCTCGTCGAGGCGTTTCCCGCGATCGACGGCGCGGCGCCCGGCATCCAGGGGACCATCGACAAGGTCAACGGGGCGCTGCGCGGGACGGACGGGACGCTCGGCGGAGTGGCGGCGGCCGACCGCGACTTCGTTCACGCCGTCTACGACAACTTCCCGTACGTGCTCGCGTTCGTGCTCGTGCTGACGCTCGTGCTCCTGACGCGGGCCTTCCGGTCGATCGTGCTGCCGATCAAGGCCGCGATCCTCAACCTCGTCTCGCTCGGCGCGGCGTTCGGGATCGTCGTGTTCATCTTCCAGGAGGGCCACGGCTCGTCGCTCTGGAACATCACCGCGACCCAGGCGATCACGGCCTGGATCCCGCTGATGATCTTCGCCTTCCTGTTCGGGCTCTCGATGGACTACGAGGTCTTCATGCTCACGCGGATGCGCGAGGCGTACGACGAGACCGGGTCGACCGACGGCGCGATCGAGCTCGGCCTCGCGCGGACCGGGAAGCTCGTCACGAGCGCGGCGCTCATCCTGATGTTCGCGTTCCTCGTCCTCTCCTCGAGCCCCGGCTTCGAGATCAAGGAGTTCGCGATCGGCCTCGCCGCGGGGATCATCTTCGACGCGACCGTGATCCGCGCGCTGCTCGTGCCTGCGCTGATGCGACTGCTCGGGAACGCGAACTGGTGGCTCCCGCACTGGACGCGTCGGGCCTTGTTCATCCGCGAGGAGCGGCGGCGGGAAGGGGCTCCGGCGCTAGAGGGGTGACAGCGCCGGCTCGGGGTCGTCGCGGCGCAGCACTGTTCGCACGTCGGGGACGAATGCCACGACGAGCAGGTTCGGCACGCACATCAGCGTCCCGGCCAGCAGGAGCGTCGCAGGCCGGCCGACGCCTGCCGCGACGGCGCCGGCGAGCACCTGGCCGATGGGCATCAGGCCGATCGAGAGGAGCGCGTCGATCGAGGCGACGCGGGCGAGGCGATCCGGGCGAACCTCCTGCTGCATCGCCGTCTCCCAGAGTGCGTTGCCGATGAGTATGCAGGCGCCGAGAATCGCGGCTGCGACCATCACCACCGGCAGGGGGAAGGGCACGACCAGCGCAAACGGGAGCACTCCGCAGAGTGACCAGATCGCGAACGACGTCGCCACCGGGTGCTCCGGCTTGATCCGGTAGGCGACGAACGCGCCGAGCAGCCCGCCCACGGGGATCGAACCGAGGATCAGACCCCACCCGACCTTGCCGTCGAGGTGCTGGTTCGCCACGTACGGGCCGAGCACGAGGTAGATCCCGATCCCGACGTTCCCGAGCGCGAAGCCCAGGAACCCGGCGGTCAGCCAGCGGTGCCGCCGCACCTCGACCCAGCCGTCGGCGACGTCGCGCCAGAAGCGCTGCCGGACGGCGGCCACGTGTTCGGGGACGCGGGTTGCCGTCACGAACCCGGCGCTGACGAGGAAGCTCGCCGCGTCGACGGCAAAGCACCATCCCGGTCCGGCGGCGGCGACGATCACGCCCGAGATCACGGGCCCGAAGATGCGCGTCCCGCTCTCGGACATCGAGAGCAACGAGTTCGCCTTCTGCAGGTTCCCGGCGCTGACCGCCTGCGGCAGCAGCGCCGTCGAGGCAGGGGAGAAGAAGCCGGCGCCCACTCCGGCGGCCGATTGGAGCACCGCGAGTTGCCAGACATGGGCGGCGCCTTCCAGCAGCAGGGCCGCGGTCGCGGCCTCGGTGGCGAAGCGCAAGAGGTCGGCGGAGACCATCACCGCCCGGCGCGGAAGGCGATCCGCCCAGACGCCGCCCGCGATCGTGGACGTTCCGAGCGCGATCGTGCGGCAGGCGAGGACGATGCCGAGGTCGAGTGCGTGGCCGTGGATCCCGATCACCGCGAACACGAGCGCCACGGGGATCAGCGAGTCGCCGACGGACGATCCGGTACGCGCGAGCCAGAGCAGCCTGAACGGACGCTCTTGCAGCGGTCCGAAGCGACCGACCCCGCGCACGACCCGGAGCGTACGCCCCGCAGCGCCGCGTTACCATCGGACTCCGCGGAACCGGTCGGTTCCGCCCTTCGTCATGGACCGTCCGGTACTTCACGCTTTCGTCACCGAGCTCGTCGAGCACGAGCGTCTCGTCGAGCTCGCGGATGGCCTGCCGACTCGCGCCCGCGTCTCGGAGCCGGCGCTTCCGCTGCTCCTGGCCTCGCTGCACGAGCGTCTCGAGCGCGGATTGGTCGTCCTTCTCCCGGAGGACGCGGATGCGCGCGACGCCGCCGAGGGCGCGGCCTGGTTCCTCGGTGACGACGAGGTCGGCCTGCTGCCGAGTCGCGGCGTGACGTGGGACTCGGGGCTCGCGCCGCCGCCGCACCTCGTCGGCGAGCGGGCGCGCGCGCTGCACGTGCTCGAGCGCGGCGGGCTCGTCTGTGCCTCCGCGCGGGCGCTGGCGGAGGGGCTGCCGCCGGCCGGGCAGCGGCCGGAGCCGATCGAGCTGGGGACCGGGTTGGAGGTCGGCGTCGAGGAGCTGAGCGAGAGGCTCGCCCTCGCCGGCTACGAGCGCGTGGAGCGGGTGGACGACCGCGGCCAGTTCGCCGTGCGCGGCGGCATCGTCGACGCCTTCCCGACGACGGGCCGCGAGCCGCTGCGGATCGAGTTCTTCGGCGACGAGATCGAGTCGGTGCGCGCCTTCTCGCCGTTCACGCAGCGGGCGCTCCATCCGGTGTCCGAAGCGACCCTGTACCCGGCGGCCGAGCGCCGATTGGACACTGTCGAACGTAGTGACAACGTGTTACTTGCGGAGGAGGGGGAGGAGCCCGCGGCCCCGGCGGTTCCGGACGATCTCGTGCCGGCGCTCGAACGGCCGCCCGACCTCGTCTTCCAGCCGGACGACGTTCGGCGCGTGTGGGAGGAGGACGGCGTCGGCGACGCGCCTTCGCTCGCCGGCTCGACGGAGCTCGACCCGTTCCCGCAGGCTCAGCCGCTCGCGTTCGAGGCGCAGCGGCCCGCGATCGCCGCGCGCGGTCTCGCCGAGGCCGAGAACGAGCTCGCAGCGCTCATCCGCTCCGGCCAGCGCGTCGTGGTCGCCTTCCCGCATCGCGGCGAAGCGCTGCGCACGCAGAACCTCCTCCGCCGGGTCGCGGCGCGGCTGCTCGAGCCGGGCGAGGAGCTGCCGGAGGAGGCCGAGCTCCTGTTCGCGGTCGCGCCCGCGCGCCGCGGCTTCGTCTGGCGCGACCTCGGCCTCGTCCTCCTGCCCGATCACCAGGTCTTCCGCCGCCGCGCGCCCCGCGAGCGCCGCCTGGGCGGCCGGGCGCTGCAGTCGTTCGCCGACCTCCGCACCGGCGATTACGTCGTCCACGAGGATCACGGCGTCGGGCGGCTCCTCGGCTTCGAGACGAAGACGGTCGCCGGCGTCACGCGCGACTACCTCCAACTCGCGTTCCGCGGGGAGGACCGGCTCTACGTCCCGCACGAGCAGCTCGGCAAGGTCTCGCGCTACGTCGGCGCCGACGCGTCGGCGCCCGCGCTCTCCAAGCTCGGCGGCAAGGCGTGGCTGACGCTCAAGGCCCGCGCGCGCGTGTCCGTCCGCGAGCTCGCGGGCGACCTGATCCAGCTCTACGCGCAGCGGCAGACGCGCGAGGGAGTCGCGTTCGACCTCTCGCACGAGTGGCTGCCGCGGCTCGAGGCGAGCTTCCCGTACCGGGAGACGCCCGACCAGGAGGCGGCGATCGAGGCGGTGAAGGAGGACCTCGAGACGCCGCGTCCGATGGACCGGCTGGTCTGCGGCGACGTCGGCTTCGGCAAGACCGAGGTCGCGGTGCGAGCCGCGTTCGCCGTCGCCGTGAACGGCCGGCAGGTGCTGCTCCTCGCGCCTACGACCATCCTCGCCGAGCAGCACTACAACACCTTCCGCGACCGGTTCCGCGACTTCCCCGTGCAGGTCGAGATGGTCTCCCGCTTCGTCGCGCCGAAGGAGACGAAGCGGATCCTCGCCGACTTCAGCGCCGGCAAGGTCGACGTGCTCATCGGCACGCACCGCGTCCTCAGCCGCGACGTGATCCCGAAGGAGCTCGGGCTCGTGATCCTCGACGAGGAGCAGCGCTTCGGCGTCGCGCAAAAGGAGCTGCTCAAGTCGCTGCGGCTCGAGGTCGACGTGCTCACGCTGAGCGCGACGCCGATCCCGCGCACGCTGCACCTCTCGCTGGCGGGCATGCGAGACATCTCGATCATCGAGACGCCGCCGGAGGGGCGCCGGCCGATCCGCACCACCGTCGGCGAGTACGACGAGGAGCTCGTGAAGCTCGCGCTCGAGCGCGAGGCCGAGAGGGAGGGCCAGGCGTTCTTCCTGCACAACAGAGTCGAGACGATCGAGGAGCGGGCGGAGCAGCTGCAGCAGCTGTGCCCGGGGCTGCGCTTCCTCGTCGCGCATGGGCAGATGCGCGAGAAGGAGCTCGAGGAGCGGATGCACGCCTTCCTGCGCGGCGACGCCGACGTCCTCGTCTCGACGACGATCATCGAGTCGGGGATCGACATCCCGCAGGCGAACACGCTCATCGTCGAGCGTGCCGACATGCTCGGTCTCGCCCAGCTCTACCAGATCCGCGGCCGGGTCGGCCGCTCCGACGCCACCTCGTTCGCGTACCTCTTCTATCCCGACGCGCGCGAGCTGACCCCCGAGGCGCGGGCCCGTCTCTCGACGCTCGCCGACCACACGGAGCTCGGTGCCGGCTTCGCGATCGCGATGCGCGACCTCGAGATCCGCGGAGCGGGAGAGCTGCTCGGCGCCGAGCAGTCCGGCCATGTCGCAGCCGTCGGGTTCGAGCTCTACGTCGAGCTCCTGAACGAGGCGGTCGCGGAGCTGCAGGGCCAGAAGCGCATCGCGGTCCGGCCGGTACGGGTGGACGCGCGGGTCGACGCGTACGTCCCCGCCGCGTACGTCGACTCCGAGGCGCTGCGGATCGACGTCCACCGCCGGCTCGCGCTGGCGGAGACGGAGGACGAGCTGCGGGAGCTGCAGGCGATGCTCGAGGACCGCTACGGGCCGCTGCCCGACCCCGTCGTCAACCTCTTCCGCATTCAGGAGGCGAAGATCAAGGTCGCCCTGCTCGGCGCGGACTACCTCGTCTTCCAGGGAGGCCGCGCCACGGTCGGTCGGCTCGTCCTCGGCTCGGGGGAGCTGCGAGAGCTCCGCGACCGCGCGAAAACGGCCGTCTACGTCTCTTCTAAGCAGGAAGTAAGCATGCGCGGCCAGGAGGAAATCGCGCAGGCGGTCGAGCTGGTCGATGCTATCTTGGACGCGCGCCGGGCGGCCTGAGACCGCTTTTCCCATCTCCTCGGCGTTTCCCGCGACATCGACCTCACTGGATGGAAATGAAGACTCGCGCGCCCTTCCTCGCCCTGACCGTCGTGCTCGTCGCCTTCCTCGCCGCAGGCTGCGGCGGAGGCGGAGGCTCGGGTTCCGTCCCTTCCGACTCGATCGCCAAGGTCGACTCGACCTCGATCACGAAGGCGAACTTCAACGCGCTCATGACCGTTGCCTTCGCGCGCTTCAAGAGCCAGGGCCAGAAGCCGCCCAAGGTCGGCACGCCCGCGTACTCGCAGCTCCGGGACCAGGCCGTCACCTTCCTCGTGCAGGAGGAGGAGCTGACGCAGGAGGGCCAGAAGCTCGGCGTGACGGTGAGCCAGAAGGACATCGACGCCCGGCTCGCGCTGATCCGGAAGTCGTACTACAAGGGCAGCGAGTCGAAGCTCGAGGCGGCCCTGAAGAAGGACGACATCACGCTCGACCAGCTCGAGAAGTACAACCTCGCGCCGACGCTGCTCAGCGAGCAGCTCCAGAAGAAGGTGACGTCGAGCGTCAAGGTGTCGAAGTCCGCCGCGCAGAAGTACTACAACGAGAACAAGGCGTCCTTCACGACGCCGAAGACGCGCGAGGTGCGGCACATCCTCGTCAACAGCAAGAGCCTTGCCCAGAAGATCGAGACGCAGCTCAAGGGCGGCGCCAGCTTCGCGACTCTGGCGAAGAAGTACTCGAAGGACACGGGCTCCGCGCAGCAGGGCGGCAAGCTCTGCGTGGCGCACGGCGGCTCCAGCGGTGCGTGCCAGCAGACGGTGCCGCCGTTCGACAAGGCGTCCTTCTCCATGAAGACGAACGAGATTTCGCTGGTGCACAGCGTCTACGGCTGGCACGTCATCCAGGCGCTCGGCCCGATCAAGCCCGCGCACACGCAGACCTTCGCGGAGGTCGAGACGCAGATCCAGTCGAACCTCGCCCAGCAGCAGAAGCAGGTCGCGTGGTCGAACTGGCTCGCCAAGGTGCAGAAGGACTACAAGGGCAAGGTCTCGTACCAGACGGGCTACAAGCCGGCGACGACCTCGACGCCGTCGGTGACGACCCCGACGACGACGGCGCCGACGACCACTGGCTGAGGTGCCCCCCGCCGAAGGCGGGAACGTTGCGCCGGGCGCCGGGGGCTCCGCCGCCGGCGCTTCCGGCGACGGCCTTGCCGAGGCCCTCCTCGAGCTCCAGCGTCTGACCGCGCGGCTGCGCCGCGAGTGTCCGTGGGACCGGGAGCAGACGGCGCAGACGATCGTGCCGCACACCGTCGAGGAGGCGTACGAGGTCGCCGACGCCGCGCTCGCGGCCGACGACGAGAAGCTGCTCGACGAGCTCGGCGACCTGCTCTTCCAGGTCTACTTCCTCGCGTTGCTGCTGGAGGAGAGAGGCGCCGGCGATCTCGCGCAGGTCGCGCGCGGCGTCCACGAGAAGCTCGTGCGGCGGCATCCGCACGTCTTCGGCGACGTCGAGGCGCGCACCGCCGAGCGCGTGCGCTCGAACTGGGAGCGCATCAAGCGCGAGCAGGAGGGCCGCGAGGGCATCTTCCACGACGTCGCGGAGGGCCTTCCGGGCCTGCTCTACGCGCGCAAGATCCAGCAGCGTGCGAAGGCGGTCGGTTTCGAGTATCCGGATCTCGCGGGGGCGATGGCCGACCTCGCGGACGAGTTGCGCGAGCTGGAGGAGGAGCCCTCCGGCGACGAGCTCGGCGACGTCCTCTTCGCCGCCGCGAACGTGGCGCGCAGGCTCGACGTGGATCCCGAGCTCGAGGTGCGGCGGGCCGCGCAGCGGTTCCGCCGGCGCGTCGAGGTGGCCGAGACGCTCGCGGCCGAGGCAGGCGAGAATTGGACCGAGCTGCCGCTCGAGCGGCAGGACGCGTACTTCGACCAGGCCAAGGAGGGGGAATGAGCGGGATCACACACGTCCATGCACGGCAGGTTCTGGACTCCCGTGGCAACCCGACGGTCGAGGTCGAGGTCATCGCCGGCGCGAGCGGAAGGTCGATCGTCCCCTCTGGCGCGTCGACCGGCGTCCACGAGGCCGTCGAGCTCCGCGACGGGGGCGACGCGTGGAGCGGCAAGGGCGTCGCAGCTGCAGTCGCCAACGTCAACGGAGAGATCGCGGACGCGATCCGTGGCCGGGACGTCGCCGACCAGGAAGGGCTCGACCGCGCGCTGATCGAGCTGGACGGGACACCGAACAAAGGCCGCCTCGGCGCCAACGCGATCCTCGGCGTCTCGCTCGCGGCCGCGAAAGCCGCGGCGGCAAATGCGCGCAGTCCGCTCTACGAGTGGCTCCGGCCCGACGGCCCGGCGACGCTGCCCGTCCCGATGATGAACGTGATCAACGGCGGCGTGCACGCGGACAACTCGATCGACCTCCAGGAGTTCATGCTCGTCCCCGCCGGGGCCGAGTCGTTCTCCGAAGGCCTCCGGATCGGCGTCGAGGTGTACCACGCGCTGAAGAAGCTGCTCGCCGAGCGCGGGCTTTCGACGCTCGTCGGCGACGAGGGCGGGTTCGCTCCGAACCTCGAGTCGAGCGAGGACGCGATCGAGCTCATCCTCGAGGCGGCGGAGCGGGCAGGGCATCGCGAACGCGTCGCGATCGCCCTCGACCCCGCGACGAGCGAGGTCTTCTCCGACGGCGTCTACCGCTTCGAGGGCCGGGCGAAGACGAGTGCCGAGATGCCCGGGTTCTGGGCGGAGATCGCCGGCCGGTACCCGGTTGTCTCGATCGAGGACGGCGCCGCGGAGGACGACTGGGAGTCGTGGGCGACGCTGACGGCGGAGCTCGGCGAGCGCGTGCAGCTCGTGGGCGACGACCTCTTCGTCACGAACCCCGTTCGGCTGCAGGAGGGAATCGACCGCGGCGTAGCCAACTCCATCCTCGTGAAGGTCAACCAGATCGGGACGCTGACGGAGACGATCGACGCCGTGCGGCTTGCGCAGGCGAACGGCTACACGGCGGTCATGTCCCACCGTTCGGGCGAGACCGAGGACGCGACGATCGCGGACCTCGCCGTCGCGCTCGGCACGGGGCAGATCAAGACGGGCGCGCCCGCGAGGAGCGACCGCGTCGCGAAGTACAACCAGCTCCTGCGGATCGAGGAGGAGCTCGGTGACAGGGCGGTCTACCCCGGGTGGGGGGCTTTCCCGCGCACACGCCGCTAGTACTCTGAGTCGTATGGCGATCGACCGCCGGACGAAGATCGTGGCGACCCTCGGGCCGGCGTCCGACTCGCGCGAGCGCCTGCGCGCACTGATCGTGGCGGGCGTCGACGCGGTTCGCTTCAACCTGTCGCACGGCACGCACGACGACCACTCCCAGCGAGCGTGGCTCGTGCGCGAGATCGCCGCGGAGGTCGGCCGTCCCGTGGCGCTCATCGCCGACCTGCAGGGGCCGAAGCTCCGGATCGGCGAGTTGCCGGAGCCGGTCGTCCTCCACACCGGCGAGCACATCAAGGTCTGCGCGGAGGAGGCGGCGACCGACGGCGAGCTTCCGATCGCGCCCGGCGTGATCGGAGACGTGCTCGAGCCCGGTCACGAGGTGCTCATCGACGACGGCCTCGTACGGCTCCGCGTCGACGACGTCGAGAGAGGCCGCGCGACGTGCGCGGTCGTCGTCGGCGGGATCGTCAGCTCCCACAAGGGCGTCAACCTCCCCGGCGTTCCGGTGCCGATTCCCTCCCTGACGCGGAAGGACGTCGCCGACCTCGACTGGGCGCTCGAGACCGGCGTGGACTTCGTCGCGCTCTCCTTCATCCGCTCGCCGGCGGACGTGCGCGACCTGCGCGCGCTGCTCGAGCAGGCCGACTCGCATGCGCACGTGATCGCGAAGATCGAGAAGTCGGAGGCCGTCGACGTCCTCGACGAGGTGCTCGCAGAGACGGACGCGGTGATGGTCGCGCGCGGCGACCTCGGGGTCGAGATCGGGCCAGCCCTCGTGCCGCTCGTCCAGAAGCGGATCATCCACAAGGCGCTCGAGCGCGGGAAGCCGGTGATCACGGCGACGCAGATGCTGGAGACGATGGTGCACTCGCCCGAGCCGACACGGGCCGAGGCGAGCGACGTCGCGAACGCCATCCTCGACGGCACCTCCGCCGTGATGCTCTCCGGCGAGACGGCGGTCGGCGAGTATCCGGTCGAGGCGGTCGCGTACATGGATCGCATCGCACGGGCGGTCGAGCCGAGCCTCGACTACCGGCACGAGCTGCCGGAGGCGACTGAGAACCCGACGATCGGCCAGGCGATGTCGAACGCCGCCTGCGACCTCGCGGAATCGCTGCAGTCGAAGGCGATCCTCGTCCCGACGTTCACCGGAAGGACGGCGAACGCGGTCGCGCGGCTCCGCCCGCGGAGGCCCATCGTCGGCCTGACCCACGTCGACTGGGCGATGCGCCAGCTCGCGCTGGAGTGGGGCGTGACGCCGCTCCTGATCTCGGAGACGAGCGACGTCGAGGAGCTGTGGCGGCTCGCAGTCGAGGCGGCGCGCGACGCCGGGATCGTCGAGAGCGGGGACGGCGTCGTGATCACGGCGGGGACGGCCGTGAACATCCCGGGCACGACGAACGTGATCAAGGTCGACGTCGTCGAGTAGCCCATCAGAGGACCGCGGCGCCGGCCGGAGAACTCGGGCTGAATGGCTGCGGTGCAGACACGCCGTCGGCGTCCCGGTGGACCGATCACGCGGCGCTGGCTCGCGGTAGGAGCGTTGCTCCTCGTCGGGCTTCTCTACTACCGCCCGCTGCACGACTATCTCGACGCGCGCTCGCAGCAGGCGGTCAGGGTCGCGGCCGTGCAGAAGCTGCAGAAGGAGCGGGCGACGCTGAAGCGGCGGCTGCGGCGCGCCTCGTCGCTCGTGGTGCTCGCGCGCGAGGCGCGGACGCTCGGCTACGTCCGGCCGGGCGAGCATCTCTTCCTCGTCAAGGACATCCCGCAGTGGCGGCGCAGGCATCATGCTGCCTCGCGTGGTCACAGACGCTGATCGGGCGGTCGTAGAGCGTCAGCTCGGCCGGGAGCCGCGCACGCTCCGCCGCGTCGCGGTCCGCTGTCCGTTCGGTGCGCCGGCGGTCACCGAGCAGAGCCCGTACGGGCAGGACGGCGAGCCCTTCCCGACGACGTACTACCTCACGTGCCGGCATCTCGTAATCGCCGTGTCGCGGCTCGAGGCTGCCGGAGGAGTCGAGCGCTGGAGCGAGCGCACGCGCACCGAGCCGGCGCTCGCCGCGAGCCTCGCGGCCGCCGACGAGGACCAGCGACGCTTGCGGCGGGAGCTCGCCGACGGCGCGACCGGCACCGACGGCGGCGCGTCGCTCGACTACGGGATCGGCGGCTCGCGTCGCAGTGGCAGCCTCAAGTGCATGCACGCGCACGCCGCGTTCGCCTTGGCGCGTCCGGGCTACGAGCTCGGGGAGCGGATCCTCGCGGAGATCGAGCCGCGCTGGCCGGACCGGTGCTGCTCCAGGTGAGCCAGGTCGAGGTCGCCCGCCAGGAGTGGGAAGAGGCGAGCCACCGGATCGAGGCTGCATGCGACGAGCCACGGCGCTACCGGCAGCTGCTCGAGCTCCTCGAGCTCGTGCGCGACGAGCTCCGCAAGCGGGTCGGCCAGACGTTCACGCTGCAGGAGCTCGTCGCGGCGTACGGCGAGTCCGAGCATTGGGCGCGCGAGGCGGTCGAGGAAAGCGCGCCGGAGCCCGGCTGGCCCCGCGATCTCACGGTCGTCCTCGCCGCGGCATTCGACGCGTACCAGCGAGGGGCTATCGATTACGAACCATGAGGATGTGCGCCTAGACACACATCCAGGTGTAATAAGTGGGAGTTTTGGACAAGTTCTCACACATGGGGTACAGAGACGAGGGCGGACGCCGCGAAGCGGAGTGGCTCACCCTCGGTCAAGCCGCGCGGTTCCTCGGCGTCGCACAGAGCACGATCCGCAAGTGGTCGGACCAGGGCCGCGTCCCTGCCTTCTACACGCCGGGCGGCCACCGTCGTTTCCGACGCGGCGACCTCGAGTCGTTCCTCGCCCGCTCCGGCCCCGGCCGTCAGCAGCCCGGCCCATCCGTGCTTCTCGTCGACGACGACGAACGGATGCGGGAGCTCGTCCGGAACGAGCTCGAGCGAGAGGGCTACGACGTGCAGGAGGCCGCGAGCGCCGACGAGGGGCTTGCCGCGATCGAGGCGCGGAAGCCCGAGCTGATCCTCCTCGACGTGATGATGCCCCACGTCGACGGCTGGGAAATGTTGCGTCGGGTGCAGGAGCGGCACGGCGCCGGCGCGATCCCCGTCCTGATGTTCAGCGGCCAGGTGGACGAGGCAGCGAGGCGGCAGGCGGCCTCGAGGGGCGCGCGCGGGTTCGTCGGGAAGCCCTTCGACCTCGGGGAGCTCGTCGAGCAGACGAAGGCGATCGTTCCCGTCTAGCCGGCGCCCTCGGAAGTTCGCGGCAGCGGCTGCAGGATCGCGATCGGGATCACCGCGGCGAGCGCGGCTGCGAACAGCACCATCGCCCAGCGGGCCGACGCCGCGCCGATCACGAGCCCGCTCGCCAGCGGGGCGAGCGCGGCGAGCGCCACCGCGACCTGGATCAGCCCGTTGTTGACGCGGCCGTGCAGTTCCGGCGGTGTCCGGCGGAGCATCATCGCGAAGAGCGCCGCGTTCGTCGCCGGCGCGAGGACGAACGGGATCGCGAGCGGCGCGGCGACGGCCGGCGACGGGATGACTACGGCCGCGACCAGCATGAGGAGCGCGCCGGTGACGGTGAGGAGCAGGATCGACTGCCGCAGCGACAGCCGCCGCCCGATCTGGGGGGCCGCGACGGCGCCGACGATGCCGCCGATCATGATCACCGCTTCGACGCCGCCGATCGCGGTCGCGGAGACGCCGTTCCGGCGCAGGCCGAGAATGACGGTGAACAGCGTCCCGTTGAACGCGAAGTTGATGAGCGGCGCCTGGATGAGAACCGCGCGGAGAAGTGAGTCGCGCCAGAGGTGCTTCAGCCCGTCGGACGCTTCGGCCCACAGGCCACGTCGTGAGGCGGCGTCGGTCGACGAGGCGAACGAGCCTCGCAGTCCGCGAGACGTGAGGACGGAGACGCCGTAGGAGACCGCGTCCGCGGCGAAGGGCAGCGCGCGCCCCAGTCCGTAGAGAAAGCCGCCGAGCGGAGGCCCGACGAGGTTGGCCCCGTATTGCCGGCCCTCGGACACGGCCCACGCCGACTCCAGCTGCTCGTCGGCGACGATCAGCGGCAGCGCGGCCATCGAGGCCGGCGTGAAGAGCGTGTCTCCCGCGCGGTCGACGATCGCCACCACCATCACGACCGGCCACGCCACGGAGTCCGTCGCCACGAGCACGGCGAGCGCCGCGAGCGCGACCGCTCGCGCGCCGTCGCAGAGGATCATCGTCCGGCGGCGGTCGAGCCGATCGGCCAGCGCCCCCGCGGGCAGCCGCACCGCGAAGGCCGCCGCGCTCGCGGCTGTCCCGACGGCGCCGGCGATCACGGCCGAATGCGTGAGCGCGAGGACGAGGAGCGGATAGGCGAGCGTCCCGATCTGCGTGCCGAGGTCGGACAGCACCTGGCCGATCCACAGCAGTCTGAAGTTGCGGTTCGCCCGCAGACTGCTCAGGGCACCCGGCGCGCCCCCCGGTTCCGGCGCCGTCGTCACTCCGACTTCGGGACGAGCCTAGGGGAGGTCTTCCGCCGTCCGCAGAAGGCCCGCGCCCAGGAGCCCGAGCGCCGCGAGGAGGCTGACGTAGAGGCCGATCCCGCGTGCGGTCGAGACGAAGTACACGTCCGGCACGGAGATCAGCCGGATGAGGACGAAGATCACGGCGAGAGAGCCCAGCGCGATCAGCAGCAGCCGGTCCGGCACGGCGGCGGGCAGCAGGATCCCGGCTTCCCTGGCGGCCTCGAGGATCAGGGTCGCGAGCCCGACGAAGAACACGAGCTTGCCCAGCGCACCGGAGTGCCAGCCGGTCACCGACAGGGTCAACCCGTTCTGCAGCGTCCCCGCGTACCAGTCCGTGAACGAGGAGACCGCGAGGACGAGCCCCGAGACCCACGCGATCCGCACTCCCCAGCTGCCCACGAGCGGCGTGGCGCGCTCCGGCCGCGGCTGGCGCCGCTCCGGCCGGATCCGGAACGGACGGGCTGGCTCGGGAGTTTGCACAGGCGCAGTATGGGCAAAAATTGCACCGGGCGCGCTCTGGGCGCGTCTATCCGAGGACGACGAGGCGGTGGCGCAGGTGGGGGTTCAGGTCGAGGAGTCCACACAAGGGTCCGGTTCTCCGACGGCGGTGGAGCTGGACGACACCGGTTTCGCCGACTTCGTTCTCGCAGGCACGCACGTCTCGGGCGAGTTCCGGTGCGCCGATTGCGGCTACGGGGCCGTCGTGCAGCGCGAGCTGCCGCAGTGCCCAATGTGCGCCGGGACGATCTGGGAGAGCCGCTTGCCGCGCGCGAATCGCGACGTCGCCTGAAGCCGCTCGTCGCCGGCGGGACCCGCCCGGAATACTTTCGGGGATGAGCAGCCTGCTCGATCTGGACTCCTCGGCTGAAAACTCGAGCGACGTTCGCGTTTCGGCTCCGTCGCTCGCGGCGCTCGTGCACGCGGCGGCAGCTGCGGCGGTCGCAACGACCGCGGCGGACGCGCTTCGCGCGCTGGCGGACGCGGCGCGGGCCGTCTCGGGAGCCGACGTCGCGCTCCTCCGCGCGCTCGACAAGAGCGGCGAACGGCTCGAGGCGGTGGCGGTCGCGGCGACGCAGACGGTCTCCGCCGAGCTCGAAGGAACGGTGCTGCCGGCCACGGAGCTTCCCGATACGCCGCTCGACGGTCTTGCGACGGCTCCGGCCGCGGTCCGTCGCATCGCGGAACGCGTCGGCGCCGAGCAGCTGCTCCTCGTACCGGCACGCGCGAACGGCTGCGCGGTCTCGCTCGAGCTGTTCCGCGCGGGAGAGCCGTTCGGCGCCGAGCATCGGCTCGCTGCAGAGCTGTGCGCCGCCCTCGCGGCCGTCGTCCTACGCAGCTTCGCCGCCGGCGAAGGCGCCGCCTCCCTCGCGCAGCCGGCGCTCGAGCTCGCGGGAGAAGCACTCGCGGCCGCGTTGCACGAGCAGGACGCTGCGCCGGAGATCGTCCGACTCGCCGCCGGCGTCGCCGGCGCGTCCGCGGCCGTCCTCTGGGAGAGCCGCGAGGAGGGCCTTGTTCCCGGCGCCTCGTGGTGCGTCGACGAGGGAGACGATCTCGACGCGGCGCGCGAGGCCGCCGAGCGCGCACTCGCCGAGCCGGGGCCGGTTCGCGCCCAATCCGCGGGGCTCGTGGAGGATCGGGGCGTCTCGACCACGCTGGCGCTCGGCAGGCCTCCGGTTGGCGTCCTCCAGCTGTTCCATCCGCCCGGGGAGGAGCCGGACGAGGAGCAGCTGACGCGGCTTGCCACATTCGGTGTCCGCGCCGCGCACGCGCTTCGCACCGGCGAGCGCACGCGGCTGCTCGCACTCGAGCTCGAGCGGACACGGGCGCTGCTCGAGGTGATCGCCCAGGCGACCGCGGAGCTCTCCGTCTCCCACACGCTCGAGACCGCCGTCGAGCGCGTCGCCGAGCTCCTCGGGGTGGAGCGGGTGGCCGTCTACCTGCGCGGCGCCGGCGAGGGCGAGCTGGAAGAGGCGACGAGCCGCGGCCTCGCGGGCCCGCACGCGCGCGTGGCGGACAGGCTGCTCGACGTGGCGTTGAGGCCTTCGCGACACCGCGCGGTTCTCGAGGTCGCGGACATCGTGCGCGACCCGCGGCTCGCAGCGGCCGCGGCAGCCGCCCGGGAGACCGGCATCGGCTCGGCGCTCGCCGTTCCGCTCGTCGCCCGCGGAGAGGTGGTCGGGCTGCTTGCCGCGTTCCCCGCCGGCAGACCGCAGGCAGGCGAGCACGAGACGGCGCTCCTGGCGGCGCTTGCCGGACAGCTGGCGGTCGCCGTTCAGAACGCGCAACTCCACGAGCAGGCGACGCGGCTCGGCGAGGAGCGCGAGGCCGCCCTCGCCGCCGAGCGGGCGGCCGCACGGCGGCTCCGCGCGCTGTACGAGGTCTCCCGTTCCTTCGCGCAGAGCCTTTCCCTCGACGAGACGCTCGCGGCGCTCGCACGCACCGTCGTCGACGTCCTCGACGTCGACGCGGCCGTGGTACGGATGCCGGACGAACGGCGCGAGCAGCTCGTGCCGCAGGCAATCCACGTCCGGGACGCGCCGTTCGCAGCGGCGGTCCGCACGATCCTCACCCTGCCTGTGCCGTTCGGCCAGCGCAACATCCAGCGGCTCTTCCGGGACCGGCGCAGCTTCCGGCTCAGGCCCGGCCGCTCCCGCGGCGGGCATTACCTGCCCGCGCTCGTACCCTTCCTCGAGAAGGGCTGGACGGCGTCGATCGTCCCCGTGGCCCTGCCGACGGAGGTCATCGGCACGCTCGGCGTCTATTCCTTCCGGCCGGGGGACCCGCTGTCGGAGGAGACGGTCGACGCGGCGGCGGCGCTCGCGGCGCAGGCGGCTCTCGCGATCGACAACGCGCGCCTCTACCAGCAGCAGAAGCAGTTCGCCGACACGATGCAGCGCTCGCTCCTCCCGCGTTCCCGGCCGGTGATCGCCGGCCTCGAGGTGGGGGAGGTGTACGAACCGTCGGCGCGGGTGGAGGTCGGCGGGGACCTCTACGACTTCCTCGCGCTCGACGACGGCCGCCTCGCGGTGGTGCTCGGGGACGTGACCGGGCATGGTGTCGACGCGACGGCGGACATGGCGATGGCGAAGTTCGTGTTCCGCTCGCTCGCCCGCGAGCATTCGGAACCGGCGGACTTCCTCGCGTCCGCGAACGACGTGATCTGCAGCGAGATCGGCCCGGGCAAGTTCATCAGCATGAGCTACGTCGTCGTCGACGGCGCCGGGGGCGGCGTCGCGAGCGCGAGCGCCGGCCATCCCCCGCCGCGGATCGTCCTGTCCGACGGGTCGACTCGCCCGCTCGAGGCGCACGGCCTCGTGCTCGGGATCGACGGAGGTCAGGAGTACGCGGAGGCGCGCACCGAGCTGCCGCTCGGCGCCTCGCTCGTCCTCTACACCGACGGCGTGATCGAGGCGCGGCGCGACGGCGAGCTCTACGGGGAGGAGCGGCTCGACGCGCTGCTCGCCGACCGGCGCGATCTGCCGGCGCGCGCACTCGCCGAGGCGGTCGCGGAGGATGCGCGCGACTTCGCCGGGGGCGACCTCTCCGACGACCTGGCCGTGGTCGTCATCCGCCGGAGGTGAGCGGAGGCTTTACGGCGTGAAGCTAGAATCAAGGCGATCCGTGGCCAAGCGCGCCGGCTTCATCCTCTGTCTCGTCGTCTGCGCCCTCGGCGTCGGGGCGAGCCACGCCCGCGCCGACGGCACGCCGGCGCCGACGGTGATCGCGGACGGCGTCCAGATCGGTCCGGTCGCCGTCGGCGGGATGAACTCCGACCAGGCGACGGCGGCGGTCCAGGCGGCATATTTCGCGCCCGTGGTCGTCCACGTCGGGCACCGCAACTACTCGGTCTCGCCGCATCACTTCCACACCGATCTCGATCTCGCCGCCGCGATCCAGACGGCGCTCACCGCTCTGCCGGACACGGTCCTCGCGCTCACTCCGACGCTCGACTCCGAGCTGATCGCGAAATGGGTCAAGACCCTGGCGGCGAAGACGGACCGGCCGGCGGCCGCGGGAACGCTGCTCCTCCGCAACAGCCGGCCGTTCTTCACCCACTCCCACCCGGGGCGCGCGCTCCGGAGGTTCCCGACGCGCATGCTGATCCGGCACGCGATCCTCGACGGCACACGCACGACCATCGCCGCGCCCGCGAAGACGCTCACGAGCTCGGCCTCGAAGCCCGAGCCGGTGATCGTGATCCACCGCGGCTCGAACCGCCTCTATCTCTACAGCGGTAGCCGGTTCGTCCGCGTGTTCCCGGTGGCCACCGGCCAGGCTGCATGGCCGACGCCGCTCGGCCACTTCGAGATCGTCGTCAAGCAGGTGAACCCGTGGTGGTACCCGCCGACCCAGGACTCGTGGGCGGCCGGCGCCAAGCCGGTCCCACCCGGGCCGGGCAACCCGCTCGGCACGCGCTGGATGGGGCTGAGCGCGCCGGGCGTCGGCATCCACGGCACCGACGAGCCGTGGTCGATCGGCCACTCGGAGTCGCACGGCTGCATCCGCATGCAGGTGCCCTCCGCGGAGTGGCTCTTCAACCGCGTGCAGATCGGGACGCCGGTGTTCATCATCGCGTCCTAGCCGCGTCGTGGCGGGCGGGCTCAAGCTCGGGGCGCAGGCGCTCGCAGTCGCAGGGATCGGGCTTCTCGCGACCATGCTCGTGTGGAACCTGACGCACCAGACCCCACCGCCGAAGGTGGGCCGGCCCGCCCCCGCCTTCTCGCTCGGCCGCCTGACGGGCGACGGCGACCTCTCGCTCCGGTCGTTCCGCGGGAAGACCGTCGTGCTGAACTTCTTCGCCTCCTGGTGCACCCCGTGCAAGCGCGAGGCGCCGGTGCTCGAGCAGCTCTGGCGCGAGGATCGGAACGACCACCTCGTCGTCTTCGGCGTCGACACCGGCCCGGACGCCGCGAGCGACGGGCGCCGCTTCGTGAAGGTGCACGGCATCACGTATCCCGTCGTCTTCGACCCCAACGCGGGCATCGCCTCGAACCGGTACGCCCTGCCCGGGCTCCCGGTCACCTACGTGCTCAACCCGGAGGGACGGATCGTCGGCGACCCGGTCGTGGGGCCCGTCAGCGACAAGGGGTACAGCGCGCAGTTCAAGCGCGAGCTGAAGGCGGCGCGAAAGGCGTGACCCGCCGTCTCAAGGTCGCGGCTCAGCTGGTCGCCCTCGGGGGCGTGGCCGGCCTGCTCGCGCTCCTCGTCTGGCAGCTCGGGCACCAACATCATGGGCCCGGGGTCGGCGCGGTCGCTCCTGCGTTCAGCCTCCGCCGCCTCGACGGGGCGGGCAAGGTCTCGCTGGCTGCGTATCGGGGGCGTCCGGTCGTGCTGAACTTCTGGGCCTCGTGGTGCGAGCCGTGCAAGAGCGAGGCGGCGGTGCTCGAGCGCGACTGGGCGAGCTATCACAGCCGCGGCGTCGTCTTCCTCGGGGTCGACTATCACGACCTCGCATCTGACGCGCGGCGTTTCGTCAGCGCGCACGCGCTGTCGTTCACGATGCTCCAGGACGGGTCCGGCCGGGTGACGGGGAGGTACGGGATCTCGCAGGTGCCGGAGACGTACGTGCTCGACCGGCAGGGACGGGTCGTCGCGCATCTCGCAGGGCCGATCACGAATCCCGGCTTCTCCCTCAAGTTCCGCAGCGCGCTTGCCGAGGCGGCGGCCGCGTGATCCTCCGGTTCTTCGGCGTGGTGGCGCTCGCACTCGCGCTTGCGGGGCCGGCTGCCGCGTGTGCCCGCCCGCGCACCTCGCTGACGTATCTCGAGGGCCAGGTGATGTGCCCGACCTGCCACACGACGCTCGACCAGTCCGACTCGCAGGCGGCGCGCCAGATCGAGGTCTTCATCTCGAAGCGGATCGCGCAGTGCGCGACCGCGGACCAGATCAGGTCGGATCTCGTCGCGAACTACGGCCAGGGGATCCTCGCGGCGCCGTCGCACAAGGGCTTCGACCTGCTCGCGTGGTGGCTGCCGGTCGCCGGCGTCCTGGGAGGCGGGCTCGTGCTCGCGTTCGGCGTCTGGCGCTGGAGCAGGCGGCGCGGGCCCGATGAGCCGGATGAGCCGGAGGACTCGGGGCTCGACGAGGAGACCGAGCGCCGTCTCGACGATCTCCTGGCACGCTTCGACTGATGGGAGGAAGGCTCGGCATCTCGTTCGCCGCCGGGTTCGTGTCGGTTGTGCTGCCGTGCGTGCTTCCGCTCGTTCCCGGCTACCTGGCCGCCGTCTCGAGCGTCGAGGCCGGCCGGCTCGGCCAGCGCGGGACGACGCGGCGAGTCGTCGTCTCGAGCCTGCCGTTCATCGCGGGCTTCACCGTGGTCTTCGTGGTCCTCGGCGCGGGCGCAGCCGCGATCGGCAGCGTCCTCTCCGGGACCGCCCGGACGGAGGTCGCGGGCTTCGTCCTCGTGGTGCTCGGGCTCGCCTTCGTCGGCCTGCTGCCCGTGCCCGAGCGCGTGCTGGCGCCCGGACTGCTCGCGGGGGCACGCCGGCGAGGTTCCGGCGCGCTGCTCGGGGGTGCGTTCGCCGTGTGCGCCGCACCGTGCATCGGGAGCGTTCTCGGCGCGGTTCTCGTCCTCGCGAGCACGAGCGGGACGGTGCTCAAGGGCACCGTCCTCCTCGCGGCCTACGCGCTCGGCCTCGGCGCGGCGTTCGTCGTCGCGGGTCTCGCGTTCGCTCGGGCGATGGGAACGTTCCGCTGGCTGCGCGACCGCTACAAGGTGATCCAGATCGCCAGCGGCCTCGTCCTCGTCGCGCTGGGGCTCCTCCTGTTCTTCCACCGCGAGTGGTGGCTGCAGGTAGGGCTGAACCGAGCCCTCATCGACCTCGGCCTGACGAAGCCCTAGCCCGAGGCCGGAGCCCAGGGCGCGCCACCGGGGCCGAGGCATCCACTCCAACCGGACACGTCTTTCCTAGTAACAAAGTGCCACTAGGTGCTCGGGAACCCGTGCAGCCATGCCGGTGGACACCTCCGAAACGGCACCGTCCACGCTAGTAACAAAGTGTTACAAGGTCAGCTTGGGTGGAGCGAGGTCGAGAGAGCCGGAGGCGACTCGCTTGCGCGCCGCGTCGACCTGCGTGAGCAGGCCTTCGACGTCGACTCCGCGATGCTCCGGCGCAAACGCGGCGAGGCGCCGCGACGCCTTCTCGAGCTGCCGCGCCGTCGCGACGGGGCGTCCGCGTCCGGCCTGGTACCAGGCAACCGCCACATGGACGAGTCCCTGGAAGTAATTCCGCTCCTCGGCAGGCGCCTCGCGCCACGCGATCTCGAGCTCCTCGTGCGCCTCGAAGTAGCGGCGTTCCCGAATCGCCTCGAGCCCGCGCTTGTATGACGCCTCCATGGCGTTCTAACCTTCCCACGTGGCCACGATCCTGCTCTGTGGGGTCGATCTCTTCATACGAGGGAAGCTCGAGGCCCTCCTACCTGCGCATCGCCTCATCACGGTCGATCACACGGAGGATCCGGAGCTCGTCCTCGCCGACGTCTCGCGCGTCGACCCGAAGGAGGTCGCCGACTCGTATCCCGACATCCCGATCGTCGGCTTCACGAACCACACGGACACCTCGGGCCTGCGCGCGGCGCATGCGGCCGGGTTCGACCAGGTGCTCGCGAAATCCGCTCTCGACGAGCGCCTCGGGGAGCTCGTCGCGGAGCTCACGGAGTCCGAAGAACCGTGACGGTTCGGCCCGCAGTCGCCCGCAATCGCTATCTACAGTAGGCCGCGTGACGTACATCATCGCCGAGCCCTGCATCGACATCAAAGACCGCTCCTGCGTGGACGTCTGCCCGGTCGACTGCATCCACGAGTTCGACCGGATCCTCGTCATCGACCCGGAGGAGTGCATCGACTGCGGGGCGTGCGAGCCGGAATGCCCGGTGGAGGCGATCTTCCCCGAGGACGCGCTGCCGGACAAGTGGAACGCGTTCGTCGAGATCAACTACGCGTACGACAAGGGGGCGGAGGTCGTCAACGAGCTCACCCAGAAGTACGCGGACGAGAACAACGTCCAGAACGAGCCGATCGCATAACCGCGGCGCGTTCGGGGAAGAGCCCATCTCGTGAACCCCAAGACCCTCGACCACGTCGCCTACTGGCTCGCGGACCGCGACGCCGTGGCGGACTTCGTCGTGCGTCACCTCGGCATGCACGTCATCGACCGGACCGAGGCGTTCACGCTCGTCGGCGCCGACGCGCGACGCGGGAAGTTGACGCTCTTCTCCGCCGAGGGCCCTCGCGAGCGCGGTGCGCTCGAGCACGTCGCGCTGCGCGTCGCCGATCTCGAGCGCGCGCTCTCGGGGCTGCCGGACGGCCTGGAGGTCGACCGCAGTCACGACGGCGAGGCGTACTTCGAGCTCGCGGAAGGCGTGGTCCTCGGCCTCGTCGAGGCGGACACCGATCTCGACTACGACCTCGACCATGTCGCGCTCCGCTCCGCCGATCCGCAGGCGACTGCGTCGGAGTACGGCTCGCTCGGCTTCGGCGCCGCCGCTCCCGGCCGGTCGGGCTGCCCGCGCGTCGAGGTCGCGGGGGCGTGGATCGAGTTCCACCCGGGCGAGCCCGGCGTGCCGGAGCGGCCGCTTCTCAACCATCTCGCCGTGCTCGTCGACTCCGCCGACGAGCACCTCGCCGCGGCGCAGGACCTCGGCGTCGAGGTCGACGACTTCGTCGACGCTCCCAACACCCTCGCGGTCTTCGTCTGGGGGCCGGAGCGCGTGCGGGTCGAGTACGTCGAGCACAAGCCGACGTTCTCGCTGACCTAGGAGGTCGTCGTTGCGCGTCACGGTCGCGGGCGCCGGGATGGCGGGCCTCGTCGCCGCCACGCGCCTACGCCAGCTCGGCCACGAGCCACGCGTGCTGGAGAAGGGCACACGCGCCGGCGGCTCGATGCTCCTCTCCTCGTGCGTGATCTGGCGGCATCTCGAGTGGGAGAGCTTCCGCGAGGACTGTCCCGGCGGCGACGAGCGGTTGCAGCGGGTGATCTGGGAACGGCTCGATGACGGGCTCCGCTGGCTCGAGTCGCTCGGCACAGAGCCCGTCTGGCACGACACCGAGAACCCGCTCACGACCGGCCGCCGGTACGAGCCACGCACGCTGACGCGGCTCCTTGCCGAGGCCGCAGGCGAGGTCGAGGTCGAGACGACGCTGCCGCGCGACGCCGAGCCGCCCGTGCTGCTCGCGACGGGCGGGTTCCCGGGGCGCCTTGCACGCGAGCGCGGGCTGCTCCTGCGCGCGAACCCGTGGAGCGAGGGAAACGGACTGGACTTCGCGCTCGAGCGCGGCGCCGCGACGACGTCCGGCCTGAACGAGTTCTACGGCCGCGTCATGCCGGCGCCTCCGGCGCGGATCCGGGAGGAGGACTTCGTCCCGCTGGCGCAGCTCTACGGCCGCGAAGCTCGGGTCTTCACCGACGACTGGACCGAGATCACGCCGCCGGAGGTCGCGTGGCACGAGAACGACCTCGCGCAGCTCGTCGGTCCCCGCGCCTGGTACGTCGTCGCCGAGACGAACGACCGGATCGAAGCGGCGCGCGCGGCCGGCGGCACGGTCGTCGAGCGCGAGGACGGCACGCTCGGTGTGCACGTCGCCGCCGCGGTGACGCACACGATCGGCGGGCTGCGGGTCGATGTCGAGGGTCGCGTGACCGGTGCAGACGGCCTCTGGGCGGCGGGAGTCGACGTCGGCGGCGTCGCGACCGGCGGCTACGCAAGCGGTCTCGCGCAGGCGCTCGTGTTCGGCCTCGCAGCGGCCGAGTCGATCGCGGGCGCCTAACCGCCGAGGTAGGCGCAGATGCGGCGATCGCCGGGCAAGGGAGACGGCGCGAGCTTCGTCACCCGCAGCTGCTTTCCCTCGACCTCGACCTCGGCGCCGATCGCCGGCGGCTCGCCGTCCTGCTCGACGAGCTCGTACCCGGAGGGCTTCCAGACGAAGAGAAGGTGCTGCTGCGCGCCGTCGCCGTTCACCGCGCGGAAGACTAGTCGTCGCCGGTCGGCTGGCCGCGCAGTTCGAGGCTCATCGTCGTGCCGCCGACGTCGTGATCCAGCGTGAGCGTCGCGCCGAGCGTGCGCGCACGTTCGCCGAGGACCTCGAGAGCGCGCCGGCGCCGCTCGGTCGGCGCGTCGTCCCTGATCACGAGCCGGAGCGCCCCGGGCGTGTCGGACGCGGCCGTGACCTCGAAGCGGGAGGGAGGCCCGCGCCGGATCGCCTCCTCGAGCGCCTCGCGCACGATCTGGTACAGGGCGGCCTGCGTCCGCTCGCCCAGCGCGTCGATGAGCGCGACGTCGAGCGAGACCTCGATCCGGTGCTCGTGACTGCGGGACTGCGCGAGCGCGTCGACCGCCGCCGCAAAGCCGTGGTCTCGTAGCGCGACCGGCTCGAGATTGAACGAGAGATCCCGGAGCTCGCCGACCGTCGTCCGGGTCCGGCCGAGCGCGCGGTCGAGGATCTCGCGAGCCTGCTCGAGGTCGCCACGGCGAACGAGGTCGAGCGAGGCGTCGAGCATGAGCGCGACGCCGGCGAGCGATTGCACGGGCCCGTCGTGGAGGAAGAGCGCGATCCGGCGGCGTTCGTCCTGCTCGGCCGCGAGGACATGTTCGGCCAGCTCGCGGTTCGCGTTGTCGATGGTGGGACTCCCGCTGTTAATCGATGATGGCCTCACGCAGGGCGATCGCGACCGCGTGGGTGCGCGTATCCGCCTCGAGCTTGGCGAGGATGTGGCGCACGTGGCTCTTCACCGTCTCCTGGCTGATGAAGAGCTGGGTCGCGACGTCCGCGTTCGACATGCCGTCGGCGAGGAGCTGGAGGATCTCGCGCTCCCGCGTCGTGAGCATGTCGTCCTTCTCGCGCCCGGTGAGGAAGGCGGGCATGAGCGCCGGGTCGACATAGCCCTCGCCGCCGGCGACCTTCTCGATCGCGCGCAGGAGGGTCTCGTGCGGCGCCTCCTTGAGGACGTAGCCCTTGGCGCCGGAATCGAGACCCCGGCTCAGCAGGCTCCGCTCGCTGTAGGCGGTGAAGATCAGGACGGCGCTGTCGGGCGACTTGTCCATGAGCGCCTTCGTCGCCTCGAGCCCGTCCATGCCGGGCATCCGGACGTCCATGATCACGACCATCGGCCGCCTCCGCTCGGCGAGCGCGACGGCCGCCTCGCCGTCGGCCGCCTCGCCGATGACGCGGATGTGGGGCGCCCGGCTGAGCGACAGGCGCAGCCCCTCGCGCACGACCTCGTGATCGTCGACGATGAGACAGGTGATCTCGGAGGCCGCCACGGCCGGGAGATCATAGAACGGCGATCCGATATCACATAGCCGCTATTTCCAGCTGCTCTGCAATTGCGGCCGGCTCGAGCCGCCTTGGCCGACGGTCGCGGACGCCATGGCTGCGGGCGAGCGCACGGACGCGTTCCCTGACAGGATCGGTTTCGCGGCGCGGCAGATACGCCCCGCGGCGGTACAGCTGCTCGTACCTCGGCAGGAGCTCGGGCCAGTCGCGCTCGAGCGCGCCGAGGAAGTGCTCGCGCGTCCCGGGCCTGAGGTAGAGGAGATTTGCCCAGATTCCTGTCGCTCCGGCCGCCCGGGCCTCGCGGACGACGTCGGCGAGCAGCTCGGGCCGGTCGCTGAGCCCGGGGAGGATCGGCGCCATCCCCACGCGGGCGTCGATTCCGGCCTCCACGAGCCGCGAGAGGGCGCGGAGCCGCTGGCGCGGCGGCGGCGTCCCCGGCTCCGTGCCGTGCCAGATCTCGTCGTCCAGGGTCGGAACGGAGAAGGTGACGGAGACATCCGCGCGGCACGCTGCCTCGGCGAGGACGTCGACGTCCCGCACGATGAGCGGCCCGCGCGTGATGATCGAGAACGGGCTCGCCGCCGCGCCGAGGGCCTCGATGCAGGCACGCGTCAGGCGGTAGCGGCCCTCCGCCGGCTGGTACGGGTCGGTCGCCGCGCCGATCGCGACGGCCTCGCGCTTCCAGCTCGGCCGCGCGAGCTCCCGTCGCAGCACCTCGGCGACGTTCGTCTTGACGCGGATGCTCGAGCCGTAGCGGTCGTCCCACGGCCTCTCGGCCCGCGCCTCGAAGGCGCGGACGTAACAGAACGCGCACCGGTGCGCGCAGCCCATGTAGGGGTTGAGCGACCAGGCGAAGGGCATGCCGCGCACGCGGTTGAGGGCGCTGCGGCACGGTTCCTCGCGGTACTCGGCGCGCATCGGGGAAAGGATAGCGAACGTATGTTCGTGTTGACGGGTGGCTCCGGAGCCGTCCCTATACTCCGGCCGGAGAGTTGGACGAGAACCCTCCTAGTACCGACGCCCTCCAGGTGAGGGCGTGACACTCCTCTACGAGCTGATCGGGGTCGCGTTCCTGATCCTGCTCAACGCGTTCTTCGTGGCCGCGGAGTACGGCCTCGTCACGGCGCGGCGGACGCGCATCATCGAGCTCCAGCACCAGGGGAACCGGCGCGCCCGCGACGTCCTGCGGATCACCGGCGACCCGCCGCGCTTCATCGCGGCCATGCAGCTCGGCGTCACGCTCACCTCCCTGGCCATCGGCGCCCTCGGCGAGGAGACCCTGTCGCGCGAGTTCAAGCACTGGATGGCGGCGATCGTGGCGATCATCCTCGCCTACGCGGTCCTGAGCTTCTTCCACGTGGTCTTCGGCGAGCTCGTGCCGAAAGGCGCTGCGCTGGGGCACGCGGAAGGGACGGCGCTCTGGGTGTCCGTGCCCGTCCGCGGGTTCTTCGCGCTGTTCCGTCCGGCGATCTGGCTCCTGCGCGCGTCGACCGACGTGATCCTTCGCGCCCTCGGCCTCGAGCCGCCGGGCGCCGAGCGCGAGGTGCACTCGGAGGCGGAGTTGCGCATGCTTGTCTCCCGCTCCACGCAGCAGGGGCAGATCGAGGAGGACGAGCGGGAGATGATCGACAAGGTCTTCGTCTTCGGCGACAAGGACGTCGCCGACGTGATGGTCGCCAAGCCGGACGTCGCTGCAGTCTCGATCGACCTGGCGCCGGAGGAGGCGCTCGCCGTCGTCCTCGACTCGCCCTACACGCGCTACCCCGTCTACCGCGAGTCGCTCGACGACATCGCCGGCGTGCTGCACGTCCGCGACCTCTTCAGCGCGATCCACGACCGCGGGCTGGCGCAGGTCGACCTCGAGTCGCTGCTGCGGCCGGCCTACGTCGTCCCGGAGACGAAGGACCTCGCCTCGCTCCTGCAGGAGTTCCGGCGCGCCAACACGCATTTCGCGGTGGTGATCGACGAGTACGGGGCGATGGTCGGGATCGCCACGCTCGAGGACCTGCTCGAGGAGATCGTCGGCGAGATCGAGGACGAGTTCGACGTGCCCGAGGAGCCGGTGGAGCAGATCGGCGAGGACTCCTACCGCGTCGACGGGATGTTCTCGATCGACGACTTCAATGAGCGCTTCGGCACAGAGCTCCCGGAAGAGGACTTCCACACCGTGGCGGGCTTCGTCTTCGGCCAGCTCGGGCGTGCGCCGGAGCCGGGGGACGACGTCTCGTACGACGGGATGCGCTTCGACGTGCTCGAGGTGGAGGGCAACCGCATCGAGCGGATCGCGGTCACGTTCGAGGAGCTGCCGGAGCCGCGGCGCGACGAGGTCGCCGACTATGCCGACGAGGACGAGCTGGAGTAACCGTCTCGCGGGGCCACGTCCGGAACCAGGTTCCGGACGTGGCTGTTTCAGCCGAGCTCGACGACGGCGGAGAGGGACTGCTTGAGTCCGGCCGCCTGCTCGACGCCGAGGGTCTTTGCGACCTCCTGGTCGAGCTCGGCGAGCACCGACTCCGCGACGGGCTGGAAGCGTCTCGCGCGCTCGGAGAGGAAGAGCCGCGTGGCGCGCGCATCGTCTGCGTCCGCGTGGCGTGTGACGAGCCCGTCGCGCTCGAGGAGGCGCGCCATCGTCGTCACGGTCTGCTTGCTCAGGCGCGCCCGACGGGCGAGCTCGCCCAGCCGCAGCCCGTCTTCCTCGAACAGCGGCACGAGCAGCGCCCCGTACGACGCACGCACCTCCGGGAAGCCGGCGTCTGCGAAGCGCTGCTCGAGGATCTCGTTCCAGCGCCTGCTCGCGAGCGCGAGCAGGTAGCCGGTGTCGTTGCGGTCAGCGGCCATCCGTACGTTCGCGTGAGAAGCGAGCCCGGATGTTCTCGAACTCGCGCTCGAGCGACCGGTGTTGCGCTTCGAACAGCTCGTCGTCCGTCTCCGGGGCCTTGAACATCGTGAACGTGTACGCGCACCGGTCCGGCGCGAGCCGGACGACGCGGGTGGGGAAGATCGCCATCTGCGTCTCGTCAGGCCCGGCGAACATGTCGATCACGCCGGTGTCGCCGTTCGCGTCGATCCGGAAGTAGAACTCGCCGAGTCCGTTCACCACCATGGGCTTGCCGTTCTCGTACTTCAGCTCCCGCGCGAAGTCGGTCGCCCACACGGGGAGGTTCTCCACGCGCGAGAGGAAGGCGAAGACCTCGGTGCTCGGCGCGTCGAGGACGGCGGTAACGGTGCGGCTGATCATCTGAACCTCCTTAGTCTTATACCGGACTAAATAGTACGTTATCAGACTAAATTGGGTTCGCGCGCACTCAGAGCCAGACGGTTTCCATCTCCGCGACGGGGTGGATGTTGACCGATCGCAGCACGCCCGGGCCGGAGTTGACGAACGCGTGCGGCGTGTCGGCGGGCGCAACGACGATGTCTCCCGCACGCGCCTCGATCGTGTCGTCGCCGACGGTGAACGTCGCCTGCCCTTCCTGGATGACGAACGTCTCCGTGTACGGGTGGTGGTGCAGGCCCGGGCCTTCGCCGGGTCGCGTGTGGAGCAGGAAGAGCGAGACGGGAGCGTCGTGCGCGGCGCCGTCGAAGCGGTACGAGTTTCCGCTGTCGGGGAGGTTCTCGATCCGGATCACGCTCATCGCGCAAGGATGACAGGCCGCCGCTTCAGCGGAGCTCGAGTGGCTCGATCGAGCCGTCCGCGATCGTCCAGCCGGCGAGCTCGTCCCGCGCGACCGAGTAGATGAGATACGGGCGGCCCTGCCAGAGCCCGACGTTCTCGACGTCGGTACGAGACGGCCTGGGCGGCGCGGAGACGTGGGAGTGGACGACAGCGAGCTCGTAGCCCTCGTCCTCGAGGAACCAGAGCTCGGGATCGACGTCGAGGTCGAAGCGGTACGGCGAGTCGGCGGCATTGCGGCCCGGCTCGTAGCGCTCGGCGACACCTTCCCGGACGACGAGCAGGCCGCAGCTCTCGTTCGGCAGCTCTTCGCGCGCGTGCTCGGCCAGCGCCTCCCGCACCGCGGGCGGCACTACCACCACAGCTTGCTCTCGTCGATCTCGTCCCCCTGCCAGAAGCCCGCGGAGAGGTACTTCCAGCCGCCGTCGGCGAGGACGCAGACCACGACTCCCTCCTCGAGCTCGCCGGCGAGCCGGCGCGTGACGTGGAGGACGGCGCCGCTCGAGACGCCGGCGAAGATGCCCTCGCGGTCGAGGAGCGCGCGGACGCCTGCGACGGCCTCGTCGTTCGAGACGAGCAGCTTCCGGTCGAGCTTGGCGACGTCGAGGATCGGCGGGACGTAGCCGTCGTCGAGCGAGCGCAGCCCCATCACCGGATCGCCCGGCAGCGGCTCGGCCGCCGCGATCACGACGTCGGGGAAGATCTCGCGCAACCGCTCGCCGGCGCCCATGAGCGTCCCGCCCGTGCCGAGGCCGGCGACGAGGACGTCGACCCGCCCGAGGGCGTCTGCGATCTCGGCGCCGGTGCCGTCGTAATGGGCACGCGGATTCGCCTCGTTCGCGTACTGGAACGGCATGAAGTAGCGCGGCTCCCGCTCGGCGAGCTCCAGAGCCAGGCGGACGGCACCGTTCGAGCCCTGCTCGCCCGGCGACTCGACGATGGTCGCGCCGTACAGCCGGAGCAGCCGGCGCCGCTCCTCGGTCGCGTTCTCCGGGATCACGCACGTGAGCGCGTAGCCCTTGAGCTTCGCGACGAGCGCGAGCGCGATGCCGGTGTTGCCGGAGGTCGGCTCGAGCAGCTCGCGGCCCGGTTCGAGCTCTCCCGCAGCCTCGGCCGCCTCGATCATCGCGAGCGCGACGCGGTCCTTGATCGAGCCGGTCGGGTTCTGGCCCTCGAGCTTCGCGTACAGCCGCACCGAGGGGTGGGGCGAGAGGCGCCTCAGCTCGACGAGCGGAGTCCTGCCGACGAGCTCGAGAAGGGAGCCGGCCGTGTGGAGGCTAGAGCCCACCGGCCATGGCGGGGAGGAGGATCACCGTGGACCCGTGGTCGACCGACGTGTCGAGCCCGTCGAGGGTGCGCACGTCCTCACCTTCGAGGTAGACGTTCACGAACGGCGCGATGTCGTCGTCCTCCACGAGCTGCGGCCGGAGCGAGGGGAAGCGGTCCATCAGGTCGTCGAGCAGCTCGCGAACGGTGCCGCCGTGGGCGGGCACCTCGCGCGCGCCGCCGACCTCGCTGCGCAGCTGGGGAGGGATGCGGACGCGACTCATGCGTGCGCCGGCCTTCCCGAGCAGAACTCGACGTAGTCGACGTACTCGGTGATGGTGGGGGAGTCGCCGCAGACCGGGCAGGACGGATCGCGCCGCAGCGTGACCTCGCTGAACTCGGTCTCGAGCGCGTCGAAGAGGAGCAGCCGTCCGACGAGCGGCTCGCCGATCCCGAGGCAGAGCTTGAGCGCCTCGCTCGCCTGCAGCGAGCCCACGATGCCCGGGAGGACGCCGAGGACGCCGCCCTCCGCGCAGCTCGGCGCGAGCTCGGGGGGCGGCGGCTGCGGGAAGAGGCAGCGGTAGCACGGCCCGTCGCCGGGCTTGAACACGGTCGCCTGCCCTTCGAACCGGTAGATCGAGCCGTGCACGAGCGGGATGTCGTGCCAGACGGCGGCGTCGTTGATCAGGTAGCGCGTCGGGAAGTTGTCGGCGCCGTCGACGATCACGTCCCAGCCGTCGGCGAGGATCCGCTCGACGTTCTCGGAGGTCAGGCGCTCGATGTAGGGGACGACCTCGACGTCGGGGTTGAGCTCCTCGAGCGTCCGCTTCGCGGATTCCGCCTTCCATTCGCCGAGCCGTCCTGTCGAGTGGAGCACCTGGCGCTGGAGGTTCGACGCGTCGACGCGGTCGTCGTCCACGATCCCGATGCGACCGACGCCCGCGGCCGCGAGATAGAGCGCGGACGGCGAGCCGAGCCCTCCGGCGCCGAGCAGGAGCACGCGCGAGTCGAGCAGCTTGAGCTGTCCCTCCTCGCCGACCTCCGGGATGAGGACGTGCCTGCTGTAGCGCTGTCGCTTCGCCGCGTCGAGCGTGCGCGGCAGCTCGGTGGGGAGGCCGCTGCGCTTCCAGTCGGTGTAGCCGCCGGCGAGGGAGGACACGCTCTCGTAGCCCAGCTCCTCGAGCGACTTCGCGGCGAAGGCGGAGCGGTTGCCGGCTGCGCAGTAGAGAAGAATCGGTTGGGCGCGATCGGGGACCGCCTGCTCGATGCGCGACTCGAGGGAGCCGCGCGGAATGTGGATCGCGCCCGGGATGCGCCCCTCGGTCCACTCGTCCAGCTCGCGCACGTCGACGACGAGGGGACGGCCGTCGGCCGCGAGGAGATCGCGGGCCTGGGTCACGTCGACCTCGTCGATCTCCGACTTGATCTGCTGCAGGAGCTCCCGATAGTTCGGCATCGCTTTCGGAAATGTAGCGACGCGGTTCCGGGCTACGCTCGGAACGTGGCCACAGCAGCACGCCCGCTCGCGGCGGCTCGGAGCCGCCGGATCGTTCTCGTCGTCGCGGTCGCCGCTCTGATCGCCGCCGGAGCCGTCGTCGGCGTGACCGTCCTCCAGACGCGCGGCGAGACGACGACCGTGCCGGGTTCCGTGACGAAGCCGCGCTCCGGGATCCCCCCGGTGTTCTTCGACTTCGGCGTCCGCGACGACCCCGAGGCCCGGGACCTCGCTCGCGCCGCAGAGCTCCTGAACGCGAAACACGTCGCCGCGGCGAGCGCCATCTTCGAGCGCCACCACTCGCTGCAGGCGCAGATCGGCCTCGCCTTCGCCGGCTGGCCGGGCGACGACGGCCTCGGCACGCTGAAGCGTCTCGCGGCGGAGAACCCGGACAGCGCGGTGGCCGAGTACCACCTCGGCTGGGCGTACCTCTGGTCGGGCCGGATCGCCGACGCCGCAGCGGCCTGGAATCGGGTCGACACGCGGTTCCCGGACTCGCCGGAGTCGGTCGAGGCCGAGAACCAGCTCTACTCCGCGGACAAGCCGGATCTGCCGGACCTCGTCCTGCCGCTGTCCCTGCCGGGGGCAGCGAGCGCCGCGGCGCAGCTGCGTGTCCTCGCGGCCGACGCGCGGAAGCCGGACGCGGAGGCCAAGCTGCGGTACGGCTACTTCCTCTGGCAGCTCTGGCATCGCGTCTCCGCCGAGCGTCAGTTCGCCGCGGCGGCTCGGCTGGCGCCGCAGGATCCCTACGCGCGCACGGCGGCCGCCGTCGGCCTGTTCACGAAGCGCGCGCCGGCCCGCGCCTTTGCACGGCTAGGGCCGCTGACGGCCGTGTTCCCGCACGCGCCGGTCGTCCGCTTCGAGCTCGGTCTGCTCCTCATCGCGACCGCGCAGCCCGCGAAGGGCCTCAAGCAGCTCAGGCTCGCGGCCGCCGAGGCTCCTCGTTCGTCCTACGCAAAAGCCGTACGAATCCTGCTTTCCCGCATTGGGAAGCATGGGACCAAGTAAAGGAAATATGAGCCGAACGGCCTATGGCGCCCGCCGTGGCCCGCATGGCATCCTCCGGCATCGCCAGGGAGGGGGAGATGGCCGCTACAGCCACTGTGGGAGCGTCACCCAACGACGTTCTCGAGACGGAAGAGGCACGAAGCCTGCTCGAAGCCGCGCAGGCCGCCGGAAGGATCAACGCCGAGGAGCTCGCGCTCGCGCTCGACGAGCTCGACCTCGAGCCGGCTCAGATCGAGGACGTCTACCGCGCGCTCGAGGAGCTGCAGATCGAGGTCGTCGACGGTACAGCCACCCCAAACGTGAAGGAGGAGGCGCGCCTCGACGAGACCGCCCGCGAGGTCTCGACCGACGCGCTCCAGCTCTTCCTCAAGGACATCGGCAAGGTCGAGCTGCTGACCGCCGCGGAGGAGGTCGAGCTCGCGAAGCGGATCGAGCGCGGCGACCATCGTGCGAAGCAGGAGATGGTGGAGGCGAACCTCCGGCTCGTCGTCTCGATCGCCAAGCGCTACCGCAACCAGGGGCTCCCGTTCCTCGATCTGATCCAGGAGGGGACGATCGGCCTCGTCCGCGCCGCCGAGAAGTTCGACTGGCGCAAGGGCTACAAGTTCTCGACGTACGCGACGTGGTGGATCCGCCAGGCGGTGGCGCGGGCGCTCGCAGACAAGGGACGGACGATCCGCATGCCCGTCCACGTCGTCGAGAAGCTCAACAAGATCGTGCGGTCCGAGCGGAAGCTGCGCGGCGAGCTCTGCCGCGAGCCCTCGCCCGTCGAGATCGCGAGCGACGTCGACCTCCCGCTCGACGAGGTCGAGCAGATCCTCCGCACGTCTCAGACGCCGATCTCGCTCGAGAAGCCGGTCGGAGACGAGGAGGAGTCGGAGTTCGGGCACTTCCTCACCGACCAAAACGCCCCGCTCCCCGACGAAGCGGCCGACACGACGCTGCGGACGGAGCTGCTCCGCGACATCCTCGACACGCTCTCGCACCGCGAGCGCCGGGTGCTCGAGCTGCGCTACGGCCTCGACGGCGAGCAGCCGCGCACGCTCGACGAGGTCGGCCGCGCGTTCAACGTGACGCGCGAGCGGATCCGCCAGATCGAGAACCAGAGCCTGAAGAAGCTCCGCGCGCTGGCCCTGACGGACTCCCTCCGGGACGTCGCTTGAGCCCCACCGGATCTGTCTAACCTAGTAACAAAGTGTTACTAGGTGCGGTGCCGGCGCCCTTTTCTCCATCTTTCGCGGCCGGATCGAGCAAGTAACAAAGTGTTACAAGGTCAGTGGGGTCACGCCCGCCGGCGAGCGTCGCTGTCAGCGGATGCGGCGCGGCGGGGCGGCTCGTTGGGAGCCACCCGCGGCCCGGTGGGGCGAGGATCAGCGTCCGGCCCTGCTCGCCGGCGAAGGCGAGCCCGCCGGGCTCGTCGATCGTGCCGTCCCAGAGCGCCACGCCGACGGTCGCGAGCCGGCGCGCCAGGTCCGGCGGGTCGCCGACGATCCCGAGCTCCGAGAAGCCGGCGAGCTCCTCCGGCGCGAACTCACCCGAGCGTCCGCCCTCGTCGAGGCCGCAGTGCGCGATGAGCTCCACGATGTTTCCGGCGGGATCGTGGAAGTAGACGGCGCGAGCGTCCCAGGCCTCGAAGTCGAAGACGTCGCCGAGCAGCTCCACGCGCTCCCGCACACGCGAGCGACGCGTCGAAGCGGTCGCCCGGGACGAGCAGTGCGAAGTGGTAGAAGGCGCCGCTCTCCGCCGGCTCGAACCGGAGCCTCGTCTCGCCGACGCCGATCGTCTCGCCGTCGAGCGGGAAGCCGAGCACGCCGCCGTAGAACTCCCTCAGCCCCGCCGGCCCCTGCAACGTCACTTCCGCGAACCGCACGGACCGCAGCATAGGATCGCCCCGTGGAAGAAGCCTGGCGCGCAGAGCTGGCGGAGCTGATCGCGATCCCGAGCGTGAGCGCCGACCCGGCTCACCGGGAGGACGTGAAGCGCGCCGGCGAGTGGGTCTGCGACTTCATCCGCCGCATCGGCGGCACCGCGGAGCTGACCCCGTTCGGAGAGCGAGAGCTCGTGCTCGGCGAGATTCCCGCCTCGAACGGCGCCGTCAACGCGCCGACCGTGCTCCTCTACAACCACTTCGACGTCCAGCCGCCCGCGCCGCTGGACTTGTGGGAGTCCGACCCGTTCGAGCTCGACATCCGCGGCGAGTGGGCCTACGGCCGCGGAGTCGTGGACGACAAGGGCCAGCTCTGGGTCGTCCTCCGCGCGGTGCAGCGGCTCGTCGAGGCGGGAGCGCTCCCGGTCAACCTCCGCTTCGCGTACGACGGCGAGGAGGAGATCGGCGGACACACGATCGTCGACTTCCTCGCGCAGGACGAGCGCGGCGCAGACGTGGCCGTGATCTTCGACGGCGGGATGCTCCGGCGGGACGTGCCGACGATCGAGCTCGCGACCCGCGGTCTCGTCGGCGTCGACGTGAAGGTGCGGACCGGCGGACGCGATCTCCACTCCGGCGTCTACGGCGGCGCCGCGCTCAATGCGATCCACGCGCTCATGCGCTGCCTCGACGCGGTGCTCGCCGGCCCGGACGGCCTGCTGCCGGAGCCTCTCCGCCAGGGAATCGTCCCCCCGACGGCCGACGAGCTCGAAGCCTGGGCGAAACTACCGCCCGGCGCCGAGGCGCTCTCGGATCAGGGCGCGCGACCGCTGTACGCAAACGCGGCGGAGGAGTTCTACGTCCGGACGTGGGGCGAGCCCGCGCTGGACGTGAACGGGATCCTCGGAGGGAAGCCCGGGATCCGCAACACGACGCTCAGCGTCGCGGCCTCGGCCGAATTCACGATCCGGCTCGCGCCGGGCCAGGACGCCGACACGATCGGCGCGGCTGCCGAGCAGCTCCTGCGCGACGCTGCGCCCGCCGGCGCCGAGCTCGAGATCGTCGTCTCCGGCACCAACCCGGGCCTCGTCCGTGCCAACGCACCGGCCATCCGGCTCGCCCTCGACGCGTTCGAGCAAGCGCTGGGAGTGCGCCCCCTCCTGACGCGCACGGGCGGCACGATCCCGCTCATGCCCGCGCTGACCGAGAAGGGGATCGACACGGTCCTCAGCGGCTTCGCGCTGCCCGAGTCCAACATCCACTCACCGAACGAGCGGTTCTACGTCCCGTACTTCGCGGCCGGGATCGACACGGTCGCGGCGCTGCTGACCGCTCTCGGCCGGCTGAACGACTAGAGCTCGTGCGGGTGCGTGCGCCCGCACTCGAGCCACTCGTGGCCGAACTTGCGCATCGCGTCGATGATCGGCAGGAGAGACTGGCCCTTGTCCGTCAGCCGGTATTCGACCCGCGGCGGCGTCTCGGCGTAGCTCTGGCGCTCGAGTATCCCGTCGGCCTCGAGGGCTCGGAGCCGCTCGGCGAGCGTGCGCGGGCTGATGCCCTGGCACGAGCGCTCGAGCTCGGAGAAGCGGCGCGGCCCCTCGGAGAGGTCGTGGACGAGGAGCGCCGTCCACTTGGCGCCGATGATCGCGGCCGACGCCGCGACGGCACAGGTGCTCGCCTCGTGGACAGGGTTCATCGTGCGGACGGCCATCCGTCCGATTGTACGTCGCGCGTCTAGACCCCGAACGGAGCGGGGCAGGCGTCGATCTTCGGGATCGAGAAGCGTGCGATCGTCCCGAAGCCCTCGCACGGCTTGCACGCCTGCGCGACGCCGGCGTCGCACGCGACCGAGAGGAAGATGAAGGCGTCCTCCATCGTGAAGCCGTGCTCGTCGACGAGCAGGCGCGCCGCCTCCTCGGACACCAGCTGAAGCGCCTCGGCGTACTCCGGCGCGGTTGCATGCGGCAGCCAGCGGTCGGCGAGCTCGGTCACCGGCCACGTCGCCTGCTTGTCCTTGAGGACGTCGAAGCGGACGTCGACCTCGCCGGCGATCTCGACGCCCGTGAAGCAGATCTCGCCGTCGCCCATCGCGGCATGCATGTCGCCGACCGCGAACATGCCGCCGGGCTGGCGGACGGGGAAGAAGATGCGGGCTCCCTTCCCGTGCCAGTGGTCGTCGAGGTTGCCGCCGTGGCGACCGGCTAGCCCGTTCGAGAGATCCTCCCCGTCGGTCGCGACCCCGACGACGCCGACCATCGGTAGCGCGGGGAACGAGACGCGATCGTTCATCTTCACGACGCCGTCGCGCACCTCGAAAAGCCGCGTCAGCGGGGACTGCACGTGTTCGATGAGCTGGCCGAAGCCCGGGATGAGCGTGGCGACGCCCCACTCGATCGGGCGCACGTCGAGGATCTCTGCGATGAGCGAGTCGCCCGGCTCCGCGCCCTTGACTGCGACCGGGCCGGTGGCGCCGTTGATCCGCGAGAGGTCGATCTCGGTCACGAGGTCGTCCTCGCTCCGGATCTGGCCCGTGAAGCAGTCGTTCGTCTCGAAGGTGACGACGTCGCCGGGCTCGACCTCCAGCACGGGCTGGAGGTCGGGCCCGAACGACCAGATCACCTCGCTACGAGGCAGGCGATGGTGCTGTGTCACTTTCCGGTGCCGTTTCGTCTTCGACGTACACGCGCTCCATGTCCGCGATCTTGTCCGGCCGCGTTGCAACCAGGAAGAGCGTGAGCACGATTCCCAGTCCGACCCACGCGTAATCGATCCAGTTCCCGTACTTCTCCGGGTAGACGGGCTGGTACTTCACGAACTGGTAGTAGAGCGGGAAGAAGAAGAGGACGATCCCGCCGATCGGGATCAGCACGTGCAGAAACACGTTGAAGTGCCGGCGCAGAGGGCCGATGTAATAGGCCATCGAGCCGACAGAGACGAGCATGTAGACGAGGATCACCGGCGGCACGGCCATCGTTGCGATCGTGAAGAACCCGTCGAGGGGTCCCCACTTCCAGCCGAAGAGCAGCGAGATCACGAGCGCGAAGGCGGACATGCCGAAGATGGCGACGTCCGGCGTCCGGAACCTCTCGTGGATGTGGCCGAGCCGCTTCGGCGCGAGGCCGTTCCGCGAGAGCGCGTAGAAGACACGCGTCGCTGCGTTGACGGCAGCGTTCGAGTTCGCCGCGATCGAGTTGCAGATCGCGAGGAAGACGAGCACCCATCCGCCAGCCCAGAACGCCTTCCCGAGGCTGCGCCACGGATCGGCGTTCGTCGTCGCCTGGTTGACGAAGTTGTCGAAGCCGGCTCCGAACACCCAGGCGTACGCGCAGAGGACGTAGAAGACGCCGATCACGAGCGCGGAGCCCACCACGGCGAACGGGACCGTCCGGCGCGGGTTCTTCGCCTCCTCGCCGAGCGGCGCCGACGCCTCGAAGCCGATGAAGGCGAGGATCGCGAACACCATCCCCTTGAAGACGCCGCTCCATTCGTTGACTGCGTGATGCGGATTGAACGGCTGAAGGTTGAGCCGGCCGGTGTTCGAGAAGATCATCCAGAACGCGAGAGCTCCGAAGATCAGGATCTCGAACGCGCCGAGGATCACGCCGGCCGTCGTGGAGAGGCGGATGTCGCGGTAGGTGAGCAGGAACACGACGACCGTCATGAGCGTCACCCAGATCCACCACTGGCCGCTGTAGTGCCAGCCGATCGAGTTCTGGAACACGTCGGTCATCGCCCAGCCGAACTCGAGGTAGAGGAATGGGGCGACAAGTGGCTCGAAGAGGATGAAGAGCCACGCGACGAGGAACCCGGCCCATGGGCCGAGCGTCCGCGCCGTGTACGTGTACATCCCGCCGGCGGACGGGAAGCGCTTCGCAAGCTGGCCGATCGCGGTCGCGGCGCAGAGGCACGCAATCAGCGCGAGTCCCACCGAGAGCGGCAGTGCCTGCTGCGAGTACGGCACCGAGATGAAGATCGAGTAGGCGACCGCGGCGGCGGGCGCCATGTGCGTGATCGACTGGAACAGGACCTGCGGCAGACCGATCGAGTGCTCGCGGAGATGCTCGAAGCGGCCGCCGCTCGGCGTTGCAGCCTCCATCGTTACTCCTCCCCTGAGGTTCGGACGCGGTTGAGCGATCTAACCGCATCCGAGGCGGTCTGATCAAATGTTTTTCCGAATCAATCCCAGGGCGGCGGGTTGTGCGTCCAGCGGCCGGCGAGCATCGTCGCGACGATCTGGACCTCGCGCAGCTCCTCCGGCTCGCAGGCGAACGGGTCGCGGTCAAGCACCACGAGGTCGGCGTAGCGGCCGGGGACGAGCGTCCCTCGGACGCGCTCGTCGTGGGACAGCCACGCCGGCGCGACGCAGACCGCATGCAACGCCTGCTCGAGCGTCAGCCGCTGGTCATCGCGCCAGTGGTCGAGGACGGCGGCGACGACGCCGGCCCACGGCTCGAGCTCCTCCACCGGCGCGTCGGAGCCGTTCGCGAGGAGCGCGCCCGACTCGAGGAGTGCGCCGAACGAGTACGTGCGGTCGAGGCGGTCGGACCAGAAGCGCTTCGCGAGCTCCTCGTCGGAGGGCGCGTGGGAAAACTGGACGGAGGCCACGACGCCTAGCTCGGCGAAGCGTGAGACGTCGCCCGGGGCGAGGCACTGCGCGTGCTCGATCCGCGGGCGGAGGCCGCGCGGCTGCCACGCTTCCCGAGAACGCTCGAATGCGTCGAGCGCCGCTGCGTTCGCCGCGTCGCCGATCGCGTGCACGCCGACGGGCCAGCCGGCCTCGGCGCCAGCGCGGACGATCTCCTCGAGATCCTCGCTCGTCGTGATCGTGACTCCACTGCCGTCCGCCATCCAGGCCGTCTGCGAGCCCAGCGTTCCGTCCATGAACGCCTTGAGGTAGCCGAGTCGGAGGAGGGGAGAGCCAACGCCGCTACGCAGGCCGAGGTTGCGGAGGTCGCCGAGCCGGTCGGCGGGCGTCGACTGCCAGACGCGGAGCGGCAGGCTGCCCTGCTGCTCGAGCCGCTGCCAGAGCCCGATCGCGCCGAGCCAGCCGTCCTTGTCGTGCAGCGCCGTGACGCCGCGCGAGGCCGCGACCTTGACGCCGTCGCGCATCGCCTCGACGTACTCGTCGTCCGGCACGCGCGCGTGGCGTTCCTTGAACTCCCACGCCGCACGCTCATAGAGGACGCCGGTCGCGTCGCCGTGCTCGTCGCGGACCACCACGCCTCCCTCGACCTCGAGGTCGCCGCCCGCGAGCGCGAGCGCGACGGAGTTGAGCCAGAGCGCGTGGTAGTCCTTCGAGATCAGCATCGCGGGCCGTTCGGGCTCGATCTCGTCGAGCGCCTGCCTGGTCGGCGGGCCGTCGGGCCAGTCGGCGTCCCGCCAGCCCTGGCCGCGCAGCCAGGTTCCGGTTCGCGGCGCCGCGCGCACCCGGTCGAGCGCATCCGCGAGCGACGGGCAGCCGTCGAGGCGCACGTCGTGCCGCGCGAGGGCCCAGGTGGGGAAGTGGACGTGCGAGTCGGTGAACCCGGGCAGGACGCAGCGGCCGCCGAGATCCACCGTCTCCGGGCTCGGCAGCGCCGCCTCGTGCACGCCGACCCCGCCCGCGATCCGGTCGCCCGCGATCCAGAGGGACGAGACCGTCGGCAGTGATGGATCGAGCGTGCGGATCGTCCCGTTGCGCAGGATCACGAGCGCGAGCGTAGTCGACGCTTCCCGTACGATCCTTGCCGCCATGCCCTGGGACGTCCTGACCGACGAGCAGCGCGAGCTGCGCGACCTCGTCCGGCAGCTCGCGCGTGAGCGAATCGCGCCGCGAGCGGCCGAGATCGACGCCTCGCACGAGTTTCCGTGGGATGTCGTCGAACTGTTCCGCGAGAACGACATCTTCGGGCTCTTCTTCGCCGAGGAGCACGGCGGGCTCGGCACCGGGGCACTCCTCTCGCTGATCGCGATCGAGGAGGTGGCGAAGGTCTGCGCGACCTCGGCCCTCATCCTCGCCGTGCAGGAGCTCGGCTCGCTCGGCCTCAAGCTCGCCGGCAGCGAGGAGCAGAAGGGGCGGTATCTCCCGAGGTTCGCCTCGGGCGAGTGGCTGCCCGCATACGCCTTGACGGAGTCCGGCTCCGGGTCCGACTCTGCCGCGATGCGGACGACGGCGCGCCGCGAGGGCGACGAGTACGTCCTCGACGGCTCGAAGCGCTTCATCACGAACGCCGGCGTCGCGAACCTCTACACCGTCTTCGCGAAGACCGACCCGGAGGCGGGCCACTCCGGGATCTCGGCCTTCGTCGTCGAGGCCGACACGCCCGGCTTCGCGGTCGCGCGGCTCGAGCCGAAGATGGGCATCTCGGGCTCCACCACAGGAGAGCTCACGTTCGACGGCTGCCGCATCCCCGCCGGGAACCTCCTCGGCGAGGAGGGAGAGGGCTTCCGGATCGCCATGCGGATCCTCGACCGCTCCCGCCCCGGGATCGCGGCACAGGCGCTCGGGATCGCGCAGGGTGCGACCGACTACGCGCTCGAGTACGCGAAGACGCGCGAGACGATGGGGAAGCCGATCGGCCAGCACCAGCTGATCCAGGCGAAGCTCGCCGACATGGAGACGGAGTGCGAGGCGGCGCGCGGCCTCCTCTACCGCTACGGGCGCATGGTCGACGAGGGCGTCGAGGGGCAGGAGCTGACGAAGGCGTCGGCGATGGCGAAGCTCAAGTGCGGCGACGTCGCGATGGCCGTGACGACCGAGGCGGTGCAGATCCTGGGCGGCTACGGCTACATCAGGGAGTACCCCGTCGAGCGCTTCATGCGCGACGCGAAGATCACGCAGATCTACGAGGGGACGCAAGAGATCCAGCGGCTCGTGATCGCGCGCGAGATGCTCCGCGAGTCGCGCGCCTTCCTGCTCGCAGGCGTTGGCTGATCTCTTCCGCCCGTCGGAGCACGAGCCGCTCGTCGCCGGGGAGTGGGACGACGCGCGTCGAGGAGGCGATCGCGACCATCGTCGCCGACGCGGAAGCCGCGTTCGACGGCACTCGGTGGCCGTGGCACCCGCGCGAAGACGAGGAATGGGGTTTCTCGGACGTCTACATCGGCGGCGCGGGGGTGATCTGGGCGCTCGACGAGCTCGGCTCGACCGGCTGGGGGGACGCGGCCGTGTCGTTCGTCGACCACTACCGGGCGCGCCCCTCTCCCTGGGACGAGGATCCCGTCGAGACGAGCTACCACTTCGGGGAGGTCGGGATCGCACTTGTCGCCTTCCGGCTGACCGGCGACGCCGGCCTCGCCGACCGCATCCACGAGCTCGTTCTCGGCGGTCTCGATGCCGAGGCGAACGAGGTGATGCTCGGGACGCCCGGGTCGATGCTCGTCGCCGAGGCGATGCTCGCGTGGACGGGCGAGCCGCGCTGGGACGAGGCGTGGCGCGCGGCCGCGGAGCGCGTCGAGGCGGCGCGCGATCCCGATGGGCTATGGACGTCGCACATCGGCTCGAGCGCCGCCCGGTACCTCGGCCCGGCGCACGGCTACGCGGGAAATGTCCGCGCGCTCGCCAACCGGGTCCCGGTGCAGCTCGTCGACCTCGAGCCGTACGTCCTCCGCGACGGCGAGCTCGTGAACTGGATCCCGGCCGAGGGGTGCGGACCGGAGGAGACCCGCGTCCAGTGGTGCCACGGCGCGCCCGGGATGGTTGCGACGCTCGGAGATCTGCTCGACCTCGACCTCGCGGTCGCCGGCGGCGAGCTGACGTGGCGGGCGGGGCCGCTCGGGAAGGGTCCCGGCCTTTGCCACGGCACCGCCGGCAACGGGTACGCGTTCCTCGTCCTCCACCGGCGGACGGGCGACGAGCTCTGGCTCGACCGCGCGCGCGCCTTCGCGTTGCACGCGATCGGCCAGGTCGAGCGGGAGCGGGCCGCGGTGGGCCGCGGCCGCTACTCGCTCTTCGCCGGCGACGTCGGCGTCGCCCTCTTCCTCCGGCACCTCCTCGACGGCGAGGACAGGTTCCCGACGATGGGCCCGTTTGGCTCCTGACGAGCCGGAGCGCTGGTGGCACACGATCGAGCTTCCCGACGGCTCTGTCACCGACGCGTGGTGGGACTTTCGCCCGCTCGTGCCGAAGCTCCCGTGGCCCGACCTGCGTGGGAAGCGCTGCGTCGACATCGGGACGGCAGACGGCTTCTGGGCGTTCGAGCTCGAGCGACGCGGCGCGGCCGACGTCGTCGCGATCGACCGGCCGTCCTACTTCCAGTCGCTGTGCCGCGCTCGATTCGAGGAGGCACAGACGAAGCTCGGCTCGCGCGTCCGCTACGAGGAGTGCGATCTCTACGAGCTCGACGGTGAGTTCGACTTCGCGTTCATGGGTTACGTGCTCCAGGTAGTGGCCGATCCGCTGGGCGCTCTCGAGGCGGTGCGGCGCGTGAGCCGCGAGTTGCTCCTGCTCGACACCGTCTCCCTTCCGCTGTCGCTTCTTCCGGCGCCGCTCGCCAGGCTCGACGCACGGCGCGATGGGGGCGAGTGGTTCGTCTTCAATCCGCGCGGGCTGCGAAAGGCCGTCGAGACGGCCGGCTGGAATGTGGAGGCGCAGACGCGAGTTCTCGCGGACAAGCGCGGCCTCGACTGGAAGCACCGCGTCGGCGTGCGGGGACGCGCGTGTGCAATCCTCGCGACGGCATGAGGTTCGACGGCATCCATCACGTCACGTGCATCACGGCTGACGCGCCCGGCAACGTCGACTTCTACGCGCGCGTCCTCGGGCTCCGGCTCGTGAAGAAGTCCGTCAACCAGGACGATCCGACCGTCTACCACCTCTTCTACGCCGACGAGGATGGGCGCCCAGGCTCGGACATCACGTTCTTCGAGTACCCGGACGCGTACCCGGGCGTGGCCGGCGCCGGGATGATCCACACCGTCGTCTGGCGGGTCGGCTCCACGGACGCGCTCGAGTTCTGGGCCGATCGGCTGAGCACCGAGGGGCACGAGGTCGAGCCCGACGGCGAGACGCTCCGCTTCGCGAATCCCGAGGGCCTCGCGCACGAGCTCGTCGTCTCGCGCGTGAGTGACGAGCCGCTCGTCGCACTCCATCCCGAGATCCCGCGGGAGCATGCGCTGCAGGGATTCGAGGGGGTTCGCGCGTACGGCCGGCCGAGTGACGAGTTCCTCGTTGCGCTCGGCTTCGAGCGGGAGGACGGCCGCTGGGACACGCGCGCCGAGACGCGTGGCGGCTGGATCGAGTACGAGGACGTGCCGGACGTCCACGGCGTCGGCGGCGCCGGCACCGTCCACCACGTCGCGTGGGCCTCGACGATGGAGGATCACCAGGCCTGGCACGACCGTGTCGTCGAAGCGGGCGGGAACCCGACGCAGATCATCGACCGCTTCTGGTTCCGCTCGATCTACTTTCGCGAGCCGGCAGGCGTGCTCTTCGAGATCGCAACGCTCGGTCCCGGGTTCGCGACCGACGAGGATCCCGCGCACCTCGGCGAGAAGCTCATCCTGCCGCCGGCGTTCGAGCATCTCCGCGAACGCGTCGAGCCGCTGCTCACCCCGCTGCCCGACCCGCGGGCCGACTGGGCCGCCCGCTAGCCGCGCCGTCCGCGACCCCTGTTCAAACCGGACACGTCCGGTACCAGGTACCGGACGTGTCCGGGGAGGACGGCTCATCCATGGAGCCATGCGGTTCCGCCGCAGCGAGGCATGGCTGAACCGGACACGTCTGGAACCAGGTTCCGGACGTGTCCCGCGTGGCCATGGCCTACTTGCCGGGTTCCGGGAGCGAGGCGGTGTCGACGACCTCGAAGTCCGCTCCCGTGAGCCGGTCGAACGAGTGGAGAGCGTCGTTCGACCAGTGCTTGTTCGGCGCGCCGGAGACGTACCAGGGCAAGCCGTTGTCGGCGAGGATCATCCCGTAGCGCTGCATGGCCCGGAGGACGACGCGCGCCTGCCGCGGGAACGAGGCGACGTTCACGCTCGCCTTCAACCTCACGCGCAGACCCATTGGCGGCAGCGAGGGGTCGTTCGAGCTCGATGCGTAGTGACGCGCGGGATAGACGTACGCGCGGCGGGTCTCGGGCGCGGTGAAGCGGAGCGCATGGTTGATCACGCCGCGCTTGACCTCGTCCCAGCGGGCGAGGCCGGGGAAGATGGGCAGGCCGGCCGCGTCCGCCGAGGTCCAGCCCACATGGCGGAGGTGATTCGAGCGCAGGTTCCAGACGGCGCCCGAGCCGGCCCTCCAGCCGTGCCGCGTGTGACGGAGGTCGTACAGCTCGTAGAGCCGGCACGAGGACTTGTCGACGAGGAGCGCGTGCCGGTCGCCGCTCGGATGCCGGCCCCCCTCGATATGGACGTGCCGCGGGATCGGATAGCGCACGCGATCGGACTCGTCGGCGTAGGCGAATCCGACGCGAGACCGGTGCGTCTTCCGCGAGACGACGTCGAAGGGGATGCCGATCGTGCTGCCGGCCCAGGTGCCCGAGCCGAAGTCCGCGTGCACGGACGCGTTTACCCCGATCGAGGCGATCAACTGCGCTGAGTCGGAGGCGACCGGGAGCTTGTCGACGCGCTGATTCCAGGCGTTGGTCGCCGGGAAGACGGGGCAGTGCCGAGCGGCCGGAAGGCGCAGCGCCTGGGCGGAGGAGCCCGTCAGGAGCGCCGCCGAGAGCGTCGCAATGAGCGTCGAAACGGAGATGAATCGCTTCATTCGACCTATCATCGGCCGAACGGTGCGAGATACTGAGCCGCAGTGGTGACGGCACCTTTGCGGCGGGTGCTGGTCGTCGATGACAACGACGACATCTGCCTGCTGCTCGCAGAGCTCCTACGGAGCGCCGGATACGGGGTCGAGACGGCCAAGGACGGGCGCGCCGCGCTGCGGGCCTTCCACGCGACTCCGGCCGACCTCGTCGTCCTCGACCTGTCGATGCCCGAGCTCGACGGCTTCGAGACGCTCGAGCGCCTCCGGGACCTGAGCGACGTCCCGGTGATCCTGCTCACCGCGCGCAGCGGCGAGATCGACAAGGTTCGCGGCTTCCGCGCCGGCGCCGACGACTACGTCGTGAAGCCGTTCGGCCGGCAGGAGTTGCTCGCCCGGATCGAGGCGCTCCTCCGGCGCGCGCCCGAGCCCAAGCACCTCGAGCACTACGACGACGGCGCGATCTCGATCGACTACGCGCGCCGGCTCGTCCTGAGCCGCGGCCTACCGGTGACCCTCACGCCGCTCGAGTTCCGGCTCCTCAATGCGTTCACGCGTCACCCGGGCCAGGTTCTCTCGGCCGAGCAGCTGATCGAGCATTGCTGGGGACATGAGGCTGGAGTCTCCCGCGACCAGGTGAAGCTGTACGTCTCGTACCTGCGGAAGAAGCTCGGCCAAGCGACCGCCGACTGGCAGCCGATCGAGACGGTCCGCGGCTTCGGCTACAGGTACGTGCCGCCGTCGGGCTGACAGAGCGGGAGCGTCACCGTGACGGTCGTTCCCTCGCCCTCGCGGCTGTCGAGAGAGATCGTGCCGCCGTGGCCCTCGACGATCGCGCGGGCGATCACGAGGCCGAGGCCGGTGCCGGGAATCGCGCGACGGGTGGCGTTCGAGGCCCGGTAGAAGCGCGAGAAGAGCTGGCCGAGCTCTTCATGCGGGACGCCGATGCCGTTGTCGGCGACCTCGATCCGCCGGTGTGCGTCACCGCCGCTCGCCGAAAGGACGATCGCGCCGCCGGCGGGGGTGTACTTGATCGCGTTCGACAGGAGGTTTTCCAGCACCTGTCCAAGCCGTGCGCCGTCGGCCTCGAGCGGGAGCGATCCCTCGACGTCCAGAGTGAGCGCGATGTGCTTCTCGTCGGCGGCGGCGCGGGTAATCTCGACCGCGGCGGCCGCGAGCTCCCTGAGGTCGACCGGCTCGGTACGGAGCTCGAGGCGCTCTGCCTCGATCTCCGCCACGAGGAGGAGATCCTCGACGATCCGCTGGAGGCGGGTGGTGCCGCGACGGGCGGCGGTCAGGTACGTGCGCCCAGAGAGCTTGAGGTTGTCCTCCTCGTCGCCGAGCAGCTCGAGGAAGCCGGAGACCGAGGTGAGCGGCGTGCGCAGCTCGTGCGAGACGGCAGCGACGAACGCGTCGCGCAGCCGCTCGAGCCGCCGGTCGGAGGTCACCTCCCGCAGCGACCAGATCCGGCCGACGAGCGTGCCGTCGCGTCGTTGCACAGGCGCGGTGCAGCCCTGGAACACGCGGCCGCTCTCGGTCAGCTCGAACTCGTCCTCGCTCGCCGCGGGATTCTCCGCGAGCTCGCGCATCCGGTCGCGGAAGCGCGCTGGCTCGGTCGTCCGGTCGGCGAGCGAGAGCAGCCGCTCGATCACCGTTCCGTGTGGCGGGATCCCGAGCTCCACGGAGATCCGTTGCAGCGGAGCATTCGCGAGCAGGATGCGACCGGAGGCGTCCGTGAGGCAAATGCCGTCCAGCGTCGAGTCGAGCAGCGCCTGCTGCGCCGCACTCGTCTTCTGGAGCTCCAGGGCGTCCGAGGAGATGCGGCGCGACGACAGACCGGCCGCGACGCCGACACCCACGAGCGGGGCGAGACGCAGCACCAGCGTCACCGGGTCGTGGGGGAGCCCGACCGATTCCGCGGCGGCGAAGTAGAGGCCGGTCGCCGCGATTCCGACGAGCACGCCGGCCGCCGGCCCGAGCTCGGCCGCGAGGAGCGCCACCCACGGGACGTACATGATCGTGCCGATCGTCCCGGAGCCGCCGGTGGTCAGCATCCCCACGAAGGTCAGGAGCAGGCTCGTGATGCCGACCCCGACCACGACCTTCCGCCGCTGGGTCACCCGCAGAACGGCCGCGTGCAGCCGCGCAGGCAGGGCGGTGCGCTCGGCGAGGTATGCGTCGGCGATCGCGCTCATCTCAGTCCCTCTTGTGTCCCGCCGGCCGCGTCGTCCGAATCTCCGCCCCCGCTGAAGGCCACCCAGAAGAAGATGCCGAAGCCGGCCAGCAGGCCGAGGAAGAGCGGCGTGTGGAGGAAGCGGAGGGCGAGCCACGCGTCCGGGATGCGTAGCAGCTTGGCGCCGAGGACGTTTCGGTCCGTGGGATGCCAGAGGTCCGCCGCCGTCCGGTTGTCGCCCTGCAGCGTCCAGCCGGTCCGGCCGTTGCCGCCGACGATCCGGTGGATGACGACGTATCCGGCGCCGACCTGGCCCTTCGGCACGCGGTACGCGACGACCTCCCCGACGTGGTAGGCCGACTGGTGCTCGACAAGGACGACGTCGCCGGTGTGGAGATGGGGCAGCATGCTCGTCCCGCTCACGAGCACCCAGTCGGCGCGGCCGCCGAAGCCCTGCGGTAGGCAGAACCAGAGCAGCGCCGCCACGAAGGCGAGCTGTGCCGCGATCAACGCCACCTTCCGTGCGTGGGGGAGCCGAGGCCGGAGGGCGACGCGAGGCGCGAGAGGGAGGACGCTACTTCTCATAGTTGATGGAGAGAGACGGTGGGTTGGTCGTCGACGAGATCACGGTCGTCGCAGTGCCGCTCGTGTCCTGGATCTCCCAGCCCCAGAGCACGCCGGCCTTGATGGCGGCGTCCACGTCGGAGGTCACCGTGAAGCTGAATGCCCTCGCCGAGTTGACCGGCTGCGTGGCAGTCGCGGTCGATCCGATCGTGAGGCCCGCGAGACCGTTCCACGTCAGCGTCGCCGGGTCCCAGGCCGAGAGGACCGGAAAGACCGAGATCTTGTCGTGCCCCGCGGCGGTCACGTTGATCGTGAGCGTCGCGTTGTCTGCACCCCCGGTCGCCGGGATGTTGCACCCGGAAAGGTCGAAGCGGACGAACGTGTAGTTCTGCGCGTTCACTGCGCCCGACACGAGAAGCGTCGGCGGCGCGTTGCCGATGGGCGTGTTGGGAGTCGCCTGGCTGACGTAGGTGTCGAACAGCGTCGACGGGCTGCACGTTCCCTTGGTCAGCGTCTGGCTCCAGGCGTGGAGCTTGCTGGAGCTGAGGCCGAGGGTCGCGGCGTACGCGACGCCGGTCGAGACGCACGCCGCCATGGCGATCGCGGCGGCGAGACGGAGCGGCGTGAGACGGAAGCGGCGCATGGTCGGCTTACGGCGTGAGCGAGAGCGCGTAGGCGGTGACGTTGGCGGCGGAGACGGTCCCGAACCCCGAGAGCGTCATCGAGCAGCCGCCCGTGCAGGATCCGACGACGGCCGAGGCACTGCCGAGACTCGTATGCGAGCTGTTCTCGAGCGTCGCGGCGAGGGTCTCGCCTGCGCAGGCCTGGGGGACACCGGTCACGCTGAGCTGCGTGACGTTGCCGCTGTTGTCCACGTTGCGGGTCGCGGTCAGGGACGACGACGTGCAACCGGCGACCACGGCGCTCCCGGCGCCGAGCCTCCCGCTGGTGAAGCCGAGGCCGGCGGCCGACGCGACTCCGACCGACAGGAGAGCCGCCGTGACGACGATCGCGAGGATGTTGGCCAGCCGCTGCACGCGTTACCTCCGAGAGACGGAACGAGCGGGACGCTGTAGGCGCGCCCCGCTCGCAGTCCGCCGGTACGGAGACGGGGTCGCTACGAGACGACGACCGAGATGCCGGTGACGAGGCTTGCGTCGACGTTCCCCGAGGTTGCGACGCTCGCAGTGGTGCCCGAGGCGGGCAGCGTCCCGGAGGCCTCGGACCCGACGGTCGCGCCGGCGGTGCCGGTCAGCTGGATCCTGTACGCCTTGCTCAGGCAGGCGGCCGGGATGCTGGCGAGGTTCACCTGGCTGACGGAGTAGCCCGGGATCGTCGCGCTGTACGCGGTCGTGTACGACGCGGTGATGCCGGTGCCGCAGGATGCGACGACCGCGTTGCCGGCGCCAAGGCCCGACGACGTGATGCCGAGTGACGCGGCGAAGCCGTAGACGCCCGCGAAGGCGATCGACGCCACTACTGCTGCGACAACGAACTTCGTGGTCCGCGTCGCGGTCTGAATCTTGCGCATTGTCAAAGCTCCTCTGGTCTCGTTCGTACCGGCCGGACTCGTTGTCCGGTGACCAGAGCATCGGGTAGCGCCTTATGAAATCGAGTGGCCGCGCGGTATGAGTCCCGTATGACCGGGAATCCCCCTAAAGGGCGACCGCGGGGTAACGCGCGCGTATCCCGTCGACGAACGCGGCGAGCTGCTCCGCGAGCCGTGCATCCTCGAGCTCGAGGACGTTCTCGGCGTTCAGCTCGCCCGAATGGGAGAGGTTGAAGCTGCCGACGAAGATCGTGTCGTCCGCGACGGTGACCTTGGCGTGCATGTAGTCGTGCACCGTGCCGGGCCCCCACGGCGTCGTCTGCTTGCCGGAGAAAGGCGCGCGCGTGAGCACCGTCCGGAGCAGCGGGCCCTTCCAGTCGACGTTTCCGTTCTCGCGCCACTGCTGCAGCACCTCGGCGATCTGGGTGGCGTCGACTACCCCGGCGAGGTCGACCTTTCCGTCGGAGGCGACCTGGGCAAGCGTGCCGAGGATCGGCGCCGAGGTGATGACCGGCGATGCGATCCGGATGCGGCGCCGGGCGGAGCCGATCGCCTTCGCGATCCGGTGCGCGAGCTTCTCGCCGCGGCCGGGGCAGAACCATGCGCGCATCCCGTCGACCGGGGCCGTGTCGACCTTGCCGCTGCGCGCGACGTCGCGTGTCGTCCAGAGCTGCTCGAAGTCCTCGCGGTAGCGCGCGGCGATCGCGGGCGAGCCGACGGTGACGACGACGTTCTCCTCCCGCGTCCACGAGTCGGCGGTCCAGTTCGTCGAGCCGGTCCACACGGAGGCCGCGTCGCGGACGACGTACTTGTGGTGCATCAGGTCGGGGACTCCCGGGATCGCCTCGGTCGGGAAGGGCTGGTCCTCCAGCGCCCCGGTATTCGTACGCGGCGGTGGCGGAACCGGCACGGTTTTCGGATGGTCGAGGTTGTAGGCGAGGCGGACGGCGACCCCACGCTTCTGCGCTGCGACGAGTTCGCCGCGAACGATCGACTCGAGCTCGTCCGGCAGCTGGAGGTCGTAGACGGCGATCTCGAGCGTCTGCTTCGCCGCCGCGAAGAACTCGGCGAGGGCGTGCGCGGTCTCGTCGGCGGGCTGGCCGCCGTCCGTCAGCGTGCGGACTTGGACGCCAGCCACTCGGCCTTGTGTGCCTTCTTCGCCGCCTGGTAGCCGGCGAGCGCAGCGGGAGAGTCGACGTCGCCGAGCGTGGGGTGGGCGGGAGCGAGCTCCGCGGCGGCCGCCACGCCGAGCCGCTTGGCGAGCACGGCGCCCAGCGACTTGATCTTCATCTCGCCGAAGCCCGGCAGCGCGGAGATGCGGCGCCGCAGGTCTGCGCCGTCCGCGGCCTCGGTCCACAACCGGGAGGCGTCGCCGCCGTACTCGTCCGCGACGGTGGCCGCGAGCTCGCGCACGCGCTCGGCCATCGAGCCGGGGAAGCGGTGGATGGCCGGCTTCTCGCGGAAGAGCGGCTCGAGGTCGGCGTCGGCGACCGCGCGCGGCTCCAGCGTACCGAGCCGCTGCTTCAGGCGGAGCGGGCCGAGAAACGCCTGCTGCACGGTGACCTGCTGGTCGAGCGCGAAGCCGACGAGCAGCGCGAACGGGTCGTCGGCAAGGAGCCGGCAGGCCTCCTCGTCGTCCGTGAACCAGAGCGCCTCGGGCATTGGTCTGATCCTACGCGGAGGCCTGCATCAGAGCGCGGCAGCGCTGGACGTACGGAGTGGCGCGCTGCTCCTCGAAATACGCGAGGGCGGACTCGAGCCGGGACGTGTCGCCGCGCTCGGCCGCGAGCAACCCTGCCCATGCCTCCGCGAAGCGCGCGCCGATGCGCCCGTAGCGCTCGGCCGCGCCCGCGAAGTCCCCGGCGGCCGCGGCGCGCCCGGCAGCGAGCCACGCGTGCCCCTGCCGGTCTTGCACGGCCGACAGGAACTCCTCGCCGCGACCCAGCTCCGCAAGGTGGAGGGGCAGGTCGAAGACGTTCTCGCCCGGCGAGCCGGCGAGTACCTCGGCCAGCAACGAGTCTGCCTCGTCATCGCGGCCGGCGGAACGGAGGGCACGCGCCGCACTGATGAGGACGACCGGGCCGACCTGGGCGTCCGTACCGCTCTCGCGCAGGCCGGCAAGCGCGCGCTCCGCGTCGGCCAGCGCCTCGTCGATCTGTCCACGCGCGAGCCGCGCCCGTGCGCGCTCCGCGAGTAGCGGCCGCTCCTGATAGCCGATCGCCGCGGAATCGTTCGCGAGGATTCGTGTCGTGCCCTGGACGACGGCCTCGAGATCGCCGCGGAAGAAGGCGTCGTAGACCAGCTCGGCGTCATTCCAACTGAGCGCGGTCGAAAAGCCGTACCGCTCGCACAGCGCCCGGGCCTCCCGGATGCGGGCGGAGCCTTCCTCCAGGCGCCCGACGTGCCACAGCATGTTCGCGAGGTTGTTCAGCGCGCTGTGGACATGGAAGACGGAGCCGGCCTGTGCCGCCCGCTCGACGCTCTGCTCGATCTCGTCGATTCCGGCCGTGTCGCCCTGGTGGACGCGCGCCATTCCCATCGTGTTGAGAGCGATGGAGGCCGCCTCGTCGTCGCCGACCTCCTCGGCCACACGTAGCGCCTCTCGTGACGACTCGAGCGCAGGTCCGAGATCCCGGTCGAGGACGTACAGCGAACGCGCGGAGCTCGCGAACGCGCGCGCCGTCGAAGACGAGGGCGGGGCGAGCCGGGCGAGCTCCAGCGCGCGTCTCCGCGCAGCACGGGTTCCGCTGATGTCTCCGAGGTAGAAGAGGTGGCCGCCGAGCGTCGACGCGGCCTCTGCGGCGTGTGCCGTGTCGTCTTGCGCGACGAACGCGTCGACGGCCCATCCCATGAGAGCCGCCAGCTCTTCGTTCACGCCGGCCAGCCTGCCGGCGTAGCCGAGGACGAGGACGAGAGACGGTCGTTGTGGATCGTCCTCCGCCGTGAGCGCGAGCGCCTCCAGCGCAAGCGCCTGCGCGGCCTCACCGGATCCCAGCGAAAGGGCACGCTGGGCTCCCTCCGCGAACGCCCGCCGCGCCGGCTCGTGGAGTGAGATCGTCTCCAGCCCGGAGGCTTCGGCGAGCGACAACGCCTCGCGGTAGTGATGGGCCAGCATTTCGGCGTGGTCCTCCGTTCGGTCGCCAGCGAGAGAGGCGAGCCACTCCGCCGCGCGGCGGTGCTTGTCCGCCCGCTCCCCGCGTGGGATCTGGCCGTAGGCGACATCCCGGACGAGCGCGTGAAGGAAGGCGTACTGCGTCTCGCCGGCAATCGAGGAGCGGCGGTCGCGGCGGATGAACTCCTTCCGCTCGAGCGCGTGCAGGACGTTCTCGTCCGCGCCGGACACGGCGCCCGGCCAGAACACCTTGCCGATCACCGACGCGTCCTGCAGAAGGGCCTTCTCCGCCGGCGCGAGCCCGTCGATCCGCGCCGCGATCAGCCCCTGCACGGTCTCGGGCAGGGGCAGATCCCCGTTTTCGTGTTCGGCGAGCATCCGCGCGTACTCCTCCGCGTAGAGCGGGTTCCCCTCCGCGCGTTGCAGCACCGCCCGCTGGGCGTCTGCATCGAGGACGGCCCGGTCGAGCAGCCGCTGCAGGAGCACCGCCGTCTCCTCGTCAGTGAGCGCGCCGATCGAGAGCATGAAGGAGTTCCGCTTGCCGCCGCCCCAGCCCGGCCTCCGGTCCAGCAGCTCCGGCCGGGCCGTGCCGACGATGAGGAGCGGGACGGTCGTCGCCCAGTCGGCGAGATGGTCGACGAAGTCGAGCAGGCCGTCGTCGGCCCAGTGGAGGTCCTCGAACACGAGGATGAGCGGCCGCTGCTCGGCCGCCGCCTCGAGCAGCCGCCGCCAGGCCGCGAACGCCTCCTCGCGCTCCGCGCGTTCCGCCCCTTCGAGGCCGATGAGGGGACGCGTGTGCCGCGCCAGCCAGTCCCGCTCCTGTTCGTCCTCGGTGAGCGACTCGACCATCGTGGCGAGCTTCTCCTCCGCGGCCGCCGTGTCGTCCGACTCGAGAATCCCCGCGTGCGCCTTCACGATCTCGCCGAGCGCCCAGAAGCTCACGCGCTCGCCGTACGGGAGAGACCTGCCCTGGCGCCAGGAGATGATCTCCTCGTCCGCGTCGGTGATCTGGAACAGCTCGGCGATGAGGCGGCTCTTGCCGATCCCTGGGACGCCGACGAGCGTGACGAGCTGTGCGGACTGCTCCCTCCGCGCCCGCTCGAACGCGTCGGCGAGGAGGCTTCGCTCGCGCTCGCGGCCGACGAGCGGTGTTCGCAGCTTTTGCTCGACGTCGGTTCCGAACCGCGACCTCGCGCCGACCGCCTCCCACACCTTGACGGGCTCGGCCTTTCCCTTCGCGTCGACAGGAGGGGCATCGCGGTAGTCGATCGCCTGCCGGGTCGCGCGATACGTCGCCTCGCCGACGAGGATCCCGTTGACCGGCGCCGCGCTCTGGAGCCGCGCCGCCGTGTTGACGACATCCCCTGAGACCATGGCCTCGCCCTCGACCGCGCTGGCGCCGAGCGCGACGAGCGCGACCCCGGTGTTCACAGCCGTGCGGATCTGGAGCTCCTCGCCGACCGAGTCGCGGATCGCGAGCGCTGCCCGCACCGCGCGCTCGGGATCGTCCTCGTGGGAGACCGGCGCGCCGAAGACGGCCATCACCGCGTCGCCGATGAACTTCTCGACGGTGCCGCCGTGCCGCTCGAGCTCGGCGCGGAGCTGCGCGTAATACCGCGAGAGCGTCGCCCGGACGTCCTCGGGATCGAGCCCCTCGGCGCGGGCGGTCGAGCCGACGAGATCCGTGAAGAGGATCGTGACGACCTTGCGCTCCTCGCGGCCGGGCGCGGCTGCGGGCGTGAGCGCAGCTCCGCACATCCCGCAGAGCCGGAAGCCGGCGGGATTCTCCTGCCCGCAGGAAGGACAGGTGACCATGCTCGTACGGTAAACCGCTCAGCCGAGCCGGTCGAGGACTCCCGGCGGCATGTGCCCCAGGCGCACGTAGCGTTCGAGCGTCTCGCGCCAGCGGAGATCGGCCTCGCCGGCCGGGCGTAGGCGCGCCGCTGCCTCGTCGAGGTCGCCGCGTGCGACGGCCGCGATCGCAGCCGTCAGCGCGACCTGATCCTCCGGGAGTCCCGCCGCCTGCGCGACGTCGACCTCTTCCTCGAGGTCGGTCTGCTCGCCGAAATCGCGCCTCCGGCGGTACGCGGCGGCGATCGCGTGCAGACGGCGCAGCTCTTGCAACGGCTCGGCATGGTTGTCGACGCGCAGGTCGAAGACGCGCTCCCACGCCTCCGCGTCCCTGTCGCCGGAGACGACGACGAGGGTCGAGCTCTCCCGCCCGCGGAAGTCGCCGCCCGCCTCCTCCGCCGCGTCGAGCGCCGCGAGCAGCCGCTCCGCGAGCGTTCCCTCGGCCGTGGCGAACGTGTCGGCCGCCGCGTGCCAGACGGCCGGCGAGGCGAGCATGTTCCCCTGCGCGGAGACGCCGTCCCGGGCGGTGTGGCCGCAGTCGGGGATGCACGCGGCGCCCGTGTGCGCTGCCGTCCGCCCGTCGGCCGCGAGGAAGGCGACCTGGCGGAAGTCGCGCTGCTCGTCCGCCTCCAGGAGCTGCGCGAGGGCGTCCGCCGGCGCTTCGCCGCGCGCGAGCCTGGCGAGGCCGCGCGGGCCGTAGCCACGCTCGGTGAACGACTGCGTCGCGACGGCGCCGACCCCGGGACGGGCCCACGCGCAGAAGCCGACACAGAACGCGCGAGACTGCACCGCCACCCCGAGCTCGCCGCTCTCCTCGTCCCGTCCGACGATCGAGTACGTCACGGGGCGAGCCTATCCGGCGAACACCTGTTCCGCGCTAGGCTCGCGGCATGGAGCCGCTGTCGCTCTTCCGGCCCGAGACGCGCGCCTGGTTCGAGCGGAACTTCGCGGCTCCGACGCCAGCGCAGGAGAAGGGTTGGCCCGCGATCGCGAGCGGCGGGCACGTCCTCATCCAGGCGCCGACGGGCTCCGGGAAGACGCTCGCCGCCTTCCTCTCCGCGATCGACCGATTCACGGAGCTTCCGGGGCACGGGCTCCGCGTCCTCTACGTCTCGCCGCTCAAGGCGCTCAATTACGACGTCGAGCGGAACCTGCGCGGCCCGCTCGCCGGGCTCCGCTCGGAGCTCCGCGTCGCGGTTCGCACCGGCGACACGCCGCAGAAGGAGCGCGCGGCGATGCTCCGAGAGCCGCCGGACATCCTCATCACGACTCCGGAGTCGCTCTTCCTCCTGCTCACCTCGCGCGCCCGCGAGCTGCTGCGGAGCGTCGACACGCTGATCCTCGACGAGGTGCACGCGGTCGCCGGGACGAAGCGCGGGGCCCATCTCGCGCTCTCGGTCGAGCGGCTCGAGGCGCTCGCCGCGCAGCCGGTCCAGCGGATCGGCCTCTCCGCGACGCAGCGCCCGCTCGAGGAGATCGGCAAGTTCGTCTCGGGCTCGCGGCCGATCCAGCTGGTCGACGCCGGCGTCGCGAAGGAGCTCGACCTCGAGGTCGTCGTCCCCGTCGAGGACATGCGCGAGCCGGGTGACTCGCGCGAGGAGGGCCACGAGGCGCGGTCGATCTGGCCCTCGATCTATCCGGCGCTCGTCGAGCTCGTCCGCGCGCACCGCTCGACGATCGTGTTCGTCAACAACCGCCGGCTCGCCGAGCGGCTCGCGCTACGCCTGAACGAGCTGGCCGAGGAGGAGATCGCCAGAGCTCACCACGGATCGCTCGCGCGCGAGCAGCGGACGCAGATCGAGGAGGACCTGAAGGCCGGCCGCATCCCGTGCCTCGTCGCGACTTCGTCGCTCGAGCTCGGGATCGACATGGGCGCCGTCGACCTCGTGATCCAGGTCGAGTCGCCGAAGTCGGTCGCGCGCGGGCTGCAGCGGATCGGCCGCGCCGGCCACTCGCTCGGCGAGGTCTCGCGCGGGCGCATCTTCCCGAAGTTCCGCGCCGACCTGCTCGAGTCGGCGGTCGTCGCGCAGCGGATGCGCGCGGGCCTGATCGAGGAGACGCAGATCCCCCGCAACCCTCTGGACGTCCTGAGCCAGCAGATAGTCGCGATCTGCGCCGACGAGGAGATCGAGGTCTCGGAGCTGCACGAGCTCGTCCGCCGCGCGTATCCCTTCGCCGACCTCTCGCGGACGCAGCTCGAGAACGTCCTCGACATGCTCGCGGGCCGCTACCCCTCGGACGAGTTCGCCGAGCTCCGGCCGCGCATCATCTGGGACCGGACGGCCGGCACCGTGCGCGGTCGCCCGGGCTCGCGGCGGCTCGCCGTCACGAACGCCGGCACGATCCCCGATCGAGGCCTCTTCGGCGTCTTCATCGCGGGGGAGACCGGCGGACGCGTGGGTGAGCTCGACGAGGAGATGGTCTACGAGGCGCGCGCCGGCCAGGTGATCGTGCTGGGCGCCTCGTCGTGGCGGATCGAGGAGATCACCCGCGACCGCGTCCTGGTCTCGCCGGCGCCGGGCGTCCCGGGTGCGGTGCCGTTCTGGAAGGGCGAGGGCGTCGGCCGCCCGTACGAACTCGGCGAGGCGATCGGCAAGTTTGCGCGGGAGCTCCTCGCGGCGCGCGAGCCCAAGGTGCCGGATCTCGACGAGCGGGCGGAGCGGAACCTCGTCACGTTCCTCCGCGAGCAGGAGAAGGCGACCGGCGCCCTGCCCTCCGATCGCACCGTCGTCGTCGAGCGCTTCCGTGACGAGATCGGCGACTGGCGCCTCTGCATTCTCACGCCGTTCGGCGCGCGCGTGCATGCGCCCTGGGCGATGGCCGTCGGAGCGCGCTTGCGCGAGTCGCTCGGCCTCGAGGTGCAGTCGATCTGGTCGGACGACGGCATCGCGTTCCATCTGCCCGACGCCGACTCGCCGCCCGCGGCCGACCTGCTCATGCTCGATCCGGACGAGCTCGAGGATCTCGTGCTGGCGGAGGTCGGCCAGACCGCGCTGTTCGGCGCGCGCTTCCGCGAGAACGCCGCGCGTGCTCTTCTCATCCCGCGCCGGCGGCCGGGTGAGCGGACGCCGCTCTGGCAGCAGCGGCTCAAGGCACAGGGCCTGCTCCAGGTCGCGCGCAAGTACTCGAGCTTCCCGATCGTGCTCGAGACCTACCGCGAGTGCCTGCAGGACGTCTTCGACCTCCCGGCGCTGAAGCGCCTGCTCGGACGCTTGCGTGCGCGCGAGCTCGATCTCGTCGACGTCGAGACCGCGACGGCGTCGCCCTTCGCGTCCTCGCTCCTCTTCGACTACATCGCCACCTACATGTACGAGGACGACACGCCGCCGGCGGAGCGGCGTGCGCAGGCGCTCTCGCTCGACCGCGACCTGCTGCGGGAGCTGCTCGGCCAGGAGGAGCTGCGCGAGCTCATCGACTCTGCCGCGCTCGCCGAGGTGGAGGCGTCGCTGCGGCCGTTCCCGCAGGATCCCGAGCGGCTCCACGATTTGCTGCGCCTGAGAGGAGACCTCTCGACGGGCGAGTTCGACGAGGCGCACGCCGCGATCCTCGAGGCGGAACGGCGCGCGATCCGCGTCCGGATCGCGGGGGAGGCGCGGCTCGCGGCGGCGGAGGACGCGGGCCGTTACCGCGACGCGCTCGGCCTCGTGCCGCCTTCCGGCCTGCCGGCGGTGTTCCTCGAGCCGGTGCCCGACGCGCTCCGCTCGCTCGTCGCTCGCTGGGCGCGCGGTCGCGGGCCGTTCACGACCGCCCAGACGTCGGCCTGGTTCGGGCTCGACGTCGAGGAGGAGTTGCGCGAGCTCGAGCGCGAGGAGAAGCTCGTCCGCGGCGAGCTCCGTCCCGGCGGCACCGAGCGCGAGTGGTGCGATCCCGACGTCCTGCGACGGCTGCGCCGCGCCTCGCTCGCCGCGCTGCGCCGCGAGGTGGAGCCCGTCGAGCAGGCAGCGCTCGGCCGCTTCCTCCCGAGCTGGCACGGCGTCGACCGGCGCGCATCCCTGCGCGAGGCGCTCGTCCCGTTGCAGTCGCTGGCGCTGCCGGTCGCCCTCTGGGAGGCGGAGGTCCTGCCCCGGCGCGTGCCCGACTACCGGCCCGAGCAGCTCGACCAGCTGTGCGCCTCGGGCGAGCTCGTCTGGGTGGGAGCCGGGCTCGACCGCGTCGCGCTCTTCTTCCGCGACGATGCGCCCGTGCTCGGGCGTCCGGCCGGAGCGCCGGCGCCCGAGGGCGAGCAGCACGACGCGATCCGGGCTGCGCTCGCCGGAGGTGCGCTCTTCTGGGATGGGCTCCTCGCCGCCACGGATCTCGATGCCGCGACGGCGCTGCCCGCGCTCTGGGACCTCGTCTGGAGCGGGGAGGTGACGAACGACTCCTGGTCGCCTCTGCGCGCGGAGCGCCGGTACCAGCCGCCGCGTCCGGACCGGCGCGCGCGGCGCTTCTCGCGCACCCGGGCGCAGCGCCCGACGGCGACGCAAGGGCGGTGGTCGCCGGCAGCGGAGCTCTTCGCGGCCCAGGAGCCGGACCGCCGCGCGTTGGCCGAGCTCCTGCTCGAGCGGCACGGCATCGTGACCCGCGACTCCGTCCGGGCCGAAGGCATCCCGGGCGGTTACGGCGCCGTCTACGGCGAGCTCCGAGCGCTCGAGACGCTCGGCTCCTGCCGCCGCGGCTACTTCGTCGAGGGGCTCGGCGGTGCGCAGTTCGCGCTCGGCGGAGCGGTCGAGCGCCTGCGTGAGCTGCGGCCCCGGGCGGACGACGAGGCGGAGCCGCTCGTCCTCGCCGCGGCGGATCCAGCCCAGCCGTACGGCGCCGTCCTCGCCTGGCCGAAGCGCGCCGGCGCGCGGGCCGCGAGGGTGGCAGGAGCCCACGTCGTCCTCCTCGGCGGCGAGCCTGCGCTCTTCGTCGAGCGTGGCGGGCGCTCGCTCGTCCCGCTCCGCGAGCCGGACGAGGAGTGGCTGCGACCCGCGCTCGCGGCGCTCGTGGCCTTCGTGAAGCGCGGTGGAGCGAGACGCCTCGCGGTCGAGCGCTTCGATGGCGAGCCGGTCGCGGAGACGATCGCGATGCCGCTCCTCGTCGATGCGGGCTTCGTCGCAGGACCGCGGCGGGCGGTGCTCCGCGCCTGATCTTTGGGCTGCGGAGCCCTTGAAAAGCATCGTAACGCGGACTAAATTGCGCGTGATCGTCCTGTCAACCTGAACTCGAGGAGGGGGAAGTGAGGTATCGCATCGCCGCGCTCGTCGCGGCTCTGGTTGCCGTGCTGGCTCTGGCCGGAACGGCGTTTGCAGACAACTGCTTCAACGCGAGCCGTCCGGGCGGCGGTCTGAGCACGAATCCGGCCGACTTCGCGGCACCGGTGTTCCAGGGCCGCTGGGTGTGGCTGCCGAGCGTCGGCGCGCCCATCCCGGCGTGGGGCTTCGAGGTGCCCGAGAACTACCTCAACTCCGGCGGCGCGGAGGCATGGCTGCTGGAGAACACGCCCTATTGCGAGGCTGGCGGCGTGCTGTTCTACAACGGACCGCGCACCACCGAGCACGGCATCCAGAGCGGCTGCGGCGCGTTCTGAGGCCGTAGCAGGCAGTTCACGACAGGGCGCCGCGCCGAGGACTCGGCGTGGCGCCCGTCCTGCTTCAGCGGCCGCCGGCGGCCTCCACCTCGGCCGCGAGCAGGCGCACGAGGTCGGCGGCATCGAGCTCGCGCCCTCGCGTCGCGCCGGTGCCGCCCATGAACAGCGGGCCCTTCTCCGCCGCGATTGCCCGCTGCTCGGGGAACGGGAGTGGCGCGGGCCCCGCCATCAGCTCCTCGAGCGCGGGTGTCCGAGCCGCGCGCATGGGGCGGCCCGTGTACGCATCGGTGACCACGGTCTCGAGCGAGCGCAGCGCCTCGAGGTGCTCGCGGGGTCGGCCCGCCTCGCGCGCGAAGAGGAAGGCGGTCCCGAGCGACGCGCCTGCCGCGCCGAGGCTCAGCATCTCGACGATTCCCGCGCCGTCCATGATCCCGCCGGCGGCGGCGACGGGCAGCGACACGGCGTCGACGCACGCGGGCACGAGCTCTCTGAGCGGCACGAGCGGGAAGCCGTCGAGGAACGAGCCGCGATGGCCGCCGGCCTCGGCGCCCTGCGCCACGACGGCGTCCACGCCGGCGTGCTCGAGCGCGCGTGCCTCGGCGAGGCTCGTCGCGGTGCCGAGGACGACGATCCCGGCCTCGCGCAACGCCGCCGTGTCGAGGACTCCGAAGGTGAAGCTGAACACGCGCGGCCGCTCCTCCAGCACGACCTCGAGCGCGCCGTCGCGAAGGTAGGGCGGCGCGAACAGGTTGACGGCGAACGGCCGGTCGGTCGTGTCGCGCACCTCGCGGATCGCCGCCCGCAGCACGTCCGGGGACAGCGTGCCTCCGGCAACCGAGCCGAGAGCGCCCGCGGAGGAGACGGCGGCGGCGAGCGCCGGCGGCGCGTTGTTGGCCATCGGCGCCTGCACGAGAGGGAAACGGACGCCGAGCAGCTCGCAGAGCGGCGTGTCGAGGAGGCTCACGCCGCGACGAGCTTGTAGCCCGAGCCGCGCACGGTCACGAGCCGCTCCGGCTGTGACGGGTCGCGCTCGATCTTCCGCCGGAGGTTGGAGATGTGCACCTCGCAGGCGTGCTCGTCGCCGACGTGCTCGCTCGCCCAGAGGTGCTGCATCAGCGCGCGGCGCGAGACCACGGCGTCCGACTGCTCGGCGAGGAGCGAGAGGACCTTGAACTCCGACAGCGTGAGATGGACGCGCTCGCCGTCGACGAGCACCTCGTGCCGGCCGAGGTCGATCTGGAGCCCCCCGAGCTTGCGCACCGTCGAGCCGCCCGCGCGGTCGAGCTCGCGGCGGCGCAGGATCGCGCGCACGCGGCTGAGGAGCTCCGCGCTCGAGAACGGCTTCGTCACGTAGTCGTCGGCGCCGAGCTCGAGCCCGAGCACGCGGTCGGACTCCGCGTCCCGCGCCGTGAGCATGAGGATCGGGACGTCGCTCTCCGCCCGCAGCGCGCGGCAGACCTCGACACCCGAGAGCCCGGGCAGCATCACGTCAAGGACGACGAGGGAGTACCGGCCCGAGCGGCCCGATTCGAGCGCGGACGCTCCGTCCCGCTCCTCGTCGACGTCGAAGCCCTCACGCCGCAGGGTGAACGCGACGACGTCGCGGACGCCCGCGTCGTCGTCGACGAGCAGGATCCGGTGGCCGTGCCCGTTCGCCGGCGCCACGCTCACGCCGCAGGCACCTCCTCGCGCACGCGCGCCGGGGCCAGCAGGATCCGGAAGACCGTTCCCTGGCCCGGCGAGGAGTCGAGCTCGATGCGGCCCCCGAGCGTCCGGACCGACTCGCGCACGATCGCGAGGCCAAGGCCGAAGCCGAGCTCGTCGCGCTCGCCGCGGTAGAAGCGGTCGAACACGTGGCGCTGCACCTCGGCGCTCATGCCCGGGCCGGAGTCCTCCACCTCGACGGCGACCCGGCCTCCTTCGACGTGCGCGCGAAGGACGACGGAGCCGCGCACCGTGTGCTTCGCGGCGTTCTCGCCGAGGTTGCGCAGCGCCTGCTCGAGGAGGTCGCGGTTCGAGTCGACCGTGAGGCCGTCCGGCACCTCGACGTCGACCGAGACCCCGGTGTGGGGCTGGAGCCCGGCGGCGACCTCTCGCAGGAGCGGCCCGACCTCGACGACCTCCATCCGCGGCTGCTCCTGCCCGGCGTGGGCGCGGGCGAGCGTCAGCATTGCGCGGGCGAGCCGGGCGAGCCGGCCGGACTCCCGCTCGATGTGGGCGAGGAAGCGATCACGCTCCGCGGGATCGTCCTTCGCTCCGGCCTGGAGCACCTCCACGGCGCCGATGATCGTCGTCAGAGGCGTGCGCAGCTCGTGGGCGGCGTTCGAGACGAACTCGCGCTCGGCGAGCTCGCGGCGCTCCTGCTCGGTCAGGTCGTCGACGACGAGCAGCGCCCAGTCCGTCTCGGGCTGGGACGGGATGCCGACGACGCCGTACGCATGCTGCTCGTCGGGCGCCACGTGGACCTGGGTGACGGTCGCGCGCTCGTCGAACAGCCCCTGAGCGAACTCGCGGAGACTGAAGCCCAGCCACGGCTCGGGTAGCGCGTCGCCCTCGCGAAGGCGCCCGCCGAGCAGCCGGCGCGCCTCGGCGTTCGCGAAGTGCACGACGAGGTCCTGGTCGATCGTGAGCACTCCTTCCTGGAGCCTCTCGAGGAGCAGCCGGAGTCGGTCGCGCTCCGCCTCGAGGCGCTGGAACGAGCGGCGCAGCTGGCGGCGCATCCGGTCGAAGTTCCGCGCGAGCGTGCCGAACTCGTCGCGGAAGCGGTAGCGCAGCGGCGTCTCGAAGTCGCCGTGCGCGATCGCCTCGGTGGCCTTGTTGAGGTTGCGCAGCCGCAACGCGATGAGCTGCGCGAGGAGCAGTCCCACGATGACGCCGATCACCCCGGCGATCACGCCCGCGCGCAGGGCCTCTCCGTTGACCGTGTCGATCGCCTCCGCGACGTCCGGAAGCCGGCTGACCGCGACGAGTGCGCGGCCGTGGTCGGGGATCGCGGCGACGAAGGTCCCGCCGTCCGCGGTTCCCTGGGCGAACTCGTCACCCCGGAGCGCGGCGAGTACCGCCTTGCGCTGGAGCGGCGATCCCGCGACCGGTGCCGTCGAGACGAGCCGGAACCGCACGTTCTGCAGCCGTCCCTCGAGCCGTCCGAAGTTCGCCGGCCCGCCACGCTTCGCCGACCGGGCGTCGGCGAGCGTGAGCACCTGGCCGTGGCGGCGGAACGCGTTCTCCGAGCGGTCCGAGAACTGCGAGACGACGATCGCGGTCGACGTCGCGGCCACGACCGCGAACGCCACCCCGAGCCACCAGCGCACTCCGATGAAGGGTCTCGGCACGGCTCAATCGTAGGCTTCCCGGCATGCCGGAAGGGGATTCGCTGCACCGGGCGGCCCGGCGGCTGCAGGTGCTCGTCGGCGAGCAGGTCGAGGTGGAGACGCCGCATCCGCGCGCGGCCGTGAAAGGGCTCGTGGAGCGCCTCGACGGCCGGCGGCTCGAGCGGGTCGAGGCGGTGGGGAAGAACCTCCTGCTCCATTTCGACGGCGGTCTCGTTCTGCGCAGCCACCTGCGCATGACGGGCCGCTGGCGGGTCGAGCCGCGGGGGACGGCGCGGAGGGGAAGGCCGTGGCTCGTGCTGCGCGGGGCCGAGCACGAGGCCGTCCTCTGGAACGGCGCGGTGCTGCAGCTCGTCGGCGGCCGCCCGGCGCCGCGGCTCGGCCCCGACATCCTCGGCGAGCCGCCGGACTACGGGACGATGGTCGCGCGGTTCCGCGCCGAGGTCCAGGACCGCGAGGTCGGCGACGCGCTCCTCGACCAGCGGCTCGTGGCCGGCATCGGCAACCTCTGGAAGGCCGAGGCGCTGTGGGAGGCGCGCGTCTCGCCGTGGCGGCGGCTGGGGGAGGCCGGCGACGACGAGCTGCGAGCCGTGCTCGAGGCGGCTCACACACTGATGCGGACCGCGGTCGAGGGGACGCGGCCGCCGCGCCGCGTGTACCGCCGCCCGGGCCGGTCCTGCCCGCGCTGCGGCGGCATCGTGCGCTCCGCGCCGCAGGGCGACCATGCGCGCACCGCGTACTGGTGCCCGGACTGCCAGGTAGGAGGCGCCGCGCCGCCGTCGTAGGAGACGGTCGGATGCGCGCGCCGCACCTCCACGACACCCTTCGCCGCTTCTGCCTCGGCGCCTTCGCCGTCTTCACGCGGGAGCTCGAGGACGGCGTGAACCTTCCCTTCGCATTCGAGGAGCACGGCTCGTACGGCCGCCCGACGCTCTACGAGTACCGCCCTCTCGTGCGCGGCTTCGTCGAGGCGCGCGCCGAGCGGCTCTTCGAGCGGGTGGACGTCCAGGACGCGGTTGCCGACCTGCTGCGCGAGCCGGCGGCGCGCATCTTCGCCCACGCGCACGAGGGAGAGGTGAGGGACGAGCGTCGCGCGGTCTACCGCAGCGTGCTCGTGCCGCTCCTCGTCCGCACGGCGGAGGGCTGTGGCGGCTTCGACTGGGATGACACCGCGTTCACCCGGGCGTACGAGGAGCTCGAGGGATCGCTCTACGGCGAGGGACACGCGTACGGAGCCGTGGCGCCCCTCGTCGGGCTTTCCGTCGGCACGCAGATCGAGCTCGGCGACGGGATCCGCGTGCGCGTCGCCGCCTCGGGCGAGCTCGCCGCGATGTGGCCCGAGGCTGCAGGTCTGCTCCCGAGGGAGTTCGGCCGGGCGCCCGACCGCATCTGCGTGCTCGAGCTCGAGCGTCCGCTGCCGGGTGGCACGCACGAGGCTCCCGATGCGCCGGGCGAGCTGGCCGACGCGGTCACGGCGATCCGCCTCGCCACGTCGGCGCCTGTCGCCGCAGGCCCCGTCCTCTTCGAGCGCCTCGACTGGCGGCCGTACGGGATCCGCCCGGTGCTCCCGATCGCGGCGACGGCGCCCCCGGGCGAGCCCACGCGGCTCGACCCGTTCCGCGCCTCCGTGGCGACCGACCTCCGCTCCCGCCTCGGCACGGCGGACGAGGATCCGCGGCTCGGCGACGCGCTCGACCGCTGGGAGCTCGCCCTCTTTCAGGCGGAGCCGTTCCGCGGCGAGCAGCTCCGTCATGCACTCGAGGCCGCGCTCGGAGAAGGCGAGGGAGCGTGGGCCGCCGCGATGCGCGGAGCCGTCCTGCTCGGCGCCACGCCGCAGGAGCGTGCCGGCCTGGCCGTGAAGCTGCGGGAGCCGGACTGCGAGATCGTGCGCCGCCTGCTCGTCTCCGTCTTGCTCCACGGCGACCGGCCGGCGCTCGTCCGCGACCTCGACGACGCGCTCCTCGGCGTCACGGACGCGGTCGCGAGTCTCCAGCAGCGCGCCAGCTAGCCGGCACAGACACGTCACCGTTTGCCTCCTACCCTCGGGACATGGAGGAAGCGCGTGCGGTGCTGGCCCGGCTGGAGCGGATCGAGGCGCTCGACCGTGAGGGTGCGGATGCGCCGTCGCTTCTCGCGGAGCTCCGTGAGCTCGTGCGCGAGGCGGGCGAGTGGGCTCAGCGGGAGCGAGACCCGCGGGCGATCGAGGCGGCAGCGGCGCTCGCCGACGCGCGTCCGGATCCGCTCATGGCCCGCGGAGCCGCATGAGGCTGCGCCTTGCAGCGATCGCCGTCGTGGCCGGCCTCGGGGCGTTCCCGGCGGCCGCCCGCGCAGCGCTGTCGCCGGTCACGGCCTGGTACGTGTACGGCACCACCGCGAGCGAGCTCGCGTCGTACGCGTACGCACGCGGCTGCGACTTCGCGAGAGCCCAGCCCGACACGCGTCTCCGGCTCCTCCTGCTCGACTTCGGAGCGGCGCGGAAGCTGAGCTCGACCACCTGGGGTGCCGTCGACTTCAGCAACACGAGGTTCTCGAACGCCGACATCCTCGCCGCCCTGAAGCGGGCGGCGGACGGGTACCACAACTGCCATGCCCGGGGCTCCGTCGACATCGCCTACGGGAGCACCAACTACCGCATGTCCGGCTCGGGCATGACGGCGTCCGACGCGTGGAGCGCCGGCTGGCACCAGTCCGAGCGCTCGCAGAACCTCCACGGCTACCAGGCCTCGCGCGGTTACGACAGCCAGACGTCCGACGCCGCCGCCGACTTGGAGCCGAGCTGGGACGGCGTCACGATCACGAAAGCCCTCGTCGACGGCGACGAGGCCCAGGGCTGGGCGCTGTACTTCGACTTCGGGTCGGCCGACGGCTGCCCGCAGAGCGGCAGCGCCGACGGGGCGTGCACCAACGGCTGGCGCGTCAGCGACGTGGCGTACGTGTCCTTCGCAGGGCTCGCGCTGCCGCTCCCGGAGATCTACTACGCGGCGAACGCGAGCCAGTGGACCGTCGTGAGGAAGTGGTGGGAGGCCGGCGAGGGCTGGTACGCATTCGCCGGCGCGACCGCGTCGACCGGAGTCGGCCTGACGCCCGCCGCCGCCTGGAACACGCTCAACTCCTCGAACAGCGGCCTCGTCGAGCCGGAGCTCGCGTGCTTCGGCTGCTGACTGTGTTGGCGCTGCTCGGGCTCGGCGCCGGAGGGGGCATCGCCCTCGCCGCTGTGGTCGGCACGCCGCCGGACAAGGCTGCGGCGCTGGCGCGGCTCGCCTCGGTCGCCACGACCGACTCGAACACCGAGCCGGCTCCCGCGCCCCCATCCGACCCGCATCCGATTCCCGGCCGGATCCTCGCCTCCGACGCGCCGGTACCCATCTCCCCGGCGGTCCTGGAGCCGAGCAACGGCTGGCTCGTCAGCGACGGGCGAACGCTCGTCGCCGTCTACGCGGGCGCCGCGGGCGGCGATCCGACGGTGGGGCGCGTCGTCGTCGTCCGGCAGGACCTCGCGGCCGGGACTCAATCCCTCCGGACGGTCGACGCCGGAGCGACCGGAGCCCTCACGATCGCGGCCGCCCCGCTCGGCGCCTCGGTGGAGACGTCGGCCCAGACGGGGAGCCTCCGTCTCCGGGCGGCCGACGGCCGCCTGCTCTCGCTCGACCTCCGGACCGGAAAGGTCGGCGGCGGGTGAGGCGGCCCACCTCATGTGATGCTCACAAAGCGTTGGTACGGTGCCGCGTTGACCTCCGCCGCCCCAATCGGGTGACACAGCCTCACCTCTTGTTCGCCGATAACACCGTGGTAACTGCGGTGATGCGGCTTTTGTCCAATCGGAAGATTCAGCTCGCGCTGAACGGCGGCTTCGGTCTCGTCCTCCTGGCCGTGGCCGTCTTCAGCGTCCGTCACTTCGTCGGTAGCGGGTGGCCGATCCACCACGCGGACCCGGTGCTGGTCTCGGGATCTGCGCTCCTCTTCCTCGCCGCCTACGCGTTCAAGGCGTGGGGCTGGCAGCGGCTCTTCCACGCGAGCGATCGGCCGACGGCCGGAGCTCTTGCCTTCGCGGGCGGTGCTGCCTGCGTGGGTGGGATCGCTCTGCCGGGACGGTTCGACGACGCCCTGCGGATCGCGGTCGTGAAGCGCTTCCCCGGCACGAAGACCGGACTGGGGACGCTCGGGATCAGCCTGCTCGTGGTCGGGATGCTCGACAACGCGGCCCTGACCCCGATGGCCTCGGTCGCCGCCGCCGGATCGAGCCACTGGACGGCTCGCGCCGGCTTCGCCGTCGTCGCCCTCGCCGGGATCGCCGCAGCCGCGATCGTCGCCTTCCTGCCTCGAATCGTCCGCCTCCCCTTCGTGACCCGTCGCCGCTTCGGCCGCTGGGTCGCCGAGCACACGCACTGCACCAAGGAAGCGTGGGCTGCGTGGCTCCTCATCTCCGTCTCGTGGAGCCTCCGCGGTCTTGCCGTCTTCCTCCTCCTCAACGCGCTCTCGATGCCCGGCTCGTTCGTGCTGGCACTCGCGTTCCTCGTCGCGTCCGCGGCATCGGCGGCTCTTCCGATCGCCCCGGCCGGCGCTGCCACCCAGGCAGGTGCCGGCGCTGCGATCCTCGCCTTGAGCGGGGTTGGCACCGCGCATGCGGTCGCCTTCTCGATCGCCGCACAGGCGCTCGTCATCGTGACGGGGGCGGCCGTGGTCCTCCTCATCGGTTCCTGGCAGCTCGCGCTGCATCTGCGTCCGCGCTTCGCCCGGGCCGCGGCTCCGGCCTAGGCCGGCTCGGCAGCGGCGGCCGGACCGCTCGCGACGAAGTCCTTCCGACGCACGAGCACGACCGCGAGGATCGCGGCCGCGAAGAGCAGGAACGCGGCGACGAACAGGATCTCGTTCAGGCCGGCGATGAAGGACGAGTGCGCCAGACGGATCGCCGACTCCCGGTTCCCCGAGGACGGGACGCTTCCGCCCGAGGAGATCGCCTGCGCCAGCCGGTGAACGGACTGCGGGGGCAGGCCGGACGCCGCGAGGTGCGACGTGATCCGGCTCTGGAAGATCGCGCCGAGCGCTGCGATGCCGGTCGCGATCCCGATCTGGCGGAACGTGTTGTTGATCCCGGATGCCATGCCGGCCTTACGCTGCTCGACGACGCTCACCGCGGTGGAGGCGAGCGGCGCGTTGACGAGGCCGATGCCGACCCCGGCGACGATGAAGCCGGGGAGGAGCGTCGTCCAGCCCGACCCGAGCTTGATCCCCGACATGAGGAGCAGCGCGACACCGATGGTCGCGAGCCCACCGCCGAGGAGCAGCTTGACGGGCATGCGAGCCGACAGCCGGCCGGCGATCGGGGCGACGACGAACGACACGAGGGAGAGCGGGAGGAAGCGCACGCCCGCACCGACGGCGGAGTAGCCGAGGACGTTCTCGATGTAGAGCGGGATGAAGAGAAACTGGGCGAACATCCCCGACGACATCGCGAAGGCCGTGATCTGCGCGCCGGTGAACGTGGGAACCCTGAAGAGGCGGAAGTCGAACATCGGCGCCTCCTGTCGCAGCTCGATCACCGCGAAGGCGACGAGGAGGACGATCGCCGCGGCGAGGAGACCGACGATGCGTCCGCTCGACCAGCCCCAGTCGTTGCCGCGGAACAAGCCGACGACGAGCGCGAACAGCCCAGCGGTCAGCGTGAGGAGACCCGGCAGGTCGAAGCCGCCGTGGCCCTCGTCCCGCGTCTCGTGCAGCGCCCGCACGCCGGCGGCGACGCAGGCGATCCCGATCGGGACGTTGACGAAGAAGATCCAGCGCCAGCCGACATACGTCGTGAGCGCGCCGCCCACGAGCGGACCGATGGCCACGGCCATCCCGACGGTCGCGCCCCAGATCCCGAAGGCCGTCCCGCGCTCGCGGCCGTGGAACTCCTGTGAGATGATCGCGAGCGAGACGGCGAACATCCCCGCGCCGCCGATCCCCTGAGCGCCACGCGCGACGATGAGCCAGAGCGGGGAGGTGGCCGCGCCGCAGAACGCGGAGGCGAGCGTGAAGAGCGCGATTGCGACGAGGAAGACCCGCTTGCGGCCGAGCAAATCTCCCAGCGAGCCGGCGTTGAGCATCGTCGCGGCGAGGGTCAGCGCGTACGCGTCCACGACCCACTGCAGGTCGGTGAACGAGGTGTGGAGCTCGTCCTCGATGTTCGGCAGCGCGACGTTGACTACCGTGATGTCGAGGAGGAGCATGAAGACCGCCACGCACACCACGATGAGAACGCGCCATTTCCGCTCCATTCGGGCAAAGCTAATCGAGAAGGAGTCGACTACGGCGCTACGAAAGGTCAGCAGGGATGGTGCTCACGCGGTTACTCGCACGTCCGCAGGCGCGGACGGCCGATAGCGGTCCAGCCATGGCCCGGGTGATCGCCTTCGCCAACCAGAAGGGCGGCGTCGCGAAGACGACGACGACGCTCAACCTCGGGGTCGCGCTCGCCGAGCAGGGAATGCGCGTGCTCGCGGTCGACCTCGACCCGCAGGGCAACCTGACGATGTCGCAGGGATGGAACCCCGACGAGATCGACCGCTCGATGTTCGACGTCCTCGTGCACCGGCTGCCGATCAGCGAGATCGTCCGGGTCAACGAGATCGATGTCGGCGTGTCGTCGATCGACCTGGCGGGAGCCGAGCTGGCGCTCGCCTCGATGATCGGACGCGAGCGCGCGCTCGAGAAGGCGCTCGCGCCCGTACGGGAGACCTACGACTTCGTCCTCATCGACACGCCGCCTTCGCTCGGGCTCCTGACGATCAACGCGCTCGTGGCCGCGGACGGCGTGATCGTCCCCGTCCAGTGCGAGTACCTCTCGCTGCGCGGGCTCGTCCAGCTCGAGAACACGCTGTCGATGATCCGCGAGAACCTCAACCCGAAGGTCGGGATTCAGGGCATCCTGGCGACCATGTTCGACCGTCGGCTCCTTCATTCCCGCGAGGCGGTCGAGATCCTGAAGGAGAACTTCGGCGACCTCGTGCTCAACACGAAGATCCGCAAGACGATTCGGTACGCGGAAGCTCCGGTGAAAGGGCAGTCGATCTTGAAATACGACCCGAGCGGCGAGGCCGCCGGGATGTACCGTGACCTGGCGAAGGAGGTGCTCGATGGCGCGTCGGCGCGCCAGCATGCGTGAGGGGCCGCTCGCGGAACTCTTCCGCGCGACCGAGGCTGCGCAGAAGCAGTCCGAGCAGCGCGGAGAGACCGAGGAGCAGCCGCCCGAGGACGCCGCGACCGTGGCGCCCGAAGCGCCGGCCGAGCCGGACGAGCGCACGGTCGAGCACGTCCCGAGCTGGGAGGAGGCGGGCGTCGAGACCCCGACGCCTACCCCGCCGACCCCTTCGCCCGAGCCGACGCCGGTACCGCCGCTGCCCGACCCACAGCCGCCGGCGCCGACGCCCGAGCCCGATCCACTGCCGCCGCCGGAGATTCGCGCCGCGGATCTGCCGCCCGTCTCCCGTTACGTCGAGCCGCTGCCGGACTCGCCCGCGCGCCTGCATCGCGCCGGTCCCGACACGGGCGCGTACCTCGCCGTGATCAAGGTCGTGGGCGTCGGCGGGGCAGGGCTCAACGCCGTCAACCGGATGATCGACGCCGGCATCAGCCAGGTCGAGTTCATCGCCGTCAACACCGACATCCAGGCGCTCCGCACGAGCGACGCGCCGGTCAAGATCCACATCGGCCGCGAGCTCACGCAGGGGCTCGGCTCCGGGGCCGACCCGGACGTCGGCCGCCGCGCTGCCGACGAGGCGTACGACGAGCTGAAGCAGGAGCTGCGCGGCGCGGACATGGTCTTCGTCGCCGCCGGCGAGGGCGGCGGCACGGGCTCCGGCGCGGCACCGATCGTCGCGCGCATCTCACGCGAGCTCGGCGCCCTCACGGTCGGGATCGTGACGACCCCATTCCGCTTCGAGGGAACGAAGCGGCGCAGCCAGGCCGAGCAGGGGGTCGCGGAGCTTCGCAGTGCCTGCGACACGACGATCGTGATTCCGAACGACCGGCTCCTCGAGGTGCTCGAGCGCTCGACGTCGATGCTCGACGCCTTCAAGGTCGCCGACGACGTCCTGCGGCAGGGCGTGCAGGGAATCTGCGACCTGATCACGATGCCCGGCCTGATCAACCTCGACTTTGCGGACGTGCGCACGATCATGTCCGACTCGGACACGGCTCTCATGGGCATCGGCTTTTCCTCCTCGACCGGCGAAGGACGCGCGAGGGAGGCGGCGGAGCGGGCGCTGCGCTCGCCGCTGATCGACGCGGAGATCACGGGAGCGCGGGGGATCCTCCTCTCGATCGCCGGCGGCGACGACCTCACGCTGATCGAGGTGAACGAGGCCGCGGAGGTGATCCGCGCCGCCGCGACCGACGATACGAACATCATCTTCGGCGCGACCGTCGACGACCGGCTGACCGGGCAGGTCTGGGTCACCGTCGTCGCCACAGGCTTCGGCGGCCGCGGCCGCCGGCCGCGCGGCGACCTCGGCGCGCCTTCCACCGAGCAGCAGCGGCGGCCGCCCGGCGAGGGCGGCGACGGTCTCGACGTCCCGTCCTTCCTCCGTACCTGACATCGGCCGCGGGCGGTGGACACGTACCTCGCCATCGCCTCGAAGCGCGACGAGCGTGCGTACGCCGACGCGCCCATCTCCGCCGGCGCGCGCGAGCGGATCCTCGACGCCGGTCGGCTCTCGGGCAGCTCGAAGAACCGCCAGCGCTGGGAGTTCGTCCTGGTCTCAGGCGAGGCGAAGGATCGCCTGGCCGAGGCGGTCTACGCCCCCGAGAACATCCGGTCGGCCGCGCTCGTCGTCGCGATCGTCGGCGAGGCGGGGAGCTTCGACACGGGCCGCTGCGCGCAGAACATGATGCTCGCGGCCTGGGGAGAGGGCGTCGCGTCATGCCCGAACGGCGTGCGCGACCCCGAGGCGGCAGCGCAGGTCTGCGGCGGCGAGGTGCGCGCGATCCTCTCCTTCGGCCATCCGGCGAAGCCGCGCGACCCCGCCGGCCGGAGCGCGGAAGAGTGGTCGGAGCGGGCGAACCGGAAGCCGCTCTCGGAGCTCGTCCGCGAAGTCGGCTAACGCTTCGGCGAGGCGCACGCCGGCCGTGTGCCGGCGAAGGCGTGGAACAGGCTCCCCGCGTCCACGTCGAAGGCGATGCGCACCGTCGCCGCCGCCGGCGTGCGGAGCTGGACCATCCCGTGCGGTGAGCGCGTGAGGCAGCCGCTCGACGCGTGCCAGTACGGCGACCAGCGGACGGCGACGCGGTACGTCCCCGCGCTCGGGAGGCGGACGACGAGCCACGACTCGCGCAGGTCGAGCACCGCCGGCCGGCCGGGCCCGGTGACGATCGGCCACGGAGCCGGAACGGCGTAGATCGAGACGCGCGGCGACACGAAGACCCGGCGTAGTCCGGTCGTCCCGCTCCGTACGAGCTCGGCCTCGCGGCGGGAGCTGTGGTCAGGCGGCGCGTTCGTGAGGACGACATAGGCGACGCCGAGCCGGCGCAGCCAGGCTGTGTACTCGGCCGCGGTGTACGGCCGGTAGAGGAACCGGGCCACGGGGTGGTCGTCCTGGCGGAACCAGCCGCGCACCAGCGGAATCCGCGCCCGCGCGAGGTACAGAGCCGGCCAGTGGTCGGTCGTGTCCACGGCCTCGACGCGGTAGCCGGTGCGCAGGTGCTCGTGCAGGTAGCGCACGGGGCTCGTCCACAGGGTGGGGCTCGAGGTGCGGTCGGCCGAGCTGCTCGCCCAGCTGCTCGCGAGGGGGAAGAGGTTCCAGGAAGCGGCGAGGCCGACGGCCACGACGATCATCGGCAGCGGGCGCCAGCGGCGCAATGCAGAGACGAGCAGCGCTACGGGCAGGGCGAGCAGCCGCATGCGCGCGATGTCGTGACCGAGTCCCGAGGGGACCACGTATGTCCCGATGACGGCGACCAGGTAGACGGCGAGGAAGAAATGCAGGCCCCGGGCGCCTTGGAGCCGCCACGTCATCCCGAGCAGGACGACGCAGAACGCGACCGCCTGAACCGCCTCTCCCGCAGGGAAGCCGAGCGTCCCCGTGGGGAAGAGGTGGAGCGTGACGAGCTCTGCGAGCGTGGCGAGCGCGATCGCGAGCGCCGGGACGGCGATGCTGCGAAGCCGCAGCCCGGGCCGGCGCCCGGCGGCCATTCCCGCGAGCACGACCGCGAGCAGGACGAACGCGACCGGACTCGTGGCGAGGACGAGCACGATGAAGCCCGTCCCGAGCCAGCGCCTCCCCGACTGCAGCGCGAGCAGGCAGACGAGCGCGAGTGCGACGCCGAGCGCGAGCGGGAACTCGCCGGCGAGGACCACCCCAGGCCAGACGAGCGCGAAGGAGCGGCTGGGCCAGATCGCGGCGCGGCCCCACTCCCGTTCGAGCAGCCGCGCGAACGCGCCTGCGGCAACAGCGACCGACAGCACCGCGAGCAGCCCGATCCCGAGTACGGCAGCGAAGGGGTAGTAGAGGACGCTGTAGCCGATGAACGCGTAGCGACCCGCGTACCAATAGTTGTCCCAGAGCGTGAATCCGTGGGCGAGGAAGACCGAGCGCTGGTACTCGTGCGCTGCGAGGTCGCCCCCGGGCGGGGCGAGCCAGACCAGTAGCGAGGCCAGAAGCGCGGCGACCGCTGCGCACAGCATCGCTTCGCGCACGACCGGCAGGCGGAGCCGCCACGCCACCCGCCCCGCGGCGGCGAACGAGACGTCGGTCATTCGGCAAGCGTACGCTCGACCCCATGAAGGGTGCGTTGGCGGCCGGTCATCCGCTCACGGCAGAGGCCGGCGCCGAGGTTCTGCGCACGGGCGGGAACGCCGTGGACGCCTGCATCGCTGCGGCCGCCGTCTCCTGGGTCTGCGAGAGCCCGCTCACCGGCCCCGGTGGAGGCGGCTTCCTTCTCGTGCACCCGGCAGGCGAGGCCCGGACGCACCTGCTCGACTTCTTCGTCGCCGTGCCGCTCCAGCCGGAGCCGGCGTCGGATCTCCTGGAGCTCGTCGTGGACTTCGGCGACTACCAGCAGATCTTCTACTCCGGCTCGGCGTCGGTCGCGGTGCCCGGTGTGAGCCTCGGGCTCTGGGAGGCGCACGCCCGCTGGGGGTCGCTGCCGTGGGTGGAGCTGCTCGCGCCTGCGGCGCGCCTCGCGCGCGACGGTGTCGTCCTCGACGAGCCGCGGGCGTATCTCCACCGGATCCTCGACCCGTTGCTCCGCCACTCGCCGGAGGGGGATGCGCTCTACGGGCCGGGCCGCGCCCTCGAGGTCGGAGAGCGCTTCGCCGCGCCGGAGCTCGCTGACACGCTGGAGCAGCTTGCCGCGGAGGGCCCGGGCTGTCTCTACACCGGAGAGCTCGCGCAACGGATCGCCGCTCATGTCCCGGTCACGCTCGACGATCTCGCCCGCTACCGGGTGATCGAGCGCGAGCCGCTCGAGGTGCGCTACCGCGGCGGCTTCCTCCGCACCAACCCGCCGCCGTCGCGCGGCGGGTCGCTGCTCGTCGTCGGGCTCGAGGCACTCGGCGACGCGGACGCGACCCCGCTCGCCGTGGTGCGGGCGATGGAGGCGCAGGAAACCGCGAAGAACGCGGCCGGTGCGGGCGGCACGACGCACATCAGCGTCGTCGACGGCGAGGGGAGCGCAGCTTCGCTGTCGTGCTCGCTCGGCTCCGCCAGCGGCGTCGTCGTCCCCGGCACCGGCCTCGCGCTCAACAACATGCTCGGCGAGACCCACCTCGCAGGCGAGGAGCGGCCGGGCGAGCGGGTTCTGTCGCTCATGGCGCCGTCGCTGCTGATGGGAGACCGCGGGCCGCGGCTCGTCATCGGCTCGGCGGGAAGCAGACGGCTGCACGGCGCGATCCTCCAGGTGGTGGCGAACGTCGCCGCCCGCGGGCTCGGGGTGGAGGAGGCGGTCGAGGCGCCGCGCATGCACGTCGAGGAGGGAGTCGTGCACTGTGAGGATCCGACGGTGGCGGACGAGGTCGAGGCGGCGGGTTATCCGGTCGTCCGCTGGCAGGATCGGAATCTCTTCTTCGGCGGCGCGTCGGCGGTCGAGATCAGGGAAGACGGCTCGCTCGCTGCGGCGGGAGATCCGCGCCGCGGCGGCGGTTCGGTAGTTGTTCCCTGATGGGCTTCGAGATTCGGCACGCCGACCCGTCCGACGCCGAGCAGCTGACCAGGCTCGCCGACGAGGTCAGCGCGGAGCCGCAGGGCTGGCTGATCAGCGTCGCGGGCGAGTGGCGGAGCGCGGGGGACGAGCGCCGCTTCCTCAAGGCCCTTCGCCGCTACCCGCATGCGGCGGTCTTCGTCGCGGAGCGCGACGACGGGACGCTCGTCGGCCGGCTCTCGATCGGGCGCGACCCGCACCCCGCGAGCACGCACGTCGCCGACGTCGGTCTCATGGTGGCGCAGGACGCGCGCCGGCAGGGAGTGGGGACGGCGCTCATGCGAGCTGCGGTGGACTGGGCGCGTGGGGCGGGCGTCCACAAGCTCGAGCTGCACGTCTTCCCGTGGAACGAAGCCGCGATCGCGCTCTACGAGGCGTTCGGCTTCGAGCGTGAGGGCTTCCGCAAGCGTCACTACCGCCGCGGCGGCGAGTTCGTCGACGCGATCCTGATGGCCTACGAGATCGAGTAGGACAGGTCGACCGGCACGCCGCCGGCGAGCGTCTGGTAGACGACGCAGTAGCGCTCCGTCCGCTCCATGAGCTTCGCGAGCTGCTCTTCCGGCGCGTCCGAGGCGAGCTCGAAGCGGAGCCGGATCGACGCGAACCCGACGGGAGCCTCGCGGTCGACGCCGAGCGTGCCCCGGAAGTCCAGGTCGCCCTCGGCGTGGATGCTCCCCGAGACGTCGACCTCCATCGACGTCGCAACCGAGCGGAGCGTGACCCCGGCGCAGGCGACGAGCGCCTCGAGCAGCATGTCGCCCGAGCAGGCGAGCGCGCCGCTGCCGCCGGTGGCAGGGTGGAGGCCCGCCTCGACGAGGGCGCGGCCGGTCTCGACCTTGCAGGCGATCTTCTCCTCGTCGAGCTTGCCCTGCGCGCGCAGCGTGACGACGGCGGCCGCAGGCTGCTCGCGGTAGCGCTCCTTGAGGGGTGCCTGCAGTGCCTGCAGCTCGGCCCGGTCCACGCCCCGCATCCTAGAGACCTGATCAGCGACGACGGCGGTGCGGAAGAATGACGGGGTGGCTGACCGGGTCGCACTCGTCACCGGCGCGAACACCGGCATCGGGCTCGCGATCGCCGAGCGGCTCCTCGCCGACGGCTGGAGGCTCGGCTACGCGACCCAGGACAACGCAGAACGGCACGAGGGACCGCTCGTCGAGCTGCGGGAGCGGCACGGCGACGAGCGCATCCACTGGATCTGGGGCAACATCGCCGACCCGGACGTCCCCGAGCGGCTCGTGGCCGAGACCGTGGAGAAGCTCGGCCGGCTCGACGCGCTCGTCAACAACGCGGGCCTCTCGACCGCGAAGCCGTTCCTCGAGCTCACGGTCGAGGACTTCGATCTCACGTTCGACGTCGACGTGCGCGGCAGCTTCCTCGCCGCGCAGGCGGCAGCGCGGCGGATGAAGGAGCAGGGCGGGGGCTCGATCGTGAACATCACGTCCGTCCACGAGCACATCCCGCGTCCCGCCTTCTCCGTGTACGCGGCGGCGAAGGCGGCGCTCGGGATGCTGAGCCGCAACCTCGCGCTCGAGCTCGCCGAGCACGGGATCCGCGTCAACTCCGTCGCGCCGGGCGTGATTGCGACCCCCCGCAACGAGGCGGACGCGGAGCGCCTCGACCCGGAGGTGCCGCTCGGCCGTCCCGGAAAGCCGGAGGAGGTCGCCGCCCTCGTCGCCTGGCTCTGCTCGGACGAGGCCACGTACGTCACGGGCTCGAGCTACGTCATCGACGGCGGCATGATCCAGCAGGTGGTCAGCGTCCCCGCCTGAATCGCTCGAGAGAACGCTCGTGAGTCAGTCGAGGCAACCTCGTCCTGCGGCTGGTGTGTCGCTTCACGTGCGTCGCGGCTCCGCGGGACGCATCTTGGCGGCGCCGTCTTCGTCGACCTCTACGACGTACCGTCCGGGATCTGAGCCGCTCGTGAGCCGTCTGAGACCCTTCGGTCGCCGCGAGATGATCGCGTGGGTGTTGGTGCGAGTCTCGACCCGGTAGCCCTCTGCGACCTTCTGGTCGAGGAACGCGTCAAGCCCACCTTTGCGAGTGCCACCTGGGTCGATCTCTCCCACGGAGAGGAGTTTGGCAAGCGAGGCAGACTGCGGCCCGGTGCTCCTCGTGACGAGCCCCTGTCGTCGACGCTTCGAGTCAGTGTCGGCCGCAAGGAATTCGAGGCAATCGCCCCGGCATCCGGGTGCTACCGTGCTCGGACGGCCCCCGATCGGCGGCCGGGAGATTCGGCTTCTCGTTCCCCCTGTGCTCCAGGTGTTCGAGGCTCTTGTATCTCGAACGCTTCTCGAACAAGGAAGGAACGCATGCCTCAGCCTTTTGAGGCGCTCGGAGTGGGCGCGCCCGTCGTGAAGGTTCTAGAACGCCTCGGCATCGAGTCACCGTGCCTGTGACCGCCAGCGACAAGCTCGAGCGTCTCGTCGAGCAACTCGGGTAGCGGTAGCGGCGTGTCCGAATCCGGTCTGATCCCCCGGGACGAACTCCGCAACGTTGCGATCGTCGCCCACGTCGATCACGGGAAGACGACGCTGGTCGACGCGATGCTTTGGCAGTCCGGTTCGTTCCGTGAGAACCAGGACGTCGCCGAGCGTGTGCTCGACTCGATGGACCTCGAGCGGGAGAAGGGGATCACGATCCTCGCCAAGAACACGGCCGTGCGGCTCGATAAGACGAAGATCAACATCGTCGACACGCCAGGGCACGCCGACTTCGGCGGCGAGGTCGAGCGCGGGCTGACGATGGTCGACGGCGTGCTCCTCCTTGTCGATGCCTCCGAAGGGCCGCTTCCCCAGACGAGGTTCGTTCTGCGCAAGGCGCTCGAGCAGGCGCTCCCGATAGTGCTCGTCGTCAACAAGGTCGACCGGCCGGACGCGCGGCCGTCGGAGGTTGTGGACGAGGTCTACGAGCTCTTCCTCGACCTCGACGCGAGCGAATCGCAGATCGAGTTCCCGATCGTCTACGCCGATGCGCGTGCCGGGCGCGCCGGTCTTTCAGCGGACGAACTGGCGCCGGATCTGAGGCCGCTGTTCGACACGCTTCTCGATGTGATCCCGCCGCCGAGTCACGATCCCGGACACCCGCTGCAGGCCCTCGTCACGAACCTCGACGCGAGCCCGTATATGGGCCGGCTTGCCCTGCTCCGGATTCGCCACGGAACGCTCCGAAAGGGCGCACCGATCGCCTGGTGCCGCGCCGACGGCACCATCGTGAACGCGCGTGCGACGGAGCTCTACGTGACCGAGGCGCTGGAGCGCATCCCGACCGACGAGGCTGGGCCCGGGGAGATCGTCGCGCTTGCCGGACTCGCGGAGGTGACGATCGGCGAGACAATCGCCGACCCCGACGACCCCAGGCCGCTTCCGGTCACCACCGTCGATGAGCCGAGCCGTCGGTCACGGTCGGGATCAACACGAGCCCGCTCGCCGGCACCGAGGGGAGCCGCCTGACGGCGAGCCAGATCCGTGACCGGCTAGATGCCGAGCTCGTCGGGAACGTCTCACTGCGCGTTCACCCGACTTCGCGACCCGATACGTGGGGGGTGCAGGGCCGTGGCGAGCTCCAGCTCGCGATCCTCGTCGAGCTGATGCGCCGCGAGGGTTTCGAGCTGACCGTCGGAAAGCCTGAGGTGCTGACGAGGGAGGTCGACGGACGGCGCGTCGAGCCGGTCGAGCGTGTCGCGATCGACGTCCCCGAGGAGTACGTGGGCGTCGTCACGCAGCTGCTGGCGCTCCGGAGAGGCCGCCTCCAGCAGATGGTCAACCACGGCAGCGGCTGGGCGCGCATGGAATACCTCGTCCCCGCTCGCGGCCTTGTCGGCTTCCGCACCGAGTTCCTGACCGAAACGCGCGGCACAGGGATCCTCCACCACGTCTTCGAGGGGTGGGAGCCGTGGCACGGCGAACTCCGGTCGCGACCGACCGGCAGTCTCGTCGCCGACAGGCGGGGCCAGGCGACCGGGTACGCGATCCTCAACCTGCAGGAGCGTGGCTCGCTCTTCATCTCGCCGGGCGACGACCTCTACGAGGGGATGATCGTCGGCGAGAACGCGCGGGACGGCGATCTCGACGTGAACGCCTCGAAGCCGAAGAAGCTGACGAACGTTCGTGCGGCGGCTGCCGACGAGGCTGTGCGGCTGATCCCGCCTCGGGTGCTATCGCTCGAGCAGGCGCTCGAGTTCATCGCCGACGACGAGGCCGTCGAGGTGACGCCGAAGTCGATCCGGCTGCGGAAGACCGAGCTCTCCGCTACGAAGCGACAGACCCTCGCCTCGCGCGCCAAGCGTGAGCGCGCGAGCTCGACCGTGAGCTAGACCGCGGCGTCACGCCTCCGTCGCGAGCGGCGCGCGAACCGGCGAGTTCAGGAGCGATCGTGTATCCGGGCGAGCGCGGAGGGATGTCGAAGTCGAACCACCAGCGTTCCAGCATCGGCGAAGTGTTCCACGGGCGCTGGCGCGAGCACGCTCATCTGGGCCAGTGTCCGGGAATGACGCCCGGGAAGTCGGTCAGCGCAGAGTCAGTGCCCGAAATTACCGCCTGAAGGCGTGGTGGTTTCCTCGTACGGGCGGCGGTTGGTAGCTCCGTACTCTTCTGCGTACTCGTCCAGGTTGCGCTGCCGGCGCGTCGTCCACCATGCGCGGAATCGCGTCAGGAACGACATATGGAGAGTGTGCCTACGCGGGCGTCGACGCACCAGCAAGCTCGGCTGGGCCGGTGTTCCGGAATGCCCCTGAGCCGACTCGCGACACTGGGGTCGGTCGCTTGTCTCAATCGGAGTTCTTAGAGTGCGGAGGCCGAAGGAATCCAAGGAGGTAGGCGATGGGGCTCGTTGGTCGCCAGTTCGGTAACCCGCGCGGGTTCATAGGGCGGCTGGTTGGTCGGGCCATGGTTCGTGGCAACTCGGCGTTCAACCACTGGGTGATCGACAGCATCGCCGCTCGTGCTGGAAGTCCGGCTCGGATCGTCGAGCTCGGCTGCGGGCCCGGCGTCGGACTCGAAGGGTTGCTACTTGCTTTTCCCAAGGCTCAGGTGTGGGGGATCGATCAATCGTCGGTGATGATCGCGCAGTCCGAGCGTCGCAACCGGCGCGAAATCGGACACGGACGCCTTCACCTGGTTCAGGGGGCGTGAGTGCGCTCAGCGCGGTCGCCCCGATCGATCTCATCGTGGCCGTCCATCTCCTCTACTTCTGGCATCAGCCAGGAGACGAACTGGCCAGCATACGAGCGAGCCTGCGGCCGAGCGGAAACCTCGCGATCGGCTACCGCCTGCGGAAGGACATGCCACGCGCGTCCCAACGGCAGTTTCCAGCAGAAGGGCATCGCTTGTATGACTCGGACGAAGAAGTCGTCACCCTCTTTCACGAGGCCGGCTTCGAAGACATCCAACACACACGCCAGGAGCCCGCGCCCGGCCAAAGCGCCGGTGGACGCCTGATCATCGGAACGAGTCACGAATAGCGGCCCGTCAAGGCCAAGGGCAGTGGACTGCCATGTTCCGGAGTGACCCCTGAGCCGGGCGACTACGAACCTGCGTAGGTGCGTATGGCGGCGTTGTGGGCTCGCGGTCGAGCGTCCACTCCGCCTGCTTGCCGGGAAGAAGATCGACGAGGTGGATGAAGCGCCGGATCGCGCCTTGGCCATGGGTGCGCTTCCACAATTTCTTGCCCTCGGATGGCCAGCCGCGGTTGCGGCAGTCCATTGTGTAGACCGGTCGGTCGAGGGAGCCTGAACTGGACGCGACTGCGCTGAGCACCGGTACGCGGCTCGATTCGTCAAAGGGCATCACCAAACTACGTCGGTGCCCGAGGAAAGGGACAGCCGACTTGGCCAGCGTGCTTACGCCTGATTCTCACTAGCGGCGCGCGACCCAGATTCCGGTGCCCGCCGCGCCAACCGCCGCTGCGGCGCCGGCGACCGTCCACGCGAGGCCGTGGTCCGGCGGCACCGCCGACAGGGCGACGACGAGTCCCGCGGCGACGAGACCCGCGAATGCGAGGGCGGCGATCGCACCGCCACGCCGCCACGCGAGCGTCGCGTCCGCGCGGATCGGCCACCGCTCGTTCAGCGACCACGCCGCGAGCTCGGCGCAGAAGAGGAGCAGGACGGCGACGAGCGGGGCCGTCGCATCCACCCGGTGCTCGATGTGGACGACGAAGGCGACGTACGTCGCGCCGCCGAGCCAGAGCGACGCGCCCAGCCCCCAGCCGCCGTGGACCAGGGCGACGACGAGGAGCAGGACTCCCACCCCGGCGACAGGAGCGAGCACCAGAGCCGTCGATCCGGCGCGGGCGAGAGAGTCGGCGAGCACGCCGCCGTATGCGGCAACCGCTCCCACGGCAGGTGCTACGCGGGCCGGGCGAGGTGCCTGAATGCGTTCACCTCCTCGAGCGGGGCCGCGAGCGGGACGCCCTCGCGCCACGTGACGACGGGCACGCCGACCTGCTCGTAGCGCCAGCGCAACGCCTCGCGCGAGAGCCTCCAGAGCCGGTGGGCGAGCTGCGTGGACGACTCGGGATCCGGCTCGAGGAGCTCGAGCGGGGAGACCTCGACCACGATCAGGTCATAGCCCCGGGCGCGCAGGTCGAGCAGCGCGGCGGCAGTGCGCTCGTCGAGCAGCGGCGTGATCGCGAGCACGAGCGCCTTCGGCGGCAGCGTCCGAGGCGGAAGCACGTCGACGCCGCGCAGCGCATAGCTGTGGACGATGTCGCTCGCCAGCAGCGTGTCCACGATCGCATAGAGCTGCCGCGCGCCCGACTCCGGCACGAGCCACGAGAGGAAGCCGCCGAAGCCGACGAGGCCGACGCGGTCCTTCCGCTCGAGGTAGCCGTGCGCGAGGGTCGCGGCGGCGCGCACCGCGCGGTCGTTGGTGCTGCGTCCCTCGGAGCGAACCTCGGCGAACGTGTCGAGGAAGAGGACGACGTCGGTGTTCCGCTCGGGGTACTGCTCGTTCACCCACAGCGAGCCGCGCAGCGCGGTCGCGCGCCAGTTGACGCGCCGGATGCGGTCGCCGGGCTGCCACTCGCGGAGGTCGGCGAACTCGATCCCCTCGCCGCGGACCCGCGAGACCTGATTCCCGGCGAAGACCTGCGTCTCGAGCGGCGCCACGAGCGACCGAAGCGTCTCCTCCCTCGGGTAGACGCGCAGCGAGTGCGCGTCGCCGGCCGATCCCTCCCACGAGCGAAGGCCCAGCACGTCGCGGCCGCGGACGAGCAACGGGCCGATCGAGAACGCGCCCCAGCGCTCGCACCGCAGCTTCAGCTCGACCGTCCGCTCGCGGCCGGCGCGCAGCAGGAGCGCCCGCGCCGTCCCGCCCTCCGCGGTCAGCTCCGGCGGGAGGGGGAGCAGCAGCTCGAAGCGCTCGACGGTGCGCGGCGAGGAGAGCTCGATCGTCGCCTGCACCTCGTCCCCCTCGAGCGCGCGGTCGCGGTCGAGCGACAGCCGGACGGAGACCTCCGGCTCGCGTCCCACGACGGCCGCGAGGAGCGCGAGCAGGAACGGAGCTGCCAGCGCGACCGGCTCGACCCGGCCGAAGGCGAGACCGGCCACGAGCCCGCCGGCGGCGAGCGAGGCGTAGACCGTGAGGCGCGACGAGGTGAGGCCGGTCACGCCTCGGCGGCGCGCGAGAGGTCCTCCGCCGGCGGGGTCGGCACCGTCTCGAGCGCCTCCTGCACGACGTCCTCTCCGCGAAGCCGCTGCACCCAGAGCTCCGGCCGCACCATCAGCCGGTGCGCGAGCGCCGGCACCGCCACGGCCTTCACGTCCTCGGGCGTGACGAAGTCGCGGCCCGCGAGCGCGGCCTTCGCGCGTGAGAGCTTTAGCAGCGCGATGCTGCCGCGCGGGCTCGCGCCGACCGCCAGCCGCTGCGAGTCGCGGGTCGCAGCAACGAGGTCGACGACGTAGCCCTCGATCGCCTCCGAGACGTGCACCTGCTCGAGCGCGCGCTGCAGCTCCACGAGCGTCGGCGCGTCGATCACCGGCTCGAGCTCGACCTCGTCGACGCCACGCTCGAGCCGGCGCTCGAGCATCTCGATCTCGTCCTCGCGCTCCGGATAGCCGATCGCGATGCGCACGAGGAACCGGTCGAGCTGCGCCTCGGGCAACGGATACGTCCCCTCGTACTCGATCGGGTTCTGCGTCGCGAGCACGAGGAACGGCGGCTCGAGCCGGTGCGTCGTGTTCTCGATCGTCACCTGGCGCTCCTGCATCGCCTCGAGCAGCGCCGCCTGGGTCTTCGGCGGGGCGCGGTTGATCTCGTCGGCGAGGAGGAGGTTGGCGAAGACGGGACCCGGGCGGAAGACGAACTCGGTCGTCCGCTGGTCGAAGATCTGCGAGCCGGTGACGTCCCCAGGCATGAGATCCGGCGTGAACTGGATGCGCGCGAAGCGGAGGGACGTCGCCTGCGCGAAGGAGCGCGCGATCAGCGTCTTCGCGAGTCCCGGGTAGTCCTCGAGCAGCACGTGACCGTCGCTCAGGAGCGCGAGCAGGATGAGCTCGAGCGGCCCGCGCTTGCCGACGATCGCCTTCTCCACCTCGGCGAGCACCTGCTCGGCGCGCCGCCGCAGCTCGGCAAGGGCGGTCACAGCGACTCGATCCGCTCGATCAGCGCGGCGGCGCGTTCGCGCGGCACTCCCGGCGCAAAGCGGTCGGCGGGCTCCGGCCGGTCGGGGCGCAACAGCTCCCACGCATCTGCGCCGAGTAGCGATTCGGCCGCCTCGGGCCGCCGGTCGAGCTCGATCCCGTGACGCGAGGCCAGCCGTGCCGATGCCGCTGCGCGCAGGAGCGGGAGGAGCCGGTGATGCGCGCTGCCCGCGCTCGCGATGCCGAGCTCGAGGTCGCGCTCCATCCGCAGGAGCTCGACCGGCGGCGGATTCGCCGGAGCACGGCCGCGCAGCTCGGCCTCGAAGCGTCCGGCCCGCGGCTGCCCGGGCCCGCGGGAGTGCCGGATGAGCACGACGAGCGCGATCGCCGCAACGAGGACGACCCAGATCGCGAGGGCGCGCGACGTCGAGAGCGGCCGGATCGCCAGCAGACCCGCGAGCGCAGCCGCGGAGACGAGCACGGGCACCGCCAGCCGACGAACGGGGCTCATGCCAGGGCCGGCTCCGAGGCGCGCAGCTCGTCGCGCACCGCGACCAGCGCGTCCACCGCCTCGTCTCTCATCAACGGCTCCGGCTCATGCTGGCTGAACCTAGCCCATTCGAAGAGGTCGGTGAGCCTGCGGACTGCGCCGGCGCTCGCGTCGAGCGTGAGCAGCGCGCGCTCGACGTACTCGAGCGGCGCCTCGGCCGGCTCCCGCGGGAGCCCGGCAGCGGCGAGGGCCGTCTCCATCCTCGCGTAGGCGGCGATGATCGCCCGGCGCAGGTCGGGGTCGCTCCGCAGGTCGTCGAGGGACTCGTCGAGCGCGGCGGCGAGCACCTCGGGCGCGCTCCGCCGCCACAGCCCGGGGGCCTGCCGCGAGCGCGTCCTCGCGGCGACCACGCCGAGCGCGGCCAGCAGCGCGAGGACGACGGCGAGCTCCTCCCAGCGGAAGTGGACGTGCTGGGACGTCGCCGGCTGCCGCTCCCGCGTTCCCTTGGGAACCTTGGTGACCGGCGTGGACGGGGGCTGCGCGGCGTGATGGGGATGCAGCAGGCCGAGGATGTTGACGTTGTGCCCGACGAAGGCGAGCAGCGCCGCGATCCCGATCAGGAGGAGCAGCGCGCGGAGCGTCTGGCTGCGGCGGGGCGGACGCTGATCCGGATCGCGGCGGAAGAAGAAGAGCGCGACGAAGGCGACGAGCACCAAAAGCAGCTCGACGATGACCAGGGTCGTGAAGGCGTAGTCCCAGAACGACACCGGCAGGCCGCTGCTCCTGCCGCTCCCGGAACCGAGCGGGCGCCCGTGCGCGGCGATCGCGACGACCGCGAGCAGCGCGGTGACGACGAGAGCGAGCGGGACGAGACGACGCCGAACGATGCAGGGAAGTCTCGCAGGACCGACCTTCTACGCTTGGCGCCGTGAGAGTCGAGTCGATCCGGCTCAGGCTGCTGCTCGTCGCGCCACTGCGACTGGTGCTGGGCATCGCCTGGCTGGGAGCGGCTCGTGCCGTGGGAGGCTCGTCCGGCCCGGTGTTCCTGGCCTTCGCGGCCGGAGCGTTCGCGATCGCCTTCCTCGTGCCGAACGACCCGCGGGCCCGCTTCCGGCGCACCGCGCCCGAGTTCGCGGAGCTTCCCCCGGACGCGACCTTCGCGCCGGCCTGGCTCCACGTCCTGCACGCGTCCCTGCCGAGCACGGTCGGCGTGGCGACCCTCGCGGCCGTCACGCTTGCGTTCGAGCCGACGCTCACCGCGCTGCTCGCGGGAGTTTTGGCCGGCCTCGGGCTGACGGCCCTGTTCAGGGCGTACGGGATGGACGGCGGGCTCTACGTCGACCCGCGGCGGGGCGCGCTCTTCCGCAAGAAGGCCGGCGCTACCTGACGACGATCACGACGCGGAAGCTCCGCGTCGTGCAAGCCGGGCAGGTCGGTCTCCCGGTCGCGCGGATCGTGGCCCGGCCGCGCCTTCGCGCGTCGATCGTCCACTCGCGGAAGCCGGGGTCGGTGAAGTACTCGACGGGCGTCAGCTCCACCACCTTCGTGCTCACGCGAGGATCGCTCCACTGCCAGCGGCTCGAGAGCCTCAGCGTGGCGGTGTCGCCCTTCGCCAGCCGGAACGTCTTGCCGGCGCTGCGCTCGGTGATCTGACGCGGTGTGGCCGACGAGGCACCCACGGCTGTGACGGCCACGAAGGCGACGGCGGCGAGGAGCGGCGGGATGCGGCTCATGGTCCGATGGTAGGCGCCCGGAGGGCCGGCTCGCACCGGCCCTCCGAGTCCATTCCTCCGGTCGTCCTCAGCTCCCGGGGAGCACGGCGTCGTCGACGGTTCCCTGCTTGCCGAACACCTGGAGCTCGGACACGTGCACCTCGTTTGCACGGATGGTCGCGAGGCAGTCCGAGTTGTTGTTCGGGTCGCTGTCCTGGTCGCCGACGTAGGACGGCTGGCCCGTGCACTGGTTCGCGTCGACGACGAGCTTCACGTGCGTCGCCGGCGACCCTGCCCCCGCGTCGAAGTACCGGAGCGTCATGTCCGGGGTCACGGGCCGCGGGTTCACCGACGGGAACGCATCGGCCCTGGACGTGACGATTCGCGTCCAGCCCGCGTCGATCGAGCCGTCGCAGGTCGGGTTGGCCTTCTTCCCCGCGGTGCAGGCGTACACCTCGAACGAGCGCAGCGCGGTGAACCGGCTGTTGCCCGGCACGAGGAGGGTTGACACGCCGACGGTGCCGATCGAGACCGGCTTGCCGAGCGCCACGACCACCCAGCGGCCGGCGACCGGCGCCCCGGTCTGGCCGTCGTTCGTCGCCTCGGTGTCGTCGATCAGGTTGCCGAGGCCTGTGTTCGTGCCGAGCGTGTCGCCGGAGATCGTGGCGCCCTGCGCCGCCGACGCCTCGTTCGGCTCGAAGTGGATCGTGACGTCGTGCGTCTGGCCCGGCGTCAGGTTCCTGAGGCTGAACCGGACGAAGCCGTAGCCGGGTGCGACTGCGACGAAGTTGTACGCCTGCCACCGCTGCCCCGCCGGTCCCGTCGGGATCAGCGAGCCCGGGCCGTTCGGCGCGAGCTGCGCGGTGTTGTCGAGGTTCCCCGTGGCGTCGTCATCCGGAGTCGCCACGGTCGCGGGGTCGGTGTCGGCGACCTGCGTCGCCCGTGCCTCGTAGTCCCCGACGTAGATCTTCGCGTTCACCGACTGGGCGCTGCCGCCCGTGCCGGTGGTGGCGAAGAAGTTGACCGTCGCGTTGTTCGCGACCGGGGAGGAGAAGTCGGGCACCGGATCCGTGTCGGAGCTGTCGACCGTGCTCTGGTGCTCGCCGAAGCCGCGCATCGCAAAGCCCTGCCAGAGCAGGTCCTCGTCCGCGCCGCCGAAGCGGGCGAGATCGGCCGCGAGCATGGCGTCGCGCGCATCGATCATCGTCGGCTCCCGCGGCATCATCACCATCGCGTCGTAGTAGTCCTGGATCCACCGGCGATCGCCCGGGCACTGGTCCGGGGCGATCTGACCGCGGGCGCAGGCGACGTCGGTGGCGGCTCCGGGCGACGGGAAGCGCGTGAGCAGCAGGTCGCGGAGGTCCATCTGGACCGCGACCCAGAGCTCGCCGTCCGCGTGCACCTCGGGGCCGACGTTGTCGAACCCGAAGTCGCCGTAATTCAGCGGATCGGTGTCGGGGTTCCGGCCCGGCTTCGGGAACGCTCCGCCCATCGGCCGCCCCGCGAGGAAGTCCCGGATCCCGTTGTACGGGTTGCCCGTGGCGTACGCGCCCACCGTGTAGTGGTCGGATCCCGTCGGGAGCGGGAGGTGCAGCTCGTTGAAGGCGGCGAGCGCGTCGAAGTCGCCGAACGCCTCGCCCATCGCCCCGGCGGCGAAGCCCCGCCGGGAACCCTCGCCCTTGCCGATCATGCGGTTCTCGATCAGGTGTCCGTACTCGTGCCCGAACACGCTGAAGTCGTAGGCACCGTCGACGCACGGCGCGTAGAACGACGCGGCGAGCGGCTGCCAGAGGAACTGGTTCGTCGTGGGATGGAGGCCGTCGCGGCCGGTGCTCATGTTCGCGTTGTCGCGCGAGTTCCGGGGCGGAGCGGCTCCCGACTGGGCGTTGCCCAGCAGCCCGTCGTCGCCGAGCGGCGCCGCGGCCAGGTCTCCGGGCGTCGGCGACGGATCGATCGACGTGACGCCGTTGTTGTACTGCTGGGCGTTCCAGTGGCCCTCGTCGAAGCCGAGGTAGTACGCCCAGTCGTGCATGACGTTGTGGCCGACGAATAGGGAGACGGTGGACGCCTCGATGTCGTTGCCGAGCGGGTTGGTGCCGTCGACGTTGCCCGGGTTGCAGCCCGCCGTGTACCAGGCGTCCGTGAAGGCCGGCTGGTAGTCGCGGGTCGCGCTCGTGTCACGGACGAGCGCCGGGTTGCCGTAGGCACCGTGGCTTCCCGTCCAGACCTGGGCGTCGTCGACGTTGTTGCCCGTCGTCTGCGTCGTCCCGAGGTCGGTGCCCGCGACGTCGAGCTGGACGTCCCACGGGAACTTCGAGGCGACGCCGCCCGGATAGACCGTCGTGCCCGGGTCGTCGCTCGCGACGACGTCGCAGCCCGACGTCGCCGTCCAGCAGAAGAGCGAGCGGCCGTCCGTGGTCGGGTAGTTCCACGGGAAGGCGTTCATCGGGTTGTACGGCATCGAATGCCGGGGCGCGAGCCAGGTCGGGTTGTCGGTGAGGTAGTCGACCTGGTTCTGGCGGTAGAGGAGGCTGCCGGTGCTCGCGTCGACGACGACCTCGTAGCTCTGGAGGTCTCCGCCGGTGCCGGTCGTGACGGTCGCGTCGTACGCGGCGCGGGCGCCGTGCGACGGAGTCGCGAAGACGGCCTTTCTGACGTTCTGCGCCTGCGAGAGCCCGCTCACGCCGAGCATCGTCGAGCCGGCCTTCGTCGACTGCGCCGTCACGTTGACGACGGATTTGTCCACGCCGACCTCGTGCGCCGCCGCGCTCCACGCGGTGGCGGGAGCGAGGCCGAAGGAGCCGGTCGTCGTCGTGGATCCACCGGCGAGGCTGGACGACGCGTACACGACGTCCCAGTGCGTGCGCTTCGAGCCGACGAGCGCGACCGTCACCGCGCCGTCGGTGGAGGCCAAGCCGTCCACGACCTGCTTGAACACGATCGCGTAGTCGTTGGTGGTGCCGACGAAGGGCTGCGCCGTGACGGCCACGAGGCTCGAGGTCGAGTCGAGGCCGAAGAGCGCCCTGTTCGACTCGATCCACTTGCGCGCGGCAGAAACGGCGTCGGGTGCGTGCACGCCCTTCGTGACGTAGCGGCCTTCGTTGCTGATCGACGCTGCGACCCCGAACCGGTTCCAGTCGACCTTCGCGCCGAGCGCGTGCGCGGCGGCGAGCTGCGCGGCGGACGGCGCCACGGAGGCGCGGGAATCGAAGTTCGGGAGCGGCGTCGGTGTCTGCCCCTCGATGTCGACGACCGCGCGGCCGGCGGACGGGAACGCCAGCGCGAAGCACGCCAGGATCGCGAGGACGACAACAGAGAGCTGTCCGCGCAAAGGCGGACGCTTGACCTGCGTCATGATCTCCCCCCTCATGGGTTGTGCGGCCGCGGGACACTAAACGATCGGGCTCGAGAGCGCCGTCTCGGGCCGGCGCTAAGCTCGACCTCCCGTGCCCGAAGCGCCGTTCGTCCACCTCCACGTCCACTCCGAGTACTCGATCCTCGACGGCGCCTGCCGGATCCCGGACCTCGCGAAGCGCGCCGCCGAGCTCGAGATGCCCGCCGTCTCGCTCACCGATCACGGCTCGCTCGCCGGCGCGGTCGACCTCTACAAGGCGGCCCGGAACGAGGGGGTCAAGCCCGTCCTCGGCTGCGAGGTCTACGTCGCCGACGACCGGCACGTGCAGCAGAAGGGGTACGCCCACCTGACGCTGCTGGCCGAGACGAACGAGGGCTACGGGAACCTGATCAAGCTCTCCTCCCTCGGCTATCTCGAGGGCTACTACTACAAGCCGCGCGTCGACTGGGAGCTGCTCGAGCGCCACCGCGGAGGCCTGATCGCGCTCTCGGGCTGCCTCTCGGGCCGCGTCTGCAAGGCGCTCGAGGAGAACCGGCCGACCGACGCCGAGGCCGAGCTCGACCGGCTCGAGCAGCTCTTCGGACGCGACCAGATCTACGTCGAGCTCCAGAACGCGCATCTCGAGGTCCAGCAGCGGATCAATCCCGAGCTCGCGGCGCTCGCCGAGAAGCGCGGGCTGCCGCTCGTCGCCACCGGCGACGTCCATTACCTCCGGCACGAGGACGCGCGCGCCCACGAGGCGCTGCTCTGCATCCAGTCCGGGGACTCGCTCAAGAACCCGAACCGCTGGCGCTTCGAGACCGACCACTTCTACTTCAAGACGCCGGAGGAGATGGCCGGCGACTTCCCGGGCCACGAGGAGGCGCTGCGCCGCACGCTCGAGGTCGCCGAGCGCTGCAACGTCGAGATCGAGCTCGGCCGGATCCTGCTCCCGAAGTTCGACACGCCCGAGGGCCGCGACGCCTTCGAGTACCTCGTCGAGCTCGTCGAGACCGGAGCCGCGAAGCGCTACGGCACCGTGGCCCCGGAGCTGCGCGAGCGTCTCCAGTTCGAGCTGAAGACGATCAAGGAGATGGGCTTCTCGGACTACTTCCTGATCGTCGCCGACCTCATCGCTTTCGCCCGGCGGAACGGGGTCAGCGTCGGCCCCGGGCGCGGCTCGTCCGCCGGCAGCCTCGTCGCCTACTGCCTCGAGATCACCGACGTCGACCCGATCGTGTACGGCCTGCTGTTCGAGCGCATGCTCAATCCGGGGCGCAAGTCGATGCCGGACATGGATCTCGACTTCGCCGTGGAGGGCCGGGAGCGCGTCATCAATTACGCCCGCGAGAAGTACGGGCGCGACCGGGTTGCCCAGATCATCACCTTCGGGACGATGGCCGCCCGGGCGGCCGTCCGCGACGCCGGTCGCGTGCTCGAGCATCCCTACGGCGTCGTCGACCGGATCGCCAAGCTCATTCCGGAAGGTCCCGGCCAGATGCTCGCGGACTGCCTGAAGCCGGGCGGGGAGCTGAAGCAGGCGTACGACGCGGATCCCGTCGCGAGGGAGATCGTCGACCTTGCGAGGCCGCTCGAGGGCCTGACGCGACAGGACGGGATCCACGCCGCCGCTGTCGTGATCGGCGCCGAGCCGCTCACGAACCTCGTCCCGGTGCAGCAGAAGGGAGCCGACCAGGAGGTCGTGACGCAGTTCTCCGGCACGGTGATCGAGACGATCGGGCTGCTGAAGATCGACTTCCTCGGGCTGCGCAACCTCGACGTCATCGACAAGGCCTGTCAGCTCGCGGGCGTCGCCGAAATCGGCTCGATCCCGCTCGACGACCGGAAGACGTACGAGATGCTCGCGCGTGGCGAGGCGATCGGCGTCTTCCAGTTCGAGGGGTCGGGAATGCGCGAAGCGTTGCGGCAGGTGAAGCCGACGAACTTCGAGGATCTGATCGCCCTCGTCGCGCTCTACCGGCCGGGGCCGATGCGGTACATCCCGGACTACGCGCGCCGCAAGAACCGCCAGGAGCAGGTGACCTACCCCGACGCCCGGCTGAAGGCGATCACCGCGGCGACGTACGGCATCTGCATCTACCAGGAGCAGTACATGGAGATCGCGAAGCAGATCGCCGGCTTCTCGCCCGCCGAGGCCGACGACCTGCGCAAGGCGATCGGCAAGAAGATCCACTCGCTCATGGCGTCCCTCAAGACGAAGTTCCTCGAGGGCTGCGCCGCGAGCGGTACGACCGAGGGCGTGGCGCGCCAGCTCTGGGCGGACATGGAGCAGGCGCAGGACTACTCCTTCAACAAGTCGCACGCCGCGTGCTACGCGCTGATCGCCTACCGCACCGCCTGGCTGCGCGCGAACCACCCGCGGGAGTACATGGCGGCGCTCATCTCGTCCGTCATGAACACGAAGGACCGCGTCCCCTTCTATGTCGCCGCCTGCCAGGAGATGGGGATCGAGGTGCTGCCGCCGGACGTGAACGAGTCGCAGGTCGACTTCGCGGTCGTGGAGGGGAAGATCCGCTTCGGCCTCAACGCGGTGAAGAACGTCGGCGAGAACGCGTGCCGAACGATCGTCAAGGCGCGGGAGGAGGGTGAGCCGTTCTCCTCGATCTGGGACTTCACCGAGCGTGTGGACCCGCAGCTCGTCAACAAGCGGGCGCTCGAGTCGCTGATCAAGGCGGGCGCGCTCCCCGGTTCGCGGAAGGGCATGCTCGCGGTGCTCGAGCGCGCGCTCGCGGCCTCGACGGAGCGCGCGCTCCGCAAGGACCAGGTGTCGATCTTCGACTTCGGCGACGAGGCGGCCTCCGACGGCTACTACGAGGCGGTGTCCGACGAGGAGTTCGAGAAGGCCGAGCTGCTGCACATGGAGAAGGAGAGCCTCGGCCTCTACGTCTCCGAGCACCCGCTCAACGCGATCCGCGACCAGCTGCGCCGGCGCACGGACTGCACGCTCGTGGAGCTCGAGCGACGGCGCGACGGCGAAACCGTCCTCGCGGGCGGTTTGGTCGCCTCGCTACGGACGACCATGACGAAGAAGGGCGAGCCGATGGCGTTCGTCCAGCTCGAGGACGTGACCGGCTCCGTCGAGGTCGTCGTCTTCAACTCGACCTACGCCGCCGCCCGCGACCTGCTCGTCGAGGACGCGGTCCTCGTCGTCAAGGGGCGCATCGACCACAAGCAGCAGGGGGAGACGAAGCTCGTCGCGCTCGAGGTCACCGCGTTCACCGCCACGCCCGAGCGGCGAGAGGTGCGGCTGAAGGTGGACGCGCGCCAGGCGCCGGCCGGCGTCATCCGCGAGCTTTTGGGCGTCGTCCGCGACTTCCCGGGGGAGGCGCCCGTCTACGTCGATCTGGTCACGTCGCTCGGGCCGAAGCTCCTGGAGCTGGGCCCGGAGTACCGCGTCGACCCGCAGCCGGACTTCTTCGCCTCCGTCCGGCACCTCCTCGGCGCGGCCTCCGTCCAATAAGGCGGGAAGAATCCCCCCGGAGGGGGAGATCCAAATGCCGCCGGATCCCGAAAGTGAGAGACGGTAACTGCGGATGGCTGCGGCAAACGACATCATCGAGAGCGAACTGGACCGCGTGGAGCGCTGGCGCACCGCCGAGCTCATGCGGGTGGGCTTCCCCGGCGACGACGCCGTCGCCCTCGCGAGCCGGTTCGAAATCGACCTGCACGACGCGATCTCGCTGGTCAAGCGGGGTTGCCCCCCCGAGCTCGCGATTCGCATCCTGAGCTAGAGGAGGCGCCCCCGTCGGGCAGAATGAACGCCCGTGACCGGCGTCGTCCTCGGCTACATCCCCTCGCCCTCCAACGGCACGTTCGGCCTCGGGCCGCTGACGCTGCACATGTACGGCGTCATGCTGCTCGTCGGCATCGCGGCCTGCATCTGGCTGACCGGGCGCCGCTGGGTGAGCTGGGGAGGAGACTGGGATCTCGTCTTCCGCGTCGCGCTCTGGGGAGTCATCTTCGGCGTCGTCGGCGCGCGCCTCTACCACGACCTCACGAGCTGGAACCAGGATCCGGCGATCCACCAGCACTGGTGGGGCTTCGCGGCCGTCTGGGACGGCGGGCTCGGGATCTGGGGCGCGATCCCGGCCGGCGTCGCGGCGGGCGCCTGGGTGGTGCGGCGCTCGGGCAACAGCATCCGGCTGATGATGGACGCAGTTGCGCCGGGGCTCCTGCTCGCACAAGGCATCGGCCGCTGGGGCAACTACTGGAACCAGGAGCTCTACGGACGCCCGACGAGCCTTCCCTGGCGGCTGCGCATCGACCAGGTGCACCAGACCGGGATCCTGGACCGCTACCGCTCGACCGGGCAGTTCGGCTACTACCACCCGACGTTCCTCTACGAGTTCGTCTGGGATCTGCTCGGCGTCGGCGTCCTCCTGTGGCTCGACCGGCGCTACACGCTGCGCCGCCCGGCGCTGTTCGCGCTCTACGTCGTCTGGTACACGACCTTTCGCACCTTCGAGGAGATCCTGCGGATCGACCCGTCGAACTACTTCCTCCACATGCGGGTCAACTTCTGGGTCTCGCTCGGCGTCTGGGTGCTCGCGGTTGCGTTCTTCGTCTGGTGGCAGTTCGTCCGGCGACCGTCGGCGAAGCCCGTCGCGAAGGCGCGGCCCGTGGCGACGGGACCGCGCATGGCCGTCCCGAAGAGCCGCGTCCGGTAACGGCACTAGGGTCCGTCCGATGATCGTCACGGAGCTCGAGCTCGACCTCGACGCGTTCGAGGGGCCGTTCGACCTGCTCCTCGCGCTCGTGCTCAAGGAGGAGCTCGACCTGCGAGACGTCGACATCGCCGGCATCGTCACCGCCTTCCTCGAGCGGCTCGCGGAGCGGGAGGAGCTCGATCTCGAGGCGTGCGGCGAGTTCCTCGTCCTCATCGCCGCGTTGCTTGAGCTGAAGGCACGCGCGCTGTTCCCGGAGGAGGCGGCGGAGCTCGCGGAGCTCGAGCCCGAGGAGGCGGCGGAGGAGCTCGCGAGGCGGCTCGCCGAGTACCGGCGCGCGAAGGAGGCGGCGGGTTGGCTGCGGGAGCGGCTGGCGACCGAGGGCGACCGCTTCTTCCGGGTCGGTCCGGCGCCGCTCGCGCCGAGGACCGAGACGCCGCTCGCCCCGCAGGACGCCGGGACGCTCGCGGTCGCGCTTCGCGTGCTCGCCCAGGACCCGCCCGAGGTCTCGCTTTCGCACATGGCGCTCCGCTTCCCACCCGTCTCGCAGTTCCTCGAGCGCTTCCGCGCGTTGCTCGGCCGGCGCTCGCGCTTCGACTTCGAGGCGGAGGTCCGCGAGCTCACGCGCCTCGAGCAGGCCTCGGCGTTCCTCGCCCTCCTCGAGCTCCGGCGCGCAGGGGAGCTCACGATCGACCAGGCCGCGCCGTTCGCGCCGATTCGCGTCAGCCGCCTCATGCAGGAGACCAACGACCGAGAGGAAAGGACCGCGCAATGGACCGTCCGCTCCGCCTGATCCCCGCCGATCCGCTCGACAGGCTCGCGCGGACGCTCGAGGCGCTCCTCGTCGTCGCCTCCGCGCCGCTCCCGGTCGAGGAGCTCGCTGCGGCGGCGGACGACGACCCGGAGCGGGTCGAGGACGCGCTGCGTCTCGTGGCGGAGCGCTTCGCCGAGGAGCGGAGCGGGATCGTCCTCGAGCACGTCGCCGGAGGCTGGGCGTTCCGGGCGGCCCGCGAGGAGGCGGCCGCGTGCGCGCGCCTCTTCGAGCGGCCGGCCCAGCGGAACCTCTCCCAGGCGGCCCTCGAGACGCTCGCGATCGTCGCCTATCTCGGCCCCTGCTCGCGGCCGGACATCGCGCGGATCCGCGGTGTCGCCGCCGACTCCGCCGTCGCGAATCTCGTCGAGCGCGGCCTGATCGCGGAGGCAGGTCGCGACAACGCGGCGGGGGGAGCCGTCCGCTACCGCACGACTTCGCTGTTCGAGCGCGTGTTCGGGCTCGAGAGCCTCTCGGAGCTACCGCGCCTCGAAGACGTGGGCGCCGACGCGGCCGAGATCCGCGACCGGCTCCACGCGGTCGCCGAGAAGCGCAGCGCCTAGGCCGTTGGAGACAGCGTTCAGAGCTTCTTGATGATGTTCTCGGCCTCCTCGCGGGTGAACGCGCGGAGGGTCTCCGTCTGCTCGGCGCCGTGGCGGCTGAGCCTCGTCATGATCTCCAGCGCCGTGTCGTCGTCCGGCGCCTCGAAGACCTCGACGACGTCGTAGCGCCCGAGCGTCACCCAGACGCCGACGAGCTTGCCGCCGGCCTCCTCGATCTCCCGCTCGCCGTCCTCGATGCGGTCGCGCCAGGCCGGGAGTCCCATGCGTCCCTGCGAGGTCCAGCGCATGAGCGAGATGTAGTGCGGCACGCCCGTATCTTCTCAGGATGAGATTGAACGCGTTCCTCGCCCGGGCCGGGGTCGCCTCGCGCCGGAACGCAGACGAGCTGATCAAAGCGGGCCGCGTCGCCGTCAACGGGGAGCCGGGGCAGCTCAACACCGTCGTCGGCGCTCGCGACCGCGTCGAGCTCGACGGCCGCGAAGTGGCGCGGCAGCGGCTGGCCTACGTCCTCCTCCACAAGCCCGCCGGCGTCGTTACGACCGCCCGCGACCCGCAGGGGCGGAGGACGGTCGTCGATCTCGTCCCGGCCGAGCCGAGGGTCGTCCCGGTCGGACGGCTCGACGCGGACACGACGGGAGCGCTGCTGCTCACGAACGACGGGCAGCTCGCGCACCGGCTCGCGCACCCGCGCTACGGCGTCGAGAAGACGTACGTCGCCGAGGTCGAGGGCGACCCGGACGAGGCCGCGCTGCAGCGGCTGCGCGAGGGCCTGGCGCTGGAGGACGGCCCGACCGCGCCGGCGCGGGCCCGCCGCCTCGAACCCGGATGCGTCGAGCTCGTCCTCCACGAGGGACGGAAGCACCAGGTCAAGCGGATGCTCGAAGCGGTCGGCCACCCGGTCACGCGCCTGCACCGCTCGACCTACGCGGGGTTGACGCTCGAAGGGCTCGAGCCCGCCGAGTGGCGGGAGCTCGAGCCCTCCGAGATCGAACTGCTACGAGCCGGCTAGCCGGTCGGCCCGGGCCAGCAGCTCACGCACGAGCGCGAGGCCGCTCGTCACCTGGCCGTGGTTCGGCGTGATGCCGGCCGCGGCGTCGTTCAGCACCTTCTTGATCTTGGCAACCGCGGTGTCGCGGTCGTCCGCAAGTTGCCCGAGCGTCTCCTGCTCGGTCTCGAAGGCGCTGTCGTCCGAGCTGGAGCCGGACGCAAGCGCTCTCGTGTCTGCGAGCAGCGTGTCGGTTCCGAACTGCCCGACACTCGACTCGATCTGGTCGTATCCCGCGGCGAGCTGCGCCGTTGCAGCGAGGGCCGGAGGCACCGTGTCGAGCGCCTGCGTGATCACGTGCCCGTCGGACGCGTAATCGTCCTGCAGGCCCAGCAGGTAGAGCATCGTCGGCCGGATGTCGGTCTCCTCGACCCACGTGCCGACCCGGCTCGCCTCCGGCACCGTGTTCGTCGACTCGGGGTCGCTCGGCTGGTTCCCGTCCGCGGGGGCGGGCCCGTCGAGGCCGTTCACGGCCACTCCCTTCCCCGCGATGCCGACCCACGTGACGTCGATGTTCGGGCTGTAGTAGCCGTGGTCGTAGGCGAAGCTGCTGTTGATGCTCACGTTCGGGCCCGACGTCGAGAAGAAGTAGTCGGGCTTCGGGAAGAGCGTGTACGTCGGGAAGCGCAGCGGGTCGATCGACTGCATGTGCAGCACACGCTGTTCGAGCGCGCCCGCCTGGTAGTCGACGATCGGCTCGTTGTCGACCCCCGAGTACGCGTCGTGCGGGTTCGTCATCGCCGCCGTGTCACGTTCGAGCTGCCGGACGGTGGGATCGTTCGCCCCCGGGTTGCCGTGGACGTAGATCGACGCGCCCTGCGGCTCGATGTCGAACGGCGTGCCCGCGCTCGCCGTCGTGGAGAGCAGGCCCTTGACGTTCGCCTGGAGCTCGCCGAGCGTGCCGGTCGGGTAGTTGCACGGCGTCGTTACGCCGTCGCAGCCGGCGGGAGCGGGCTGAGAGCCCGCCCGGTTCGCGTTCGCGCCTGCGAACTGGTCGTTCTCCTCGCTGCTGATCACGAACAGGGTGTTGTCCGGCGTGATCCCGTCGGCCTGGAGACGATGGAAGAACGTGTTGAACGCGGCGTCGTAGTGCTGCGCGTTCGCGACGTAGCAGGAGTCGCCGGGGCCGACCGGCCTGCCCGCGGTCGCTGCATTCGCGGTCGTGGTGCAGCCGACGCGTGTGTCGGACTTCTTCTCGTGCAGGTCCGAGATGTAGCCGTAGGTGACCGGAATCCCGGCCTCCTGCATGTCCGCGATCACGGCAAGGCTCTGCGTCGCGGTCGGGTTGAAGCCGGAGAAGCCCGGCGTGCCGGTGAAGGGCTCCGCGATCGTGTTGCCGTTGAGATCGACGAGGTTCCCGTTCGCGTCGGTGACCTGGTAGCCGCTGTCGCTGACGTGGTTGGGTCCGCCGCCGATTGCCGGAGCGATGTACTTCGCGCCGAACAGCGCCTTGAACCCGTCGTAGCCGCCCGGCTCGGTCGGCAGGACGTCGTCGAGGGGACGCGACGAGTTTGCGCAGATCGAGTCACCCTGCGCGCAGTGGATCGCCTCGCCCACGTACTGGGCGACCTCCACGTCCTTGAACGAGTCGGGATCTGCTGCGGTCTGCGCCGCCTCCGCCGAATCGGCGCCGAACACCGTCGGGACGTCGACGGTCGGGTTCTCGAGCACCATGTTCGCGGTCGAGAAGTTGCCGACCGTGCAGCCCGCACGCGTGAACGGCACCCACGGCGCCGGGGTCACGCCTCCGCCCGCGTAGGCCATCGACGGAGTCGTGTCCACCGTGTTCGGCTTCGGTGGGTTGGTCTTGGTGTCGATGATCGGCGACGTCCAGTAGGTGAACGAGGCCGCCGGATCGGTCGAGCCGTCCGGGTTGTACGTCTTGTAGGAGTTTGTCAGCGGCTGCCCGTGCCGGTCGCCGTAGAGGCCCGTGTAGATCGAGAGGCTGTCGTCGGCGGTATGCGCGATCAGCGGTGTGTGCGAGTTCGAGAACACGGTGCCGTACTGCTCGAGGAAGTTCAGCAGGTGCGGCATCTGCTCGAGGTCGGACGGCACGTTCGGGTTGTCGCGCGCAAAGTGGACGTTGTCGAAGACGAGGTTGATGACGTGCTGGACGCCGTTTCCGAGCTGGCACCCCGAGGTCGTCGGCGCGTTCGCCGTCTTGTGCGAGCTGGTCGCACCCGCGATCTGGACGGCGACGAGCGCGGCGATTCCCGCGGCCACGAGCGCCACCAGTGCTGTGAGCTTCTTCATTCGAATCCCCCTTTCGTTGCGGTTGCCCTCACGTTCCGCACTTGGCGAGACGAGCCTCGCGGCCGCGCGCGGCCGCATGGGCATCGCGCTGATGACGCGGTCGAGACGAAGCTGTAACCCGCTGGCGGGAGAGCCTACAAACGACGTGGGCGGGCTGCTCCGGAGAGCGACCCGCCCACGTCGGTGGGAAGAGCTGCCGCTACTTCGTGAAGAACTCCGTCATCGGCGTGACCTGCGACGTGTCCGCCGCGTAGGCCAGCCTCGGGAGGTTCCAGATGTCCTCGATCGTCGCGAGCAGCGAGTAGTGGTTGTACGGCGTGTTGCTGACGAAGCCGCCCGTCTTGCCGCCGCGGTTGACGATGACGACCGCGGGGACGAGTCCGCCGCCGTAGACGCCGCCGGGCCACGCGGCGTTGATGTCCGGGTCACCGGCCGGCAGGACCGGCGAGTCGCAGCACCCGGCGGGAGAGTCCCAGCCGCCGTTGACGCTGTTGTTCGTGAAGTCGCCCTCGTCGCTGACGATGAAGATCGCGTCCTGTCCCTGCTTCCACGACGGGCTGCCCATGATCATCTCCACGGTCGAGTGCACGAACGCATCCGCCTTCTGCTTGAGCGAAGCGTCGTTCGGATCGTCGTTCGTGGAGCCGAACGGGCACGGGGTCTCCGGATGTCCCGCCACGGTGGTGACGCCCCCGTGCATGTCGTTGCACTGGTCGGGGGAGATGAACGCGAAGTCGGGCGTCGTGTTCGCGTTCGCCAGGTCACCGGCCAGCGCGTCAAACGGCTTCACGTTCTCCATCCGCGCCGGGTCGTTGCGGATGTCGTTGAAGAGGACGAACGGGTTGTGCTTGATGGCGTAGAGCGCGGTGTTGCTCGGCCACTGGGAGGCGAGCTTGTCGTCGGCCGGCATCGCCTCCATGTACGCGCCCCAGGACCTGTGCGCCGCCTCGAGCTCGTCCACGAGGTTGACGTGGTCGAGCCGCGTGTTGACGTCGTCCTTGTTGATCCACCAGTTGGAGCCGGAGATCGCTGCGATGTAGTTCGGCTCGCTCGGGTGCGTGACGCCGAAGTACTCGGCCGCGCTCGCGTAGTTCTGCGCGAGCGAGGTGATGAACGGCGCGTTCGGGTCGCCGATCACGCCCTGCCGCGAGTGGTTCTCGAGCATGATCACGAAGACGTGCTGGACGTCGCCGCCGACCCGCGGCGCGTCTGGATGCACGCCACCGGTCGCACCGGCGATCTGGACGCCGACGAACGCGGCGATCGCGGCGGCTGCGACCGCCGCCAGTGCTGTGAGCTTCTTCATCGCTCCCCCTTCCTTGCGGTTTGACCTCGGACGCCCTAGTCGGCGCGGGACCCTACAAACCGCGCGGCCGGGCTGCACCGAAGAGGCGTCCCGCCTCGGCCTTCACGAAGCCCATCCGCTCGTACATCGCCTCGAGCGTCGGCTCGCTCGCCCGCCGGGCCTTCTCCGCGCCCACTGCGAGCAGGCGCTGCAGCTCGCGTTCATCGGCCCGCAACGCCTCGAACCGCTCGCGCACCGGTGTCAGGAGCGCAACCACGGACTCGCCGACGGCCTCCTTGAACTCGCCGTAGCCGGCGCCGTCGAACCGCTGCTCGAGCGCGTCGATCGGCTCCCCGGTGGCGACGTTCATGATCTCGAGGAGGTTCGAGACCCCAGGCTTCTCGGTCGGGTCGTACCGCACCTCGCGTCCCGAGTCGGTCACGGCGGACTTGAACTTCTTGCGGATCGCGTCCGGGGCGTCGGTGAGGTAGACGGCACCCTGGTCCGACGACAGGGTGGTGGACATCTTGTTCGTCGGCTCCTGCAGGTCCATGATCCGCCCGCCCACCACGGGGAACAGCCCTTCGGGCACGCGGAACGTCTCGCCGTACCGGTAATTGAACCGCTCCGCGACGTCTCGCGCGAGCTCGAGATGCTGGCGCTGGTCGTCGCCGATCGGGACGAGATCGGTCTGGTAGAGCAGGATGTCGCCCGCCATCAGCACCGGGTACGTGAAGAGCCCGGCCGACACGAACTCGTGCCGGTCGGACTTCTCCTTGAACTGCGTCATGCGGCCCAACTGGCCGTAGCTGGCGACAGCCGACAGCAGCCAGGCCGCCTCGGCGTGCGCGGTGACATGGCTCTGGCAGAAGACGGTGGAGCGCTCTGCGTGGAGGCCGGTCGCGAACAGCATCGCGGCGAGGTCGAGCGTCGAGGACCGAAGCTCCTCGGGATCGTGCTCCACGGTGATCGAGTGCAGGTCGACGATGCAGAAGAAGGCGTCGTGGGTCGCCTGCGTCTGCGCGTACTGGCGGAAGCCGCCGCTGTAGTTGCCGAGCGTCTTCCGGCCGGTCGGCTGGATGCCGGAGAAGACCCGTGGTTTCGCGGGCTCGGGTGCGGGCTGCGCGTCGGCCATGGAGAGTGATTCTGCCTTAGAGGAGCGCGACCCCGAACGAAGCCTTATGCCGGCCCGCTGCACTGAGCGGCCCGTGGCGACGTCCTCGGTCGCGCACGTAGCTCCGCTACGCGCGCTCCGTGCGTCCTTGCCACAACCCCGCTCAGCGCACCGGGCCGGCGAAGCGTCATCCGGGGATCGCGCTCTAAGCTGTCTCGATGGCGATCACCGGCGCACCCGAGCTGCTCATCGTGATGGGCGCCAGCGCCACCCAGGAGCAGGTGGACGAGGTGGTCGCGCGGCTCGACGAGGCCGGCTGCTCCGCCCTCGTCACGCCCGGCCGCGAGGCCACCGTGATCGGCGCCATCGGCGAGCGCGAGCTGCTCGCCACGCTGCCGCTCGAAGGCTTCGCCGGCGTCGAGCAGGTCCTGCCGATCCTCAAGCCGTACAAGCTCGTCTCGCGCGAGCTCTCGCCCGATCCGACGGTGATCGAGGTGCGCGGCCGCCGGATCGGCGACGGCTACTTCGGGTTCATCGCCGGCCCCTGCACCGTCGAGACGCGGGAGCAAACCCTCGAGACGGCGCGCGCGGTGGCCGCCGAGGGCGTGACGATGCTCCGCGGCGGCGCCTTCAAGCCGCGGACGTCCCCGTACGCCTTCCAGGGCCTCGGCAACGAGGCGCTCGAAATTCTCAAGGAGGCGCGCGCCGAGACCGGCCTGCCGCTCGTCACCGAGCTGATGGACCCGCGCCACGTGGAGGTCATCGTCGAGGCGGCGGACGTGATCCAGATCGGCGCCCGCAACATGTCGAACTTCTCGCTCCTGTCCGAGGTCGGGCGCGCGCCGAAGCCCGTCCTCCTCAAGCGCGGTCTCTCCTCGACGGTCGAGGACCTGCTCATGGCCGCGGAGTACATCGTGAAGGAGGGCAACTCCGAGGTGATCCTCTGCGAGCGCGGGATCAAGACGTTCGAGACCGCGACCCGCTTCACGCTCGACATCGGAGCGATCCCGGTGCTCAAGCAGGAGACGCACCTGCCCGTGATCGTCGATCCGTCCCATCCGGCCGGGCGGCGCGACCTCGTCCTGCCACTCGCGCGGGCGGCGGTCGCAGCGGGCGCGGACGGGATCATCGTCGAGGTCCACCCGCGGCCGGAGGAGGCGCTGTGCGACGCGGCGCAGCAGATCCCAGCCTCCGAGTTCGGCGACTTCTCCGACGAGATTCGCGCGCTCGCGTCCCTCATGGGCCGCACGATCGGCTAGGGCGGGGCATCTGTGCGGGTCGAGCCGGCTGCTTCGCTCGTCGGGCATCTCGTCGTGCCCGGAGACAAGTCGATCTCGCACCGCGCCGTCCTGATCGGCGCGCTCGGCGAGGGGGAGACGCGCGTAAGCGGCTTCGGTCGGTCGGGAGACACGCAGGCCACGGTGGAGGCGGCGCGGGCTCTCGGCGCCGACGTCGAGGACGTCGCCGACGACGAGCTCGTCGTGCGCGGAGCCGGACTGCGAGGGCTGGGTCCCGGAAGCGTCGACTGCCGCAACGCCGGGACGTTGATGCGCCTCCTGACCGGAGTGCTCGCGGGCCAGGAGGGCGAGTTCGTCCTCACCGGCGACGAGTCGCTCACCCCGCGCCCGATGGAGCGCGTCGCCGCGCCGCTCCGCCGGATGGGCGCGGACGTGGAGACGACCGACGGGCACGCGCCGCTCACGATCCGCGGCTCGGGCTCGCTGCGCGGAGCCGAGCTCGAGCCCGAGGTCGCGAGCGCGCAGGTGAAGTCCGCGATCCTCCTTGCCGCGCTCAACGCCGAAGGGCCGACGACCGTCGTCGAGCACATCCCGACCCGCGACCACACGGAGCTCATGCTCGAGGCTGCCGGCGCTCGCATCCGCCGCAGCGCGGCGTCCGTCACCGTCGAACCGGCGGGCGCGCTGCGACTCGAGGAGGTCGTGGTGCCGGGCGACTTCTCGTCGGCGGCGCCGCTGCTCGTCGCCGCTGCGCTCGTCCCCGGCAGCGATCTCACGATTCACGACCTGGGTGTCAACCCGCGCCGCACCGGGCTGCTCTCGGTGCTCGAGCGCATGGGAGCGCGCGTCTCGGTCTTCGACCGGCGCCGGACGGCCGGCGAGCCGGTCGCGTCCGTGCAGGTGCAGCCGGCAGAGCTCGTCGCGACCGAGATCGGGGCCGAAGAGGTGCCGGGGCTCGTCGACGAGCTGCCGCTCGTCGCGCTCCTCGCCTCTCACGCCCGCGGCGAGACCCGCGTCACCGGCGCGCGAGAGCTCCGCGTGAAGGAGACGGACCGGATCGAGGCCGTCACGGACGGCCTGCGGACGGTCGGCGCCAGGGTCCATTCGCGGCCCGACGGCTGGACGGTCACCGGCGTCCCCGCGCGGCTGCGCGGCGGCCGGATCGACGCGCGCGGCGACCACAGGATCGCGATGCTCGGCGCGGTCGCCGGCCTCGCCTCGCGCGAGGGAGTCGCGATCGAAGGCGCCGAGACCGCCGCTATAAGCTTCCCCGGCTTCTACGAGCTCCTGGAGTCGGTGACGAGGCAGTAACGCAGATGATCGTGGCGATCGACGGGCCCGCGGGTGCGGGGAAGAGCACGGTGGCGCGCGCGCTCGCAGAGCGGCTCGGCTTCCGCTACCTGGACACCGGAGCGATGTACCGCGCGCTCACGTGGCTCGCGATGAAGCGGGGGCTCGACCTGAGCCAGGCGGACGGTCTCGCCCAGCTCGCGCGCGAGAACCCCGTCCTCTTCGCCGGCGACGACCGCGTCTCGATCGCGGGAACCGACATCACGTCCTCGATCCGCGAGACGCGGGTCGATCGCATGGTGCCAGTCGTCGCGCGCCATCCGGCCGTGCGCGAGGTGATGCGCGAGCGGCAGCGGGAGCTCGGAAGCGAGGGCGACGTCGTGATCGAGGGCCGCGACATCGGCACCGTCGTCGCTCCCGGCGCCGAGGTGAAGGTGTTCCTCGTCGCGGACCGCGATGAGCGGGCGAAGCGGCGGATCGCCGAGCGTCCCGGGATCGGCGCCGACGCGCTCGCCACCGACCTGCGGCTGCGCGACGAGAGCGACGCGGCGCGGATGCAGCCTGCGTCCGACGCGACCGAGATCGACACGACGAGCCTCGAGGTCGAGGACGTCGTCGACCGGATCGAGGCGCTCGTCCGCGAGCGCACGGCAGCGTGAAGGCCCACGACCTCTCCTGGGCCCTTGGCCGCGCGCCTCTCGGCGGGTCCGCCTCGGTCCTGACCCGGCTTCGCTCGTACGGTGCCGAGCGGATTCCGCCCAGCGGTGGGCTCGTGATGGCGTTCAACCACTTCCACTGGATCGACATCCCGTGCTACGGGTGGGTCTGCCGGCGCAACCTCTACTTTCTCGCCAAGGTCGAGGCTCACCGGGTGCCGGGCCTGGGGCCGCTCATCCGCACGTTCGGCACGCTGTCGGTGAGGCGTGGCGAGTCCGACCGCGAGGCCGTGCGCAAGATGCGGGAGGTCGTGCGCGACGGAGAGGCCCTCGGCGTGTTCGTCGAAGGGACACGGCAGCGGAGCGGGGTTCCCGGGCACGTCCAGCCGGGCGCGGCGATGGTCGCATTGCAGGAGGACGTGCCGGTGATCTGCGCCGCGATCCACGGCTCCCAGTCCTGGCGGCTCGGCAACTTCGCGCCCGTCTCGATCGCGTGGGGCGAGCCGATGCGCTTCGACGGGTTGCCGCGTGGCGGCAAGGGCTACCGCGAGGCGTCCGAGCAGATCGAAGCCGAACTGCACCGTCTCTGGGTCTGGCTGCGCGACCTGCACGAGGCGGGCAGGCCGCGCGTCGCGGTTCCGCCGGCGCGGGACGACGCCGCACCGGTCACGCTCCCGGCGTGAGCGAGATCGAAGAGACCGACGCGGGCGAGCTGCCGGCGCCGCCGCCTCCGCCGCTTCTCGGCGCGGTGGCGATCGTCGGCTTCCCGAACGTCGGCAAGTCGACGCTCGTCAACCGTCTCACGGAGACACGCGCGGCCGTCGTCCACGAGATGTCCGGCGTGACGCGTGATCGCAAGGAGCTCGTCTGCGAGTGGACGGGAAAGCGGTTCGTGCTCGTCGACACCGGCGGCGTCGACATCGCCGACCCGACGCCGCTCACGCGCGCCATCGCGCAGCAGGCTCGGGACGCCGTCGAGGACGCCGATCTCGTGCTTTTCGTCGTCGACGCACGCGCCGGTGTGACGCCGGGCGACGAGGAGGTAGCCCAGATCCTGCGCGAGTCGCGCAAGCCGGTGCTCGTGCTGGCGAACAAGATCGACGATCCGAACCAGGAGCCGCTCGTGCTCGAGCTGCACCGGCTCGGTCTCGGCGATCCCATCCCGATCTCGGGACTCCATGGAACCGGCAGCGGCGACCTGCTCGACCGTGTGATCGAGGAGCTCGAGCGGCTCTCGCCCGCGGGGCGTCCCTCGCTGCCGGACGACGCGATCCGAGTCGCGATCCTCGGCCGCCCGAACGTCGGCAAGTCGAGCCTCGTCAACGCGCTCCTGGGCCGGGAGCGGCTGATCGTGAGCGAGATCCCGGGCACGACACGCGACGCCGTGGACACGGTGCTCGAGCGTGGCGAGCGGACCTTCGTCCTGATCGACACCGCCGGCCTGCGGCGCAAGCGGCGGCACCGGCAGGGGGTGGACTACTACTCGGAGCTGCGTTCGCTCGAGGCGGCCGAGCGGGCCGACGTCGCGCTCGTCCTCATCGACTCCTCGGAGGGGATCGTGGAGCAGGACATCGCGGTCGCCGACGTCGCCCGGCACGCCGACTGCTCGACGCTCGTCGTCCTCTCGAAATGGGACGCGACGACGATCGGCGTCGAGGACGTGCGCGGCGAGCTGCGCCGGCGCCTCCGCCAGCGCCCCACCTTCGTCGCCGTCTCGTCACATACCGGCCGCGGGCTGGAGCGCCTGCTCGACGGGATCGCCGAGCTCTTCGACCGCCACACGGCGCGGATCCCGACGGCCGAGCTGAACCGCGCGCTGGCCGAGCTGCGCCAGGCCCGCCAGCCGCCGAGCGGCCCGCGTGGCCGGCGGCTCAACCTGCTCTACGGCGCGCAGATCCGCGTGCGCCCGCCGCGATTCCGCTTCTCGGTCAACGACACCGGGCTCGTGACGCGGGACTACGGCTACTGGGTCGAGAACCGGCTGCGCGAGCGCTTCGGCCTCGAGGGCGTCCCGGTCTCGATCGACTTCGTGAAACGATCCTGACGTGCGTTTTCTGGTGGCCGGGGCGGGGTCGTGGGGGACGGCGTTCACGCGTGTCCTCCTTGAGCGCGGCCACGATGTCGTCCTCGCCTGCCGGACGCAGGAGCAGGCCGAGGCGATCGCGGGCACCGGGCGGAATCCGCGCTACCTGCAGGGAGTCGATCTCGGCGCGGCCGAGGCGGTCGCGCTCGCGGACGCCCCGGGCGACGTCGACGTCGCCGTCGTCGCGGTACCGAGCCGTGCGTTCGCCCACGTGGTGAAAGAGCTCCCCGGCGCCGCGCCGGTGCTCAGCCTCGTCAAGGGTCTCGATCCCGAGACGGGGGAGAGGCTCTCGACACGCGTCCAGGGCCGTTCGGTCGCCGTCCTCTCCGGCCCGAACATCGCGGAGGAGATCGCGGCGGGTTTGCCGACTGCCGCGGTGGTCGCGAGCGACGACGGCTCGTTCGCCGCGGAGCTCCAGCACGCGCTCAGCTCCAGCCTGTTCCGCGCCTACGTCAACCCGGATGTCGTCGGCGTCGAGCTCTGCGGGGCGGCGAAGAACGTGATCGCGCTCGCCGCCGGGGGCGTCGACGGGCTCGGCCTCGGCGACAACGCGAAGGCCTCGCTCATCGCGCGCGGCCTCGCGGAGATGACGCGCCTGGGCGAGGCGGCGGGCGCAAGACCCGAGACGTTCGCCGGCCTCGCCGGCATCGGCGATCTCGTCGTGAGCTGCTGCAGCGCGAAAACGCGCAACCGTCATGCCGGCGAGCTGATCGCGCAGGGCCTCCCGCCGGAGCGGGCGGTCGCCGAGATCGGCCAGACCGTGGAAGGACTGACGACGGCACCGATCCTGCGCGACCTCTCCCACCGCCTCGGCGTCGAGCTGCCGATCACCGAGGGTGTCTGCGCGGTCGTCGGCGGCCAGAGCCTGACCCAGCTCGCCGCGGGTCTGATGGGCCGCGCACCGACGGAGGAATGACTGGCGCGCCTACGCCTTCGCTAGCCTGCCCGGCATGACTACACGCTCCTTCTCCTTCACGTCCGAATCCGTCACCGAGGGCCATCCGGACAAGATCGCCGACCAGATCTCCGACTCCGTCCTCGACGCCGTCCTCACCGACGACCCGCACGGGCGCGTCGCCTGCGAGACGTTCATCACGACCGGCCTCGTCGTCGTCGGCGGCGAGATCACGACCTCCACCTACGTCGACATCCCCGGACTCGTCCGCGACCGGATCCGCGAGATCGGCTACACACGCGGCAAGTACGGGTTCGACGCCGACACCTGCGGCGTCACGGTCGCGATCGACAACCAGTCTCCCGACATCGCACAGGGAGTGGATAGCTCCTACGAGCAGCAGCACGGCGACGACGACCCGCTCGACCGGGTCGGCGCCGGCGACCAGGGGATGATGTTCGGCTACGCGACGAACGAGACCGAGGAGCTGATGCCGCTGCCGATCATGCTCGCGCACCGGCTCGCCAAGCGGCTCGCCGCCGTCCGCAAGTCGGACGTCCTCCCGTACCTGCGGCCCGACGGGAAGACGCAGGTGACGGTCCGCTACGACGAGGTCGACGGGCGCCGCCGGCCGGTCGAGATCGAGCGCGTCGTAATCTCGACGCAGCATCGCGAGGGCATCGACATCGAGTCCCTCATGAAACCGGACATCGCCGAGGCCGTCCTCGAGCCGATCCTCCCGAAGGATCTCTACGACGCGAAGCGCCTCGAGGAGAAGGGCTTCTTCTACTGCAACCCGACCGGCAAGTTCGTCGTCGGCGGCCCGATGGGCGATGCCGGCCTGACCGGGCGCAAGATCATCGTCGACACGTACGGCGGCGCAGCCCCGCACGGCGGCGGTGCCTTCTCGGGAAAGGATCCGACGAAGGTCGACCGCTCGGCCGCCTACGCGGCGCGCTACGTGGCGAAGAACGTCGTCGCCGCCGGGCTCGCCGACCGCTGCCAGATCCAGGTCGCCTACGCGATCGGCGTCGCGCACCCGATGTCGATCCTCGTCGAGACGTTCGGCACCGAGAACGTCGCGGTCGCGACGATCGAGGAGCTCGTCCGCGAGCACTTCGACCTGCGTCCGGCCGCGATCCTTCGCGACCTCGAGCTACGCCGGCCGATCTACACGAAGACCGCGGCGTACGGCCACTTCGGCCGCGACGACGGCGAGTTCACGTGGGAGCGGACGGACAAGGCCGACGCATTGCGGGCGGCCGCGGGTCTCGGGGCGGCGTCGGCTACGCCGGCCTAGTAACGACCCTCCGGCGTCGAGCACGGGCCGCCGGCGGCCCGTGGCCTCAACCAGAGGGTCTGACGAACAACCCGGCGGCCGCCTTCTCGGAGATCGCGCGCTCGCCGACCTTCTCGATCGCGACCTTGAACTGATCAGCTGCCGGCTCGGCGGCGCGCACGAGAAGGTTGGTCCCCGGCACGAGGCCCTGGTCGTAGAACCAGTGCAGCAGGTCGCCGTCGTGCTCGGCGAGCCGGACGATCGTCGCCCGCGTCCCGGCCGACAGCGTCGCGAGCGGCGCGAGCTCGGCGTTCTCCGCCTGCTCGACTGCGGGATCGACCGGCCAGCCGTGCGGGCAGCGCTGCGGATGGCCGAGCTTGTCGTCGATCCGCTCGATCATCTCGTCGTCGAACGTGTCGCCCATCTCGTCGGCGCGCTCGTGGGACTCGTACGCCGTGTACCCCATGAAGTCGGTGAGGAGCCGCTCGATGATCCGATGCTTGCGGACGACGCGCTCCGCCCGCTCGCGGCCGGAGTGGGTGAGGAGCGCCTCCTTCCGTTCGCCGCGCTCGATCAGCCCTTCTCCCTCGAGGCGTTTCAGCATCTCGCCGGCCGAGGCGCGGGAGACGTGCAGCATCTCGGCGACGCGCGACGCGAGAGGAGGCGCGCCGGCTCCGTGCGGCGTGTACTCCCCGATCGGGAAGGCGAGGAAGTAGATCGTCTCGAGGTACTCGTCGACGGAATGGCCTGCGGCCGGCACGCAGCTATATTGCCGCGCTTCCTGCGTGTAAGGGCGCCCTTACACGGACAGCTAACGTATTCACGATGTCGACAGGGCACATCCTCCTCCTCGGCGCGATCGCCGGAGCGACGATCTTCCTCGGCCTTCCCGCCGCACGGATGCAGAGCCTCGGCCTCAACGCCCGCTCGGGGCTGTCTGCCCTCGCCACCGGGATCCTCGTCTTCCTGCTCTGGGACGTGCTCTCGAACGCCGTCGACCCCATCGAAGCGTCCCTCCACGCGCACCGCTGGGGGCGGTTCTCCGAGCTGAGCGCGCTCGGCGCGATCGGCTTCACAGGCGGGCTGATGAGCCTCGTCTACTACGACGCGTGGATGAAGCGGCGCGCCGACAGGCGTTCGTCCACGCTCGTCGGGCCGGGAGCGGCCGCGGTCGACGAGTTCGTCGAGAGGCGGCGCCTCGACCTGACGAACCCGGCGGTCCGGCTCGCGTTCCTGATCGCGATCGGGATCGGCGTCCACAACTTCGGCGAGGGCCTCGCCATCGGTCAGGCGGCCGCCGCGAGCGAGATCGGGCTCGCCGTGACGCTGATCATCGGCTTCGGGCTGCACAACGCGACCGAGGGCTTCGGCATCTGCGGGCCGCTGAGCGGCGCCGGGATCATGCCGAGCTGGCGGCTGCTCGGGCTCCTGGGGGTGATCGGAGGAGCACCGACGTTCGTCGGCACCGTCGTCGGTCAGGCGTGGGCGAGCGACGCCGTCTCGGTCGTCTTCTTCACCGTGGCCGGCGGCTCGATCCTCTACGTCGTCCGGGAACTGTTCGCGGTCAACCGCAAGTACGGGCACCCGGTGCTCGTCACGTGGCTCCTCGTGGCCGGCATCCTGCTCGGCTTCGCGACCGACTTCGTCGTCACCGCCGCCGGCGTGTAGCGATGGGCGACGAGCAGGCGCTGTCGCTCGTCCGGGGCACCGGCCTCGCTTCGGGAGTTCCCTACGCGTACGCGGCCGGCGTTCCGGCGGGACAGCGGCTCATCATCACCGCGGGCGCGTGTCCGCTCGACGCTGCAGGGGAGATCGTCGCTCCAGGCGACGTCGCCGGGCAGGCGAAGCAGGTCATGGACAACCTCGAGGCCGCTCTGCACGGGGCCGGGGCGAAGCTCTCCGACGTTGCGAAGACGCCCGTCTACGTCGCCACGCAGCGCCGGGAGGATCTCGTCGCCGCGTGGGACGTCGTTCGCGACCGCTTCGGCGATCACGACGCTCCGAGCACGTTGCTCGGAGTCGCCGCGCTCGGCTACCCCGACCAGCTCGTCGAGGTGGAGGCGATCGCCTGCGTGCCCGACGCCGGCTGACGCCCGCGACGCGTGAGATCCGCCAGGCCGCGGGATTTCGGCAGACCCTGGCGGCTCTGGTGGAGCGCTCCCTCGATAGCCCGTCGGGTCGCGGTTAACGTCCGCGCGTGACGCTCGACGACGTCAGCAGCCTCGCGACGCAGCTCGAAGGCGTCGCCGAGAGCCGGCGCGACGGCCTGCTCGACTGGCGGTATCGCGGACGACTCGTCGCGCGGCAGCTCGACGAGACCCACGTCGTCATCCGGGCGGCGTTCGACTTCCGCGACCTTCTGCTGAGGTCGTTCCCGGAGACGTTCTCGGTGCGCGGGCGGTTCGCGAAGCACATGATGATCGTCGCCGACCTCGAGCACGGGAACGCGGATGCGATCGAGGACGCGGTCATCGCCGCCTGGGAGCTTCAGTCCGGCGCGTAGGAGGCTCCGACCAGGGCCGCGGCTACGCTCGCTGCCCGTGTCTCGCCTCGCCTCCGTCTACCCGATCGTCAACGCTCGCTCGCTCGCGCGGCCGTTCACCTACGAGATCGAGGACGAGGTCGGGAAGGGCGCCGTCCTCGCGATCCGCTTCGGCAACGCCCGCCGTCGCGGCGTCGTCGTGGACGCGGACGCGAAGGCGCCGCCGGACGTCGAGCCCGTCGCCGCCGAGCGCGTCCTCGAGACCCTCCCGCCGGCGCTCGTCGACCTCGCGCTCTGGCTCGCCGACTACTACGGCTCGACTCCCGCCCGCGCGCTGGCGCTGATCGCACCGCAGCAGCGCGCCCGCCGCGGCGAGCGGCGGGAGGTCGCGGCGACGGCGGCTCTCCCCGCGGAGCCGGCACCGGCGCATCTTTCGGAGACGCAGGAGCGGGCGCTCGCGCGGATCGAGAGCCTGCTCGCGGCCGGCGGCGGGAACGTCCTCCTCGCCGGCGCGACGGGGAGCGGCAAGACCGAGGTCTACATCCGCGCCTGCGAGGCCGCGCTCGCCGCGGGTCGCGGCGCGATCGTCCTCGTCCCCGAGATCGCCCTCACGCCGCAGACGCTCGGACGGTTCCGCGCCCGCTTCGGCGACGGCGTCGCGCTTCTCCACTCGGGCCTCTCGGAGGCGGAGCGCCGGGACGAGCGGGAGCGGATCGTCGAGGGCCAGGCGTCGGTCGTCGTCGGAGCGCGCTCGGCGGTGTTCGCGCCGCTCGCCTCGCTCGGGGTCATCTGCGTCGACGAGGAGCACGACTCCTCGTACAAGCAGGAGTCGGATCCGCGCTACGACGCGCGCACCGTGGCCGCCAAGCGCGCGGCGCTCGAGGGCGCGGTCGCGGTCTTCGGCTCGGCCACGCCGCGCCCGGAGTCCTGGCACGCACTGGAGCGGCTCGAGCTCGGCGGCCGCATCGCGGCGCCCATGCCGACGGTTCGCGTCGTCGACCTGCGCCACGAGACCGGCTACCCGCTGTCCGCGCCGCTGCTCGCCGAGCTGGGCCGGCTCGCGGAAGGGGGCGGGAAGGCGATCCTCCTCCTCAACCGGCGCGGCCTCGCGCCGGCGCTCCACTGCCGCTCCTGCGGTTCGACGCGGCGCTGCCCGAACTGCGACGTCGCGCTCACGCTGCATCAAGAGGGGCGGCTCCACTGCCACCACTGCGGCGCCCGCGAGCCCGCGGGCGAGACGTGCCCGGCGTGCGGGTCGCCCGAGCTCGCCCGCATCGGAGCGGGCACGCAGCGGCTCGAGCGCGAGCTGGAGCGCCACGTCCCGGAGCTCGAGCGGATCCGGCTCGACGCGGACGCGGTCGCGAAGCCGGAGCAGCTGCGGGACGCGCTCGAGCGCTTCGCCCGCTCCGAGCGCGCCGTCCTCGTCGGCACGCAGATGGTCGCGAAGGGCCACCACTTCACAGGTGTCGAGCTCGCGGCCGTCGTCGACGCGGACACGGGGCTCGGCCTGCCCGACTTCCGCGCCGAGGAGCGGACGTTCCAGCTGCTCACCCAGCTCGCCGGCCGCAGCGGCCGGGACGCGCCCGGCCGGGTCATCGTCCAGACGTTCCAGCCGGAGTCGCGTGCCGTGGAGCACGCCGCGCGCCACGACGTCGCCGGGTTCCTCGCGGGCGAGCTCGAACGCCGGCGCGCGCTCGGCTATCCGCCGTTCCGGCACCTCATCCGCGTCCTCGTCTCGGGGCCCGAGCTCGCCCCGTCGCTCCGCGCGCTCGAGGAGCTGAAGGCGGGCTTGCCGGACTTCGAGCTGCTCGGGCCTGCACCGCTGCTCCGCCTCCGCGGCCGTCATCGCGCCCAGCTCGTCGGTAAGACGGACCGCCCGCGCGCCCTCGCGTCGCGCGCAGCCTCGCTCCTCGCGGCCGCCGCGCCCGCGATGCGCCGCGCCGGCCTCGCGGCCGTCGTCGACGTCGATCCTCAGAGCGTCTAGATTCGCGGGATGGAAGAGGTGACTCGGAACGGCGGTTGCCTGTGCGGCGCCGTCCGCTACGCCGTCCGCGGGGAGCCGTTCCACGTCGGACGCTGTCACTGCGCCGACTGCCGCAAGAGGTCGGGCAGCGCGTACACGATCTACGGCCAGTGGCCGCGGGATGCGTTCGAGCTGACCGGCGAGTACGCCACGTACGACGGGGACAGCTTCTGCCCCCGGTGCGGCTCGCGCTTGTTCGTCCTCGACGAGGAGGCCGTCGAGCTTCAGCTCGGCACGCTCGACGACGCGCCGTTCGAGCTACGGCCCGAGGCGGAGATCTGGATCAAGCGCCGCGAGCCGTGGATGCCGGAGATCGAAGGCGCCTCCCAGTACCGCGAGAACCGGCACTAGCCCGCCTCAGTCGCCGGCGATCCGCTGGAAGAGGAAGAAGTCCCGCCAGTCGTCGTCGATGCGCAGGAACTTGCGCGCGAGCCCGATCCGGTCGAAATCGTTCTTCTCGAGCACCCGCTGGGAAGTGACGTTGTCGACGAGCGTCGCGGCCTCGACGCGGTGCAGGTCGAGCTCGTCGAAGGCGTACCGCACGATCTCTCCGACGGCGCCGGTCGCGAGCCCGCGGCCGTTGCGGGCGCCGTCCACCCAGTAGCCGATCGTGCCGCTCTGGAGGGACTCGCGGACGATGTTGAAGAGGTTGATCGTCCCGGCGATCGCGTCTCCGTCGAGGATCACGAAGGGGTGCGTCTCGCCTTCGAGCTGCAGCTGGAGCCGCTTGCGCTGGCCCTCCGCGGTGAAGAACTCGGGTGGCCGCGCGGGCTCGAACGGCGCGAGGAAGTCCCGGTTCGCCGCGTAGAGCGCGGCGAGCTCCTCGCCGTCCTCCGGCCGCAGCGGCCGGATCACCGCAGGGCTGCCTCGCGGGCGGGCGGGAAGCGCTCGAGGATCCAGGCCTCATCCAGCGGGTCCCGCACATACGGGCGGCCGTTGACCCGGACGAAGTTGCGCGTGCGCGGATCCATGGGGAGTTGCGCCTCGGCCGGGAAGTTCCTGTTGTGGCCCTCGATGAGCTCGTTCACCGCAGTGAAGTTCCAGCTGCCCGCGAGCTCGCACCAGGCGTCCGCGAACTCCCCGGCCTCAACGAGCTGCTCGGCGAGCTCCCTCCACGCCTCGCGGAGCCGGCGCTCGTGCTGGTCGACCGCGTCCTCGATCGCGCGCAGCCTGCGCATCCAGATCGTCGGCCCGTCGAGCGCGCGAACCGCCGAATCGGCATCGGGCCGGAAGTTGCGCAGCCGTTGCGGGAGCGGCCTTCCGCGCACCGGGCTCGTCTCGAGATCGGCCTCGAGCGCCTCCCGCTCACGGCGCTCGCGCGGCGTCTCCGGCCGCGTCGCGCCCTGGCCCATGATCTCCTGCAGCGTCTTGGGATCCATCGCCGCGAGGGTACAGTCCGGCGAAATGGCGGAGATCGAGGGACAGGTCAAGGACGAGCAGCTCGACCCGGAGCAGGAGGCGCGACGCCGGCTGGCGCTCGCGCAGATCCGCCAGTACCCGGACGCCGCGTTGAAGATGCCCGCCCGGCCGGTCGAGGAATTCGACGACGACCTGCGGCGCCTCGCCGACCGGATGAAGCAGCTCATGGCCGACGCCAACGGGATCGGGCTCGCCGCCACGCAGGTCGGCGTCCTGAAGCGCCTGTTCGTCTTCCAGGCGAGCGAGGACGAGACCGTGGCGCTCGCGAATCCGGAGATCGTGGAGCGCAGCGAGGAGGCGACCGTCGAGGACGAGGGCTGCCTCTCGATCCAGGGCGTGCTTCTCCCGGTCGAGCGGTCGGCGACGATCGCGATCCGCGGACAGGACGAGCACGGCGCCGAGGTGCGGTACGAGCTCGAGGAGCCGTACTCGCGGGTCGCCCAGCACGAGTTCGACCATCTGGACGGCGTCCTGATCCTCGACCGGACGACGCCGGAGGCGCGGCGCGAGGCGCTCGCGGCCCTGCGCCCTCGCATCGTCATCGGCTAGTGGCCCGCATCGCGGTCGCCGCGAGCGCGCCGTTCGGCGCGGACGTGCTGGAGCGGCTCGCCGCGGACCACGACGTCGTGCGGCTATTGACGCGTCCCGACAAGGCAAAGGGCCGCGGCCGCCGCGTCGGCGCGACCGCCGCGAAGGAAACCGCCGGGCGGCTCGGGATTCCCGTCGCGCAGCCGGCGAGGCTCGACGAGGACGTCGAGCTCGGCGCGGACACGGTCGTCGTCTGCGCGTACGGGCTGCTCGTCCCGAACGTCCTCCTCGAGCGTGCGCTGTGGCTCAACGTCCACCCGTCGCTGCTACCGCGCTGGCGCGGCGCCGCGCCGGTCGAGCGCGCGATCATGGCCGGAGATGAGCAGACGGGCGTCACGATCCACCGGACGGTGGAGGCGCTCGACGCCGGGCCGGTGGCGGCGGAGCGCGCTTTCCCCATCGGGCCGGACGACGACGCCGGCGCCGTCTACGCGCGCGCGGCCGCGGCAGCCGCCGAGCTCCTCCACGACGTGCTCGCGCAGGACGAGCCGCGCTTCGAGCCGCAGCCCGAGGAGGGCGTCACCTACGCGGAGAAGATCGGGCCGGCCGACCGCGAGCTCGACCCGGACGCGCCCGCGCAGGAGCTCGTGAACCGCGTCCGCGCGCTCTCTCCGCACATCGGGGCGCGTCTCGGCAACCTCATCGTCTGGCGGGCGCGGGTGGGGGAGGACGGAGCGTTCGAGCCGGTCGAGGTGCAGCCCGCCGGCGGCCGTCGCATGTCCTACGACGCGTATCTGCGAGGCCGCAGATGACCTGGTGGCACGCCGTCGTCGAGTCGGAGCACAAGATCCAGAATCCGACGAGCGCCGAGAAGATCCGGCTCCTCGGCGAGCGGCTCGGGCTCGGGCCGCAGTCGCACGTCCTCGACGTCGCCTCGGGCCGCAGCGGGCCGGCGATCGTGCTTGCGCAGGAGTTCGGGTGCCGGGTCACCTGTGTCGAGCGCGCACCGGAGTTCCTGGCCGCCGCGCGGGATCGCGTCGGGGAGGCGGAGCTCGAGGATCGGATCGAGCTCGTCGAGGCCGACGCCGCAACGTTCGAGGTCGGGAGCTACGACGCCGCGCTTTGCCTCGGTGCGACGTTCGTCTACGGCGGGCTCGTCTCCACGCTCGAGCGCCTCCGGGCGGCGGCGCCGCTCCTCGGGGTTGGCGAGCCGTACTGGCGCAGCTGGCCGTTGCCGCCCGAGCCCGAGTCGACCGCAGCCAAGCGGACCGACGAAGAGGACTGGCTGCCGCTCGCGGAGACCGTCGAGCGTGCGGAGTCGACCGGCGTGCGCGTCGTCTCCCTCATCGCGTCGTCCGAAGACGACTGGGATCGCTACGAGTCGCTGCAGTGGCAGACGCTCGAGCGCTGGCTCGAGGCGAATCCTGGCCACCCACAGGCGCAGGAGTTCCGCGCCCGCGGGGCCGCCGACCGCGACCGCTACCTGCGCTGGGAGCGGGCCGTGATGGGCTGGGCGATCTTCGTCTGCCGCTCGTGATCAGCCCGGCGCGCCGGGCCGCGTACGAGGTGCTCCTGCGCGTCTTCGAGCAGGACGCCTACGCCGACCGCGCCTTCCGTAGTGCCGCCGAGGGGCTGGACGAGCGGGAGCGGGCATTCGCGCAACGGCTCGCCTATGGCTCGGTACAGCGGGTGCGAACCCTCGACCATGCGATCGAGACGCTCGGACGGCGGCCGGTGCGGAAGCTCGACCCGCCCGTCCGCGCGGCGCTCCGGCTCGGCGCGTATCAGCTCGGCTACACGGACACGGCGCCGCACGCGGCGGTGAACGAGTCCGTCGAGCTCGTGCGCCGGGCGCGCCTCGGGCGGGCGGTGCCGTTCACGAACGCCGTCCTGCGACGCCTCGGCGACGGAATCCGCCCTCTCCTCGATGCGCTGCCCGACGGGCCGCTGAAGGAGTCGTACCCGGACTGGATCCACGAGACGTTCGTCCGCGTGCTCGGCGCGAACGGCGCGCTCGAGCTCATGCGCGCGATGAACGAGCCGCTCGAGACCGTCGTCCGGCTCGTGCGCGGCGAGCCGCCGCCCGGGGCCGAGGCGACGGACGTGCCCGGCGCATACCGTGTCGAGCGCGTGGACGGGGTGCTCGTGGCGGAGGGGAGGATCTGGCCGCAGAGCCGCGGCTCGCAGCTCGCCGGGCTCTGCATGGGCTCGCGGGACGGAGAGCGCGTGCTCGACCTGTGCGCCGCGCCGGGCGGCAAGACCGGACAGCTGCGCGGCGACGTGACGGCCGTCGAGGTCGACCCCGCCCGCGCGCGCGAGCTGCGGGAGAACCTCACGACGATGGGACGTGCCGGGGTCGACGTCGTCGAGGCCGACGGAACCGCACTGCCGCGGGAGCTCGACGGCTTCGACCACGCGCTCGTCGATGCCCCGTGCTCGGGCCTCGGCGTCCTCGCCCAGCGACCCGACCTCCGCTGGCGTGCAACGCCGCTGCGGGAGCTCCAACTCGCGCTCCTCCGCTCCGCTGCCGAGCGCGTCCGGCCCGGCGGGACGATCGTCTACTCCGTCTGCACGCTCGACCCGGACGAGTGCGAGGCGGTCGTCGACGCCAGCGGCCTGCGGATCCTGCCGCTCGCCGATGAGTGGCCGGCGTTCGCCCATCCGTCGCGCCCCGAGTTCCTCCTCACGCTCCCGCACGTCCACGGCACGAGCGGGTTCTTCGTGGCGCGGCTCGCGCATGAATGAAGCCGTTTAGGGTACGGCCGATCACTGGGGTCCCTACGTTCAGGGGAGAAGGGGGAGAAAGCCTGTGAAACGATTCGCTGCGCTCTTCGCGCTCTCTGCTGCGGCGGCCGTCTCGCTGCTTCCCGCGAGTAGCTCGGCTTCCGCCGGGTCAGGACCGAGCCTGAGCGGCGCGTCGACGACTTGCAAGATCGGACTGCCGCTGTGCACCGACCCGTCGGAGCCGATCAACGACCTCGCCGGAGGGCCGTACGTCGGGCACGACGAGCCCTCGATCCTGTTCTACGACCGACGGCCGGGTTCCGGGAACGACGTCACCTACGGCATCCGGCTGCCCAAGGACCCGCCGACGATGCCGACGCAGGACAGCACCAACGGCGTCTACTGGGCATTTCAGCAGCGTGCTGCCTACTGGTTCGGGATGATCATGTGCGACACGCAGTCCTCTCCGGAGTTCCAGCACGACTCGTGCACGCCGGACAGCGACGGCAACATCTTCGACAGCACCGACCCGAACAGCCCGCGCTACATCGGGAAGGCACCGGGAAACGCCTACATGGAGCTGCAGTTCTATCCACCCGGCTGGGTGCCGCAGTTCACCGGCTTCGACTGTCCGGGCACGAAGTGGTGCGTCTCGCTGACGATCGACAGCCTCAACATCGACCAGAACAACGGCGTCCCGAACAACGCCGCATGCGGAAACCTGGTCGGCCTCGAGCCCGTGAACTGGGCCTATCTCACGTTGAACGGCACGCCGCATGCGCCGCCCGACCCGATCTCGCTCGTCACGAATCCGGACACCGGCAACCCGAACCCGGATACCGACCTGCAGATGGACGGCGGTGACCGGCTGCGGCTGCACATGTTCGACACGCCGCAGGGATTCCGGGTGGTGCTCGACGACCTCACGAGCGGTCAGACCGGCTCGATGACGGCGAGCGCCGCGAACGGCTTCCAGCAGATCCTGTTCCAGCCCGACTCGGGCACCTGCAACGAGGCGCCGTACTCGTTCCATCCGGAGTTCTCGACCTCGACCAAGGCGACGCGCTCGTCGTGGGCGGCCCACACGTACAACGTGGCTGGCTCCGACGAGATCGGGCACTTCGAGTACTGCGACGTCGTGGCTGCGAACTTCACGTGCGCCGCGTCGTCGACCGATCCCGGCGAGCCCGAGGGCCTCGAAGACTTCCCGTGCTTCGACGCCTCGTTCTCGTCGCTCGTGCCGGTGAACGGCTGCATATCGATCTTCGGCGACCTCGACTTCGACGGCCCGGCGTACTCGTCGGCTGCGTGGGCGGGAAACGGAACGCCGGCTCACGACGCCGCGTCCGACCCCGAGCCGATCCAGTTCACGACGCCGACGATCGGTGGCGACAACACGCCGTTCTCGCACGTGGCCTTCGAGACGGACACGCCGAGCTTCGAGACCGAATGCAACATCGACACCGGAGACGGCTGCACCGGGCAACCGGTGGAGGCGCAGTTCTATCCGATCTACACCGCCGGCCATCTCGTCGGCGGCGGCTCGTTCGGCCGGCCCGGACCGCGCAACCCGTGCGTCTGGCAGTTCGGGGGGCCGGGCTACACCGGAACCACCAATGCGTTCGGTGGAACGGCGAACGCGGAGTACGGAGCGCCGTTCCCCGCGGCCTTCCCGGATCCGGGTCCATCGGTCGACGTCGCTTTCACGACCGTGCACAGGGATCTGAGCGGGAACCCCTGCGCCAAGTAGACGCTCGACCCGAGCGGAGGGCCGCCTCGTGCGGTCCTCCGCACGGCCCCCGCGTACGATCGCCCCGATGAGCTGGCGCGATTGGGTCCGGACCCTCGAGGTCGAGCCGTCGCTCTACGCCGCGGACTTCACCCGCCTCGGCGAGCAGGTCGACGCGCTGCTCGGCGCCGGATGCCGCGTCTTCCACTTCGACGTCGGCGACGGGCACTTCGTCGAGCCCGTGACGATCGGCCCGGTCGTCCTCGAGTCGATCGCCCCGCTCGTGCACGCCGCGGGCGGCGTGCTCGACTGCCACCTCATGGTCGACAACCCGCTGCGGCACTTCCCGCAGATCGCCCGCGCGGGCGGCGACAGCGCCACCTTCCACTACGAGGTCGTCGACGATGTTCCCGCCACGATTGCCGCCGCCCGCGAGCACGGGCTGCAGGCCGGCGTCGCGTTCAATCCCGAGAGCAAGCCGGAGGACGTGGCTGCCGTGGCGCGTGATGCGGACCTCGTGCTCTGCATGAGCATCCATCCCGGCTACAGCGGCCAGAAGTTCAGGCCCGACGCGCTCGACCGCATCGGGCGGCTGCGTGCGGCCCTCCCCGAGAGCGTCCACGTCCAGGTCGACGGCGGGATCGACCACGAGACGATAGGGCCGGCGCATGCGGCCGGCGCGTCGCTCCTCGTCGCCGGCTCGGCGGTGTTCGGCGGGGAGGACGTCGCCGGCGCGTACCGGCGGCTCGTCCAGGACGTCGAGTGAGCCACTTCCAGCGGGCGCTGGAGCTCGCCGAGCGCGGCAGGGGCAAGACCGGCGACCATCCCCTCGTCGGCGCCGTCGTCGTACGCGAGGGCGAGGTCGCCGGCGAAGGGTGGTACGAGTACGAGGGCGTCCGCCACGCCGAGGTCATCGCGCTCGAGCAGGCGGGGAACTCGGCTCGCGGGGCGACGCTCTACGTGACGCTCGAGCCGTGCTCCCACCGCGGCCGGACGCCTCCCTGCGCGGACGCGGTGGTCGCCGCGGGGGTGGAACGGGTCGTCGTCGGCGCGCGCGACCCGAATCCGGCTGTCGACGGCCGCGGCCTCGAGCGCCTCCGCTCCGCCGGGATCGCCGTCGAGCTCCTCGACGATCTCGCTGCGCGCCGGCAGAACGAGGTCTGGCGCGTCTGGAAGTCGCTCGGCCGGCCCTTCGTCACCTACAAGGCGGCGATCACGCTCGACGGCCGCGTCGCGGTGCCGGGCCGGCGCTGGGTGTCCGGCGAGGAGTCGCGCCGGCGGGTGCACGAGCTCCGCGCGGGGTCCGATGCGGTCGCCGTCGGAATGGGGACGGTCAGGGCCGATGCGCCGCGTCTCGACGCGCGTGACGTGGGTGCCGTCCGGCAACCCCGGCGGCTCGCATTCGGGCACGGCCCGCTCCCGGAAGGGTCGGAGCTCGAGCTGCGCAGCGGATCGCTCGAGGACGAGCTCCGAGAGCTGGCGGCCGAAGGGGTGCAGTCGCTCCTCCTCGAAGGCGGGCCGACGCTCGCGACGGCGTTTCTCCGGGCCGGCCTCGTCGACAAGCTTCTCCTCTTCGTCGCTCCTGTCCTCGCCGGGGAAGGCCCGCTCGTGCTCGGCGACCTCGCTGGGCCGCTCGCGCTGCTCCACCTGCATGCGCAGCCCGTTGGTGAGGACGTGGTGCTCGAGGCATACCTCCGCGAGCCGTAACCTTTGGGGCATGTTCACGGGCATCGTCCGCGAGGTGGGAGCGGTCGCCTCCTTCGACGGGTCGCGGCTCGTCGTCGAGGCGCCCGAGACCGCGGCCGGCGCGGACGTCGGCGACTCCGTCTCCGTGGCCGGCGTCTGCCTCACCGTCGTCGAGCAGCGAGAGGGGAGGCTCGCCTTCGACGTCGTCCCCGAGACGCTCGACCGCACGGCGCTCGGCGGCCTCGCGCCGGGCCGCGCCGTCAACCTCGAGCTTTCGCTTCGGGTCGGCGACCGCCTCGGCGGACACGTCGTGCAGGGACACGTCGACGCCGTCGGCCGCGTCCGCTCGGTCACGCCCGAAGGGGACGGGCGCCGGGTCTGGGTGGACGCGCCGAAAGGCGTGCTCACGTACTGCCTCGAGAAAGGCTCGATCGCGGTCGAAGGCGTCTCGCTGACCGTCGCGGCGCTCGACGACGACGGCTTCGAGGTCGCGCTGATCCCGCACACGCTCGACGTCACGACGCTGGGCAGGCTCGCGAGCGGTGACGAGGTCAACCTCGAGGCCGACGTGCTCGGGAAGGTTGTCGAGCGCCTCGTCGCGGCGAGGCTGCCGTGAGCTCCGCCGTCACGCCGTTCGCGTCGATCGAGGAGGTGGTCGAGGACATCCGGAACGGGAAGATGGTCGTCGTCGTCGACGATCCGGAGCGCGAGAACGAGGGCGACCTCGTCGTGGCCGCGCAGTTCGCGACTTCCGAGGCGGTCAACTTCATGGCGACCCACGCGCGCGGGCTCATCTGTCTCTGCCTCAGGGGTGAGCGCTGCGAGGAGCTCGGCCTCCCGCAGATGACGCACCGCAACGAGGCCCGTCTCGGCACGGCGTTCACCGTCTCGGTCGAGGCGCGGGAGGGCGTGACGACCGGCATCTCCGCGGCAGATCGCTCGCACACGATCCACGTCGCGATCGACCCCGGCTCGACCGCGCACGACCTCGTCCAGCCCGGGCACGTCTTCCCGCTCCGCGCGCGCGACGGCGGCGTCCTCGTCCGCGCCGGGCAGACCGAGGCCGCGGTCGACCTCGCGCGGCTCGCAGGGCTCGTTCCCGCCGGCGTCGTGTGCGAGATCATGAACGAGGACGGGACGATGGCCCGCGTGCCGGACCTCGTGCCGTACTGCGAGCGGCACGGGCTGCGGATGATCACCGTCGCCGACCTGATCGAGTACCGGCGCCGCACGGAGAAGCTCGTCGAGCGCGTCGTGTCCGTGCAGCTGCCGACGGAGTTCGGTGCTTTCGCCGCGATCGCGTTCCGGGAGACGCTCACCGGTCGAGAGCACGTCGCGCTCGTCATGGGCGAGGTCGGTGAGGACGTGCTCGTTCGCGTCCATTCCGAGTGTCTCACCGGCGACGTCTTCCACTCGCTCCGCTGCGACTGCGGCGAGCAGCTCGAGGCGGCGCTCGGCGCGATCGCCGCCGAGGGCCGGGGCGTTCTCCTCTACATGGCCCAGGAGGGGCGCGGGATCGGCCTGCTCAACAAGCTCAAGGCGTACGAGCTGCAGGAGCAGGGGCTCGACACGGTCGACGCCAACCTCGCGCTCGGGTTCGCTGCCGACGAGCGCGAGTGGGGGATCGGCAACCAGATCCTCGCCGACCTCGGGATCACGACGATGCGGCTGCTCACGAACAACCCGAAGAAGGTCTCCGGCGTCGAGGCGTACGGGCTGAAGGTGACCGAGCAGGTGCCGATCGAGATGCCGCCGCATCCGGAGAACGTTCGCTATCTGGCCGCCAAGCGGGATAAGCTCGGACACAAGCTGCACCACCAGGATCTGAAGTTCGAGTCGGAGGGCGAATGAGCGCGACTGGGGGTTTCTGGCCGGGCGAGGCACCGGCTGCCGAGCACGAGGACGCACCGGAGGCGGAGGCCGCTGTCGCGGAGCCTCTCGGCTGGCCGCAGCCACGCGTGGAGGCGACCGAGGACGAGCCGGAGGCCGAGGCGGCGTCCGAATCCGCAGCCGCTGCCGCTGCCGTGCCGGTGCCCGAGTCGGAGCCGGAGGCCGAGGAGGAAGTGCACGAGCCGGAGCCGGAAGCGGCGCCGGCCGGGCACATCCCCGGCGAGCTCGACATCCCCGACGGCGTCGCCGTGCTCGAAGGTTCCCCCTCGGGAGCCGATCGGACGGTCGGCGTCGTCGTCGCCCGCTTCAACGGCGAGATCTCGAACCGGCTCCTCGAGTCGGCTCTGGAGGCGCTCGGTGACGCCGGCGTGTCCGAGGAGCGGATCACCGTGATGCCGGTGCCCGGTGCCTTCGAGCTTCCCATCGGCGCGATGGCGCTCGCGAAGACGCGCCGCTACTCGTGCGTCGTGGCCCTCGGCTGCGTCGTCCGCGGTGAGACGGCGCACTTCGACTACGTCGCGGGGGAAGCGGCCTCGGGGCTCCAGCTCGCGGGGCTCGAGACGGGCGTGCCGGTGGCGTTCGGCGTCCTCACGGTGGACACCGCCGACCAGGCGGAGGCCAGGGTGGACAAGGGAGCCGACGCAGCCCGTGCCGCGCTGGAGATGGCCGACCTGTTCTCGCAGGTCCGCGAGCAAGCGAAGTCCGGCTAGCCCGCAGGCCCTCCTACCCTCCTCCGGAGCCAGGTCCCGAGAGGCCACGTCTCGGTGCCAGGCACGCGGACGTGTCCCGTCAAGACAGGAGTGGAGCGGAATCCCGCTTTCCGCGGCGAGCCGCCGGCCGAACGGGCCATGTCCCCGTGCCGGGCACCAGGACATGGCTCGCGGAGACGGTTCGGACGGAGGCGGAGGAGCCCGCGGCTACACTTCTCCGTCGATGTCCAAGGTGTGCGCGATCTGTGGAAAGAAGCCCGGCTTCGGCCATCACCGGAGCCACTCGATGGTCGCCACGAACCGGCGCTTCGAGCCGAACCTGCAGCGGGTTCGCGTCCTGCTCGGCGGGAAGGCCACGCGGGCCTACGTCTGTACGCGCTGCCTCAAGGCCGGCAAGGTCCAGAAGGCCCTCTAGCCCGAGCCGCGTCGCCCGAAGCGCAGGGCGCGTCCGGCCCCGCGTGCAAGCGGGTCGGGACGGCGGTTCTCCGCGCCCTTGATCCCCACGCGGCCGCCGGCGTCCGCGCACGGCTCGTCGTCGAACCGCGGCACGACGTGGAGATGCGCATGCATCCGCGGGACGACGTCGTCGCCGCGCGGGAACGGCGACCAGTAGAGCCCGTAGCCGTCCGGCGCCAGCCGCTCGTCCCAGACCGCCTTCGCCCGGAGGAGAAGGTCGTGCGTCGCGGCCCACTCCTCGTCGCTGAGGTCGAACGGCGACGCCTTGTGCGCGATCGGCACGATCACGCCGCTGCCGGGAAGGACGTCCGGCGGGTCGCGCGGATCTCGCGTCGACGCGTACATGCAGTGCGCGTTCTCGAGGAAGATTTCGGCGGAGTTCCGCAGGCCGTCGCGGTCGCAGAAGACGCAGCCGTCACTCATCCGCCGGCATGGGCAGCCGGACGAAGAACGGCTCGCCACGTTGCGACTGCGTCCTGGCCATCGCCGCGAACGTGCCTTCGTCCAGGTACTCGACGATGTCGGGCGAGGCGTGAACGCCGACCATCACGTAGCGGAGGGGCTCGTCGCCGCGGTTCATGACCGTGTGCGCACCCTCCGGCCCGGGAGAGAAGTGGGCGACGGCTCCGGGCGGGAGCTGGCGTTCGCCCTCCGGTGTGCGCAGCGTCCCGGTGCCGCTCAGCACGATCAGATACTCCTCGGTGCCGTGGTGCAGGTGGTAGGGCATGCCGTCGGAGCCGGGCGGCAGCTCCCAGACCGCGGCGGCCAGCGGCCAACCGGGCTCACGTACGAGACGCTGCCCACGCACCCCGTCCCCGAGGTCCGGCAGCTCGGCGAAGACGTTGTCGCCGTACTCCTCGCTCACCGGCCGAGCATATTCGGCGCAACCGCAGCCCGCGCTGCACGGTCCAAACCACGATGGAGGCGGGACACGCGCTTTCCTCTCCTCTCGGGCGGATCACGATCTCGAGCGAGGCGATCGCGCAGATCGTCGCGGAGACCGCGCTCGAGTGCTACGGCGTGGTCGGGATGAGAAGCTCGCTGCGCGGGCAGCTCGCCCGTGCGCGCGGCCGCCCGCGGGGGATCGAGATCGGGCGACACGAAGGCGGTGAGGTGACCGTCGATCTCCACGTCGTCGTCGAGTACGGCCTGAACCTCGCCGAGGTCGCCTCGAGCGTCCGCAACCGCGTCGCGTACGAGGTCGAGCGGCTCACCGGGCTGCCGGTTCGCGCGGTCGAGGTGCACGTCGACGACGTGCGAACCGGCCGGAAGTGACCGCCGAGCGAGATCTCGAGGTCGTTCGCGGCCTCGTCGGGGCGGCGCTGGCCTCGCTCGAGGCGAGCCGCGGCCGCATCGACGACCTCAACGTCTATCCCGTTCCCGACGGCGACACGGGAACGAACCTGACCCTGACCGTGCGGGCCGTCGCGGACGCGCTCGCAACGGCGGACGCAGACGAGCGTCCTGCGCTCGCACGCGCGGCGGCGCGGGCGGCGCTGATGGGCGCGCGCGGCAACTCCGGGGTCATCCTCTCCCAGATCGTGCGCGGCGCCGCCGACGTCCTGGCCGAGTCGACGGACGGGATCGACCCGCGGCTCACCGCCCGCGCGCTGCGCGGAGCCTCGGACGCCGCGTACCGCGCCGTGCGGCGACCGGTCGAGGGGACGATGCTCTCGGTCATCCGCGAGCTCGCCGAGGAGGCGGAACGGCGCGCGCAGGAACCCGAGTCCCTCGGCGATTTCCTCGTCGAGCTCGTGCGCCACGGCGAGGGGGCCGTGGCCCGCACGCCCGAGCAGCTCGATGTCCTCCGGGAAGCGGGCGTCGTCGACGCCGGCGGCGCCGGCCTCGTCGAGCTCGTCCGCGGCCTGGCGAGCGCGGTCACCGGCGACGCGCTGCCCGCTGCACCGGCCGCGACCGCGCCGACCGGCGTGGACGCGATCCATCTCGAGCCGTCGCGCTTCCGCTACTGCACCGTCTTCGTCGTGGAGGGGGACGCGCTCGATCGCGACGACCTCGAGGCGCAACTCGAGCGGCTCGGCGACTCCCTCGTCGTCGTCGGCGACGAGACGGCGCTCAAGGTGCACGTCCACACCGACGACCCGGGCGCCGCGCTCTCCCTCGGCACCGGCGCGGGGACGATCGACGGCGTCGAGATCGCGAATATGCACGAGCAGCAGGAGCGGCGCGAGCGGCGCCTCTCGCTCGTCCCTGCCAGACGCGCGAAGGCCGGTGTCGTCGCGGTCGTCGCGGGGGAGGGGAACCGGCGTCTGTTCGAGACGCTCGCCGAGCCGGTCGGGACGATTCGCGTCGTCGCGGGCGGGCAGACCGCCAACCCGTCGACGGCGGAGCTCGTCGCCGCGATCGACGCGTTGGACGCCGACGAGGCGATCCTCCTGCCGAACAACGCGAACGTGCGGCTCGCGGCGGAGCACGCGGCGCAGCACGCGGAGCGCCCTGTGGGGGTCGTGCCGACGGAGTCGATCCCCGCCGGCCTGGCGGCGCTCGTTGCGTATGACGGCACGCGCACCGCCGCGGAGAACGCCGCCGAGATGGCCGACGTCGCAGCGGCCGTCGCCACCGGCGAGATCACCCGCGCCTCGCGCGACGTCGCGCTGAACGGGCTCGCGATCCGGCGCGGCGACTGGCTCGCCCTGGCGGACGGCGAGCCGGTCGCGGGGGGAGAGGACCTCGAGAGCGTCGTCGCGTCCCTCGTCGACCGGCTCCTCGCACAGCCGCGCGCGCTGCTCACGCTCCTCACCGGCGCGGAGCCGCCGCCGCTCGACGGCCTCCTCGAGCGGTTAACCGCGGCGCACCCCGAGCTCGAGGTCGAGGTGCACGAAGGGGGCCAGCCCCTCTACCCCCTTTTGCTCGGAGCGGAATAGGCTTGGAACGGATGCGTCCCGTGCGGATCGTGCTCGTGGAGGACAACGAGGTGTTCCGCGACGCGCTCGAGCTCCTGCTGGGGATGCGATCCGACGTCCAGATCGTCGCGGCGGTCGGGGACGGCGCCGCCGCCGTCTCGGCTGCGGTCGAGCATCACCCGGACGTCATGCTGATGGACTACCGGATGCCTGCGCTCGACGGGATCCAGGCGACGGCGCAGGTGGTCGCGGCGATGCCCGACGTGGCGGTCGTCGCGCTGACGGCGTCCGCCGACGCCGCGGAGCGCGAGGCGCTCGTCGAGGCCGGAGCGGTCGCCTGCCTGGCGAAGGATCAGGAGCTCGACGAGATCGTCGCCGCCATCCTGGACGCCGCCGCAGCCACCGCCGGGTGAGGCTGACCGCCGAGAACACGGCGATCGTCCTCGACTCGACCGCCGATCTGCCGGATGCGGCCGAGCAGTTCCCGAGCTGGCGCCTCGTGCCGCTCTACGTCCGGTTCGGCGACGAGAGCCTGCGCGACGGCGTCGACATCGACTCCGCACGCTTCTACGAGCGCCTGCGCTCGGAAAGCGTCTTCCCGACGACGTCGCAGCCGACGCCGGGCGACTTCCTCGCCTGCTACTCGGAGCTGGGGGCGTACGAGCGAGTCCTCTCGCTTCACGTCTCGTCGCGCGTCTCCGGCACCTTCGCGAGCGCGGAGGCCGCCGCGGCCGAGCTCGGCGACGGGCGCGTGCGAGCAGTAGATACGGAGACGGCGTCCGCGTCGATCGGGATGCTCGCGCTCGCGATCCAGCGGCGCCTCGAGCGCGGAACGACCGACGAGGAGGTGGACGTGCTCGTCGAGCGCTACCGGCGCGAGCGCGGGCTCCTCTTCACGGTCGACACGCTCGAGTTCCTCGCGCGCGGCGGCCGCATCGGCAAGGCGGCGGCGTTCGCCGGGACGCTGCTGCACGTCAAGCCGATCCTCTCGATCCGGGACGGCGAGGTCGTCCCCGTGAAGCGGGTGCGCGGCGAGCGCAATGCGTTCGCCGAGCTGGCGGCGGCGCTCGAGACCGAGACGCACGACGAGCCTGCGTTCCGGCTCGGCATCGCGCACGCGGCGGTGCCGGAGCGTGCGGCCGAGCTCGAGGCGCTCGTCCGCGACCGGCGGCCGAACGCGGAGCTCGAGCTCGTCGTGACCCTCGGAGCCGTGATCGGCGCGCACGCCGGCCCCGGGACGCTCGCCCTGTTCTGGTTCCGCGATGGCGACTAGCCGCATCTGGATCGGCGGCGGGACGGGAGGCGGCAAGTCGACCACCGCCCGGGCGCTCGCGGTCGACCACGGGCTCAGGCGCTTCGCGATCGACGCGTTCTGGTACGCGTACGACGAGCGCTGGGGCGGGCCGCGCAAGTCGCTGGACGAGCAGTGGCTCGAGACCCCGCCCGAGGTGCAGGCGGCCGAGTTCGAGGAGATCTCGCGCCGGATGATGCGCTTCGCGCTCGACGACCTCGCCGAGCTGCCGGATGCGCCGACGGTCGTGGAGGGGCCGCAGATCCTTCCGGACCTCGTTCCGCCGGGCGAGCAGGCCGTCTTCCTCGACCCGACGCCGGAGTGGCAGCGAACCGTCCTCTCGGGCCGGTCGATGCCGAGCGACCCCGAGCGCGCGCTCGGGAATCGCCTCGTCAAGGATCGCCTCTACGCCGATCGGGTCGCGGCGCTCGCGCGGGAGCACGGCTTCCCCGTCCTCGTGATGGACGGAAACCGCGAGCTCGCCGCCGAGGTCGAGGCGCTGCTCGAGATCCCGGACAACGCGGGTGGCCTGGCGGCGATCCGGCGCTGGGAGAACGAGGTTGCGGCGGCCAACATCCGCGCCTGGCTCTCCTCTCCGGAGGCGCCGGGCGAGTACGGCCGCTATCCGTTCGCGTGCGAGTGCGGCTCGTTCGGCTGCGACGAGCTCCTGGAGCTGACGATCGAGGAGTTCGGCGCGGCGCCGCGCGTCCTGGTGCACCACTGACGTCCGGTCCGCGCAGGATACTCCGTAGCGCCCGGTGCCTCGGACGATGACAGCCGCCCGTCGACAGACGGCCTTCGCAGGCCTGGACCAGCCAAGCGCCTGGCCGCCGACGCCGCGGGCGCTCCGCCCCGAACGTCTCGAGCTCGGTCTCGACTCGTTGCCGGGAGTCGCGGCGGCGACGCAGCGGAGGCTCGGGAAGCTCGGCCTCGCTACGGTGCGCGACCTCCTCGAGCACCGGCCGCGCCGGTACGAGACTGCTGCGGACGAAGTTGCGATCGCTGCACTCCGGCAGGGCGACGAGGTCGTGGTGACCGGTCGGGTGCTCAACGTCGAGAAGCGCCCCATGCGCGGGCGGCGGCGGACGCGGATCGTGGCGCGGGTCGACGACGGCACCGCCGTCGTCAGCGTGACGTGGTTCAACCAGCCCTGGCTCGCCGACCGCCTCAAGCCGGGAACGGAGGTCCGGCTGCGCGGCAAGCTCGGACGCTTCGGCTTCGAGCCGCGCTCCTACGACCTCGGAGAGACGCGGGCGACCGCCGACTTCGCTCCCGTCTATCCGGCCGCGGAGGAGATTGCGGCCGCGACGGTGCGGCGGGTGGTGGACGCCGCACTCCCGCTCGCCCTCCATCTCCCGGATCCGCTCCCCGCCGAGCTCCGGCAGCGCGAGGGGCTCGCGCTGAAGCGGGACGCCCTGGCGGCGGTGCACCGGCCGCGGAACCTCGAGGAGGCGGAGAGGGGCCGGCAGCGGCTCGCGTTCGAGGAGCTGCTCGTCCTCCAGATCGGCATCGCGCGCCGCGCGGCGGAACGGGAGCGGACGCTCGCGCCGGGCCTCGGCGAGGCGGGCGAGCTCGCCCGCCGCTACCGCGAAGCGCTGCCGTTCGCGCTGACGCCGTACCAGGAGCAGGCGATCCGCGAGATCGACGGCGACCTCGCGCGCACCGTCCCGATGCAGCGGCTCCTGCAGGGCGACGTCGGCTCCGGCAAGACCGTCGTCGCGCTCTACGCGCTCCTGCGCGCCGTGGAGCACGGCCGCCAGGGTGCGCTCATGGCTCCCACCGAAACCCTCGCTGAGCAGCACTTTTCCACGATCGCCGACCTTTGCTTCGAGCTCGGAGTGAGCTGCGCGCTCCTGACGAGCTCGTCCCGGAAGCGCGACCGGGAGGCCGCCCTCGGCGCCGACGTCGTCGTCGGCACGCACGCCCTGATCCAGGAAGGCTTCGAGCTGCGCGACCTCGCGGTCGCGGTGGTCGACGAACAGCACCGCTTCGGCGTCGAGCAGCGTTCGGCGCTCGTTGCGGGCCGCGCGCCGCACGTCCTCCACATGACGGCGACGCCGATCCCGCGCACCCTCGCCCTCACCGTCTACGGCGACCTCGCGGTCTCGGAGATCGCGAAGCCGCCGGCGTCCCGCAAACCCGTGATCACGAGCTGGATCACCGAGGATCGCGCCTCGGAGGCGTACACGCGTCTGACGCGGCTCCTGCGCGAGGGGCGGCAGGCGTACGTCGTCTGCCCGCTCATCGAGGCGTCCGAGACGTCGCTCGCGCGAGCCGCGGAGGAGGAGGCCGAGCGGCTGCGGCGCGCCGAGCTGCGGGAGTTCCGGGTCGGCTGTCTCCACGGCCGGCTGAAGGCGCCCGAGCGGCGAGATCTCATGGCGCGCTTCAAGGCACGCGAGCTCGACGTGCTCGTGGCGACGACGGTGATCGAGGTGGGCGTCGACGTGGCGAACGCGACCGTGATGATCGTCCAGGAGGCCGACCGCTTCGGGCTGGCGCAACTGCACCAGCTGCGAGGCCGGGTCGGACGCGGCGCCGAGCAGTCGTACTGCCTGCTCGTCTCCCGCGCGAAGGAGGAGCTAACGGAGTCGGCGCATGCGCGGCTGCAGGCGCTGTGCGACACGAGTGACGGCTTCGAGCTCGCGGAGGTCGATCTCGAGCTCCGCGGTGGCGGCGCCCTGCTCGGGACGCGCCAGTCGGGGCTCTCGGACCTGCGCTTCGCCCATCTTCGCCGTGACCGCGACCTGCTCGAGCGGGCGCGTGCTCTTGCGCCGGGCCTCGGGCCAGGGCCGCTGCACGACGCGGCCGCGGCGCTCTTCGCCGAGGTCGAGCCGGAGGCGCTCGCATGAGGCTCCTCGTCCAGGTGATCCGCCGCCTGCTCGGCCGCCGCGGGCGACCCGCGCCGCGGCCGACGCCGCCGACCGACCCCGAGCGGCTCCACCGGATCTACCGCGAGACCCACCGCCACGTCGAGGACCTTCGCCGCGCCGCCTAGGCCCGTCTCGCTCGGACACGTCCGGAACCAGGTTCCGGACGTGTACGAGCGAGCCAGTCCGAGTCTAGGCTCCCCCTCGTGCGCGTCATCGCCGGCAGCCGGAAGGGGCACAAGCTCCTTGCGCCGCGCGCCCGCGACACGCGGCCGACGTCGGACCGCGTCCGCGAGAACGTCTTCAACCTCGTCGGTCCGGTCGACGGCGCGCGCGTGCTCGACCTCTTCGCCGGCTCCGGGGCGCTCGGGATCGAAGCGCTCTCGCGAGGCGCCGCGAGCGCCGTCTTCGTCGAACGCGACGCGGATGCCGTCAGCGCGATCGAGCGCAACCTCGACCGGCTGCGGCTGACCGGCGCGCGGGTCGTCCGCGGCGACGTTTTCTTGACCCTCGCGCAGGAGGCGACCTCGGGCGCGAAGTACGATCTCGTGCTGGTCGACCCTCCCTACGGCATGCTCACCGAGATCCAGCCCCGCCTCTCGCGTCACCTCCCGTCGCTGCTCTCCGCGGACGGCCTCCTCGTCGTCGAGACGGACGCGCGGACGGAGCCCGAGCTGCCGCTGCCCGTCCGGACGAGCCGCAAGTACGGGCACACGCGCGTCACGCTCTTCGAGGCGCGGCCGTGATCACGGCAATCGCTCCCGGATCGTACGACCCGGTCACGAACGGCCATGTCGACGTGATCGCCCGGGCGGCCGGCATCTTCGATCGCGTCGTCGTCGGCGTCGTGGGGAATCCGCAGCACAAGGAGCCGATGTTCGCCGTCGAGGAACGCGTCGAGTTCCTCCGCAATGCGCTCTCCGGCCTCGGCAACGTCGAGATCGACGTCTTCCGCGAGCTCGTCGTCGACTTCGCGCGCAGGTGGGAGGCGAAGGCGATCGTCAAGGGGCTCCGGGTGATCTCGGACTTCGAGTGGGAGTTCCAGATGAACCAGCTCAACCGGACGCTTGCACCCGAGGTCGAGACTGTCTACGTGATGGCGAGCCCGCAGGTGAGCTTCGTCTCCTCGAGCGGCGTGAAGGAGATCGCGGCGTTCGGCGGCGACGTGTCGGCCCTCGTGCCGGAGCCGGTGGCGCGCCGGCTCGCCGAGCTCTTCCCCAACGGCCGGCCGGGGACGCCGGAGCGGCCGGGCGATTGACCGAGCTCGACGTCACTCTCCGCGACGGCCGGACACTGCACGTCTACGACATGGGCGACCCCGACGGACGCGTCGTCGTGCAGCACCACGGCACTCCCGGCAGCGGTCTCCCGTATGCCCCGGACGTGGAGCTGGCGCGCGAGCGCGGGCTGCGCCTCGTCGACTACGACCGCGCGGGCTACGGGAGCTCGACGCCGAATCCCGGGCGCTCCGTCGCGGACGTCGTCCCGGACATCGAGGACGTGCTCGACGCCCTCGGCATCGAGCGCTACGTCTCGCTCGGCGGCTCCGGTGGGTGCCCGCACTCCTTTGCCTGCGGCGCGCTGTCCTCGCGCTGCATCGCCGCTGCCGCGATCGCGTCCCCGACTCCGTATCCCCCCGAGGACCTCGACTGGCTCGATGGCCAAGGGGAGGCGAACCAGGCGGAGTGGGCGGCGGCGCTGGAAGGCCCGGAGGCACTCGAGGCGTTCATCGAAGGGGAGGCTTCAGAGCTCCTTGCCGCGACGCCCGAGCAGATCAAGGACGTGATGGCCACGCTCCTGCCGCCGGTGGACGCGGCCGTCCTCACGGGCGACCGCGCAGTCCACGCGAAGCTCGGAGCCGAGCGCGGCCTCGGCCATGGAATCGCGGGCTGGCGCGACGACGACCTCGCCTTCATGCATTCGTGGGGCTTCGAGCTGGACGAGATCCGCGTCCCGACCCTCCTCTGGCAAGGCGTGCAGGACAAGATGGTCCCGGTCGCCCACGGCCGCTGGCTGGCGGAGCGCATCCCCGGCGTGGAGACCCACATCAGCGAGGAGGACGGCCATCTCTCCATCGTGGTCGGCCGGCTGGGCGAGATCTACGACTGGCTCGCCGCGCGCTTCTGAGGATCGTCTCCCGGGGCCATGCCTGTTTTGGGCGGGTGCTCTCCGGTCACGGCGGCGGTGGATCCGGTGCGCAGTACCCGTCATCTGACCAGAGGGCTACACTGCTGAGCCAATGGACGTCCTTGTTCTGATCGACAAGCTCGACGACCTCGTCCACAACGCAAAGGCCGTGCCGCTCACCGACCAGGTGCGGATCGACCGCGAGGAGATCTACGACATCCTCGACCAGATGCGCGCGACGATCCCCGAGGAGATCAAGCAGGCTCGCTGGATCGTGAAGGAGCGGCAGGAGATGCTCGCCGAGGCGAAGCGCGAGGTTGACCGGCTGCTCGCCGAAGCGCGTGAGCAGGCGGTTCGCGAGGCGTCGCAGACCGAGATCGTGAAGATCGCGGAGCGGCAGGCCGACGAGATCGTCGACGACGCCCGCCGGGGCGCGCGCGAGATGAAGCTCGAGATGGAGGACTGGGCCGACAACCAGCTCGCCTCCCTCGAGGTCAACCTCGAGCGCTTCCTCACGGCCGTCCGACGCGGTCGCGAGCGGCTGCACGAGCGCTCGCAGGAGACGGTCATCGCGGGCCTCGGCGCCAACGGCGACGTCGCCGACGACGAGCGCTTCTAGCCCGTAGCTGCCGCGAGCTCGCGCGCCAGCTCGACGAACGCCAGTGCCGCCTGCGAGCGGTAGCGGTCGCGGTGCCACGCGAGCACGATCGTGCGCGGGGGGATCCGCGAGCCGAACGAGAGCATCTTCACTTCGCGGTCGCGCGGATCGACGACGAGACGCGGCTCGATCGCAGCCCCCAGCCCCTCGGCGACGAGCGCCGCGAGCGTTCCGTTGTCGTCGGTGCGGAAGACGACGTTCACCTCCGGAACTCGCCCCGCGAGGTGACGTTCCGGCTCGTCGGTGCTGCGCCGCCCGATGAGCGGGAGCTTCGCGATCTCGCGCAGGGAGGGAGCGGACTCGAGTGACGCCAGCTCCGACCGCGCCGAGACGAGCAGGACGTACGGATCCTGCAGGAGCTCCGCCCACTCGAAGGGCCCCTCCTCGAGCGGCAGGTCGGCGAAGCTCAGGTCGAGCTCACCGTGCTCGAGCAGGCGCAGCAGCTCCGCGGCGTCGCTCTCCTCCCGCACGCGGACGCCGACGCGCGGCCAGCGCGCGCGGAAGCGCGTAAGCAGAGCGGGGAGGAGGCGTGCACCGACGCTCTGGTAGATGCCGACGCGGAGCGTGCCGGCCTCGCCCTCCGCGAGCGCGGCCATGTCCGCGCGGGCCGCGTCGAGCTGGGCAACGATGGAATCGGCGTGGCCGAGCAGCAGGAGTCCCGCCTCGGTGGGCTCGACGGGCCGCGGCCCGCCGGGACGGTGGAAGAGCCGCTGCCCGACGATCCGTTCGAGCTGGGCGATCTGCTGGCTGACGGCCGACTGGGTGTAGCCGAGCTCGCGCGCCGCGCCGCCGAAGGAACCGTTCCGCGCGACGGCTTCCAGAGCCGCGAGATGCCGCAGCTCGACGCCCAGCCATCCATCAGCGTTCATGATCGACACAAACGATAACTCAACTTGTGCTGATCGTCGGCCACGGGCACCATGGAGCCATGAGGGCGAAGATCGCTACTGCGCTGCTGATCGTCTACGTCGTTTGGGGATCGACGTACCTCGCGATCGCGGTCGCCGACCGGACGCTGCCGCCGCTCCTGATGCTCGCGGCTCGCTTCGGGCTCGCGGGCGGGCTGCTCTACGCGTGGTCGGCCTGGCGCGGCGACGTCGCGGCTGCGCGCCTGGGTCGCCGCGAGTGGAGTGCCGCCGCGATCGTCGGCGGGTTGCTCCTCTTCGTCGACACCGGTGGCATCGCCTGGGCCGAGCAGCGTGTCGCCTCGGGCCTGACGGCCCTCCTCGTCGCCTCCGTGCCCCTGTTCACGGCCCTCCTCGACCGCACGTTCTTCGGGGTCCGCCTCTCGCTCGGTGCGCTCGCCGGGATCGCCACAGGCCTCGTCGGCGTCGCCCTGCTCGTCGGGCAGAGCGCGAACATCGATCCCGTCGGCGCCGCCGTGATCCTCGGGGCCGCCCTCGCGTGGGCGGCCGGCTCGGCCTACGCCCGCGTCGCGCCGCTCCCCGACGCGCCGTTCCTCTCGGCAGCGATGCAGATGCTCTCCGCGGGTGCGTTCCTCGCGGTTGGAGGAGCTGCGATGGGAGAGCTCGGCCGCGTCCACCCGGACGCGATCTCGCGCAGCTCCGGGGCGGCCTTCGCCTTTCTCGTCGTCTTCGGCTCGATCATCGCGTTCACCGCGTACGGCTGGCTCCTGCGGAGCGGCGCGTCGAGCGTCCTCGTCTCGACGTACGCCTACGTCAACCCGGGCGTCGCCGTGCTCCTCGGCTGGCTGTTCGCCGGCGAGCAGATCGGCGGCCGCGAGCTCGCGGCCGGCGCGATCATCGTCGCCTCGGTCGGCATGCTCGTGCTCGCACGCCAGACGCCGCACCGGCGCGAGGATGCGGAGCCGCTGCCCGAGACCCTCGAGCCGTACCTGCGGAGCAAGGAGGCGCAGGAGGAACCGCTCCCGCCGGCCGCGCCGCGCCTCGCAGATCTCCGCCGCATCGCGCCCTGAGCGCGGGCCCTGCTCCGCGCTACGGTGGCGGCATGACCACCTTCGACCTCCGGAAGCTCCGCCTGCGCAGCGGGGACCAGGCGCGCGAGCGCGTCGAGATCGAGCTCGAACCGCTCGTGCTCGCCGGCCAGACGTACGAGCCGGGACCGAACCCCGTCTCCGCCGAGCTCGCCGTCACCCGCGCCTCGAGTGGAACGGTCCTCGAGCTCGCGCTCGACACCGTGCTCGCCGGGCCCTGCTTCCGGTGCCTCACCGACGCCGAGCTGCCGCTCTCGCTCCGCCTCAGGGAGTACGAGGACGCGAAGCCGGACGCCGACGACGACCTGCACACGGAGTACCTCGACCACGACCGCCTGGACCTCTCGGCGTGGGCGCACGACGCGATCGCGCTCGCCCTGCCGGACCAGATCCTCTGCCGGCCCGACTGCGCCGGCCTCTGCCCCGTCTGCGGGAAGGACCTCAATGTCGAGCCGCACGAGCACGTCGAGGAGGTCTCCGACCCGCGCTGGGCCGCGCTCGAGTCGCTTCGGGAAGCCGAGTAGCCGGCGACCTAGCGGTCGATCGTGGACATGTCCGGGTACCGCTCGCCGGCGGCCGCGCCCTGCGGGAAGGCCTGCTCGATGCGCTCGACCTCCTCGTCGCTCAGCTCGACGTCGGCAGCCTCGGCGTTCTCCTCGAGATAGCCCCGGCGCTTCGTCCCGGGGATCGGGACGATGTCGTCGCCGCGTGCGAGCAGCCACGCGAGCGCGATCTGCCCCGCGGTCCGGCCCTTCTCGTCGGCGATCTCCTCCACGCGCGCCACGAGGTCGAGGTTGCGCCGGAAGTTGTCGCCCTGGAAGCGAGGATTGTGGCGGCGGAAGTCGCCTTCCTCGAAGTCCTCGGGCGAGCGGATCTGGCCGGTGAGGAAGCCGCGGCCGAGCGGGCTGTAGGCGACGAAGCCGATCCCGAGCTCGCGGCACGTCGGCAGCGGGCCCTCCTCCGGGTCGCGCGTCCAGAGCGAGTACTCCGACTGCAGCGCCGAGATCGGGTGGACCGCGTGCGCCCGGCGGATCGTCTCCTGGGAGGCTTCGGAGAGGCCGAGATAACGGACCTTGCCCGCCGCGACGAGCTCGGCCATCGCGCCGACCGTCTCCTCGATCGGGACGCGGAAGTCGACGCGGTGCTGGTAGTAGAGGTCGACGTGGTCGAGGCCGAGTCGGCGCAGCGACGCGTCGCACGCCTCGCGGACGTACTCCGGGTCGCCGCGCACTTCGCGGGAGCCGTCGTCGTTCCGGACGTTCCCGAACTTCGTCGCCAGCACGACGCGGTCGCGACGGTCGCGGATCGCCTTGCCGACGAGCTTCTCGTTCGCGCCGTGCCCGTACATGTCGGCGGTGTCGAGGAAGTCGATCCCGAGCTCGAGAGCCCGGTGGATCGTCGCGAGCGCCTCGCCCTCGTCGGCCGTGCCGTAGAACTCCGACATCCCCATGCACCCGAGGCCGAGCTCGGAGACGTCGAGACCTTGTGTTCCGAGTCTGCGTCTGTCCATGAGACGACGCTACCCGTGCCGCCCGCCCCTAAGCGGCGGGGAACACGTATGGCGTCGTCGTCGTGATCGGGACGAAGCCGACCCGCTCGAGGATCGGGCGGCTCGTCGGCAACGCGTCCGAGTAGAGCCACCTGTAGCCGCGCTCGCGCGCGAGCTCCGCGCGCTTCGCCACGGTTGCGCGGTACAGCCCTCGCCCGCGGTACTCGGGGAGGGTGACGCCGCCGAACAGGCCGGCGAACTCGACGCCGTCCTCGAAGTCGACGCGCCCGCCCGAGACCGCCTTTCCGTCGAGGACGGCGACGACCGCTATCGCCCGCTCGGGGAGGTCGAAGCGCTCGCCGAAGATGCCCGCGGCCAGGTCGACGAACTCCTCCGTCACGATCCGGAGCTCGACGTCCCCCGGCGGCGGCGGGATCGACGCGGCCTCGGCCACGACGACCGTCTCCTCGTCCTCCGGCTCGAGACCGGCGGCGACGAGGCGATCGGGGAGGTCGGCCGGCAGGTCGTGGGAGTAGTACTTCCACTCGACGTGTCCGGTCACGTCGCGCATCCGTGCGACGAGCGACTCGACGTCGCCCTCGCCCGGCCACCAGAGCACGGCGCTCCAGCCGTTGCCGACGAACAGGGAGTCGGGTGCGGCGCGACGCCGCATCTGATCGTCGAAGAGCGCGAGGATCTCGGACGTGTCCACGGGCGCAGGCTATATTGGCCCGCGATCATGGCCGTCCCGAAGCGGAAAACCTCGAAGTCCCGTCGCGACAAGCGGCGTGCCACCCACGCGATCAGCGCGCCGAAGGTCAACGTCTGCCCGACGTGCGGCCAGCCGAAGCGCCCGCACCGCGTCTGTCCGACCTGCGGCACGTACAAGGGTCGCGAGGTCGAGCCGCTCCGCGTCCAGGCTCCCTAAGCTCTCCGGACATGATCCGCGTGGCTGTCGATGCGATGGGCAGCGACCGCGGCGCCGACGCCGTCCTCGAGGGCGCGCGGCAAGCGGCGTCCGACGGCGTGCGTCCGGTGATCTTCGGCTCGGCCGGGCTCGACACCGGCGGGCTCCAGCTCGTCCCGACGACGCAGGTCGTCGGCATGGACGAGAAGCCCGCCGAGGCGTTCCGAGCGAAGGCCGACAGCTCGCTCGTCCGCGCGGTCAAGGCGGTCGCCGACGGGGAGGCCGACGCGGTCGTGTCTCCCGGCAACACGGGCGCGATGCTCGCGGCGGGGCTCGTCCTGCTGCGGCGGGTGCCGGGAGTGCGCCGCCCGGCGATCGCGGTGCCCATCCCCTCGCGCCAGGGCCCTTCGATCCTGATCGACGCCGGCGCGAACGCCGACTGTCGTCCCGAGCACCTCCTCCAGTTCGCGACGATGGGAGCCGTGTTCGCCGAGGAGATCCTCGGCATCGCGCGGCCGCGGATTCGCGTCCTCTCGATCGGCGAGGAGCCGGAGAAGGGGAACCAGCTGACGCTCCGGGCGCACGAGCTGCTCGCGGCCTCGGATCTCGACTTCCGCGGCAATGCGGAGAGCCGCGACATCCTCGAAGGCGCCGCCGACGTCATCGTCACCGACGGCTTCACCGGCAATGTCGCCCTCAAGGCGGTCGAGGGGACGGTCCGGACCCTCCTCGACTCGCTGCGCGAGGAGATCACCGCGAGCACGGCCGGCACTCTGGGCGGCTTCCTCATCCGTCCCGCGGCCCGTCGCCTGCGCAAGCGGCTCGACCCGGACACGTACGGAGGCGCTTACCTTCTCGGCCTGCGCGGGCTGGTCGTGATCGCGCACGGCAACTCCTCGCCGGCCGCGATCGCGAACGCGATCCGGCTCGCGGCCCGCGGCGTCGACCACGACGTCGTCGGCCGCCTCGCTGCCCGCCTGCCGCAGGAGGTAGAGGCTGTATGATCGGCGCGCTTTTCCGGCCCCCGATGAGAACGAGGTGACATGGCAGCGTCGCGCGAGGAAGTCTACGAGCGGGTCAAGGAGGTCCTCACCGAGCAGCTCGGCATCGAGGAGGCGGACATCACGGAGGAGGCATCCTTCCAGGAGGACCTCGACGCCGACTCGCTCGACCTCGTCGAGCTGATCATGGAGCTCGAGGATCAGTTCGGGATCAAGATCTCGGACGAGGACGCGCAGAAGATCCAGACCGTCGGCCAGGCTGTCGACTACGTCGCTTCGCACCAGTAGCCGGGATCTCGACCTCGCGCAGCTGATCGACGCGCTCCCGCCGGAGCTCGCGGAGCCCGTCTTCACGCACACCTCGTGGGCGAGCGAGCGCAGCGCCTCCTACGAGCGGCTCGAGTTCCTCGGGGACAGCGTCCTCGAGCTCGCCGTCGCGCATGCGCTCTATGCGCGGCATCCCGACTTCTCGGAGGGGCAGCTCGCGAAGGTTCGCTCGCACGTCGTCTCCCGCGCGACGTGCGCTGTGGTCGCGCGCGAGCTCGGTCTCGGGCAGCGTCTCGTCGACCAGGCCCGTTCGCAGCCCGACGACGAGCTCGAGCGCCTCTCGCGCAACCGCAATGTGCTCGCAGCGGTGCTCGAGGCGGCGCTGGGCGCGCTCTTCCTCGAGCACGGCTTCGCCGCGATCGAGGACGCGGTGGTCGATGCGTTCGGGGCGCAGATCGAGCATGCACTCACGACCCGCGTCGACTACAAGACGGACCTCCAGGAGCTGCTGGCCCGCAGCGGCCGTCACGTCACGTACGTCGAGATCTCCGTGGAGGGGCCGCCGCACGATCGCCGCTTCACGTGTGCCGCGGTCGTCGGCGACGAGGAGCTCGGACGCGGCGCGGGGCAGACGAAGAAGGCGGCGGAGCAGGAAGCCGCGCGCGAGACGCTCGCCCGGCTGGAAGGCGATTCCGCCGCCTAGCCGGCTCGATCCCGTCGCCGGCCGGCGCCTGCCGCTGACTTCTGGCATCCTGTGCCGCCTCATGGCCGATCGGCGACCCACCAACTCGGAGCTGCGTCTACGGCGGCTCACGAAGGAGCAGGCGGATCCGGATCCTCGCGGGATCCTCGAGTTCTTCTCCGACGCCGAGCCCGCCGACGAGGACGCCCCGCTCGCGCGCGACGACGACGAGCTCGACGCGCAGTAGCGTCCTGTCGGCTCTTTAGGCTCCGGGCGGTGCATCTGCGCGCCGTCAAGCTGCGTGGTTTCAAGTCGTTCCCGGAGCCGGTCGAGATCCGTCTCGAGCCGGGCGTCGGCGTCATCGTCGGCCCGAACGGCTCGGGCAAGTCCAACGTCTCCGACGCGATCCGCTGGGCAGCCGGGTCCCTCAGCCCGACGGAGCTGCGCGCCGAGAAGCCGGACGACGTCCTCTTCGCCGGCGGCGGGTCGCGCGGCCCCTCCGACTTCTGCGAGGTCGAGCTCTTCTTCGACAACGCCGACGGCGCGCTCCCCGTCGACTACGCCGAGCTCTCCGTCGCCCGCCGCCTCCATCGCGGGGGCGAGGGGCAATACCTCGTCAACCGCGCCGCGGTGCGCCGGCTCGACCTCGTGGAGCTGCTGGCCGACCTCGGGCTCGGCCAGGGGATGCACTCCATCATCAGCCAGGGCAAGGTCGAGGCGATCCTCGCGTCGAAGCCCGCCGAGCGGAGGGCGCTGATCGAGGAGGCCGCCGGGCTCGGCCGCTTCAAGGCGCGCCGCCACAGGGCCGAGCTGAAGCTCGCGCGCGTCGCGATCGAGGTCGAGCGCGCGCGTGACGTCGAAGCGGAGGTGCGGAAGCGGCTCAGGCCGCTCGCTCTCCAGGCGACGGCGGCCGAGAGGGCGCAGAAGCTCGCGGTCGAGATCGCGCGCCTGCGTGCGCGCGTCGCGCAGCTCGACCTCGAGGGCCTCGAGGAGCGGCTGGCCGAGCTCGAGACACGGCGCGGCGCGGCCACGACGGGCCGGCGAGGGGTGGAGGAGAAGCTCGAGGCGCTGCTCGCCGAGCGCGGGCGCGCCGAGGAGGAGCTCGCCGACGCGGCGGGCGCACGCGAGCAGGCGCTGCAGGCGCTCTACCGGCTCCGCAGCGCGGCTGAACGGCTCGACCTGCGGCGCGAGTCCGCAACGGCCCTGCTCGCCGAGGCGCGTTCCCGGCACGTCGCGACGGCAGCCCAGGCGGGCGACCCGGCGGCGGAGCTCGCGGAGCTAGAGCGCGCGTGGGAGGAAGCGGCTGCGATCGCCCAGGCGGCCGCGGTCGAGCGGGAGACCGCAGCCGAGCGCGCGCGACAGGTGCTCTCGCGGCTGCTCGCGGCGGAAGCGGGGGCGCGCAGCGGGCACGAAGCTCGCCTCGACGAGCTCCTTGCCGAGCGGCGCGAGATCGAGCGCGAGCTGACCGGGACGGCCGGAGAGCGCGAAGCGGCGCTCGCCGTCTCGTACGAGCTCCGCTCGCGCGTCGCAGGTCTTGCCGTGCAGCGGGAGTCGGCGGAGCGCCTCGCGGACCGGCTCCGGGCCGAGCTCGCGGAAGCCGAGGCGGAAGCGTCCCGTGGCGGCCCTTCTCCACGTGACCTCGAGCAGGAGGCATTGGCCGCCCGGGCTCGGGCCCGGGAGGCGCTGTACGAGCGCGACACGCTCGCGGAGCGGGCGCGCACCACCGCCGAGCGCCTCGACGCGCTCGAGCGCTCGCTCGCCGAGCGGGAGGGGATCCCGCCCGCGGCGCGGGCGCTCGCCGAGCAGGGCGAGCGGCTCGTCCTCTCGGAGATCGAGGTCGAGGCGGGTCGCGAGCGGGCGGTCGCGGCGGCTCTCGGGCCGCGGGCAACGGCGCTCCTGGCCGACGACGCCGAGGCGGCGCTCGCGCTCCTCGAGCGGGCCGCGGCGATGGGCCTCGGCTCTCTCGTCGTCGTCGCCGGGCGCAGCCCGCGAGACCTCGTTGCCGAGCTTCCGGTGGTCGAGCGCGACGAGTTGCTCGCGTCGGCGACGCCGGCGGTGACCGCAGAGGGCTTCGGCTACGACCCGCGCACCGGCGAGCTCTGGTACGCGGGCGAGACCGCGGAGGCGGTGCTCCTCGAGCTCGACGTGCGTCGACGCGCGCTCGCCGAGGAGGCAAAGACGCTCGCCGATCAGGCCCGCTTCGCCGAGCGCAAAGCTGCGGAGGCGGAGGAGCAAGCAGCGGCCGCCGAACGGGCCTTCGCGGCCGTGGCGCCGCAGCTGTCGATTCGCCGCGCCGACGCCGCGACGCTTTCGCTCCTCGCTCGCGCGGCCCGGCGGCTCGAGCAGGCGCTCACCGGCCTCGACGGTCGCGTCGAGCGGATCGAGGCGCCGCTTCGCGCGCGGGGCGAGGCCGGGGCGGAGCGGACGGGAGAGCTGGGCGAGCGGCTCCGCGCGATCGCCGAGCGCGAGGCCGCCCTGAGGCGAGAGCTCGCGGAGATCGCGGAGAGCGTCGCCGCGGCCGAGCGTGATCTGATCCGGCTGGGCGGCCGAGCCATAGCCACGGAGGGCTCCGCCGGCGACGTCGCCGGGCTCCGCGCCGAGATGCGGACGCTCGTGGCTGCTGCGGCCGCCGCGGCCGCCGGGGCGCTCGAGGCGGCGGAGCGGGCGCGGGCGGCCGAGACGGCCCGCATCGACGCAGCGGTGCGCGCGGGACGGCGGCAGGCGCGGCCGCACGAGCTCGCGCGGGTCGTCGGCGCGGCGGAACGGCTCGACGAAGCGCTCCTGGCGGCGGCCGCCGCCGCTTCACGCTTCGAAGCTCCTCTCCGCGCGGACGTCGACGCGGGCGCTGCACGGAGCGGCGAGCTCGGCGCCGAGCTGCGCCGGCTCGGCGCGGCCGAGGTCGAGTTGCGGCAGGAGCTTGCGGCCGCCTCAGAAGCGGTCTCGGCCGTCGAGGTGGAGGTAGCGCGCGCCGAAGCCGAGGCGGACGAGGCGCGCCGCCGCTTCGACCACGCAAACGCGGACGAGCCTGCCGAGGGCGACGATCGCGACGAGCTCGTCGCCACGGCCGAGCGGCTCGAACGGCGACGCGAGACGCTCGGCCAGGTCAATCCGCTCGCGCACGAGGAGTACGAAGCCGAGAAGGTGCGGCTCGAGGAGCTCGCCGCGCAGCGGGCGGACCTCGAGGCGAGCCTCGCCGAGCTCGAGAAGCTGCGCACGGAGTTGACGGAGACGGTCGAGCGGCGGTTCGCCGAGACGTTCGACGCCGTCCAGCGCCATTTCGCCGACGTGACGGCGACCGTCTTCCCGGGCGGCGAGGGGCGCCTCCAGCTGACCGAGGCCGCCGAAGCGGACGACGAGGAAGAACCGGGCGTCGAGGTCGAGCTCCGGCCCGCCGGGAAGCGGGTGCAGCGGCTCTCGCTCCTCTCCGGCGGCGAGAAGGCGCTCGGCGCAATCGCCTTCCTCTTCGCGCTCTTCCTCGCCCGCCCGTGCCCCTTCTACCTCCTCGACGAGGTCGAGGCGGCACTCGACGACACGAACATCGGGCGCTTCGTCGAGCTCCTGCGCCGCTACTCCGACCAGGCCCAGTTCGTGGTCATCACGCACCAGAAACGGACGATGGAAGCCGCCGACATCCTCTACGGCGTCACGATGGGCGGCGACGGCGTCTCGCAGGTCGTCTCGCGCAGGTTGCCCCGCGAGGAGGCCGAGGCGGCGAGCGCCGCGTAGCCGATGGCCGAGGCGCGGCTGACGGCGGGGAAGGGAGGGCTGATTCCCGCCGAGCGCGGCTGGTTCGTGGTCAACGCCGCCGAGGCGCTGGAAGGACACCGGTCCGTTCGGCCTCTATTGCCCGTTCGAGGGCAAGCTCCCGTTCCTCCATCTCGGCATCAACATCAGCGTCCTGCAGCCGGGTCAGAGCCTTGGCCGCTACCACCTGGAGCCGGGTCACGAGGAGCACTTCCTCGTGCTCGACGGCGAATGCATCCTCGTCGTGGAGGAGCAGGAGCGTCGCCTCGTCCGCTGGGACTTCTTCCACTCCCCGCCGGGCGTCGCGCACATGATCGTCGGCAGCGGCGACGGGCCGGCGACGGTTCTCTCCGTTGGCACGCGCGGCAACGGAAAAGGCGTGTCGAGCGGGGTCACCTATCCGGTCTCCGACGTCGCCGCCCGTCACGGCGTCTCGGTCGAGCGCGAGACGAATGACCCGGGCGAGGCCTACGCCGACGCGCCCCGGTCGAAGAAGTCGGTGCCGTACGGCGGGTGGCTGTCCTGACTCAATAGGCTCGGGCCAGTGCTCTACGACCCGGGGTTGTTCGAGCCGCTGACCAACGAGCCGTGGGATGCGGCGCGCGTTCGCGACGGCATCGCCGCGGTGGTGGCGGATGCGGACGCCGCCTTCGACCCGGACGAGCTGTGGCCCGCGCACGAGTGGGACGGCTACAAGGCCGCGTTGCCGATGAAGAACCTCTACGTGGGCGCGGCGGGCATGGTCTTCGCGCTCGACCTGCTCCGGCGGCGCGGCCTCGCCGAGACGACCCTCGACCTGCCCGCGCTCGCGCTCCGTGCGCTCGAGCGGTGGCGGGCGGAGCCGGATTTCATGGAGGAGGTTCCCGTGCCCGAGCCGGGCAACGCCGCCCTGCTCGTCGGCGAGTCCGGGATCCTCCTCGTCGCCTGCCGGATCGCCGGCGACGAGACGCCGGCCGACGAGCTCCGCGCGCTCGTCGTCGCGAACCTCGAGAACGAGGCCGAGGACCTGATGTACGGCACCCCGGGCACGCTGGTCGCCGCGTCCGCCATGGGCTGGGACGACCTCGCCCGGGAGTCGGCCGCGGCGCTCGCCTCCCGTCGGGACGCCGACGGCTTCTGA